>Ga0105248_10003643_pt1 | contig 17106 bp, 6 predicted proteins | sample KBSS34metaG_FD_81524 | JGI IMG/M metagenome (GOLD analysis project Ga0105248, IMG submission 81524) | Switchgrass rhizosphere microbial communities from Kellogg Biological Station, Michigan, USA - KBS S3-4 metaG | ecosystem: Host-associated > Plants > Roots > Rhizosphere > Soil | place... | reverse complement strand
GACGAGGCGGGAAACATTCGCGCCTTCAAGCTCCTGCTGCCCCATTTCACGGCCGACCCGGGGGTGGTGGCGCGTTTCATGCGAGAACGCGCCATCCTCATCCGCGTCCAGTCGCCCTTTGTCGTGGCCGTGCACGATCTGGTCGCCGAACGCGGCGAGCTGGCGATCGTGATGGAGTACGTCGAGGGCTCCGATCTGCGCCACGAACTGCACCGGCGCGGCACGCTGCCGCCCGCCGAGGCGGTCGCGCTCGTCGTCGACGTCCTCACGGGCCTGGCCACCGCGCATGGGCTGGGCATCGTCCACCGCGACCTCAAACCCGAGAACGTCCTGCTCGACCGCAGCAGCGGAAGCACCCGGCCGAAGGTCTCCGACTTCGGCATCGCCGGCCTGATGGCGTCGGCGACCCGGCTGACGGTGCCCGGTGGCATGCTCGGCACGCCGCTGTACATGGCCCCCGAGAGCGTCGACGGCAGCCCGGTCGGGCCGGCCGCCGACGTCTACGCCGCCGGCACGATGCTCTACGAGATGCTCTGCGGCGTCGCGCCGTTCGCCGGCCGGGACATGCTGTCCGTCCTGCGTGCCCACGCCGATCTCGTGCCCGGGCGACCACCCGGGATACCCGACGCGCTGTGGACCGTGCTCGAGGCCATGCTCGCCAAGGACTCCGAGGCCAGGCCCGGTGTGGACCATCTGCGGGCGCTGCTGCCGGCGCTCGCGGGCCTGCCGGCGTGGCCCGCTCTCGGGGACCCGCCGTCATCGGCTCGCCTGCCCGGCGCGTCTGGTGCGGGCGGCGCGTCTGGTACAGGTGTCGTGTCCGGTGCGGGGGGCGCGACGGTGCGGGTGCGGGGCGCGGCTCCGACCGGCCACACCGGATCATCGGTGACCACCCGGCTGGGGCATGCGGGCGACGCGGCAGCCGCCGTCATGACGCCGCTGCCGTTCGGCTGGTTCGGCGGGGAACCCGACGACACCGCCCACCCGACCGTGCTGACCACACCGGGTTCCGCCCCGCCCGCCGCCCGAGCTCAGGCAGGGGACGGAGAGCAGATCCCCGCCGCCCCCCCGGACGGGGGCGGGACGCAGGATCCCGGGGTGGGCGTGCCGTCCGCGCGGCAGCCGTCGTCCGGGCAGGTGCCCACGGCGGACGGCGCGGGTGACGAGCCGGTGACCACGCCGGTGCCCGTCCTCCCCCCGAGCCCGCGATCGCCCTCCACCCCAGGATCGCCCTCCACCCCAGGATCGCCTTCCACCCCCGGAACGTCCGCTACTCCGGGTTCGCCGTCGGGCACTAAATCGCGGTCTGCGCCGGGGTCGCCGTCCGTGTCGGGGTCGGCGGGGATGCCGTCGCCTGTCGGGTCGCCGTCGGCGGCGGGCGCGCCGTCCCGCGCGGATGCCACCGCCGGTTCGCGTCGCCATGCCGCCGGGCGCACGGGGAAGGACCTGGGGCTCGGCACCGACCAGAACCGCACGATCGTGGTCCCGGTACCGGTCACCGACGGTGGGGCGGGCAGAGCCGCGCGGCGTGGTGGTCGTGTCACCAGCCGTGGTCACAGCGCCGAGGCGTCCGGGGTGTTCACCCGTCCGCGGATCATCGCGCTCGCGGTGGGCCTGGTGCTTCTCCTGACGGGGGTCGCGGTCGCCGCGGTTCGGCCCTCCGGGCACTCGGGTCCGTCGCCCGCACCGACGGCAAAGGTCAGCGGTCTGCCGGGCTCGGGGTCCGCGACGCCCGTGCCGGGAGTGCCGGGCGGGTCGGCGGGTGTCGGTGGCGTCCCAGGACTGACCGGCGCTCCCGGTCCCGGCGCCGGCACCGTCCCGCGTACCGGCGGCGCGCCGGCCGCCGTCCCGGGCGGTGGTTCCACGGTGCCAGGCGGGGCGCCCGCCGCGGGCACTCGCGGTGCCGGCGCCGGGCCCACCGCGACCACGCGGCCGACCGACCCGGCCGGTCCGGGCACGTCACCGCCCCCGCCGTCACCGGAACCCACCCGATCGGCGCCGCCGCCCGACTCCCCGAGCCCGTCGCCGCCCCCGCCGACCGACGAGCCGACCGGCAAGCCCACGGACAAGCCCACGCCGAATCCGACCCAGCGCTCGACGCCGAAGCCGACCCGTAGCTGCGCGGACTCCGGCACTGGCAGCAACCGGAAGCCGAGCGGCAATCGGGCCTGCACGACGTCCCGCCGGAACGTGTCGCCCCAGCCGGAGGACACCTCGACGGCGACCCCCGCCTAGTCCGTGTATGGGGCCGCGATCCATGTGTGGGGCGGTGGTTGCGGTCGGTGGTTTCAGGTGGGGCTGGGCGGGCCTGTCGCGAACACCCCTTTTTGTCCGGCGGGGGCGGCGTGGCCTTGTCATGATCGCATGGCTTCCTGTCCGTTCTGTCCCTGTGATCATGACGGGGTTCGGCTGCGCGGCGCATCGACGCCTTTGCGAATACGGATGGGGGTGGTCGCGACTCTGACCGTGGAGTATGGCGCACGTGTGGGCGGTGCGCTGCTGCGCGGGTACGGCTCCGGTAGCGCTGAACCAGGCCCGCGGGTGTCCGTGAAGATCACAACCGGGCACACGGCCTGGCCTGGGCCGAGCCCCAGGCTGCGATCATGGTGGGGCGGCCCACGGTGGTCCGGGCCGAGCCATCCGGTGCGGCCCAAGCAGGGCCCCACACGTACCATCCGGTGACGGGACGTCCAGAGCACCAGCTCGCACGACCGGGCCGGACCGGGGCGTCCTCCGGGCACATGGCACAGTCTGGCCCGGTGGAGGTCAGCAGACGGGGGGTGCGGGGGTCTGCTGGCCGCCCGGCGCCGCGCTCGGGCAACCGGTCGGCGGTGCCTGGGCCGATCCTGTCGGTGACGGGGCCGGCCCGATGCTCGGGGACGCACCCGACGTCGGCGAGGCCCGCTCCGTCGGGGTCGGCGTCGGGGCGGCCGTCTGGGGCGGGGCAGTGGACGCGGGCTGGGTGGGACTGCCCCCGGCCGTCGGCTGACCACCTGGCTGCTGCGGGCCGGCGGTCCGCGCGGGAGCCGCGGGTCCGCGGGCGACGCCACCCGTGGTCGACGGCACGCCGGCACCGCTGACCGGGGGCGGTCGATGCGCGGCGTCGGGAGGCACGCCGTCCAGCGCTGGCGCCGGCGTCGGCTCCACCTGCGGCTCGCCGCCACCGGACGAGACGAGCACCACGATGATACCCACCACGATCATCGCCAGCAGTGCGCCGCTGGCCAGGGGTGCGGCCCGCCGCCACGGTGCCGGCAGCCATCCGAACGTCGCCTCGAGGGCCGCGCTGCCCCACCCGCCGCCGCGGCCCTGACCGTCCCGCCGCCCGAGCCCGTCCTCACGTCTCAGGTCGCCGTCGCGTCTCGGTTCGCCGTCGCGTCCGGGTCCGCGTCCCAGGTCGTCGTCGCGGCCGAGCCCGACAAGGCCGGCGTCGCGGGTGGGCCGCAGGCCGGGCCGGGCACCGTCGAGATCGGCCGGTTGGTCCGCACGCTTGGCTCCCACGGCGGCGAGGACCGTCGCGTCGCGGCCGGCACCGTCGCGGGCGGCACCGTCGCGGGCGGCACCGTCGCGGGCGGCACCGTCGGGGGCGATGGCGGGCACCAGACGCGGCGCGGTGATCCGGGGTTGGGTGTGCTCCGACGCCGGCAGCGCGGCGACGCGCGCCCGGGCCCGGGCGGGGTGGGCCTGGGGGACGTCCGGCAGGCCGCCGACCTCCAGGCTGACGTCCTCCAGCCCGCCCCAGCGGGGCACGGGAACGGTGCCGAGGGAACGGTCGCCGCCCGGGGGCGGGGTGGGGCGCAGGGCCAGGGGATGGGTCGGCTGGTCGGGCCGGTCGGGGTCGAGGGCGAGGTCGAGGTCGGGGGCGGCGGTGGAACCCAGTGGTGGCCGGGCCTGCCACGGGGTGAGCGCGAGCGCGGCCGCCCGGTCGGCGTCCGCCGGCGTCTGCACCCGCGGATCCGAGACGAGCAGGCGCACGAGCTCGGCGGCGCTCGGCCGGTCCTCCGGGCGCCGGGCCAGCGCCGAGCGGACCAGCGGGACGAGGGCCTCGGGAACGCCGGCGATGTCCGGGGGGCGGTCCTCGCGCATCCGGGTCAGGACGTCGGGTTCCTCCGAGGCGAACGGGGGATGCCCGGTGGCCGCGTACGTCACGCAGGCGCCCCAGGCGAAGACGTCGGCAGGGGGCCCGGCGCGCTCGCCGCGCAGCTGCTCGGGCGCCATCCAGGCGAGGGTGCCGATGAGGATGCCGGTGCGGGTGTGGCTGGGGGTCCCCGAGGCGCGCGCGATCCCGAAGTCGATCACCTTCGGGCCGTCCCAGGCCAGCAGGATGTTGGAGGGCTTCAGGTCGCGGTGGACGACGCCGGCGGCGTGGATGGCGATCAGCGCGTCGGCGAGGCCGACCCCGAAGCCGTGCAGCAGGCGCTCGTCCATCCGGCCGTGGCGCAGCACCGCGTCGGCGAGGCTGGTGCCCTCGACGTACTCGGTCGCGAGCCAGGGGGAGGACGCCTCGGGGTCCGCGTCGAGCACGGCGGCGACGGCACGGCCATGGATGCGCCGGGCGGCGGCGACCTCCCGGCGGAACCGCTCGCGGAACTCGGGATCGTCGGCGAAGCGGGCGTCCGGGACCTTGACCGCAGCGGCCCGGCCCTCGGCGTTGAACCCGAGGTAGACGGTGCCCATCCCACCCGCGCCGATCCGGTTGTGGATGGCGAAGGGGCCGACCCGGCGGGGGTCGTCGTCGACCAGGGGGGTCAGCATCGGCCCGCCCCGGCCCACCCGACCTGCGCCGACATGGTCACTCCTTCGATCACCGTGCCAGGGCCTCGGCCGGGGCGCCGCAGGCCCGCCTCGGCGGGCATGGCCTCCCGGAGCACCACGACCGGCGGCCGGGGACGTCCCAGGCGAAACGATAGTGGTGCATGCGGTCCGTACGCGGCGGATCGACGCGCCGGGCGCGTCCGTGACGCCCGTAAGCCCCCGTCCGGGGATCCCCACCGAGGGCGCGCGGGTGTCCCGGGGCGCCCACGGTCCCCGGCGTCCCGACTGTCAGGGGTGAACACGGGTCATCGGCGGCTGCCGGGGGTCTGCGGGTCGGTGGAGGGAATCGGGTCGAGGGTGCTGAAGTTCGTGCCCGTCCAGCGGTAGCGCACGTCCGCGTGACCGGACGGGGACCCGATCGGGTCCTGCGGGTTGTACGTGTCGTATCGCAGCGTGACCTCGTGGTCGCTTGGCTGGTTGAGCAGGCTGACGTGCGCGCTGGGGTCCTTCGTGTCCGTGCCGAGATAGCGGCCCTCGGCGAAGACGAACGCCTTCTGGCGCGGGGTGCCGTCGGCGGCGGTCTGGCCGGTCCCGATGACCACGCTGAGCCGCTGGTTCTGCACGTAGGTGCCCATGTCCGGCTCGTAGCCGTTGGAGCGCACGACGGCCGCCGCGTCGTCCGCCGACATGGTGGCGGAGGTCGCGGACGCCGTCGGGCTCGGGCTCTGGGAGGTCGGCGACGAGACGGGGGCGCTCGCGGTCTGGGCGGGCGGCGCGGTGCCCGCCGGGGCGGTCGGGTTCGTGGTGGGTACCTGTGTGCCGGGCGGGAAGCTGACGGTCGACGTCGCGGTGGGCTCCCCGCCGCCGTCACCGCCCGAGAGGGCGACGGCCGCGCCGATGCCGCCGCCGACGAGCAGCAGAGCGACGACCGCGGCCACCAGAACGCCGCGGTGCTGTCCGGAGCCGCCTCCCCGGGGGTCACCCTGCCCCGGGGACGTACCGCCCCAGCCACCGCCCTGGCCGCCGTAGCCCGGCCCGCCGCGGGGCCCGGGTGTGGCCGCGCCACGGCCGGCCGGGCCGCCGTACCCGCGGTCGCCGTACCCGCGGTCGCCATACCCGCGGTCGTCATACCCGCGATCGTCATACCCGCGGGTGCCGTCGCCGCGGTCGTCGTAGCCGGGTGCCTGATGGGCGGCGCGGGAGTCGCGCCGTGTGGCGTCCAGCGGGTAGCCGCCGGCGGGGCTCGTCGGCGGACGTCGTCCGGCCGTGCCCGGTTGATAGCCGGGGGCGCCGAAGGCGGCCGGACGGCCCCCGGGAAGGGCCGGTCCGCTGCCGTCCGGCGGGGTCGGCGGCAGGTTCCAGATCTGCGCGAGCGCTGTCTCGCTCGCCTGGTCCGACTCCGCCGCCGAGCCGGCGTTGCGGTCGAGGAGATGCTCGAGGAGCGCGGTCGCCGACGGCCGCTGCTCGGGCTCCTTCGCCAGCGCCGCGTGCACGAGGCCCACCAGGTCCGACGGCACCCCGTCCAGATCGGGCTCGGCGGTCAGGATCTGCATCCCGATAGCCTCCGCCCGCTCACCCCGGAACGGCGGCCGCCCGGCCGCGGCGAACGCCACGCACGCCCCCCACGCGAACACATCCGCGGAGGGGCCCGCCCGGTCGCCCCGAAGCTGCTCCGGCGCCATCCAGATCAGGGTCCCGATCAGCATTCCCGTGCGGGTGTGGCTCGTACTGTCCGCCGCGCGCGCGATCCCGAAGTCGATGACCTTCGGACCGTCCCAGGCCAGCAGGATGTTCGCCGGCTTCAGGTCCCGGTGCACGACGCCCGCCGCGTGGATCGCCACCAGCGCGTCCGCCAGACCGATCGCCAGCCCGTGGACCAGCCGGTCGTCCAGGGCCCCACGCGTCGCCACCGCGTCCGCGAGGCTGCGGCCCTCCACGTACTCGGTGGCCATCCACGGGCGCTCGCCGCTGGGGTCGGCGTCCAGAACCGCCGCCACCGAACTGCCGCGCACGCGGCGCGCCGCGTCCACCTCCTGGCGGAACCGCGACCGGAACTCCGGGCTGTCGGCCAGCCCAGCCGACGGCACCTTCACCGCGGCGGGCTTCCCGTCCTCGCCGAATCCCAGGTACACGACGCCCATGCCGCCGGCGCCAATCCGGTTCGCCACCCGAAACGGACCGATGCGTCGAGGATCATCCGAGGTCAGGGGCGTCAGCACAGCGCTTCCTTATCTCCTGGCACACCGCGCGGCGGCGGGGTCGTACGACAGCACCGACAGGACCGAGCACATGCTCACCGGCGCGTGCGGATCCGCACGGCGCGAGGGAGCCTGGCGATTGTCTCGCGTGCCGGGGAACTCCCTCACCTGGTAATGGCAATGTCGCTTTCTGTGGAATGTTCATGTACGCCGGGTAGAGCAATGACGGGACGCCGTCGCCGGTGAACCCGTTCGGGTGGCGCCCGCGGCGGCGGACGGTGCCATCCGGGCAGATGTTTGCTCGCGGTCCGGGCTGGGGGGATATGTCGGGGCGCGATGCTTCTGCCATCCGGCGTTCGTTCGCCGGACAACCCCTGGCAGGCCCGCTTTCGTACGGTTGGCCCGCCAGTCTCGGCCTGGGCGGACGCCGCCGGGAACGCCACCCGGGAGCTGGTCCGTTGTCCGTACGGAGGGAGATCGGTGTGACCCAGGTCGAACGGGTGATCCCCAAGGGGGCTGACGCCAAGGTCCGCCCGCTGGTCAGCGGCGACGCGGGGATTCGCGGCTGGCTGGGCGCCGCCGGCCTCGCGGGGCACGTGGGAGCGCAGGCGGAGCACCTGGCCGGGCTGCGCGTCCTCGACGAGGACGACGACGAGGCCACCCTGCTGCGCCCCGACGGCACCCCCGTCGACACCTGGCGCGAGAACTACCCGTACGACGCCCGCCTCGCCCGCTCGGACTACGAGCGCGAGAAGCGGCTGCTGCAGATCGAGCTGCTCAAGATGCAGTACTGGGTCAAGGAGACCGGGCAGCGGGTCGTGCTCGTCTTCGAGGGCCGCGACGCCGCCGGCAAGGGCGGCACGATCAAGCGCTTCACCGAGCACCTCAACCCACGCGGCGCCCGGGTCGTCGCGCTGGAGAAGCCGTCCCCACGCGAGCAGGGCTCCTGGTACTTCCAGCGCTACATCGAGCACCTGCCCGCCGTCGGCGAGATCGTCATGTTCGACCGTTCCTGGTACAACCGGGCCGGCGTCGAGCGGGTGATGGGATTCTGCTCGCCGGAGGAGTACCGCGAGTTCCTGTGCCAGGCGCCGGATCTGGAGCGGATGTGGACGCGCAGCGGTATCACCGTGTTCAAGCTGTGGTTCTCCGTGTCCCGCAGTGAGCAGCAGACCCGCTTCATCATCCGCCAGATCGACCCGGTGCGGCAGTGGAAGCTCAGCCCCATCGACGTCGCCTCCCTCGACCGCTGGGACGACTACACCGAGGCCAAGGAGACGATGTTCTTCTACACCGACACGGTCGAGGCGCCGTGGACGGTCGTGAAGAGCAACGACAAGAAGCGGGCCCGCCTCGAGGCGATGCGCCACGTCCTGCACACACTGGACTACACCGGCAAGGACCCGGAGCTCGTCGGCACCCCCGACCCGCTCATCGTCGGCCCCGCCGTGAACCTCCTCGAGACCGGCGAGAAGGCCGACCGAACCTTCCCCTCCCTGTACTGAGCGGCGGCGCCGGTCGGAGGAGCGCTGGCAGGTGGTGCGGCAGTGGTCGTCGGTGGTCGACCATGGGGGGTGTGGAGGAAGCGCTGATCGCTGCGGTTCGGGGGGAGGAGCGGCGGCTCGCCGAGGTGCTGCGGCCGCGGCTGCCCTCGCCGCTCGACGAGCTCCACGACGACCGAATGGCCGCCCGTGGCCTGCGCCTGCTGCTCAAGCGGGAGGATCTCGTCCATCCGGACGTCCCGGGCAACAAGTGGCGCAAGCTCGCGCCGAACCTGGCCCGGGCCGCCGCCCTCGGCCATGACACGGTGCTGACGTTCGGCGGCGCCTTCTCGCACCATGTGCGGGCGGTTGCGGTTGCCGGAGCGGCGCTGGGGCTGCGCACCGTCGGGGTGATCCGCGGCGAGGAGCACCGTCCGCTCAACCCGGTCCTGGCTCGCGCCGCCGAGCACGGCATGCACCTGACCTACCTCGACCGCGGCTCGTACCGCCAGCGGGACTCGCCCGAGCTGGCGGTGCGCCTACATGCCAGGTTCGGCGGGTGCTACCTGGTGCCGGAGGGCGGCAGCAACGCGCTCGGGGTGCGCGGCGCCGCCGGGCTGACCGCCGAGATCACCCGCCCCTTCGACGTGCTGACCTGCTCCTGCGGCACGGGCGGCACCCTGGCCGGGGTCGCCGCGGGGCTGCGTCCCGGGCAGCGTGCGCTCGGCTTCCCCGTGCTGCGCGGCGGCGCTTTCCTCGCCCGTGACATCGACGCCCTGCAGCGCGAGGCGTTCGGCGGGCCCAGCTCCACCTGGACCCTGGAGACCGACTTCCACTGCGGCGGTTACGCCCGCTCCACCCCCGACCTGACCCGGTTCATCGACGACTTCGCCGACCGCCACGGGCTCACCCTCGAACCCGTCTACGAGGCGAAGATGCTCCTCGGCGTCTTCACCCTCGCCGCCGCCGGCGCCTTCGCCCCCGGCGCCACCCTCGTCGCCGTCGTCAACGCGCTGGCCGACGACGCACCCGCCGACCGCGGGCGCGTCCCGGCCGCCGAAGTGCCCGACCGCACCGCGACAGTGTGACTACAATCCGTTCGGAACCCACCTCGCCATGCCACCGTCCGGACCCGCCTGGCCCGGCGGAGCGTTCCCCGGAACGTGTCCGATCTTCCGGTGATGCGTTCCGCGGAGCGCATCACCGTGCCGTCGATGCGCTCTGCGGAAGGAACGGGCGGGCTGTCGGCGGAATCAGGCGGCGGTGACGATGCCATCGTCTGCTGTCAGGGCGTGGAGGGAAGCGGCGGGACGGGGGAGTCGTAGCGGGGGCGCAGGGGCTGGCCGGAGCGGCCGGCGTCGGGGCGGACTGCCAGGGTCTGGTGGATCTGGGTCTGGCCGGCCTCGAAGCTGAGTGCGGAGCCGGCCATGTAGAGCCGCCACACCCGGGCCCTGCCGGCGCCGGCAAGCGCGACGGCGTCGTCCCAGTTCTCCTCGAGGCGGCGGACCCAGGCGCGCAGCGTCAGCGCGTAGTGCTCGCGCAGGTTCTCGACGTGGCGCACCTCGAAGCCGGCGGCCTGCGTCAGGGTGGTCATCAGGCCGATCTCGTGCAGCTCCCCGTCGGGGAAGACGTAGCGGCGCAGGAAGTCCCGGCCGCTGGGCAACGGGACGGGGCCGACGTGCGGGCGGTACCGGTGCGCGCCCGCTGGGTCGCCGGGGAAGGAGATGCCATGGTTGAGCAGCCGGCCGCCAGGGCGCAGCAGTCCGTACAGGCTGGCGAAGTAGGTCGGCAGCATCTCCCGGCCGACGTGCTCGACCATGCCGACCGAGCTGATCGCGTCGAACGGGCCGTCGGGGATCTCCCGGTAGTCCTGCAGGCGGATCTCGATCGCGTCGGTCAGCCCGGCCTCGGCGATCCGGCGGCGGGCCTCGGCGGCCTGCTCCACCGAGATCGTCACCCCGACCCCGCGGGCGCCGTGGTGGCGGGCGGCGTGGATGAGCATGCTGCCCCAGCCGCAGCCGACGTCGAGCAGCCGGTCGCCGGGACGCAGGCCGAGCTTGCGGCAGACCAGCTCGTGCTTGGCCTCCTGGGCGGCGTCGAGCCCGGTGGCGGGGGACTCCCAGACCGCGCACGAGTAGGTCATCGTCGGGCCGAGCAGCAGCCGGTAGAACTCGTTGGACACGTCGTAGTGGTGGGAGATGGCGGCGGCGTCGCGGTCCTGGCTGTGCCGGCGGCCGCGCAGCCGGGCCTCCTCCGGCGGCGGGGCCGGCGGGCGGACGCCGAGCTCGCGCACCAGGGTGAGCATCGCCGCGCGCGACGCGCGGTCCAGCCGGCTCGGGGAGGTCGAGAGCCCGTCACGCAGGGCGAGGGCGGCGAACATGTCCCCGTCCACATCGAGGTCTCCGGCGACGAACGCCCTGGCCAGGCCCAGTTCGCCGGGACGGAACACCACCCGGCGGATCGCCTCGGGCGAGCGGACCAGGACGCGGGTGGACGTGTCGGGTCCGAGCGTCGAGCCGTCCCACAGCACGACCTGTACCGGTGGGTCGGCACCGAGCAGGGCCGCGAGCAGAGTGCGCGTCGCGTCGGCGACCTTCGGCGACCACGACGACGCCAGATGAGCATGGCCGGAGCCGGAGCCGGAGCCGGAGCCGGAGCCGGAGCCGCGGCCGGGACCGGAGCCGCGGCCGGGATCGGGGGCGGCGGGCTGGAAGTCCTCCAGTTCTCGGCTGGTCGTCACGGCGCATCCTCCGGCTCGTGTGCGCGGTCCCACGGCTGGGACGTCGCTCGCCGGAGTCGGACCGGTCAGCACCGCACGACCCGGACCGGGACGCAGCCCGGTGCTCCGCGCGCGCCGGTCAGCCTCGGCCCGTGGCCGGCCCAGCCCCGCGGGGCGTGGTCGCACCTGGGTTTCTGGGCTTCATAGTCCCCCAGAAAGGCCCGGCACGAACGGTGGCGCGTGTCGCATGCCGGTAGGCCGGTGAACGGGAACAGCCGTGCGTCTGACGACGCGGAAACGCCAGTTCACGGCGGGTCGATGCCGCCTGCCGCGCTCTGCCCGATGCGGGCCGGCAGGAACATGACGGGAGTCAGGCGACGGCGGCGGCGCCGAGCAGGGCCTTGAGGTCTCCCATCAGGGCGGGGGTGCGCTGCACCTTGTAGGCGTCGTCAAGGCGCAGCAGGGTGACCCGGCTCGCGCCCTGCAGGCGCAGGTGCACCTCCGTCGTCCCCGGATGAGTGCCGAGCACCTCGCGCAGCCGTTCGACCGTCGGCGGGTTCACCCGGGACGCCGGCATGGTGATCACCACCGGGGGGCTGAGGGCCTGCTCGCTGAGGTCGGGCACGGTGAGCTCGGAGGCGATGAGACGCGGGGTGTCCTCCCGCTTGTCCAGGCGCCCCTTGACGATGACGACGGCGTCCTCGGCGAGCTGCGTCGAGCACGTCTCGTAGGTCTGCGGGAAGAACATCACCTCCAGCCCGCCCTCCAGGTCCTCCACCGTCGTCAGCGCCCACAGCTTGCCCTGCTTGGTGACCTTGCGCTGCAGGCTGGAGATGATCCCGCCGATGGTGACGGTCGAGCCGTCGGCGTACTCGCCGCCGGTGAGCGACGCGATCCCGCAGTCGGCCTTCGCGGCCAGGATGTGCTCGACGTCGCGCAGCGGATGGTCGGACACGTACAGGCCGAGCATCTCCCGCTCGTGGGACAGCTTGACGGTCTTGTCCCACTCCTGGTCGGAGAACTCCTGCACGCCGAACACGGGGGTGGCGTCCGGGTCGTCGGCGTCGTCGAGGGCGAACAGGTCGAACTGGCCCTCGGCGTTCTTCTTCTTGACGCTCATGACGGCGTCGACGGCCTGCTCGTGGCGTTCGGCGAGGCCGCGCCGGGTGTGGCCGAGGGCGTCGAAGGCGCCGGCCTTGATCAGCGACTCGATGGTGCGCTTGTTGCAGACGACCGCGTCGACCTTGTCGAGGAAGTCGGGGAACGACACGAACCGGGACTTGGCGCCCCGGGTGCGCACGATCGACTCGACGACGTTCGTCCCGACGTTGCGCACCGCCGCGAGCCCGACCCGGATCTCGCTGTCGCCGTGCGCGGTGTAGTCGGCGTTGGAGCTGTTGACGTCCGGCGGCAGCACCCGGATGCCCATCCGGCGGCACTCGTTGAGGTAGATGGCGGACTTGTCCTTGTCGTCGCGCACCGAGGTGAGCAGCGCCGCCATGTACTCGGCCGGGAAGTTCGCCTTGAGATAGGCCGTCCAGTACGAGACGAGCCCGTAGCCGGCGGTGTGCGCCTTGTTGAAGGCGTAGTCGGAGAACGGGACGAGGATGTCCCACAGCGTCTTGATCGCCGCCTCGGAGTAGCCGTTGGCCTTCATCCCGTCGGAGAAGGGGACGAACTCCTTGTCGAGGATCTCCTTCTTCTTCTTGCCCATCGCCCGGCGCAGCAGGTCCGCGCCGCCGAGGGAGTAGCCGGCGACCTTCTGCGCGATCGCCATGACCTGCTCCTGATAGACGATCAGGCCGTAGGTCGTGTCGAGGACGTCGGCGAGCGGCTCGGACAGCTCCGGGTGGATCGGGGTGATCTCCTGCTGGCCGTTCTTGCGCAGCGCGTAGTTGATGTGCGAGTTCGCGCCCATCGGGCCCGGCCGGTAGAGCGCGAGCACGGCGGAGATGTCCTCGAAGTTGTCCGGGCGCATCATCCGCAGCAGCGAGCGCATCGGGCCGCCGTCAAGCTGGAACACGCCGAGGGTGTCGCCGCGGGCGAGCAGCTCGTAGCTGGGCTTGTCGTCGAGGTCGAGGCCGAGCAGGTCGATGCGGATGCCCCGGTTGGCCTCGACGTTGCGCACCGCGTCGTCCATGACGGTGAGGTTGCGCAGGCCCAGGAAGTCCATCTTGAGCAGGCCGAGCGTCTCGCAGGTCGGGTAGTCGAACTGCGTGATGATCGCGCCGTCGGCGTCGCGGCGCCACACCGGGGTGTGGTCGATGATCGGCTCGGCGGACATGATGACGCCGGCGGCGTGCACGCCGGCCTGGCGGATGAGGCCCTCCAGGCCCTTCGCCGTGTCGATGACCTTGCGGACGTCCGCGTCGGACTCGTACAGGCCGCGGATCTCGCCGGCCTCGCTGTACCGCGAGTGCTTCTCGTCGAAGATGCCGCCGAGCGGGATGTCCTTGCCCATGACGGCCGGGGGCATCGCCTTGGTGATCCGGTCGCCCAGCGCGTACGGGTAGCCGAGGACCCGCGAGGAGTCCTTGATGGCGGCCTTCGCCTTGATCGTGCCGTAGGTGACGATCTGCGCTATGCGGTCCTCGCCCCACCGCTCGGTGACGTAGCGGATCACGTCACCGCGACGACGTTCGTCGAAGTCGATGTCGATGTCGGGCATGGACACGCGCTCGGGGTTGAGGAAGCGCTCGAACAGCAGGGAGTGGGGGATCGGGTCGAGGTCGGTGATGCCGAGCGCGAAGGCGACCATCGACCCGGCGGCGCTGCCTCGGCCCGGCCCGACGGGGATCCCCTGGCTCTTCGCCCACATGATGAAGTCGGCGACGACCAGGAAGTACGAGGGGAACCCCATCTGGAGGATGATCCCGATCTCGTACTCGACCCGCTCGCGGTGCTCCTCGTCGTAGCCGTCGGGGAAGCGCCGGGCCATGCCGGCCCAGGTCTCCTTGCGGAACCAGCTCTCCTCGGTCTCGCCGTCCGGCACCGGGAAGCGCGGCATGAGGTTGCGCTTGGCGAACATGCCGGTCGGGTCGACCCGCTCGGCGATCATCAGTGTGGTCTCGCAGCCCTCGCGCCAGACGTCCGAGGAGTCGACCGCGTACATCTCCTCGGCGCTCTTGAGGTAGTAGCCCGACCCCTCGAACTGGAAGGTCGGGTTGGCCACCGTCGAGGCCGTCTGGACGCACAGCAGCGCGGAGTGGGCGTCGCGCTCCGACTCGTAGGTGTAGTGCGAGTCGTTCGTGACCACGAAGCGCATGCCCAGCGTGCGGGCGATGTCGATGAGACCGTCGCGGACCCGGCGCTCGATGTCGAGGCCGTGATCCATGATCTCGCAGAAGAAGTTCTCCCTGCCGAAGATCTCCTGGTAGGTGGCGGCGGCCTGCAGGGCGGCGTCGTAGTGGCCCAGGCGCAGCCGGGTCTGGACGATGCCGGACGGGCAGCCCGTCGTCGCCATCAGCCCCTCGGCGTGCTCGGCGATGATCTCCTCGTCCATCCGCGGCCACTTGATGTAGTGGCCCTCGATCGAGCCCCGCGAGTTCAGCCGGAACAGGTTCTTCAGCCCGACGGCGTTGCGCGCCCACATGGTCATGTGGGTGTAGGAGCCGCCACCGGAGACGTCGTCGCCCTTCTGGTGCGGCTCGCCCCAGCGCACGCGCTGCTTGAGCAGGCGCGACTGCGGGGCGACGTACGCCTCGCAGCCGATGATCGGCTTCACGCCCGCGGCTGTCGCCTGCTTGTGGAAGTCGTACGCGCCGTACATGTAGCCGTGGTCGGTGATGGCGACCGCCGGCATCTGCTGGCGGGACACCTCGGCGAACATGTCCTTCAGCCGGGCCGCTCCGTCCAGCATCGAGTACTCGGTGTGGACGTGCAGGTGGACGAAGGAGTTTGCCACGTCGGTCGGACCCTTCCGCGCGCCGCGCACGCCGGTCGATAGGCGGGAGTTGTCCCGGCAGCCTAGCTGCCCGGCCGCCGGTGCGATCGCAGCCGGGCCCGTGTCCCACACCGTGCCACGAGCGGGCGCGGGCCCTGCAGCGGGGCGCGGTCACACGCTGTGCAGGCCGCCGCGCCGCGCCTGCGGAAGATCAACGTCTCATGGTCGCTTGCCCGCGACAAACCGAACACGAAACCGGGTAGAGGAACCATGACAGCCGCCTTCCCGGCCAGCTGACCGCCGTGGCCATCGCGGAGGGTGACTGGCGGCCCTCGTAGCTAGGCGCGGGCCGCGGCGACCGCGTGGGCGATGACGTCGACGGCGCGATCCACGTCCGCCCGGGTGGTCGCCCAGTTACTCACCGACAGGCGCATCGCTGCCCGGCCACGCCACACAGTGCCCGTCACGTACGCCGCGCCACCGGTGGTGACCGCTTCGGTCACCTCCCGGGACAGCCGGTCGCCCAGCGCCTCCGCCCGTGTGACGTCCGGTCGTGTGACGTCCGGTCGTGTGACGTTCGGTCGTGTGACGTTCGGTCGTGTGACGTTCGGTCGTGTGTGATCCGCCGGCGTGACATCCGGCCGTGAGATGTCCGCCCGCGAGTGGTCGGTCGGCGGGGCGTCCGGGTGGACGGGTGTCCCCCGCGGGTGCGTCCCCTGGTCGGCGTCGACGCGCAGCAGGACCTGGTTGAGCGGCACGAGGCGCCCGGGCGCGGCGGGCCCGTCGGTGGCGTTGAGCACCCGGACCCCGGGCACCCCCGCGAGGCGCCGCGCCGCGTGGTCGGCGAGGTCGCAGCAGCGGTCGACGAGGTCGCGCAGACCCGACCGCCCCAGCGAGCGCAGCGCCGCGTACACCGCGAACGCCCGCGCGCGGCGGCTGAACTCCGGCGTCCAGTCCACCGGGTCGAGCGCCCCGGCGCCGTCGGGAGGGAAGTAGGCGGCGGGCGCCGCCATCGCGCCGCGGTGGGCGGCTCGGTCGGCGACGAGCGCGATCCCGCAGTCGTAGGGCACGTTGAGCCACTTGTGCCCGTCCGTGGCCCACGAGTCGGCCCGCTCCGCGCCGGCGACGAGGCCGCGGCGGGCCGCCGATCCCGACACCGCCGCCCACAGCCCGAACGCCCCGTCGACGTGCACCCAGCCCCCGTGGTCGTGGGCCAGCGCGCAGATCTCGGGAAGCGGGTCCGCCGCGCCCGTGTTGACCTCGCCGGCCTGGGCGATGACGATCGTCGGCTGAGGGGGATGGCCGCCGGTTCCACCCCGCTGGCCGCCGGCGGCCGCGAGGGCGGCGCCCAGCGCGTCCGGGCGCATCCGGCCGAGGCCGTCGGTGGGCACCGTGACGACGGCGCGCCGCCCGAGGCCGAGCAGGCGCAGGGCCGCGTCGACGGTGGCGTGGCGGTCCGCGCCGGCCAACACCCGCACCGGGGGGGCGCCGAGGAGCCCGTCGGCCTCCACGTCCCAGCCCACGTCGGCGAGCACCCGGTGACGGGCGGCCGCCAGCGCAGTGACGTGCGCCATCTGGGTGCCGGTGGTGAAGCCGACCGAGACGTGCGCCGGCAGGCCAAGCAGTTCCGCGACCCACTGGCCGGCGACCGCCTCCACCGCGCTCGCCGCCGGTGACAGCGAGGCCAGCGCCGCGTTCTGGTCCCAGACGACGGCGAGGACGTCGGCGGCGAGTGCTGCGGGCAGGGTGCCGCCGATGACGTAGCCGAAGAACGACGGCGAGCCGGTCGCCGTCAGCCCGCCGCCCACCGCCTCGACGAGCGCGTCGACGACCGCCACCGGATCGGTGGGGCCGTCGGGCAGCCGGTCGTCGAGGCGGGCGCGGACCTCGGCGGCACTGTGCGACGGGCGCACTGGACGCTCAGCCAGGCCCGCGAGCCACTCCTGGGCATGCCCGGCGGCGGCATCCAGCGCGGCCCGCAGCGCCAGGCCGGCTTCGCCGTGGCTGCCGGCACGGGCGGAGACGTCGCAGCCGACCTCAGCGGTGGCGGTGGCGGTGGCGTCGGCGTCGGCG
>Ga0105248_10003642_pt1 | contig 17107 bp, 13 predicted proteins | sample KBSS34metaG_FD_81524 | JGI IMG/M metagenome (GOLD analysis project Ga0105248, IMG submission 81524) | Switchgrass rhizosphere microbial communities from Kellogg Biological Station, Michigan, USA - KBS S3-4 metaG | ecosystem: Host-associated > Plants > Roots > Rhizosphere > Soil | place... | reverse complement strand
TTTCGAAACGGATACGACATCACGACCGCGATGCCAACGAGGCCAACGAGTCCCGTCAACCAACGCATCGTCAACCACGTACCCGCCAGCACCTGGTCGTAACCGTACCTGGTAATCGCCCATCCGATGACGAGCGCGGAAAGGATCGTCACAGCGGCGCCACCGATGTGCCATGCACGAGCGAGCGGATCGCTCTTGTGAATGTTTCGTCCCACGGCGTGATTTTGATCGCGAAACACAAAATTTTTCGCCGTACCGATCTCACTGAAGTATTCAATCGGATCGACACGCACTAGCGCGCCGGTAGGACAATTCTCTTCGCATGAATAAGCCTTGCGCTTCGAGCCCGGCGGATTTAGTGACGTTCCTTCACAAAGGTTGCACTTGATCGCCACCGGATCGTCAGACGCCTCAGGCGGAGCGGGTTGGTCTACTTTGAAACTGAAAAACTTTTTGAGAGTCGTTGTGAGACCGGAAGATAGCGCGGGCGCGGTGCGTGGCACCATCGTGATCGCGTCGTAGGGACACTGTGTCGCGCAGTCGAAACAGCCAATACACGTCGGCGCATTGATGTCGATTTGTCCGTGCGAGTCGCGAAATATGGCCCCGGTCGGACAGCCAGTCAAACATTCCGGATCCGCACAGTGCATACAAACCTGCGGCACGAGCGCGTGTTGCAAACGCTTCTTGCCAATCGTTGCAGGCCGTTCAATCTGAATCCCGCGACGGAGCAGACGCGACTGCCCGTGTACCTTGTGACACGCGAGCGAACAGTTGCCGCACCTGATGCACAAGTCCATGTCCATCACGAGGACGTTCGTCCCGTCGATGACTCCCGTCGCTATCTCTTCTTCAGCCGCTTTGAGCGCGTTTAGATCGGGTAGCGCTTCGATTGTGAGCGGCATTGAACTGCCCACGGTGGCGAGTGGCGAAAACGTCGCTGCTAATTCTTTGCGAAGCTTGGCGTCGGAGGAGAACTGATCGAGCGGGATTTCAAGCACTTCGGTTCGCGCCATCACGCTCGCGCTGTATTGCCACAGGGCAGACTGAGTCACACCTTCCAGACCGAGACAATTTCCACCGCCCAGAAAATCAACGCCTATGGCTTCATTCATTCCCAACACGACCTCGGGCGAGGCCGCATGAAACGGAATGCCGTGCGAGCGTCGCACCCAACCACTCTTTATCAGGATCAAACGATCTAAGGACGCATCTTCCTGGCAGAGAACGTGATTCTTGCCGTAGACGAGGAAACGCGCAGTGCGTTGCAGTTCCCGAGCCAACTGATCGCTCAAAGGTTTGCCGGTGATTAGTGCGAGGTCTTCAAGGACGCGGCCTGTGCCGTGAGTGCGATAGGTCTCGTCGAGAATGGTGCCGAACGTCTTCAGCTTACGCAGCAATCGTAACGCAGGGCGCGTTATCTCGAGCACGACCGCTTTTTGATTAGCCGGAACTGCTACGGTCGCATTGCGTTCGATGCCCGCGAGCAAAGCCATCTCGCCAAACACCGCGCCCGGTTCGAGCTGACTTATCTTCTTAGGCCCCGTGTTGTCGTGGACGTAAACATCGAGCGCGCCTTCCACAGTGATGTAGAAAGTGTTTCCACCCCACTCACCCTGGCGCATGATCTCCTCGCCGCCATCGTAAGCGAGCAGACGCACGTAGGGTCCCACGCGCTTACCGTTGCCGTAATCGCGACCCTGAACGATTACTTCGAGGTCACCGGCATACTTCTGTTTACCGTTTTGTTCTTCGAAGAGTTCGGCGGTAAGAGCAAGATGCTGGATGGCTTCAACTACGCGACCCCGGTCGGTGATTTCGCGCGGCATGTGGTTGTTTTACATCCACAGATTACACAGAAGCAAGGAAAATAATCTGTGTAATCTGTGGATATACCGAGTTCATGCTAAACTTCGAAAACCAATGCTTGCAGAAAATCTTTACGCGCTTCCAGTCGAACAGCAAATCGGACAGTTCTTATTTATCGGCCTTCCCGGGACGGAATTTGACGACGAGACACGCGCTCTCGTCGAATACGTAAAGCCGGGCGGCGTCATCATCTTCGGCCGCAACGTCGCTGGTCCAGAACAACTGCGGACGCTGCTCGACAGCGTTCGCGAAATCGTTCCCACACCACCGCTGTTCGGCATCGATCAGGAAGGCGGGCTGGTTGACCGGCTGCGTCGCATATTCACGCCGATGCCCTCCGCGCGCACGATTCGCCAGCACGGCGATCTTGCCGCCGCGCGCATGCTCGGCAGGATCACCGGCGAAGTGCTGCGCATGCTGGGTTTCAACATCAACTTCGCCCCCGTCATGTCGATCATGACCGAGGATCGCGATCTGCTGTCGAACGGTCTTTACTCGAGATCTTTCGGGCGCTCGCCAGGCGAAGTGCTCGGTTACACCACTGTCTACATGCGCGGACTTCAGGGCTCGGGTCTTCTCGGTTGTCTTAAACATTTTCCGGGAATCGGAGCGGGTGAGGTCGATTCACATGAGGAGATGCCGGTTGTCCGGCTCTCACACGACGCGCTCATCGCGCAGGATCTCGCACCTTACATCGAACTCTTTCAACGTCGAGACGATCGCGTGCGTTGCGTGATGGTGAGTCACGGTGGCTTTCCGAACATCGATATCAAAGAAGAGACTACCGGCGGTTTGATCGAGCCTGCTTCGCTCAACTACAACATCGTCACCAGGCTGCTGCGCGAAGAGCTCGGCTACAAACATCTTGTGGTCACCGACGATCTTGAAATGGGCGCAATCGCGCGTCACTGCGAGATCGAAGACGCTGCGGTGCGCGCGACGCTCGCCGGCGAAGATATGTGCCTGATCTGCGCCACTCCTGACACGATAAAGCGTGGCTACGACGGGTTACTCGCGGCGGCAAAAAGCGGAGCACTCTCGCAAGCGCGGATAAAACAATCCCTCGAACGTATCGCACGAACAAAAACCATCATGGAACCGCCACTCCCGCTTGATCTCGATCGTTTCAAATTCCTCGCCGAAGAAATACTCAAACTGAATTCCAAGCTCAACTACACCTACGGAGGCACCGTTAAGTGAGCGCCGGCAATCTTGTCAAACTGATCCTGCTGATCTTTTTAGTAGCGCTGTTGATTATTCCGCCGGGATGCCGGCGCCGCAGCAACTCTTTCGTGATCGCACTCGGCGATAACATTCGCACGATTGATCCGATCGGCGCGCCTTCGGTGGAAGCGGCCAGCGAACGCGTGCGTACGCTAATGTTCAATACACTCGTCAAGAAGGACGAGAAATTTGACTACGTGGGTGAGCTCGCGTCTGACATTAAGCGCTCCGATGATGGTCTAACTTACACGTTCACACTGCACGATGGTGTTAAGTTTCATAATGGGCAGGTGCTGACTTCCGCGGATGTAAAGTATACGCTCGATCTCGTTTTCTCCAGCAACTTCGGAAAATCGGCGAGCTTTTACAAAGGATCGGGTGCTGAAAAACGAAGTTATGTAAAGAGCGTCGAGGCGCCTGATGCACGCACGATCGTTGTAACGTTGGACGAGCCATGGATGGGATTACTTTCCAACCTGGTTCCGATCGCGATAATCCCGAAAGATAGCTACGAGTCACAAAAGACGCATCCGCTTGGTACTGGTCCATTCAAGTTCGTCAGTTACGACAACGCGCAGCAGGTAGTCGATCTCGACAGGTTCCCGCAGTACTGGGAAGGCGCTTCCAAACTTGAAACCGTGCGCGTGCGAGTAATCTCCGACATGAATGCGTTACAGGCAGAGTTGCAGTCGGGCCGTGTTGATATCGCGCCGTTGCCGACGAGTCTTTCGCCGGACGCAGTGAGGCGACTTGAAGGAGATCCGAACCTGCAAGTGAAGACGTTCAACGGATCGAATGTTTATTTGCTGACGATCAATACCGCATCGGCTCCGCTCGACAACGTCAAAGTACGACAGGCAATCGCTTACGCGATCGATCGCGAGAGCTTGATCAAGAGCCTGTTACTGGGGCTGGGAAAGATCGCGCATTCGATCATTCCCGAAGAGTCATGGGCTTATTCGCCGGGGCAAACATATTCGTACGATCCGGCGCGCGCGAAGAAACTACTCGACGAAGCTGGTTTTCCGGATCCCGACGGCGATGGACCGCGAATGCGTTTTCAGAAACCGGTGGTTTACAAGCTCTCCGGCAGCAGCATCGCAGGGCGGCAATACGCAGGCGTTATTCAAAATTCCCTGAAGGAAGTCGGCATACCGGTCGAGATTCAGACACCGGAACAGAACACGTTCCTTGACGAACTCAAACGCGGCAACTTTCAGATCTCATACTCACAATGGGTGGGCGGTAATCAGGACCCGATCTTCTATAAAGATCTCTTCGCGACGTCTGAAATACCGACAGAGGCGCGGCCGTCGCGCAATCGCAGCCGGTATAGCAACAAGGAACTCGATGCGTTGCTCGACGAGGCGCTGAACACGTTCGACCGGCAAAAGGGATTGGAGTTATATAAAAAGATCCAGGACATCGTCAGCCGCGACGTGCCGGTGTTTCCGTTGTGGTACGGGTCAAACGTCGTGATCGCGAAGAAGAATGTGCAAAACATTCAGGTGAACGCAAGCGGCGACTGGGGCTTCGTGAGAAACCTGAGCCGCTAAGAATATTTCACGCAAAGACGCAAAGGTTTCGCAAAGCCGCAAAGAAGAAGACTCATTTTCCTTTGCGGCTTTGCGAAACCTTTGCGTCTTTGCGTGAAACCTCTTCTTAGAATTCAGTGATCTGTAGCGATGCGGTGGCTGACAACGGCGGCGTAACTCGCTCGTTCAAATAATCCCACGCCGCGAGTCCGATCATCGCGGCGTTGTCCGTGGACCACTTCAGCGGCGGCAGGCAAAGCTTAACTCCCAAACTATCACAAAGCTCCGCCGCGCCTTCACGCAACTGCGGACTCGCCGCCACACCACCTACAACCACCAAACACTTCGACGGATGCGCAGTCAGCGCGCGCTTGCACTTCGTCAACAATATCTCCATGCACGCACTCACAAACGACGCCGCCACATCCGCATGCGCAACGTCCGGGTTCTTATCGAGGTATCTTCCAACCGCCGACTTCAAACCCGAGAACGAAAACTCAAATCCTTCCGTCAGCATCGGTCGTGGGAACGGAATCGAATCCGTTCCGGTCTTCGCGAGTTTATCGACTGCCGGTCCACCCGGATATCCCAATCCCAGGAGTCGCGCGACTTTGTCATACGCCTCGCCCACTGAGTCATCCCGCGTCGAACCGAGTAACTGAATCGACGTCAAACTATCCATGCGCGCCAGGAAAGTATGCCCACCCGACACCAGCAGGACTATCGCCGGCAGTTCGACGCGACGCTCCACAAGATCAGCGCTACGCAAATGTCCACGCAAGTGATTGATGCCGAGCACTGGAACATTCCATCCCAGCCCCAAACCCGCGGCCGTATTGACACCAACGATCAACGAGCCGATCAGCCCTGGTCCACGCGTCACGCCGATTGCTTTCAAATCCGGTCCGGCGACGTCAGCCTCCGCGAGCGCGCGTTCAATCGTCGGCACAACAACGAGCGCGTGTGCGCGGCTCGCAAACTCGGGATACACACCACCCCAATGCGAATGAATATGAGTCTGGCTCGCGATGATCGACGAGAGCACATTTCCATCACGATCGACAACCGCGGCGGCCGTGTCATCGCACGATGATTCGATACCGAGAATTAAATCTTTATGACTCATTTAAATACCTAAGGACTTCAGATTCGGGCACCACTCCGACACGCTCGATCACCGGAGGATCGACACGACAATTCACGAGCGTAGACGCTGTGGTCTTTAACCTGCCACCATCAATCGAGAGATCCGGGGCGCCGTCGAGTTGGGCCAGGATGTCCTGAACGTTGTCGGGCGTGTCTGCGCTGTGCGCGTTCGCACTCGTTACGAGCAGTGGCCCGGCTTTTCGCAACACGGCGAGGAGTTGTTTGTCGTTTGGGATTCTGATCGCGGCTTCGTCGCGTCCAGCAAGCCAGTGCGGCCGGTAGTCAGAACTAAAACCGAGGGCGAGCGTGATGCTGCCGGGGATCAAAGGTGAACGCAGTAGACGCCTCGCTGATTCGCTGATCTCGAAACCGAGCGGCTCGAGCTCGTCATCTGACGCGACCATGATCGGAAGATTTACCGTACGCGGCCGGCGTTTGAGTGCAAACAGTTGATCGATCGATTCGTCGAAGTTTGGACTAACGGCAAGCCCGTACACGGTATCCGTCGGAAGCAGGACCACGCCGCCGTTCTCAAGACAATCAACGATCTCTTCAACACTCATTGTTCGTAAAAAATATCCGACTGATCGTTGAGCGCCTCGACTTGCGTCGTCGCATGCCCCCCGTGTTCATGAGCCTCGAAACCCAGATCCATAAGCACCCGCGCGTCTGGATTCTCGATGCCGGTGTCGACAATCTTCACGTCCTCTAACAACGACGCGAACCGGTGTCGAATCCTTCCTGCCACTGCGACTTCCGAAAGTCCCTTGCCAACTTCACCGACCGCCTTCGGCAACGGACCGAAACGCATAATCTCAACCGACGCGCCCTTGATCAAGCCGGCATACGCGTTGTCGTTCGATGCCGGCACGGCACAGAGCACCGGCAAATTCGTCGTACCTCGCGTCTGCCGCGCGATGATCTCGAACCAGTTAAACGGGTAAATCTTCACTTTCAAACTAAACGCGAGCGCGTTGACAAACGATATCCCGGCTCTCACAAACGTCAGCGATCCAGGCCCAACATTGATCGCCACTCCCTCGATCTCACTCGTCTTGGCATTCAACGCTTCGAGCCCACACGTCAGCAACCCGCCCAACGTTTGCAACGACGATTCACAATTATCGACAGTGGAATCGAAAACGACTTCGCGGTCGCGTCCAATCACGACGCGATACACGTTCGACGACGATTCGATTGCCAGAAGTAAACTCATACCTGTAACTGCTTACTCAAACCCTCCAACACGGGCTGCCACGCTTCTGCGTTTGCGGAAAAAGTCAGCCTCCGCCAGTTATCCTGACCAGGCACAAACTCAAACGCGATCGACAATGCATTCGCAAAATCCTCTTCCACGATGTCGCCCCACTCGACCGCCGTGATGCTCTCCGGAACGTAATCCTCCAACGCGAGGTCGCGAAACTCAGCGACACTCGACAGTCGATAAGCGTCGATGTGCAGGAAAGTCCCCTTCGGCGTCTGGTAGAAGTGGGCCAACGTAAAGGTCGGACTCGTAACATTCGCGTCTGATCCAAGCGCAGCAACGAGTTCCTGGACGAACGCGGTCTTGCCACCGGCTAACGCGCCTTTGAGCATCATCGCGTCGCCGGCGTGCACAAACGGCGCGAGCGCAGCAGCCACGCGCGCTGTTTCTTCCCTGCCCTTACAAGTGACACTAAACTCACCCATTCTGTTTTATGACTTATGTGCCTTTTTGTGGCTAATCTAAGGCTGCTTCCAATTCGTGTCCAAACGCGTCTTCTTCAAACTCGGCGCATCGAGCACATTCATGTCGAATCCCGAAACGTACGGTTTAACGAGCGAATACGAAGACGCAAAATAGATCGGCATCGCCCTCAGATCTTTCAACGCCTGTACCTCCGTCTCGACCACGGGCTTCTCCGGCGGCGACGGCTCGACTCGGGGACTGCCCTCAGGAGCAGGCGACGGACTCGGCAGCACATGCGCATCACGCTCAAACAACATTCGGAGATTAACCAGTTCGTTCGTCGTTTGCATCACAACACCGCGGCGCACGATGTCGTAATCATTCGCCTTGATCGCGGCTTCGTACTCGTCCCAGTTGCGGATCACGATCTCCGTCTCGATGTTCAACGTTGCGCGCCACATCGCGGCAATCGACTGTGCCACGATACGCTGTTGCTCGTTGCGATTGATCAAAAGTCTGATCACCGGAAAGCCGTCGCCGTCCGGATAACCCGCTTCAGCCAGCAGTTCTTTGGCTTTGTTCACATCGTGCTCGAGTAGTTCAGCTTTATCGACAACCGGTTTCTCTCCGGACATCGCGTCAGGAAAAAACTTTCCTGCCGGTTCAGTCGCGCCGCCGAGATCGTCACGGCTGATTCGTTCGCGATCGATCGCAAGCGCGAGTGCTTCACGCACGCGCACGTCGTCAAAAGGCTGGCGCGAAGTGTTGAAGGCATAGTAAGTCAACGCGCCATAGGTGGAACGCCGAAAGTCTTTGTACGGCGCGAGCAGCTTGAGTGCGAGTGGCTCGAACGGCGCATTTGTCACCGCGTCGACATCACCGGCTTCATAAGCACTCAGCGCCTCTTCGGCATCGGGCGTGTTTACAAACGTCACGCGATCGAGCGCGACCGAAGCATCGTCCCAGTAAGTTTTGGCGCGCTCGAGTTTGACACCGTCGGTACCAGTTGCTGACAGCAGAAACGCGCCGTTTGAGACCAAGTCGTGCGAATCGAGACGGCTCGTGTGATCGGCGGCTTCGACCTTTACAGGACGAAACACCGGATGGGAGACGAGCGCCGGAAAACTGTTGTCGGGCCGTTGCAGCGTGACTTGCAGAACGTGTTCGTTCAACGCGCGGGCGCCGAAATGGTGTGGAGTTGAGAGTGTCGGGATCGCGCCTTCGATGTTGGCGAGCAGTTCTGTATGCGGCGCGAGTGGTCCGATCTTGAGCGTGCGTTCCCAGGAACGCACGAAGTCCTCGGCGGTAACTTTCTCGCCGTTGGACCAGCGTGCATTGTCGCGTAGGTAGAACGTCCAGACGCGGCCTTCGTGTGACGATTCCCAGCGTGTTGCGACGCCCGGCACAGGGGCTAACGTTTGCGGATCGTAATCGGTAAGTCCTTCAAAAAGTGCGCGCACCGCGTCCGTGTCCGGAGGCGCGGCGGCAAAGGCGGGATCGAATGTTTGCGGTAGTCCACCATTGCTCCAGCGAAACTCCTGCGCCTTCGGTGCGACAACTTTGCCGTAAAAGGCAGACGGTTCATTGGTGCTGAAACAACCACTGTGAGTCAAACACAGCGCCAGCAAGATTGAACAGATAGAAGGGAGACGTTTTTTAGCCACGGATGACACGGATTAATTGGTTGTAAACTTCAACGGTTCGAGATCTCGTCGGATCAAATCCATCGGATGTATCGATCAGATAATCTGCAAATTTCTGCTTCTCTTCCTGGGGCATCTGAGAGTTAATGCGCCGCTGCGCTTCGTCGCGCGAGAGTTTGTCGCGCAGCATCAGACGTTCGAGTTGGACCTCCGGACGACAATGGACCACGATCAGTTTATCAAAACGCTTGTAACCACCCGATTCGATCATCAACGCCGCATCGACGATACCGATGCCCTTCGGATCTTCACGCTCCCATTCGCGCAGGATCTCATCCTGGCGCGCGATGATGAACGGATGAAGAATGTGATTCAGACGCTGTCTTCGGTTTTCATCCGCGAAGACCAGTGCTCCGAGTCGTTTCCTGTCGAGCGTTCCATCCGTGTTCAGAATCTGTTCACCAAACTCGTGCACGATCGCTTCCAGGCCCGGCGTACCCGGCATCACAACCTCACGCGCCGTCTGATCCGCATCGAGCACATGACAACCGAGTTCGACAAAAATCGAAGCGACAAATGTTTTGCCAACGCCAATCGAGCCTGTCAGTCCGACACGTAACATTACTGACGTCTCAACTTCGCGGCCTTCAACGTGTTTTTCATCAACACCGCCACCGTCAACAAACCCACGCCGCCGGGCACGGGCGTCAGCTTGCCTGCAACCTCAGCAGCCTCGGCTGGATGCACGTCGCCGACAAGCGTCGCACCGCGTTTGGCGAGCACTTCAAGCCGCTTCTCCGCCTCATTGCCAAATAGCTCGCGAACCTCCTCCTTGTCGGAGATGCGGTTCATGCCGACGTCAATCACAGTTGCGCCAGGCTTGATATGATCGCGCCCGATAAAACCCGCACGTCCGATCGCGACTACGAGCAAGTCGGCAGTTCTTGTTACCGCCGCCAGGTCGCGCGTACGCGAATGACAGATCGTCACTGTTGCATCTCTTTGCAACAGCAACTGCGCCATCGGACGTCCCACGATCTGACTGCGACCAATCACACACGCGTTTGCGCTGCGAATCTCGATGCCGTTGTCGTCGAGTAGCTCGATGATGCCGGTGGGAGTACACGGGACGAACACCGGACGCCCAAGCGCGAGCCTGCCAACACTTATTGGGTGAAACCCGTCGACGTCTTTCGCCGGATCGATGGCTTCGATGATCGCCGTTTCATCAATCTGCGGCGGTAATGGCAGTTGCGTCAGAATTCCATCGATATCGTCGCGCGCGTTTAGTGAACGGATTAAATCGAGCAGTTCGGCGGTGCTCGTCGTCTCCGGCAGCGCGTGATGTTCGGAATAAATACCGACTTCTTCACACGCGCGAATCTTGTTTCTGACGTAAACCGCGGACGCGGGATCTTCGCCGACGCGCACCGCCGCGAGGCCCGGACGAACGTCCTGCTCCTGCACCATTCGCTCCACAGTGTTTTGAACGTCCTGCTCGATCCGCGCGGCTAGTTGAGAACCTTCAAGTTTGATCATATTAGTCACAAGATTTCACGCAAAGGCGCAAAGACGCAAAGAAAGGCACTAAGTTTTCTTTGCGTCTTTGCGCCTTTGCGTGAAACTGCTTTGTAGCCTCATTATAATCTGAACTATGTCATTCCTGAGAGTGGTCCTTATTTTCGTCTTCCTGAGCGCGGCCGCAGTGCCCGTGTTGGCCCAACCCGAGCGTATCACGACGGCGGTCGAGGCGGCAGACTGGCAAACCGCGCGAGCCGAGATTAACAAGCTGCGCTCAACTAATGAGACGCTTTTTCGTGATAAAAACTACGACTATCTCCTCGGACGCATCGCGGAACGTACCGGAGATCTGCCTACGGCCACTGCCAGTTATCAAACAATCGTCGCAAACAACTCCAGACTTCGAGAATACGCCCTGTGGCGACTCGCTAAATTCGCACGCGCCACGGGCGATCTAGTGCTCGAGCGCGAACGTTTGCAACAACTCATCGTCACTGCGCCGTCGAGCTTGCTTTTCGACGCTGCGACTTTGCGACTCAGCGAGAGTTGTTTCGAAAGCGGCGATTTCCCGGCTGCTGCCAATAGCGCCAGGCCTTTGACGCTTTCGAAGAACATCAACATCGCGCGCGAAGGTTCGGCATTGATGGGCGCGGCTTATACACGCGCCGGGAAGTTGGCCGAAGCGCGCGATGTGTACACAAAGCTCGTAATGCAGATGCCGGACGCTTCCCGTCCTGACGACTTCGCGCTCGAAGCGGTCCGACAACTCGACGCCTTCGATAACAACTCACCAACCCTCAGCGAAGCCGATCACCTGCTGCGCGCGTCTGTCTACCAGTTCAACCGTGACTTTGCGGGCGCGCGTGTCCATTACCAGGCTGTCATCGATCGTTATCCGCAAAGCACTACCGTTCCGAACGCGATGTTTCAGATCGCGCGTGGGCTGTACAACGAAGCGAAATACAGCGACGCCGCGACACTCTTTCAGAAAGTCTTTGATTCGTATCCGCAATCAACAAGCGCGCGCGACGCACTCGGTTTTCTCGGCTCCACTTATGTGCGAATGAAGCGCGTTGACGATGCGGTCGCGGCTTACAAGCTGCTCATCGATCGTTTTCCGGATGCGCCGAGTCCGGAACGACCGTACCTGAACATCATCGACGCTTTGCATGAGGCTGGTCGTTACCCTGAAGCACTCAACTGGGTGCAACAAACACGCGCTCGCTTCAAGAACGATCTCGGCGGCGCGCTCGCGCTGTTTGCACAACTTCGTATTCACCTCGCGCAGGGAAGCTGGTCCACTGTTGTGCGTGACGCGGATGAGTTGTTGAAGCTTTCGGATCTCGGTGGCACGCGCGTTGGCGGCGGCACCAGCCCCACGGAAGTCAATTTCCTGCGTGCTTACGCGCTCGAACAACTCGGACGAACCGAAGAAGCAATCGCCGGCTACTTGTCTATACCTGACGGGCGTAATGAGTATTACGGCCAGCGAGCGACGCAAAGACTGCTCGCGTTAGCCGTAAACGATAAATCACGCACTCTCGTGCGCAATCGTCTCAACGCGTTGCTCGGTGAAAGCAAAACAGCGAGCGCAGCAGGTAACTACGAGGCATCGCGTGCCGCAGCGCAAGCAGCGCTCAGGCTTACCGACGACCCTCAGATCCGTAGCGAAGCGCTGAACCAAGTGCAGGCTGCGTACAATGCGTTGCCTGCTTATCGTCTGCCGCAGCTCAACCGGATCTCTTTACTCAAACAACAGCCACCGAGCGGTGATCACGAATCGCTCGCGGACAATCTGTTGCTGCTCGGGCTGTACGACGAAGCGTTGCCGGAACTAATTGCCGCCCGTGGCGCAAACAAAAGTCCGAATGAGGATTACACGATCGCGCTACTCTCGTTACGCGCCGGCATTCCGAATCGCGCGGTGCGTTTCGCGGAGCAAATCTGGAAGCCAGTCCCGGCCGACTATCTAATTGAACTCGCTCCGCGTGAGTTGGTCGAATTGCTCTACCCGGCGCCGTATCGCGATTCTCTTTTACAAAATGGCAATGCAGCAGTCGATCCGAGATTCGTGCTCTCGATCGCGCGGCAGGAGTCACGCTTTCAGGCGGACGCGAAGTCCGTCGCGGCAGCTCGGGGCATGATGCAGTTCATTGCGTCAACTGCAAACGACATCGCCGCGCAATTGAAAATAGAAAAGTTTCAGCAGGACGATCTCTACAACCCTGACACTTCGATTCGTTTCGGTTCGCAGTATCTCGCCAACCTGTTTCAGCAGTTTCCCAATCAGCCGCAGGCCGTGGCGGGGTCTTACAACGGCGGGGCAGACAACCTTGCCCGTTGGATCGCTCGTTCACGCGCTAACGAAGCCGATCGTTACGTGGGCGAAATCGGTTTCTCACAAACCAAAGACTACGTTTACAAGGTGCTGGCCAACTTCTGGAACTACCAACGACTCTACGACGCGAAACTCCAGCCACAAAAGACTCCAAAATGAGGCCACAAAAAGGCACAGAAGGGACAGAAAGCACAAAAACAAAGAAGGCACTTTTGTGCTTTTTGTGCCTTTTTGTGGCCTGCTTAAGCGCTTCGTGCCGGCGCAGCAACGAGAGGCGTTTTGAATTGACAGGCAAGATCGTGGCGGTCGAGCCCGACAAGCATCAGGTGACGGTTTCGCACGAAGACATCAAAGGCTACATGCCGGGCATGACAATGCCATTCACAGTGCGCGATCAGATAAATCTAAAGGAGCTGTCTCCCAACGATAAACTGACCGCGACCCTCGTGGTCAATGGTTCTCACACCTGGCTGGAAGATCTGATCGTCACGCACGTCAGTAGTAACGGCTCGGCGCCGCCCACCGCACTCCTCGCGAGCGAAGGTGATGAAATCCCGAATTTTACGCTCCGCAACCAGAGCAATCGTGAGATCCACATCCGCGACTACCGCGGCAAAGCACTACTGCTGACGTTCATCTACACGCGTTGCCCCGTGCCTGACTACTGCACGCTCATGTCCAACAACTTCGCGCAGATCGATCGTGCGTTAGGCCAGGATCCTGAGCTTTACGAAAAGACGCACCTGCTCAGCATCAGCATCGATCCCGGTTACGACACGCCGGAGGTGTTAAAGAGTTACGGCGCTGCACATACGGAGCGTTACGAGAAAGAGACTTTTGCGCACTGGGAGTTTGCCGGCGGCACGACCGAGCAGGTGAAGAAGATCGCCGAGTATTTTGGTCTAACTTATTTCCCCGACAAGGACCAGATCATCCACGCCTTAAGAACTGTGATCATCAGTCCGGAAGGAAAGGTCGTCAAGATCTATAGCGGTAACGACTGGAAACCCGAGGAAGTCGTGGAGGAGATGAAAAAAGTTAACCACAGATAACACAGATAAAAAATCCGATTTTTTATCCGTGTCATCCGTGGCTAAATTCCCTTTAGTTTTTTGATCTCTTCGGTGAGTACAGGCACTGCTTCGAAAAGATCTCCGACAATACCGTAATCAGCAATATCGAAGATCGGCGCTTCGGCATCTTTGTTGATCGCCACGATCGTGCCTGAGTTCTTCATGCCGACGAGGTGCTGGATCGCGCCCGAAATACCAAGGGCAACGTAGAGCTTTGGCGCGACTGTCTGTCCCGACGATCCGATCTGACGATCAATCGGCAGCCACTCGGCGTCGCAGATCGGACGCGAGGCAGCGAGATCGCCACCCAGAACCTCAGCCAGCTTCTCCGCCAGCACGAGATTGTCTTTGCTCTTGATGCCGCGCCCGACAGCAACAATAACTTCCGCCTTCGTGAGATCCACCGCCTGCTTCGCTTCCTGGAACGGCGCCTCCGGCTTCATTCGCACGTCGCCAATGTCAACGTTAAGGTTTTCCACTGTGGCGCCGCCGCCTTTCGCCGCCTGATCGGGACGATAGGCGCCAGTCTGAAACGTCGCGAACACGGGGGCTTCACCATCAGAAACCACATCCGCGTCGAGCTTGCCGAGAAAGATGCGTCGCGTGAATACGATCTTGCCGCCGTCTGCTTTAGCGCGAATGCAGTCGCTTATCAGCGACTTACTAAAACGCGCCGCGAGCTTCGGTGCAAAGTCACGCACCTGATAGGTATGAGTTAAAAAGACGAAGTTTGGATCGACTTGCTTGACTACCTCCTCCATGCCGTCGGCGTAAGCATCAGGCGTGTAGTCCGCGAGCTTCGGATTCGTCGCGGCGATCACTTTCGCAACGTCATAGCCCGCGATCTCCTGGGCCAACCCAGATAGGTCGCCACCAAGCACAACCGCACTCACGCTCTGTTGCAACTGCGATCCCAACGCCTGCGCCGCCGCAATCGCCTCAACCGAACTGCGGTTCGCAACCCCACCTTTATGTTCTATGAAAACCAGTATTCCGTTGCTCATCTGTATTAAAAGATCCGTGCTTCGACATGTAATTTCTGCGCCAACTGCGCCGCTCCCGCTTTCGCGTCACCATTCCCAAGCATCTGTGTCTGCTTCGTCTTCTGCGGCAGATAGATCTTCTCGACGCGTTGGTGCGAAGGCCGGCCAACAATGTCCGCCGCAGGCGTCACTTCCTTTATCTCTTTCTTCTTCGCCGCCATGATTCCCTTCAACGTCGCGTAGCGAATCTGGCTGATACCCGATTGAATCGTGAGTAGCGCCGGCAGCGGCATTTCATACCACTGATACCAACCACTCTCCAGCTCTCGCTTCACGCGCAGCTTGTCAGCCGCTGCGTCGAGTTCGATCACGATCGTCGCGTGCGGCAAACCAAGCAACTCAGCGAGGATCACGCCCGTTTGACCGTAGCCATAATCGTCTGACTGCAACCCGGTCATGATTAGATCAGGTTTCTCATCGCGAATCGCGTCGGCAAGCACACTCGCAGCCGCATACGGTGTCAGATGTGTGAGATTGTCGCCAACTACGTGAATGGCCCGATCCGCACCGCGCGCGAGTGCGTCTTTGATCACACTCTTCACGCGCTGTGGTCCCATCGAACAAACAACTACTTCACCACCCAGCTTCTCGCGCACGCGCAAAGCTTCCTCAAGCGCATACCCGTCTGACTCGCTCACCTCGAAGGAGAGATCGCCCTCCTCAATCCAGGTTGCGTCTTTATTAATCCGCAGGATCGCGTCTTTATTGGCGACCTGCTTCATCATCACAATGATCTTCATTAATCTTCGTACCTCTTGAACAACAACGCCGCGTTCGTGCCTCCGAACCCGAAGCTGTTTGAAAGCACGTAATCGACTCTTGCTTCGCGAGGTTCATTAGGAACGTAATCGAGGTCACAATCCGGATCGGGATTCACGTAGTTGATCGTCGGCGGTATGACGTTGCGGTGCAGCGTCAATACACTGAACACACTCTCAATACCGCCGGCCGCGCCGAGCAGATGGCCCGTCATTGACTTGGTTGAACTAACGGCAAGCTTGTAAGCGTGCTCACCAAAAGTCTTCTTGATCGCGAGCGTCTCAAACTTGTCGTTGTAGGGTGTCGAGGTTCCGTGAGCGTTGATGTAGCCGACTTGTTCCGGGTTGACGCCGGCGTCTTTAAGGGCTCGCTGCATCACGCGCCGCGCGCCCGAACCGGTTTCGTCGGGCATCGTCAGATGAAACGCGTCGGCACAGGCGCCATAGCCAACGAGTTCGGCGTAGATCTTCGCGCCTCGCTTCTTCGCGAGCTCAAGCTCCTCGAGAATCAGGATCCCCGCGCCTTCGCCGATCACAAAACCGTCGCGATCTCGTTCAAACGGACGCGACGCGTGTTGCGGATCGTCGTTGTTCGTCGAGAGTGCGCGCATCGCCGAAAAACCAGCGACGGCCATCGGCGTGATGGCCGACTCCGCGCCGCCGCAGATCATCAGGTCGGCGTCGCCGCGTTGAATGATCTTGAAACTGTCGCCAATCGCGTGCGCGCCCGCGGAACAGGCGGTCGCGGTGGCTGAGTTTGGCCCTTTGGCTCCGAAACGAATCGAGACCTGCCCGGCAGCGAGATTCACGATCGCCGAGACGATAAAGAACGGCGAGACGCGATCTGGTCCATCGTCGAGCAATTTCGAGTGCTCGCGTTCGATGGCCCAGAAGTCGCCGATGCCGCTGCTGATGTATGTGCCGGCGTTTTCCGCGATATCGTCCTGAAACTTCCCTTCCGGCGACATTTGCATACCGCTGTCGGCGACTGCCTCGATCGACGCGGCAATCGCGTAATGAATAAAGGCGCCCATCTTGCGCGCCTCTTTCTTAGCGATGAATGTCAGCGGGTCGAAGTTCTTTACTTCGCAGGCAAACCTGACGGAGAACCGCTCTGCATCAAACTTCTTGATGTAGTCAGCGCCACTGCGACCGCTCATCAACGCGGTCCACGTGTCTTCGACAGTGTTGCCAACAGGTGTGACGAGGCCGAGGCCCGTAACTACGACACGTCGTGTCAAATTAGAACTCCTTGGATCTTTAGCCGCGAATGAACGCGGATTAACGC
>Ga0105248_10003641_pt1 | contig 17109 bp, 14 predicted proteins | sample KBSS34metaG_FD_81524 | JGI IMG/M metagenome (GOLD analysis project Ga0105248, IMG submission 81524) | Switchgrass rhizosphere microbial communities from Kellogg Biological Station, Michigan, USA - KBS S3-4 metaG | ecosystem: Host-associated > Plants > Roots > Rhizosphere > Soil | place... | reverse complement strand
GACCGCCTGGCAGCAGACTCGCTGGGCCCTGGAGAAAGTGCGCATGCGCACCGGTCTGGCCGGCATCATCGTCTATGCCGTCGGCATGGCCACGATCATTCCTCTCAGCTCGATGGTGCCCAAAACCGGGACCGAACATCAGTTCGTCCTGGCGCTGATGCTCACCATCAGCCTCTCCCTACTGGTTGTCGGTTTGCGCTCTGTTTTTCACAACAGCCGCGAATTCGAACTCGACCTCAAACGCCGCTATCCCGGCGCCTATTGAGACGGCCTCAGCGGGCCAGTCTTAGAGGCAGGGACTTCAATCGCATCGAGGCCAAGGTTGTAGGCAAACATTGGAGTTGACTCACTGAGTTGACGTGTTTGTCTCCAAAGTGGCCTCTTCCCTTAAGGGAACTACTTATGAATTCAATGTTCAAAGCGTTCGTGGAGCACCCTCCATCGCTTGCGCATATCATTTGCATGGCGGCGGCACTGGTCGGGTTGATCTCGACCCTCAGCTATACCGTCAAAACGCGTCGGATCCTGGCGTTACTCAGAGGGCCGGTGCCCAGAATGAGTGACAGCAAAGGACTGGCCCTTTTCCAGGAAAGCCGCAAGAACCTCAGAGACAAAGCCGATTCGTGCGGCATTCTCGGTGTATTCTGCAGCTTTATCTGCATTCTGATGCTGGTCCTTCTGTACCGTTTCGGAGACGATGACCAGCATCTCTATTACCTCATCGCCGTGCAATTGCAGGCGGCAACGGTTCTCTATTTTGTATTCAGTTGCCTGCGCAACGACACTCGCATCGACAATATTCTTGGGCAACGGGCTGAATTGTCCTGCCTCAAGTATTACGATGCTTTGATCGAACGCAAAAAGCCGGCCGGTAAGTCTAAAGACGTTTACTTCTGGGGTTCTCTGGACGACTTCTGCATGAACTTTGTCATCAGTGACAAGGACGCACAGCAGAGAGTCTCCGCCCCCATCGACGTCGAGATGTCGAAGCGCCTGAGCGACGCAATCTGGACAGCGAGCCATGATGAAAAGCCACTCGTCGACGAGCCGGTGCTGATCATCTGGCGCGACGGTCAGAAAAAGCACGTAAAAATGGTGGTCAGCAAAGCCACCTCAGTCGAAGATGTGCCCGCCGAGTCGCTGATTACCAGCACGGGCAAAGCAATGATCACGGCTGCTCAAGAGCAATTTTGCGGTGGCAAGGTGGCGTATTTTTGCGGCACACCCAGCACTCGAATTGAGCGAGGATGGCTGACAACAGCTGATCGCGCCCACGTGCTCTTGAGTTCACTGCGCTGGCTGGACGACGATCAACGTCAGTTCTGCTATCAGCTGATCAATCCAGGACAGGCTTATCCATCCGACTTCTTGCCGGATTTGCCGACCGACTCGCATGATTGACAGCAGGTGTAATTGCACTACGAAAGCGGGTCTAGATATTGGGCATTCACGTGCTCAATATTTGGGCCCCTTTCGTTTTCCGTGTTTTTACTATCTTTTATCATATAAACGCAGATCAAGACACAGGGACGGTTTACATGACCGAGGGCCGAGAAACCATAGTCATCCAACAGCGTTAACCTTGCATATGTAACAGCGAAAATTAAAACTGTTTGACAGTTAAAACGCAGTGCCTGTCAGTATTTCAAAAAGTAAAAAGACCGCAAACACTGATGTAATATTTCTTCAATCCACTATTGTTACATTGGCAATATTTTCCAGAACGAAGTCTTCATGCCGAGTAGCGCGATTTCTTCAAACGTCAAAAATTCAGTTTATAGAGGTGATCGATTTCTCGCATATCGACATCATTTGGGGTCATTCTAATTACCGCATTGCGAAATTCTCTCCAGATACCGCTTTTCAGATGGGCCATGCGGCCGAAAGTATTGGACTTGCGCACAACAATGTCGGCTTTGCGCTTTCTTGTAGCCTGATATTGAGCAAATGCTTGCTCAAGCGTGCCGCTTCGCCTGTGCGACTGGGCCAGCGATTGAGCCAGTACATAAGCGTCTTCCACGGCCTGGGCGGCACCCTGGCCCATGTTTGGAGTGGTGGCATGGGCGGCGTCACCAAGTAAGACAATCGGCCCCTGATACCACTGAGGCAGTGGCCTCAGGTCAAAAATATCCGTGTGCACCTCCGGTTCCAGCGGAGGGGAGTTGATCAAATATTGAACAACCGGCGAAAAATCTTTAAAAATCCGGGGCGGCCCACCCTCAAGCGCTAAAAGTCTGTGCTTGGGCTGCACGGTAGATGGTGCGTCCACTGTTGCGTACCAGTAAACTTCGTTTTCAGCAATTTGCGAAAAGCCAAATCGCTTCCCTTTGCCCCAGATTTCCACACTCGTCCGTTTCAAATCCGCATCAAGTCTGCCATGAACAATCTTTCGCCAGGATGATTGACCGGCATATACGCTCTGACAATCAGGAAAAAGATGACCCCGCACCGCGGAGCGCAGGCCGTCGGCACCCACCAGACAATCAACCGAAATCGTGTCTACATCTGTGTATACTTCTGCGCCTGTAATGGCATTGCATCCCTGGTAACTGCCGAAAAGAATGGAGATTTTTTTATCGCGCACCGTAATACTGCGACAGGAGTGCCCAAATTTAACGGCGGTCCCGCTGCGGCGCTCCAGAGCATCAGCCAATAAACTGCAGAGGGTGGCGCGTTTGACAGCAATTATGCAGTGCCCGTATTTTTTTCGAAGAGGCAGCAGATCTAATTTCTTAAGAGTGCCTGATTTATAGTCGCGCAGATCAATGGTGTTTATTTCAAAGCCGGCGTCGACAATGTCCTGGCTCAGATTTAAGCGTTTAAACACCTGCATAGCGTTAGCTGAAATCCAGAGCCCGGCGCCGGCCTCGCTTAAGCGCGGGCGAGCCTCATAGACCGTGGCCTTGAGACCGAAGTGATGCAACGCCAGGGCGAGGGTGAGTCCACCGACGCCACCACCGACGATGGCTATTTCCCATTCCTGGTTTGTCTCAGCATCGGGCACTTCGGGTTATTTGGCTCCATCGATCATAGTGACTACGTCTTTAAAAATCTCCGAATCGGGCTGACCGGCTGCCCGGTTGATATCGCCATGATTTAAGGGCACTGGCTTGACGATGACCTCACCACCGGCTTCTTTCATGGCCCTGGCAAACTTATCGTGCTGAACCACACAAGACTTTCTTTTTTCACCACAAAACATCAAAAAAGGAGGATATTTTTTGCCTTTGTGAATGTTCAAAGTCGGTGATGCATCGGCCAGGACTTTCGGATCATTTCCGAATGCTGTAGTGATCATCGGGCCTATCAAGCCAATTTCGAGCGAGTTGTCTTCTAATCTTTCAGACAGATTAAGGCTGGCGGTATCGAGGCTGATAACGCCCTTTATGTCCTTAAAGCTGAGACCTCTTTCGGCCAGATATTTTTCATTTGTGCCCAACAGGTCAACCAGATGCGCTCCGGCCGAATGTCCCATAATGTAGATACGGTCAGGATCTCCGCCATACTCCTTAGCGTGCTCCTTAACATAAGCCACAGCTGCGGCAACGTCTTCGATTTCCTTAGGGTGCACTACATTTGGTGCCAGACGGTAATTGCCGCTAACCAGGACAATATTCTGGGCGGTAAAGGCGTTGCCCTTGCCGGCATGGTCCCCCTGTGCTTTATCACCGCGACTCCAGCCCCCTCCGTGGAAAAAAATCAGGATGGGCATAGGCTTATCGGGGGCGACTTTAGGAGTGTAGATATCGATTTTCTGCAGGGGATCTTTACCGTAGGCGACATCGCTTTTGAGATTGACGTGCTCGCTATCGAGGGCTGTGCGTGAACCTCCGCCACGGCCACGACCCTGGGCCTGTCCCAGCCCTTGTCCCAGCCCTTGTCCCAGTCCTTGACCCTGGCTCCGGCCCTGGCCTTGTCCTCCACCTTGACCCAGGCCGCCCTGGTTACGTCGGTTTTGCAAAAACTGCTGCAAGCGCGCCCGTTTTTCTGGGCTCATATTGGCCCATTTTTGCCTCATGCCGCCTGCGCCCGCCCCCATGCCGCTGACTGCATCCGTGCCCGTGCTCGTGCCTGTGTCCGAGCCTGAGACATCCTGGGCTTGGGACATGACCGGCAAAACAGTGAAAGCTCCCGCACACACGGCGAGAATGCCATAGAGAAATGAACAAGAGGCGAAGGTAATTGGGCGTTTCATCTAACATCTCCATCGGTACTCCCAATCTACTACTACCCCCGCGATAGAAAGTTACAGCACTAAAATTTTTTTCTTACCCCCTCCGTCCTTATATAGTAGAAATTGGAAAAAGCAAAAGCGCCGGAAGAGCCCAGGACAGGAAGGTGGATAAATCCTCCCTCGAGCCTGAGTCTTCCAGCGTTTTGCTAATTATTTTTACTGGTCGCTGCCTGCTAACTAGCGCTTAAGGGTTAGAGCTCGGGCGGCGGCGGGTTGTTGTCTTCGCGGCGCTGTAGCGGCACTTCCTGCAAAAACCAAGAGATGACCATGGCGATAATTGCCACGATTAAACCGCCCACAAACACCGAGTGCAGCGAAGCGGCAAAAGCCACCTTATCGGCGCCGCCGGCGGTGCTGGAGTTGACCATTGAGCCAAACAGCGCCAGACCGACCGTACCGCCGATTTGACGGAAGAGTGTTACAGCACCGGTGGCCTGTCCCATCTGCTTTTGCTTAACGGCGTTTTGCACCACAGTGGTGTAAAGGCTTGAGCCAACGCCCAGACCAAAACCCATGATGATCATCGCCATCGTGATGTCCCAGGGCGTCGAGCTGAGCCCGAGGCGCACCAGAAGCAACGATCCGGCGACCACAATAGCCGAGCCTACAAGCGCGTTGCGCTTATAGCGACCGGTGCGAGTGATCAACTGGCCCGAGATGGTGCTGGCGATGACGAGAGTAATCATCATCGGCGTCATCACCGTACCGCTGCTTGCAGCCGTCTGCCCCAGCACTTCTTGCATGAACAACGGCAAGAAAAATATGCCGGTGAACATAGAAACACTGGTCAGCATTGTCACCAGAAACGCCACCAGAACGATGGGGTTTTTGAAGAGACGCAGCTCGATAACGGGCTCGGCGACGCGCAGCTCAGTGACGATGAACCCCACCAGGCTGACGGCCGAAGCGACCAACAGAGAGATGATCACAGGCGACGACCAGGGTAGAGAAACTCCAGCCCAGGTGAATCCCAGCAAGAGCGTCGTCAACGTCGTGACGAGAAACGCCGAGCCGACAAAGTCAATTTTGATGTCCTGCCAGCGTGCTGCTTTCACCGCCGGCATCAGAGCGATCAGCCCGATTAGAGCGGCTATGCCCAGAGGCAAATTGACGAAGAAGACCCAACGCCAACTGGCATGATCGGTGATCAAACCACCGATAAGCGGTCCGGCGACCGAGGCAATAGCAAAGATGGCACCGGCAAAACCTTGATAGCGACCGCGTTCGCGCGGGCTAAACAGGTCGCCCATGGTGGCCATGACAATGGGCATCAGAGCACCGGCGCCGATACCCTGAAAGCCGCGGGCCAGTATCAGTTGCATCATGGTCTGGGCAAAGCCGCACAGGGCCGAGCCGATCATGAAGACAACCACGCCGAAAACAAGTATGTTTTTGCGTCCGAGAATGTCGGAGAGCTTGGCATAAAGCGGCAGAGTAACAGTGGAAAGAAGCAGGTACGAGGTCGCTACCCAGGAGTAGTGATCGAGACCGTTGAGCTCTCCGATGATGCGCGGCATGGCCGTGGAGACGATGGTTTGATCCATCGCCGCCAGGAGCATCACAAGCATGAGCGAGCCAAATACGGTCCAGCGTTTTTCAGGAGAGATCTTCGGACGCCATTGGCCGTCCTTGTCGTCATCGTTTTTCATTGAAAATCCCAGAGCTATGAAAATTTGGAAGTGCGTCTACATGCCCATGCGGCCGCGAGCGGGACGCGACGACAGCACCTGGTCCAGGATTTTCACCTCATGGGCCAGACGCTTGGCGCGATCACGGTCGCCGACTTCGTTGTTCAAATGCACCAGAGCGTGCATCACTGCAGAGCGCTGATGGCAGACCAGCTTGTTGCGCGAGTTGTAGATAGCGAGAGCCTCTTCACCAAGCTGAAGCGCCTCTTGCGGGCGGTTCATGCGCTGCCGGATCTGGCAACGCAGATGGATCAGAGTGCCCATGCGGAAAGTCTTGCCACCGCTTGTGCCTTTGTCACGCCGCTGGTTAAACTCGAGGATGTTCAGGGCCTCGAGAGCCAATTCATCGGCGTGATTGAGGTCATCGATGTGATAACCAAGATAGTTATGCGCCAGGTCCTGGTAGACGTCGGCGAGCGACGGATGACCAGGACTGACACGCCGGCTGCGCACTTCGAGCAGTTTCTCGAGCAGAACGCGTTGAGCACGGGTATTCAAAAAGGCACCAGCTAAGGATGCCTTGACCGAAAGAATCTTGTCTTCCAGCCAGAGATTTGAGTTAGCACTCATAGTATTACTCCCTTGGAGTTAGAGGTCAGCCCATGTCGTCTTTGTTCGGAGACTTGGGTGCAGGATTTTTCACAGGGTCCCGGGAAGCGCCTGGGGCACGCGCCTTTTTATCGGCGACAGGCAACCAAGTACGACCGCGAGTCGGCACTTCGCCCAGAGCCGTGGCAGCGCCGAAGGCAATGGCGAAGAGCACGAAGCCGGCAAAGGCTGGGGCTGAAAGAGTGATTGCAGAGAAGAAATAGGCGGCCGCTTTCAGACCGAGCCAGCTGGCCAGCCAGAAGCCCGTGTACTGAATCACACGTCCGGTCTGCGTCAGACGCAGTGCCCGACGGGTGAACGCGGTGACGACGATACCGGCCAACAATCCGATCGCACCAGCGGTAAGAGCGGAGAAGGCAACGGCGACCAGCGGAGCGCCACCAGCAATGGTGGCGCCTGCGTGGAAGAGCATTGTGGCCAGAGCGGCCACAACGAAGAGCCCATACATGTTGAGCAGGTGCCGGAGCGGCCTGCGATGGGGAGTCTTGATTTTAAACATTATGCACCTTGATGCCTGATACGGTGTTTTCCGGACTAAAAACTTTCGGAAGTTGAACGACTGAAATTACTTGCTGTCGTCAACGGTCTTGTTCTTGTTCCTGCCTCGGCTCAAACGCTTAGCCAGTGCGGTGAAGCCCTCATCGAGGAGGATAAAAGCGCCGATGGCGGCAGGGGGCACAATAAGTGCCGTGATGATGCTGATTGCTACGTGCATACGAGGATTTACTCCTTCTTTTTAGTTTGAAGCCGCGTAATGGGCTCGCCTCCCGCAATGTGAGTGGAGACGATTTCCTGCGCGTCGGCGGCAGTAACGCGGCCATACTTGACCTTATCGGGCATGACCACTACGGCCGGGCCCTTCTTGCACAGGTCGAGACATTTGCATTCTTTGATGATCAGCTGATCGCTGTCATGCCCTTCAGCGGCTTTGTGAAGGGCTCTGGCGACTTCCTTACCACCTCTCTTGGGGCATTTCTTGCCCTCGGTGCAAACGAAGATTTTTATTTTTTTGCTCATCGAGACTAGCCCTTATCAGGTTCGGCAGGCTCCTCGGCGACGGGCGTCGGGACATCCTGTGAGATAGCAGCAGTAGGAACAGATTGAGAAAGGGCAGGCGCGAGAACGGCCTGGTAGGTGAACTTGGTATCGAGACCTTCGTCGAGCTTGAGGCCGTAGTAGGCGTCGTACCAATCGCGGCAGAGCTTGGTGTGCGTCTGACGCAGACGACTGAGATAGAGGTCCCAATCGCGCTTCTGGGTCATCAAAGTGGAGAGGATGCGGTCAAAAACCTGCGACTGTTCATCCTGAAACTTGTCGAGGGCTTCGACATCGCCCTGCTCGAAACGCTTCAGATGCCGCGAAAGCGGAATGAAGCCGAGCAAACGGTCCTCGCCCACTTGAGCCTTGAGGAAGTCCTCGTCCTCTGCGCCTTCGACCTTGTTGCCGACGACATAAGTGGTGGAAGCCAGCTCCGGCAAAAGACTGATGAAGTCCTTGTAGACCTGCACCGACTTTTTGCTGGGCTCAACTACGACCACACGCATGTCGTAAGCAAACCAGAGAGAAGTGGCAACGGCGTCCGTTCCTGCGGTGTTGTCGGCAACGACTACGTCGTTTTCGCCGTCAAGCAGGTGATGCAGAACGCTGATGGCACCCGAGAGTTTACCGTGGTAACAGGACGAACCAACGTCCTCCTGCTCGTATTTGCCGACGGTAAACAGGGCAATGTTGCCATGTTTGAGCGCATAATTGCGCACCAATTCGTCGTCAGCGTTGCAGCGAACGAAGTTGGAGTTCAACGAAGGTGGCGTGGTCATGATCATGGGTTTGTCACCCAGGTCCGAGCGTGTGCCCTTCAGGTAATTGGTCAGTGGAGCGTAGAGCTGTCCCAACTGAGAAATCTCACCTTCAAACGCCAGGGCGCCGGCCAGATGAGCATTGACGTCAGCATCAATGGCCAGCACAAAGGGGCGGCTTTTGGCGGCATGTCGAATAAAACTTGCGGAGATAGTGGTTTTTCCTGAACCACCCTTGCCGAGAAATGCGATGCGCATAGGTCTATCTCCTTTATCGTCCCAGTCTCCAATCCGCGAAAACCGCCAGCCAGGCCGATGTGCCTGCTAACTCAAACCTTCGACCAAGCGCGAATCTTGGCAAGTTCTACAAAGGTCAAAAAGCGATTTGAAAACGATTTTCAAATTCACTTTTTACAAGCTGTTCTTTCACTCTCGGCAAAGGAAAGTGGTGGTAAAGCTTGTATGAGTTAAGTTCTGGAGGTTCCGAAGAAATTGGAAATATGGTGATAATTCACCCTACAGACGCTTAAAGTGAATATTCAAGTTTCGCGAGAACTTACTTATGGCAGAAGGCAAGCGCTGGCGTTGGTGCTTATTGGAGCGATTCAAGCCTTTTGCGAAAGATGTCTGACTCAAGCATCTTATTGAGAATTTGTGTCATACAAGACCAGGAAACCGTGGCGCAGCTCGCGCATCCTGACAACAAAGTCTGATGATCACGGCTTTTGCCACAAAACGCGAACTAATTGCAATAAAAGAGCTGCTTCTCAGATGGCGCGACTGTTAAGGTCTCTAAAGCGACCAGCAGCGATGGCAATTGAACTTTACCTGTCGATGCAAAGCATTGCAGCGGTTCGCATTTGTATTATGATTTAGAGATGCTAGTTGAGAATTGATTTCACAATTGGTCATAATCGGGGAGTAACAACCCACCCCCTGACGAGGAAAAAACCCGTTCCTATATATAGGCAAGGGTTCAGGACAAATGAGAACGAATTGCACATTTTATATTGGGATTTAAAATCGGGTCTAGAATCGGGTCCAAGAAAAATGCTCCAGCCTGAACAGCACCACCAGTGGTTGCACACGAGTTTTATAGTCAGTAACGCTCGCGCTAAAAGCGACGCCATTCCCGCTACCAGCGGCAGCAATTTGCGCGGCCGCAGAGTCTGGTGTAAGCGCCCGATCTTTGATGGCGAACGAGACAAGAGCCAGGCGACAGACGCGCATGCACGACAAAGCGTGCCGGCAGATACCGGCGGCACAGTCGCTTTTCACGATCAAGTTGGGGACATAACCGTCCGCTGGGACAATGGCCACATCAGCATGCATCACAAAGACGATCTTTTGCGCCTGGCATTTCTCATTGGTCTGCACAAAACACTAAAGGACCATAGCGACTGCCTTGCCAACCGCTGTCAGTGCGGAGCAAAGAAAAGGCCTTAGAAAGATATCTCGATGACAGAAGCGACGAATATCAGACTCAAAATCAGGGATTTGATCAACAATCATCCCCTGGGCAGAGATGTTCCGCCGCGTGACTTATTTACTATGGCCAGGGGCCAGGGTTTAAAAATTTCCGAACGATCGATTTACCGGCTTTTAGCACGCTATCAAAAAGAAGGAGACCTTGCTCCAACCGGTGTTCCAACGCAATTGAAATCACTAATTGAGTCTGTACCGCAGGGCACACACCTTACTACCGCCGAAATATTTGCCCTGGCAAAATCAGCCGGCATGAAGGTCTCACTCTCCACAATCTATCGGGCCATAGATAAACTACAAGCAGAGGGCTTTGTACAGACTATTCGAACGCCACGGGCAATTGCATTTGAAAGTGCCTCCCAGAGAGCCAATCACGATCATCTAATTTGCTTCAATTGCGGCGAAACGTTGGAATTTGAATCAATTTTCTCGGAGCTGGGTGAGCTGATCGCCCAACGCAGCGGTTTCGACTTTCAGCACTCAGAGCTGATCCTCAAAGGCCTCTGCCAAAAGTGCAATGAGCTCTAACTGCTATCGGCCGGGCTTTTTGTTGAGCGGCGGGAATTAATTTGCACGTTTAGCAACAGCACCCTGCAAGTCCTGATACTGCCTCAGTGTTGATTGATATTCGGGATTAGACTCGCCGCACAACTCTTTTTTCATGTTTAAAGCCATCTTGTAAAATTCAAGCGCCTCGTGATCCAGCGACTGCGAACGACAGAGCACCGCAAGATTGGTGAGCGATTGTGCCACAACTAGAGAGCCAGGCCAGGCCTCATTGGCTTCGTGAATAACACAATGCCGAAACAGTTCCACAGCCTGATCGTATCGTCCCTGCTCAAACTTAGTAGCTGCCAGTCCCGATAATTTGGTGGTAAAAGTAGACCAGCGATCCTGTGATCTGGCCTCAAGCTGCACCTGCGAATTTAACGCGCTGAGGTTGTACTGCTGACGCGAACTGAGGCTGTCACCCTTGCCTGCGTAGGCCAGTGCAAGAGCAAAGTGAGTCAACCTTGTGTAGATATGATCGGCACCAAAAGCAGCACTGTAGACTTGCAAAGACTGAGCTATCAGGGCAATATTTTCGTCGAAGCGGCGCCACATAAAGTAAAGCCCCGCTAAGAAATTGCGATGGGTGGCTGTTTCCAACCCAGCCGCACCCATTGACTGTTCGGCCAGTTGCAGCGCCTTTTTATAAAATCCCTCGGCCAATTCAAATTGTCCGAACAGCCTGCAAGCTACGCCCATGCGATGCAAGTTGGCCAGGTCAGCGATTGTCGCTTCCTGCACCAGAGTGGGCGATACGCGACCAAGGTCTTGAAAAAAGGCCATGATTTCCGGTTGATCAGCGACCGCAAAGCCTGATGCAGGCTGCATGTAAGCGCCGTTCATCATTTGTCCCGTATTGGCCAGGGCAGAGGCAAAGGACGCCTCAGTCATGCGTTTATATACCTCGCTCAATCGGTTTCTCTTTCACCAGCCGTATTTTACGACCATAGCAGATTGCTCCCTCAATGGGTAGAGAGATTAGCGTCCTTCTCTACCTGATCAATGGCGCAAAGCATAAAGCCATAGTTGGTCGGGTCGACCGCCGCATCGTGACAATAAATTTTGCTGGTGGCCTGGGCCACCGACAAAAAACTCTGATTGCCGGTCAGTCTATAAAGACGCAACAAATTGCTCACCTGGATCGCCGCAGGTGCCGGCATGCCAATGTCTCGGGCACAAGAAGTTCTAACCAGCGCAGGCTCTGAGCCGACCGGGCTGTAATAGAATCCCACCCGCGGTCCGACAAAGTGTGCCAAGACATAACCATTTAAGGCCACGGCAGCGGCCGCGTACTGCGGGTTTTTCTCGACCTCGGAAAGATCCAACAAGGCCCTGATTTGATAGGCGTAGTCATCAAGGCAGCCGTTCACTTCGGCCCGGCCATCAGCAAAAATACGCTTCAGGCTTCCGCCGGCATATAGATTTTTGGAGATGAAAGACTGGCAGCGAATGGCCGCCTGCAGATATTTCTTTTGACCCGACTTTTTGTAAGCCGAGACAAGCGATGACACCATCAGTCCATTCCAACCGGCAATTATTTTCGTGTCGATACGCGGCCGCGGTCGCTTGGCCATCATGTCACTGGCCAAAAGCTTAGCCCTGAGCCGACTCAATCTTGTCGCGCCGGCATCGAGATTTGCTTTGTCGATACTTGATTCATCGCGAGCACTGGCCAGTTCCGGTCCACCCGGCAGGCACAAAACACTTCTACCGTCTCTACTATGGATTTTGTTCAGACCTCTGCTGTGTTCACCACCACCGCCATTGACACCATATGCGGTGCAAAAATATTTGCCATCAGCAGGGCCGAGAGCCAAAAATATTTCACCTTCGGTAAAAGTGTAGTAGCCGCCTTCCTTCCCGCCGCTATCAGCATCGATACTGCCAAAAAATGCCCCCTGGGGCGAGGTCAAATGCGTCAGACAAAAATCCAGCGTTGCCAATCCAACATTTTTCCAGTTGTCGTTGCCGGTCAAATCAGCGCCCGCAAGATAACACTGACTGATCAAAGCATTGTCACTGAGCATTTTTTCAAAATGCGGCACACGCCACTGCCTATCGCTGGCATAGCGAAAAAATCCGCCGCGCAACTGATCATGTATGCCACCATTGTTCATGTTATCCAGTGTGGCAGTCAGATACTGCAAATAACCCTGAGCAAGAGGATTTTTGCGCCAGGCGGCTTTCGGCATAGAGCCGAGCTGCTGTACGGCAAAGAGAAGGGCTCCGGGATGGGCAAATTTACGATCGCCGGATATTCCACCCCAATCGGGATCGACGCGCTGCACAAGCTTCTCGCCGGCACTGGTGACTGTATCGGTTTTGTCTTTCTGCACAACAATACTATTGAGTGCACTAACAGAGTGATAAAGTTCCAGGGCTGATTGATCCACCGCCGTGCGCTTCTCACGCCAACTCTTGAGCACACCGCGCAGCACCTGAGTAAAGGGCGGCAATCCCAACTTTGGCTCTGTGGGGAAATAGGTCCCGGCAAAAAATGGCTTTTTGGCCGGCGTCAAGAAAACTGTCAGAGGCCAACCGGCCCGGCCACCGACAGCCTGAACCGCTCTGGCAAAAGCCTCATCAACGGCCGGAAGTTCTTCTCTGTCTACCAATATACAAACAAAATTTTCGTTCAAAACCTTGGCCGTGGCCGCATCCGTAAAAGACTCCTTTTGCATAACGTGGCACCAGTGACAAGCCGCGAAACCACTGGAAAGGAAAACCGGCTTATTTTCCTTTTTCGCCCGGGCAAAAGGCGCTTCGCCCCATGGATACCAGTCCACTGCATCGTGGGCGTGCTCTAGCAAGTAGGGACTAACCTGCCCCTGCAAGTGATTAGCCGCCGGTACGGCAAGAGAGGCGTTGGTCGTGGCGATTGCAATAAAAATGATCAGGACTAGCAGCATCAGCTAACCTTAGTCAGTTTAGGCCTTGATTACAATAGAGACCCCGTGACAACACCGACCGGCGCGTCAGGTTGCAACGATGTGGCCCCCGCCCGAAATAATTGACCCATAGACCGGCACTTGACCGTCTAAAATGAAAGGCATTACAGGGGAGAGAAATAGTTGAGTCAGTCGGACATATCGCAAAGCCAGCCTGCTTCGCCGCAAAAGGCCTGCCTCTCCTGCGGTAAAGAGTATCCGCCGGAGATGATCATCTGCCCGGACGACGACACCCTGCTCACCCCGATACTGCTGGACACAATGGTCGGAACGGTCCTGGCCGACCGCTACGAAATCCAGGAAAAGCTCGGCACCGGCGGCATGGGCCTGGTCTACAAAGCTAAGCATTTGCTCATGAAGCGCCTTGTAGCGATCAAGCTCATGCTCCCGCAATATGCCTCCAATGCCACGGCTCTCAAGCGTTTCCAGCATGAGGCCCAGGCTGCCAGCCACCTCAATCATCCTAATATCCTCACTGTTTACGACTTCGGGGTCACTCCGCAGGGCCAGCCCTACCTGGTTATGGACTTACTCGAGGGGACCAATCTTTCAGCCGTGCTGGAAGACTCCGGCTACCTCAGCCCTGAGCGGGCCGTCAACATATTCAGCCAGACCTGCAGCGCCCTGGCCCACGCCCATTCCAAAGACGTTATCCACCGCGACCTCAAACCCGGCAATATTATGCTTGTCGAATATGAGGGGCGCAAAGATTGGGTGCAAATCGTAGACTTCGGCATGGCAAAAATATTGTCCGCCGTTGACGGTGAACGGGAAGAGTTAACCAAGGCTGGAGAAGTCTTCGGCAGCCCTATGTACATGAGTCCTGAGCAATGTATGGCAAAAGAATTGGATGCCAGATCGGACATCTATTCCCTTGGTTGCGTCATGTACCGCACTCTGACAGGCAAGCCGGCTGTGGCCGGAAACACCGCCATGGAGTGCTTCAACAAGCACGCCAACGGCGAACCAGAGCCCTTCGCATCGATTTGCCCGGAGTTAAATCTCAGTGCCAATCTTGAATACATTGTTTTTAAAGCCATGGCCAAAGAGCCCGGCGACCGCTTCCAGTCGATGCTTGAGCTGCGCGATGCCCTGCTCGCCGAAGTGCAGGACGTAAATGAAATAAGTTCCTCCATGCCGGCCGGCACGATAAAGCTGGCTACAGCACTGGTTGAACGGTCAATGAACGACATTCCGCTCACGCCTCTGCCCCAAACAGAAACAGGCAAGCGCCTCAAGGCCGAGGAAGAAGCGACTGAAAGAGCAGCAGCTGCTAAGAAAGCAAAAGACACAATCAACAAGAAGACGGACGACAAGGCACCGACGGCAAGCAGCGGCCCCCTGGCTGTAACGACGCCCTATCCGCCGGACAAGGCCGCCGCTGCTGACAGCGGAACAGCACAGCCAACTACCAATGAAGTGTCGCAAACCAATTTTGCCGATATGACGATCGTCCCTGTATCACCGCCCACGGCATCGGATCTAAAACCCGCCAAAGGCACCTCAAAAGGCATGATCTATGCGACAGTGGCTGGAGTGATCGTAATAGGCATTGCTGCTTATTTCACCTTCGGTGTAAATAGCGGGCACGGCGTAGGCTCTGTCGGCAGCACCACTAGTGGTGACAGTCAAGACGACAGCAAGTCCACATTTAGCGACACAATGCGACAGGGTCACGCCGCCTACGATCACGGCGACTACAGCGAAGCCCAAAAGAAATTTGCGCAAGCGCTGGAAAAGGCACGCAGCACCAGCGATTACGATCACGGCGTACCGGAAGCACAGCTGTGGCTGGGCCGCACCTATTTTGAAGTGGAAGATTTCGATAAGGCCAAAGAACAGTTTCAAGAACTAGTCAAAGGGCGCGAGAGCTCGCACAATCTCACGGCTATTGACGCCACAGAAGCGATGAATTATCTGGGCAATATTTATGTCAGCAAAAAAGATTATACCCAGGCCAAACGCTGGCTGGACCAATCGCTGCGCATCCGCAAAGGCTACAAAGGCGACGACTATGGCCAGGTAGCCGAAACACTGGCCGGCCTGGGCAACCTCAACATTGAGCAGGGCAAATTCAAAGAGGCCATCTCCGTTTTAAACGAAGCCGAAAAAATTGCCCTCGGCTCCAGAGCCTTCGAAGAAGTAGATAAGGCCAAGATATACAACGCCCTGGGTCAAGCCTATCAGTTCCAGGGCAACATGGGCAAAGCGCAGCAATACTACGACAAAGCGCTAGCCATCCGCCAGAAAAATCTCAATCCGGAAAACCCCGCCATCGCCGACACCCTTGTGCTCATGGGGACATTGGAGTTCAGCAAGCACAATACAGCCAAGTCGGAAGAATTGCTCAAGCGCGCTCTGGACATTCAACAGAAAGCGCTTGGACCGGACAGCTTGAGTGTCGCATCGACAGAATTTTGTCTCGGTGTGCTTTATCAAAAGCAAAAGAAAGCCGCCCAGGCCAAACCTCTGGTGCAGGATTCGCTGCGCATCAGACAGCAGCAACTGGGCGATTCGGACGCCGACACGGTGCAAACAAAGAAATTTTTGAAGTCGCTGTAGAAAAAAAAGAAGAAGAAGAAGACCGGCGGAAAATCAAATCACTCTAGTGTTTTTTATTCTTGGCCGGAGCGTCCGTTCCCCACAAGTCTTCCAGCGTATCATTGGTATCGGGAGCCATAATCAATTGCAATTTCTCTCCTGCTCTTTTAAATCCTGACGGCAGGTCAAAAAATGATGCCGGCTTACTGGTGTGCTCGATAGACATCGTAACCAGGGGCATGTCTGATGATCCGTCCTTGTAACTGTTTTTTTGCTCCAGTGGAATCCCCTGGAATTTATTCTGATCAAATAGATAGTATAAAAACGTCTGAATATGCGGATCTAACTTGCAGGGGGAGCCAAATTCCAGGTAGGATTCGACCAGTATTTTTTCAGTGCGCTGCTGAAACATAATGGTATCAACGGCCACATGCGGATCGCCTTTATATTGCGAAATTACTTTGGTGCAATCCAGACGCAGCAGTGAATCCCTGTACTTCTGAGGCTTGCCGTTATCAGTGGCAGTGGCGCAGGGGAATATGCCCAGGCCACTTCCTTTGACCTCCGCGGCGCTAAGCGGAATTCCCAAATTCCTTGGTTTGGAAAAAAGCACGGCATTCCAGGCCGGCCCGCGAGTAGCGATAACCAGGCCCACTTTCGGGGCCCAAAAGCGGGCGGCATCACTGCTCAGATACAGTTCTGTTTTACCCAGCGCCTTAGAATTTTGACGGACGAGAAGGACGTCTTTCACAAGAACATCTTTGTTGTTCGCCACCGCCGGTAGTGCGGAGACGCTAAAGCATACGGCAAAAAGAACGGCCGACAGACAGCGCCTAAGGACGGCCTTTCTAATCATTTATTGTGTTTCTCCTAGCGCAAGCTCTCCAGCTCAGCGGCAACGTTGGATTGAAATTTTTTCCTTTCATCCGGGGTGAGGGTTTCCAGAGCCTTTTGCACAGCCTCAAACTGCGACATACCCTCACTCATAAATGTAGTGTAAGCGACTCCGTGCTTGAGGGCGATAGTATCGGGATGGGCTTCACCTTTGTCGTTGAGGGAAAGTTTGTAGGCGTCTCTCTTGATAGAGGCGCTCTCGCCAAACTTGCCCTGCTCTTCCAGAGCCCAGCCCAGGTCAATTAAAAAAGTCACCAGGTCAACATGCCACTGACCAACTTCTTTTTCTTTCAACGCCAGGGCTTTGCGGCAAATTTCCTCATACTTGGTCACTTGTTTAAGGCGTACATAGAGCTGACAAAGCG
>Ga0105248_10003636_pt1 | contig 17115 bp, 15 predicted proteins | sample KBSS34metaG_FD_81524 | JGI IMG/M metagenome (GOLD analysis project Ga0105248, IMG submission 81524) | Switchgrass rhizosphere microbial communities from Kellogg Biological Station, Michigan, USA - KBS S3-4 metaG | ecosystem: Host-associated > Plants > Roots > Rhizosphere > Soil | place... | reverse complement strand
GCCGGGTGGACTATAGGAACAGTCCGCATTGAAGCGAATGACCTGACATGGTGAAAATCCATCCGTCGCTGATGTTCTCGGGCACGTGCGGCGACGCGTTCCGCCGCTACGCATCGCTATTTGGCGGCGACATTGTCTTACTGCTGACGTACGCCGAGTCACCGCTCGCCCAGCACGTACCCCCGGAATGGCGTGACAAGGTCTGGTTCGCGCGCCTGCGTGCCGGAGGACTCGATGTGACGGGCGGCGACGTACCGCCGCTCGCGATTTACGAAGAGCCTCGAGGCTTTTCGATGGTGATCGGCGTGGCCAGTGCCGACGAAGCGGATCGTCTCTGCGCGGGCCTGGCTGAGGGCGGCGAGGTGATCATGCCGTTACAGGCGACGCACTGGTCGCCCCGCTATGGGGTCGTCCGTGATCGGTTTGGGATTCGATGGGAAATCAACTGCGAGGCTGACCCTGGTGCATAACGGGCCGCGGCCGCGTCGTTCGTCGCGGCCCCCGTATCCCTCCGATCGTAGCCTTGGTGTGTGAGGGAGATGGTAGGATCCGCCGGTGCCCGAGACCGCATGGAGCGTCGATCAACCGGCGGCCGTCGCCACCCGCACTGACGCACCGCGGCACGCCGCGCTCGTACGCGTGACGCACTGGCTGACCACGCTGTGTTTCCTCGCGCTGCTCGTCAGCGGACTCGAGATCGTCGTCTCGCACCCGCGCTTCTACTGGGGCGAGAGCGGCAACGTCCTGACGCCTGCGCTGTTCTCGATCCCGATTCCCTCGTCCCGGGCAACCGTCCCGACCGGGTATGGCTACGTGCTGCCGGACCAGAACGGCTGGAGCCGCTATCTCCATTTCCAGACAGCGTGGATTCTGGTGCTGACCGGCGGGCTGTATGTCATCTGGGGCGCCTTGAGCGGTCATTTCCGCAAAGACCTGTTGCCGGATCCGCGCGATCGTTCGCTGCAGGCGTTGTCGCGCGCCCTCGTGCGACATCTCCGCTTCGCGCGGCCGGTCGCCGCGGACGCGTGGTCGTACAACCTCGTTCAGCGGCTGACATACATCCTGGTGATCTTCGTGCTGTTCCCGCTCGTCATCTGGACGGGCCTGGCGATGTCGCCGGCCTTCGTGTCGGCGGTGCCGTCCACGGTCACGATACTTGGCGGCCGGCAGTCCGCGCGCACGCTGCATTTTCTCGTGTCGCTGTTGCTCGTGGCGTTCCTGCTGGTCCACGTCGCGATGGTCTGGTTCGCCGGGTTCGGCGCTCGCGTCATGGCGATGATCACGGGCGCGCCCGCGCCCACGAGAGGGTCTGAATGAGCGCAATCTCACGGCGCACCATGATCACACGCGGGCTCGCCGCCGCCGCGGGGCTGTCGGGGCTCGCCGTCGCCGGGCGCGTCGCCGATCGGTTCGGGCTGGTCCCGCCCGATCACGGCGGCATCTACGGACCCGGCGAGACGCTGACGTACGCCGCGCAGCGGCTCCTCACCCGGCATTCGCTCGCGCGCGAATTCAGCCGCAGCCAGATCTCGAGTCCACCGTTCGCCAACGAGATCGCGCCGCCGAGCGATCTTTTCAAGCGGCTTCAGGCAGACGGCTTCAAGGACTGGCGGCTCTCCGTCGAAGGTCTCGTCGCGCAGCCGGCGTCGCTCTCGCTGGACGACGTCAAGCGATTCCCAGTGCGCCGCCAGATCACCGAGATCGCATGCGAAGAAGGCTGGTCGTACGTCGCGGAGTGGGCCGGGACGCCGCTCGTCGACGTGCTGCGCGCCGCCGGCATCATGCCGCAGGCGCGTTACATCGTGTACTTCTCGATCGAGCGATCCTGGTGGGAGAGCATCGACATGGCCGATGCACTGCATCCGCAGACGCTGCTCGCCTACGCGATGAACGACGGCGACCTGCCGGTCGCGTTCGGCGGTCCGCTGCGGCTGCGGGTTCCACGGCAACTCGGCTACAAGAGCGTCAAATTTATCAACCGCCTCGCCGTGACCGACAGCCTCAAGGGGTTCGGCAAGGGGCTGGGCTCAGCGTCTCCGGAAGGCGGCTACGCCTGGTACGCCGGCATTTGATCATTGAGAAGCGTTTTTCATAAGGTCGTCGCAACGCGATAGGCGCCGGTCGGCTCGCCGGCGTTCCAATCGGATCTCGGCGATGCGATTCTCGCGGTGGCGAGCGCGGCGGGCGTGGCGCTGATCTGCCAGGAAGAGGTTGCGGGCGATCGCCAACAGGTAACCCTTGACCGTTGTCAGATCCACTCGATCGCGCGCGTGCCACAATCGGATGAACGTCTCCGAGAGGATGTCGTCTGCCAGGGCCGGATCACCTGAGAGGAACAAGACGAACCGGTGCACCTCGCCCGCGTGCGTCCGGTAGAGTTTCGAGAAATCGATCACGTCACCTTCCTTCGCCAGGCACTCCGCGCGTTCTGAAGGATGTACGCACTTCGGAGAGACTTGGGATAATCCGCGCCTGCGCGGCTGGATCACCGCGGTCATGGAGTGCCGAGTGTCAAGCGATGACTGAGACACGCCAACGTTGGTGGCTCTGGCCACTTCTCGTCGTACTGCTTCCGTTGGTAGTGGTTGCCGGCGTCCTGTGGCTGCTGATGGCCGTGTTGCTGCAACTCGTGGTGTGGCTCACCTGGTGTCCGCGGGGCCGGTACGCGCTCGTCGTGTACTCGAACAGTCCGATTTGGCGAGAGTATTTCGAGCAGAACGTGCTGCCGGCCGTGGGCGGCCGCGGAGTCGTGCTCAACTGGTCGGACCGAAGGCAGTGGTCGCATTCGCTGCCGGTCGCCCTGTTCAAGTTCTTCGCAGGGACCCGCGAGTTCAACCCGTTGGCGATCGTCTTTCAGCCACTGACGTGGCCTCGCCGATTTCGTTTCTACGCGCCGTTCAAGGCGTTCAAGCACGGCCGCCCCGGGGAAGTTCAAAGGATGCGGCTTGAACTTTTCGAACTGCTCGATCAGCTTGCGCCGGTGAAAAAGACGAACTGACTACTCGTCGCGGAGCACCGCCATTGGATCCAGATGCGCGGCCCGGCGCGCGGGAAGATAGCACGCCGCGAACGCCGTCGCCGTCAAGCAGACGATGACCGCCGCGAACGTTCGGAGGTCCAGACTGCCGACACCGAAGAGCAGACTTTGCAGCGCACGTGTTGACGCCCACGCGATCGCGATGCCGACGGCGATGCCGGCCGCCATCAGCTTCAACCCGCGACCGAGCACCAGCCACGTCACCGACTGACGGCTGGCGCCGAGCGCAACCCGCAGTCCGAGCTCGCGGCTCTGCTGCGCAACCGCGAACGACACCACGCCGTAGATCCCGATCGAGGCCAGCAGCAGCGCGAGCGCCGCAAACGACGCCAGCAACACCATGTGCTGTTCCCGATCGGCCACATCGCTGTCGACGATGTCGTCCATCGTGCGCACAGCCGACACCGGCTGATCAGGATCGACACGCGCGATGATTCGACGGACGCCCTCCGCGAGATCCTCGGGGCGGCCTTGCGTGCGGGCGACGAGATAGTCCGGGGCGGCGGTCGACTGCGCCGCCGTGAAGTAGTAACCGGGGCGCGGCGACGCTTGAAAGCCATTTTCCCGGATGTCTTTGATGACGCCGACGATCGTGTACATCGGCACTCCGGGCGGAAGCCCGTTGAACCACATGCGCTGACCAACCGCCGACTGGCCGGGGAAGAACTTGCGCGCGAGCGTTTCGTTGACCACGACGGCCAGCGGCGCGCCGGGCCCGTCGCGGTCGTCGAGCAACCGACCGTCGATCGTCGTCACGCCAAGCGCTTTCAGGTACGTACCGGTGCCAGGACGAAAGAGTCCATCGGGACGATCGGACGGCGCCGGAACAGGACGTCCTTCGATCCCGAACCAGGACGTGTTGCCCGGGCTCATGAACGGCAGCGTACTTCCGTAGCCCGCTTCGACGACGCCAGGCAGTGCGCGCACCTCGGCGAGGACGCGATCGTAGAAGGCGAGCCGCTTCGTCTTGTCCGCGTACTTCGCCTGTGGCAGCGTCGTCCGCAGCGTCAGGACGTGATCGGGCCTGAAGCCGAGATCGATCGCGTGCAGGTTCGCCAGCGTCCGCAGCATCAAGCCGGCGCCGACGAGCAGCACGAGCGCGGCGGCAAGTTGCGCCACGACCATCGCATCGCGCGTCAAGCGGCCGCGGCCGCCGATGCTGCGGGCGCCCTGTTGCATCGCGTCACGAAGCGACGTCCGGGCGGCCTGGACCGCAGGGATCAGGCTGAAGACGAACCCGGTCGCGAGCGAGATCCCGGCGGTGAACAGCAGCAGACGCAGGTTGACGAGCGACGTCGACTGTGTCGCAAACCCACGCGGCGCCAGTTGCGCGATGACCGTCACACCGAGCGGCGCCAGCGCCAGACCGAGCGTGCCGCCCACGATCGAGAAGACGGTCGCCTCGATCAGCATTTGCCGAACGAGGCGCCACCGCGTCGCGCCGATCGCGGCGCGCACCGCCATCTCGCCGCGTCGACCGACCGCGCGCGACAGCAACAAGCTCGCGAGATTCGCGCACGCGATCAGCAGCACCGTCGCGGCTGCCGCCATCAGCACCAGCAACTCGGTCCGCGTGTCGCCGACAAGATCTTCACGCATCGGGACAATCGTGGCGCCGATGGCCTTGTTCGTGTCGGGATGTTCCTGGCGAATCGCATCGGCGACGCGATTCATGTCGTCACGTGCGGCCGCCGGGGTGACGCCGGGAGCGAGGCGCCCCACGACGTTCAGAAAGTGCGACGTGTAGGTGTTGATCTGATTCGGAGGCAACGAAATCGGCAGCCAGTAGTCGACGTCACGGTTACGGAAGACGAACGATCGTGGCATGACGCCGATCACCTGGTAGGCGACCGCGTTCAGCTGCAGCTCCTTGCCAACGATGGTGCGATCGCCGCCGTAGCGCCGTTGCCAGAGGCCATAACTGATCACGACCACTTTCGCGCTGGCGCGATTCTCGTCGTCGGTGAACGTGCGGCCGGCGATCGGCGAGACGCCAAGTACCGAAAAGAAGTTCGGAGTGACGCCGCGGCCGATGATCTGCTCCGGCGCCCCGTCGCCGGTGACGTTGACCGTCGACCCGCGTGTCGCCGCGATGCCGGAGAACGACCGATTGAGCCGGACCCAGTCGTTATAGTTGCCCGGCGCCGGCGTATTGCGGTGAAACCCCGCCTGCCATGCGTCTTCCCACACCATGACGACGCGGTCCGGATCCGCGTAGGGCAAAGGCCGGATCAGCAGCGCGTCGATGACGGAGAAAATCGCCGTATTCGCGCCGATGCCGAGCGCCAGCGTCAGAACGGCGACGGCCGAAAAGCCTGGCGATTTGCGGAATAGCCTGAGGCCGTAGCGGACATCAGCAAGGAACGCGTCCATGGAAGACTTGGACGGCGCCGAGGCAGAAAACGTTGACCAGCGTTATCTTCTTTGAGGAGCCGTTGCCGGCGCGGGCCGTGCCGCTCGGGCGTGTGCTCGCCGATCTCGCCGGGCGTCGCGGCCATTCTCTGCCACGCCGACCGCACGTCCGGCGGCAGCCTGTCGCTGTGCTTGATGAACGCGATGATCTTCCACATCTCGTCGTCAGAAAGGATCCCATCCCGGAAATCCCGCCCCTGTCTCCAGCTCGGGTGTAGCATCTAGCCGCACCGTCCACATGAGACCCATAACGGGAGGCACACATGCCCGCAGAGACCGACTCGGTAAAGCTGCAGTTGGCAATGGCGTTCGGACAGGGAGCAGGAGCCATGCTGGCGAATGCCCAGGCACTCGAGACCTTGCTCGCGGAGCAAGGCGATATCCTCACGAACGCGATGGGCAACTGGAACGAATCGCGCTGGGCGTTCATCGAGCTGGTGCGAATTCTCGGTCAGATCTCCGCCACGCATGCCGCTGTGGGCGGCAGCGCGGAGATTCGCTGGATCGACATCCAGCCGTCGCTTGCGCATGTGCTGACGCTGTGCCCGTGTCGCGAGGCCGGCCCGCAGCGGCGAAGACCTGACGCCCGACGGTGACGTCCAACTAAATGTGGCTGTTGTTTGTCGCGGCGACCGTCAAGGTCGCCGTCGGGATCGTTGCGTCGGTCCTGGTCCTCGGAGCGCCGGCGCCAGCTGCGCCAGCGCTGCCGACGTGGTACTACCTCGCGCTCCTGGTGATCTTCCAGCTTTCGGCGGCGTGGTTATTCATTGGCGGCCGACGCGACGTTCGCGCGAGGGCTCTGGCGACGCTGTTCGTATTGTTCGCCACACTTTTTTCTGACCGCATCGTCATCCGCGCGACCGCCTTTACGCCCGACAGCGTCGATCGGGCGATGCTCCTGATCGCAGCCGTCCAGTTGGTCGCATTCTGTCCTTACGCCTTCTGGCGATTCGCCTACACGTTTCCTCGCCCGCTGCCAGTCGTCGGTGCCCGCTGGATCGGGCCGGCGATGGATTCTGCCACGCTCCTGACCGGCGGCGTGCTCGTGGTCGGAAATCTAATCGCGGCGACGCCAGCGGCCAGGCGCTGGGGACTCGCGTCCTCCCTGGCGTGGACATCGCAGAACGACGACCGGGTGTTCTGGCAGGCGCTGACGTTCCTGACGCTCGGGTGTTTGTCGCTGCTCATCGTGAAGTGGCGCCGCGCCGCGCTCAACGAGCGCCGGCGTCTCGCGTGGGTGGTCGTGGGCATCGCCATCGGCAACCTTCCGATGCTGGCCCACATCCTGTTGGCGGTCACGATTCCGGCGTACGCCGCGTTCTCGGAGCAGCCGGAAACGAGCCGCGCCCTGGGGATCGTCCTGACCCTGTTCACGCTCGTGATTCCACTGACCACGATGTACGCGGTGGTCGTAGAACACGTGCTCGACGTGTCGTTCGTGGTGAGGCGCGCCGTTCAATACGCGCTCGCCAAATACACGGTCGTCGCCGCAATTGTGGTCCTGGTGGTCGCCGTGGCGGGCATCGCCTACGGAAATCGCGCGCGGCCGCTGAGCGAAATCATCGTCGGTTCTCCGCTCGCCGTGAGCATCACCTTGATGCTGGTGGCGCTGTTGCTCTCGCGGCGCGCGCTGTTGAGCGCCATCGATCGCCGTTTTTTTCGCGATCACTACGATGCCCGCCAAATTCTGGTGAACCTGGTCGAGCGCAGCCAATCGCTCCACAGCGCACGCGATGTGACCAACTTGCTGGTCGCCGAGGTCGGCCGCGCGCTGCATCTCGAACGCGTGGCGTTGCTGATGCTCGACGACAGCGGCGATACGCTCGGGGACTCTCAGGGCCGGGTGCGGCCGCTCAGGCTCAGTGGTCCCCTCGGCGCGATCCTGTCAGGGTCGCGCGCGCCGCTGGACGTGGACCTGTCGTCTGCGGGCTCCGCGTTGTCTCGCCTGCCCGAAGGCGAGCGGGAGTGGCTGGCGGATGCGGGCGCTCGCCTGATCGTGCCGCTCTTCGGCGCTCGCGACACGCCGATCGGTGTGCTGGTGCTGGGCGATAAGCGCAGCGAGCAGCCGTTCACCCAGGAGGACAAGCGGTTGATGATCGCGGTGGCGGCATCGTCCGCTCTGGCGCTCGAGCAGAAACTCAGTCGTGAGTCACCGGACCTCGATACTCCGGCGTCGGTGCCGCGCAACAACGGCGCGCAATGCGCATCCTGCGGACGGGTGCAGCCCGGCCCCGCGCAACGGTGCCTGACCTGCAGCGGACCACTGCGCGATGCTCTCCTGCCTATCGTGCTGGCCGGCAAGTTCGAAGTGGAGCAGCAGATTGGCGCTGGGGGCATGGGGGTCGTCTATCGAGGACGTGATCTCACGCTCAACAGGCCCGTGGCGATGAAGGTGCTGCCGCGCGTCGGCTCGGCCGCGGCCGCGCGTTTGCGGCGCGAAGCGCGGGCGATGGCCGCTCTGCAGCATGCCCATCTCGCGGTGATTCATGCCATGGAATCGTGGCGCGGCGCGCCGGTGTTAGTGCTCGAGTACCTTGCGGGCGGTACGCTGGCCGACCGCGTTCGCCACGGCCCGCTGCCGGTGAGCGATGTGCTGTCGATCTTCACGGCGATAACCGAGGTGGTGCGCCACATCCACAATGCGGGCTATCTGCACCGCGACATCAAGCCGAGCAACCTCGGCTTCACGTTCCACGGCACACCCAAGCTTCTCGATTTCGGGCTGGTGCAGATGATTGCCGATCTATCCGAAGGCTCGACGGCGGGGAGCGCAACGGTCAGCGCGGTTACGGCCCAGCGCGAAGCGGACGGCGACGCGACGGAGGCAGGCAAACCGATGCAATCGTCGATCCGGCAGTTCATCGGCACGCCCGCCTACATGTCGCCGGAAGCGATTGCCTTGGAGTCACCTGGGCCTGCGGTCGATCTCTGGAGCCTGGCAGTGACCATGTACGAGGCGCTCACGGGCACGAATCCGTTTCGTGCTCCGTCCATGCCGGAGACCGTCACGTTGGTAGCGCTCGGCGAGGTGTCGGACGTCCGCGCCCTGCGCCCTGATTGCCCACCGGCACTCGCGCAGTTCCTGATGACCGCGCTCGCGCGCAATCGCCATCATCGGCCGCAGACCGCCGCCGACTTCTTGAGCGCGCTGCAGTCTGCCCGGACCGCGTCGCCCGTTACCTCGTAAGCAACCGCGGCCTGCGCCGTCCCGTCGAGGCTGAGCGCGCGTTTCGGATCGGTGTAGTACGTGCGGTCCGCCTCGAGGCGGACCTACAGCGAACGATCGTCTATGTGGGTCCGGCCCTTCGAGAACCTCAGGGCCGCCCTGAGCTTCGAAGCGGGTGCCTGGCGGGCAGGAAATGGAGGAGCGGGCAGATTATAGGACGATCGGCCTTGTCGGCTTCTGACAATGGGTCGTCGACAGCGTGAACGATGTTGTCTGCGCGTCCTGAATTTGACAGATGCAGCGGCCGCACCGAGAATCGGCCGGCGTGCTGCCCGGAACAAAGCTGGGACCGTACGAGATCATCGCGCCGGTCGGCTTCGGCGGGATGGGCGAAGTGTACTGCGCGTACGACGCGCGGCTGCGGCGGAACGTCGCCATCAAGACCGTCGCCTCCCGCGCGCTGTCCGATCCGGCCATGCGCGAACGGTTCGATCGCGAAGCTCGCGCCATCGCGGCGCTGTCGCATCCCAACATCCTCGCGATTCACGACGTCGGCGACCACGATGGCATCCCGTACGTCGCCGTCGAGCTCCTCGACGGGGACACCCTTCGATCCCACCTCGGGACGTCGCCGCTGCCGCTCTCGACCGCGCTGGACTACGCGACGCAGATCTGCCGCGGCCTCGCCGCGGCACATGACCGCGGCATCGTCCATCGCGATCTCAAGCCGGAGAACATCTTCGTCACCCGCGACGGGCAGGTGAAGCTGCTCGATTTCGGCCTGGCCACCGAACCGGCCGCGGAGTCCGGAGACGAGGCGACCCGGCTCGCAAGAACCGAAGCCGGCATGGTGCTGGGAACCGCGGGTTACATGTCGCCGGAACAGGCCCGGGGCGAGCGCGCCGACGCGCGCTCGGACATCTTCTCGTTCGGTTGCGTGCTGTACGAGATGCTCGCGGCGCGGCGCGCCTTCGCAGGCGACAGCCGGATCGAAACGCTGCACGCCGTGCTCAAGGACAATCCGGCGGATCTCACGACTTTGCGTGGCGACGTGTCGACGTTGCTCAACCGCGTGGTTCGCCGCTGCCTGGAGAAGGCGCCGGCGAGCCGGTTTCAGACCGCGCGCGATCTCGTGTTCGCGCTCGAGGGCCTGACGCCGGGATCCGAACCTGCGGCGGCGAACTCGAAGCCAGCCCCGCAGCGCCGTGGCCCAAGATCGGCGGTGGCGATCGCCGCCGCCGTTGCGCTCGTGGCCATGGGCGGGGCTCTCTGGGCAGCGCTGGGGCGTAAACCGGCGCCTCAGGAGTCCCCTCGCCGCGCCGAGGCGCTCCCGGACCGCCGTCACCTGATCGCCGTGCTGCCGTTCGAGAACATCTCGCGCGACGGCGAAGCCTATTTCGCGGCTGGCATGACGCAGGAAGTCACCAGCCAGATCTCGAAGCTCAATGCGCTGCGTGTCGTCGGCAGCACCGCCGTGGCGCAGTTCAAGGATCCTCGTCACGAGCTTTCGGCGCTGGCGAAGGAGCTCGGTGTCGGCAGCGTGGTCACCGGCACCGTTCGCGAACAAGGCGCCCTCGTGCGCGTGAACGTCGAGCTCGTCGACGCGGCGTCGGGACAGGTCGTCTGGTCCGAGCAGTACGATCGCGAAGGCGTCGACGTCTTCGCGGCGCAGAGCGACATCGCGCTGCGGGTCGGCGCAGCGCTCAACGCCAGCGTGACCCTCGAGGAGCAGGCGCGCATCGGCAAGCGTCCAACATCCTCGGTGGCCGCCTATGAGCTCTTCGTTCGCGCCCGGACGGCTGTCGGCAAAACGCCTGAAGAGCGGTTGAAGGCCTCGATCGATCTGCTGCGCCGCGCGGTGGCGCTCGACCCGAAATTCGCGGAAGCCTACAGTGAGATCGCCAGCGCCTCCTACCTCCTGGGGGCGTATGGCGACCTCCCGGCTCTGACCCGCGGCGTCGAGGCCGCGAACAAGGCGCTCGAAATCGACCCCGAGCTGGCGTCCGGACATCACGGCCTCGCGTTGAACCTGCACCAGCTCGGGCGCCTGCGCGAGGCGCTGCCGGCCTATCGCAAGGCGGTCGCCCTCGATCCCAGCTACACAGGTGGTTTGTACGATCTGAGCTTCGGTGAGAACACCGCGGGGCGGTACGACGAGGCGCTCAAGTACGGCAGGAGGGGGCTCGAGCTGACGTCCAACACGTCGACCGGGTACTACCACGTGGGCGTGTCGCTCCTGCAACTCGACGATGACCAGCGGGCCGATCGTTTTCTCACGACGGCCGCGGCGCGCTTTCCCAGCGCGATGCGCCTGCAGATTCTCCTGGCGCTGCTGGACCTGCGGCGAGGACAACCGCAGGCCGCGCTCGACCGGATCCGGGCCGCAGCCGCCAAGACGCCGAACAGCATCGAGGTCCTGCTTACGCGTGCGGAGATCGAGACGTTTGCCGGCGCGACTGATGCGCCGGCGCATGTGGCCTCGCTGCTGCCGCGCGCGGCCGACGGGCTCTTCCACACTGCCCCGTATCCGGTCAAGCTCGCCCACGCCTACCACCTCCAGCGCCGTGGGGCGAACGGCGAAGCAGGAAAGATTCTGGACGGGATCCTTGCGGCCAACCAAAAAGCTCTCGCCGACGGTGCGGACTGGCCGATGGTGTTCATGCAGAATGCGGCCGTGCACGCGCTCCAGGGTCATCGCGCAGCCGCGCTGGACGAACTGGATCGGGCCTATGCCGCCGGGTGGCGCGACCGGCGCACGCTCGCGATCGACCCGTTCTTCACCTCGGTCCGCACCGAGCCGCGATTCACGCAGCTCGTGTCGCGCATCGAATCGGACGTTGTGGCGATGCGCGCACGGGCCGACTTGTCCGGGTTCTGAAGGGCGGTACATGGTGGCGGCGCATCCAAGCACGACGAACTCGCGCCAGCGACGCGCAACGTCTGCGCGTTACTCGCGGCGCAATTCCTCAAGGGCGCAGGTGAGCCTGAGATGGTCGGGATTGGACAGATCGAGCTGATCCCAGCGCGCCACGTAACCACCGGGATGTTTCATTCCAAGGATCTGCCGAGCGCCCAGACCAAGACGCTCCGTGAGCCCGGCCGCGCCAATGACGTAGTCCGTGACGACCCAGCTGTTACCGCGGCGCACGGCGCGGAACTCTTCGAGCCGACCGACGCGCCGCTTGCCGGCAGCGTGCACTTCGCGACCGAGGAGTCGATCCAGGCGAAGGGTGACGCTCATTGGCTTCCAGGCAGTTTCAGCAACCAGGACCGCAACCGTTGCTCGACAGCCGCGACGGCTGTGTCACCTATCGCAAGACGGAGTCGAATCCTGCGGCCAATATCGGCGACATCCGCACAGTCGATCTTTGTCGGTCGGTTTCGATCCAGGTCGAACCACCTCTCCACGGCAGTCGCGAGCCGGCCCAGCGCAGGATGCAGCCGCGAACCGAGCGCGGCCGGTCCAATGAGGATCGCGGCAAGACGCGGCGGCTGCCCCGCCTCCTGCTCGAGCACGATGCCGTCGACGCGGCCCATCTCGCGCCCATTGCGATCGACGACGGCCTTGTCGAGCAGATCACGAACGACGTCCACGATCAGCCTCCAAATATTTCAAGAGGAATGACGACGATGGCCATGAGCGCCCCGAGAATGGTCAACAGCGCGAGCAGGCCATTGCCGATTGGTCCGCTTGTGTGCCGGCCGGCGTACTCCTCCTCATTCATCAGCACGAGAAATGGCAGAACGACGACGGGCATGATGACCACCGTGAGCGCGACGGAGATGAGCGTGACCCGCAGCGGGTCGAATCCAAGCGTCGCGATGGCCACGCCGAGAAGGAGCACGAGGGTGAATGCCGCGACGAAGCGGCTGACGTCGCGACGCTTCTTGTCGATGCCCCAGGTCCATCCAAGCGCCTGGCCCAATACGTACCCGCCGTTGAGCGCGATCTCGACCGCGGCCCCGAAGCAGCCGATGCCCAATGACAACGCGAACAGCACGACCGCCCAGCGCCCGAAGACCGGCACGAACATCTGGGCCGCCTGTTCATACGTATCGACCTTCACGTGTTGAGGACCGAGTACGACTGCCGCCGTGATGAGGCACCCCATCGCCACGGTGCTGCCGAAACCCATGCCGAGAAACGCGGTGACGCGGTTGATCCACACGTCCTTTTCGGTCCATTTTTCCTCGATCGCTCCGGACGAATAGAAGTTCAGCAGGTACGGACTGACGGTGGCGCCGACGATACTCACGGCGAGAAAGGCATATCGGGTGAGGTCGTGATGGGGCGTCGATGGAATGAAGCCTTCCGCAATCGAACGTGGATTGGGGTGCAGCCGCCAGGCCGCGACGACGAACGACAACGTCACCATCCCCAACAGGCCGATGCCGTCCTCAATCACGCTGAAATTGCCGAACCACAGGATCAGCCACGCGGCCACTCCAAGCGGCAGAATCCACCATTGGAATCCGATGCCCGTGAGCATCTTGACGGCGATTGCGGCTCCCCCGAGCTCCGCGGTGAGCAACAGGACATCGATGACGAATTCGGCGCCGAGCGGAACCACGTGAAAGTGAAAGCCGAACCGCTCGCGGACCGCGGCCGCCATCGAGCGTTTCCCGACGGCGGCAACGCGGCCCGCCATTTCGGCGAGTGAAGCGAGAAAGAGCGTTGCCGCGGCGATGGCCCAGAGCAGCGAGAAGCCGAATTCCGCTCCAGCCTGCGCCGACGTCGAGATGGAGCCCACTTCGACAAAGCCGCCGATGCTGGTAATGACGCCGAGCGCAAGGTTGAAGATCTTCCGCAAGACGGTTCAGTAGCCGGCCGCCGGCGCCTCGTCCCCGAGTTTCTGGCCATTGCGCCAGGTGTTGGCACAGAAGGGGTGTGCGAACGGCGACGGTCCATCCGTGGCAGTGAAGACAATGTCGTCGGCGAATTCCCCCTTTTCGGGATCGAGCTGTGCCAGATGACGAATGCGCTTGGCGATCTCGTGGTCGGCGCACGCCGTGTCCCCGCTGATCCCCAGCCCGCCCACGCGAGTCTTGCCTCGGTACAGCGGCACGCCGCCACCGAACGCAATCGATCCGCCGCACACCTTGCCGTTGGTCGCGTTCAGGTCGTGTGGGGCCACGATACAGTCGGCCCGAAACGGATTCGGCTCGGACACGCCCCAGAGGGAATGGCCCGGCTGTGTCAGCGTATAGAGACGGGCGGTGGACAGCGGCGTACCGTCCGTACTGTACGCGTTTGCGGTGTAGGCCTTGGCCTTGGAGATCGCCTGGCTGCCGGGCCATGCGCTCGCGGGATCGTCGGTCGCAACTGCGGTCGCGCACAGCACCCCTTGCCGGTTGACCACCGAGGCCCATTCCATCTGCCCGGAGAACAGCCCGCCCGCCTCCCCTTCGCCGGGAGCCGCGCGCAGCCACTTCTTCAGATCCTCGGCGGACGGCAGATCGGCGCAGCGAGCGCTCGCGCCGCCGGCCTGCGGCGGCCGATTGAGATCTGCGGCGGCGCCTTGTTGCGTTTCCGCCGGGCTCTTCGGAGACGGCGAACAGGCGGCGACGGCGGCGAGACCGCACGAGACGGCGATCAGAACGGCGGAGCGGCAGCGACACATAGGCGTGACCTCTATTCGGCGGGTGGCGGGTTCGTCTCGTTCCGCGTTCGCAGCGACTTGATGTACGTCACGAGCTTCCAGATCTGATCGGGTGTGAGCCGCGGTTGCCACGAAGGCATGCCGTGGGCGCGTCCTTCGGCGATCGAGCTGAACAGTTGCGCGTCACGGTCGCCGTAGATCCAGTCGACGTCGCGCAGGCTTGGGCCCATGCCACCGCCGGCGCGGCCGCCGTGGCAGCCCGAGCAGTTGAAACGGACGAACAGTTGCCGGCCTTCCGCCGTCGCGGTGCGATCCTGCGCATAGGGATTGGCCGCCCCGTCCGCGGCATGAGCGGCGCCGGACGCGTCGCCGGACGGTCCGGGCACGGGACCGACGGCGGTCAGCATCGGCGGCGGCGCTGCAGTGGTGCCGCCGCTCGGCGGCGTCCGTCCGCACGCCGTGGTCGCGGCCACGAACAGAAGCAACCGCAAAGACCGCAGAGACCGCTGAGATCTTTTCAAGACAGATCTCTCTGCGAGCTTCGCGGTCTCCGCGGTTTCTTCCGGACGTGGACTGTTCGTCACAGCAAGGGCACTCCGTACGACGTCAGGATCCGGCGAATCTCGGCGTGGCGGCGGACGATGATCGCGTCGAGCGCTTCGCGCAGCATCCGGTCCTCGCGACGCACGCCCATCGCGATGTCGAACGCGAATGCCATCCCGGGCCGCGCCTCGTCCGCGACCGGCACCACGTCGATCGGCGGTGCTTCCCGGCGCGCGTAATAGCCGGCCAGCGGTCCCCAGACCACCGCGAGATCGATCCGGCCGTCCGCGACGGCGTGGACGATGTCCCGTTGGGGATCCGGCTTCGAGTAATCGCCATAGACGGTGTAGCCGCGCACATTCGCGCCGAGATGCCGCGCGGCGAGCGCCTGAGCGGCCGGCGGATTGTTGTAGTCGTCGCCGGTAATCTGGATGCCAATCGTCAACCGCTGCAGCCGCTCGTCATCGAAGGACCGCACGCGCAGGTGACGATCCCGCCGTGAGACGAAGGCGTAGGATGAACGGTAGTACGGGCGCGTCGCCTGCAGCCCCTGGTACCCGGCCGCCACGCCCATCATCAGGTCGCAGCGTTCGGCGGCCAGCGTGTTGCGGACGAAGCCGCGCCGCTGCGGTGACCAGAAGTACGCCAGCGGTCGTCCGAGATCCTGTGCGACGAGCTCGGCGATCTTGTTCTCGAATCCCTGCCGTTTCGCGTTCGAGAATGGCATGTTGTTCGGATCCGAGCAGACCCGCAACGGCGCCGCGCCGGCGCCGACCGTCGCCGCGGCCACGCAGGCCTGAACGGCAGCAGCGCACACGATCGCGAGGAGGCGGCTAGAGTCCGAAGACATACACCACATCTCCCGCTGCCGTGTACTTCTTGATGTCCTTCATCGCCCCGACGACGCCGAGCGCGGCGTAGGGATCGTCGGCGGAGACGTCGGGGAAGGCGACCGCGCCCATCCAGCCGCCGATGCCCGAGTAGACGACGACGTATTGCTTGCCGTCCGGGCCGAGATAGGTCACCGGGTTCGCGACAATGCCGGAGGCGACGTGGAACTTCCACAGCTCCGTTCCCGTTCGCGCATCGACCGCCTTGAACCATCCGTCCATCGTCCCGTAGAAGACGACGTCGCCGCCGGTGGCGAGCACGCCGCTGTAGATCGGAAACTTCTCGTCCTTGACGCCCCACACCTTGCGGTTGTGCGCGACGTCCCACGCGACCAGCTCGCCCTGATAACCGCCGGGGCCGCGGTACATCTTCACGTCGGCGCCGAGGTAAGGCGTGCCGGCGATGTAGTTCGCCTCGATCCCCTCGTAGTCCATGCAGGTGTTGTGCGCGGGGATATAGAGCAGCCCCGTGCGCGGAGAGAAGGCGGAAGGGATGACGTCCTTGGCGCCGGTCGATGAGGGGCAGATCCCCTGCGTCACGGTGCCGAAGTGCGTGCGCCTGGCGGGATCCTCGTTCGGCTTGCCGGTCTTCAGGTCGTAGCCGCTGGCCCAGTTCACCGGCTGGAACGTCTCGGCGGACAGCACCTCTCCGGTTTCGCGATCGAGGACGTAGACGAACCCGGTCCGCCCCGGATGAACGAGCAGCTTGCGCGGCCTGCCGCCGTAGTCCATGTCGATCAGGATGTTCTCCATGATCTCGTCGTAGTCCCACGAGTCGTGCGCGGTCGCCTGATAGGCCCACTTCGCGTCGCCGGTGTCGGCGTCGCGCGCGATGATCGAGCTCGACCACTTGTTGTCGCCCGGGCGAAGATCCGCGTTCCAGACGCCGGGATTGCCGGTGCCGTAGAAGAACAAGTTCGTTTCGGGGTCGTACGAGATCCAGCCCCACACGGTGGACCCGCCGAGCTTCCACTGTTCCGCCGGCCATGACGTGACGCCGAGATCCTTGCCCTGATCCTTGGCATAGAAGGCGTGGAAGCCGGGCCCGATCTTCACGTCGCTGTCGGGACCGGTATTGAAGGCGCGCCAAGCCTCTTTGCCGGTGACGACGTCGAGCGCCGCGACGTAGCCGCGGACGCCGAGCTCGCCGCCGGAGTTGCCGACCAGCACGTGGTTCTTGACGACGATCGGTGCACCCGTGAACGTCTCGCCGCGATTGATGTCGCCAACTCTGGTGCGCCAGACTTCCTTGCCGCTCTCGCTGTCAACCGCGACCACCGTCGCGTCGAGCAGGCTGTAGATGATCTTGCCGTCCGCATACGACGCGCCGCGGTTGACGAGGTCGCAGCAGGCGATGCCGACCGCCCGCTGGTCGGGGTGCGGCTCGTAGATCCACTTCACCGCGCCTCCCGGTTTGGTCAGGTCCACCGCGACCAGGTTGTTCGGGAACGGCGTCACGACGTACAT
>Ga0105248_10003633_pt1 | contig 17119 bp, 17 predicted proteins | sample KBSS34metaG_FD_81524 | JGI IMG/M metagenome (GOLD analysis project Ga0105248, IMG submission 81524) | Switchgrass rhizosphere microbial communities from Kellogg Biological Station, Michigan, USA - KBS S3-4 metaG | ecosystem: Host-associated > Plants > Roots > Rhizosphere > Soil | place... | reverse complement strand
CCGCGCTCGTGGTCGGGTGCATCGACGAGGATCCACTCCAGGCTCAGGCGTTCACGCGAGAGCGCAAGCTGGAAGTCGCGCGGCGCTCCTATCGACTGCTCAGCCAACGATACGGCATCGAGCCGGAAGACATCATCATCGACCCGCTCGTGTTCCCGTGCGCCACGGGGGACGCCGCCTACGTGGGCGGCGCCGTGGAGACGATCCAGGCCATCACGCTGGTGAAGGCACAGCTGCCCCACGTGAAGACGATCCTCGGGATTTCGAACGTCTCATTCGGCTTGCCCGCGGCGGCGCGCGAAGTCGTCAATTCGGTCTTTCTGTACCACTGCACCAGGGCCGGGCTCGATCTGGCGATCGTCAACGCGGAGAAGCTGGAGCGGTTCGCGTCCATTCCCGAACAGGAGCGGCGGCTGGCGGAGAACGTCCTGTTCAACACCCCTCCGCCAGACGCGGGGGATTTGTCACTGCGGACGGCGCCCGACGACTGGCGTGCGCAAACCGCCGCACAGAAAATCGCCATCAACCAGTACCATATCGCCGCGATCGTCGAGCACTTCAGGAAGACCGGGGCCCGCGTCCGGCCACGCCCCGAGGATCTGCCGCTCGACACTCGACTGGCCAGGTACATCATCGAAGGGACCCGGGACGGCCTCACCCCCGACCTCGACCGCAAGCTCGCGGCAGGCGCCTCGCCGATCGAGATCATCAACGGGCCGCTGATGACCGGTATGTCGGAGGTCGGGCGCCTGTTCAACAACAACGAGCTGATCGTGGCCGAAGTGCTCCAGTCCGCCGAGGCCATGAAAGCCGCGGTGAGCCATCTCGAGACCTTCATGACGAAGGGCGAATCGGCGATCCGCGGGACCGTCCTATTGGCCACCGTGAAGGGCGACGTGCACGACATCGGCAAGAACCTCGTGGAGATCATCCTCTCCAACAACGGCTACGCCGTCGTGAACCTGGGCTGCAGGGTGCCGCCGGAAGCGCTGATTGCCGCGCATGCGGCTCACAAGCCGCACGCCATCGGGCTCTCAGGGCTGCTGGTCAAGAGCACGCAACAAATGGTCCTCACTGCGGGTGATTTCAAGGACGCGGGCATCCGGGTTCCGCTCCTCGTCGGCGGCGCCGCACTCTCCGAGCAGTTCACACGGACGCGGATCGCTCGCGCATACGGCGACGCCGTGTGCTACGCCAAGGACGCAATGGCCGGCCTCGATCTGATGAACCGCATCATGGATCCCGAACGGCAGGAGGATCTGCTTTCGGCACACCGCTTCAACGAGGATCCACGGAAGGCGCCGGGCGGTGAGACGCCGCCGCGTCCCGTGACGACGACACGCAGTGCCGCGGTGCGAACGGCGATCCCGGTTCCCGTCCTGCCTTACCTGGATCGTCAGGTTCGCGATGTGCCGGACCTTGCGGACGTGTGGAACTACATCAATCCGTACATGCTGTTCGGACGTCATCTCGGCTACAAGGGCGACTTCAGGAAACGCCTAGCCGAGCACGAGCCGAGGGCGCTGGAAATGTTCCAGAAGATCGAAGATCTCAAGGTTGACGCGCTGCAGTTCCTGACCGTCAAAGCGGTCTGGCAGTTCTTCGCCGCCGAACGAGAGCAGAACGCGATTCGGTTGTTTGCCGCCGGAAGCGACAGACCGCTGCACCGCTTTCAATTCGGACGCCAGCGGGGTGACCGCGGACTGTGCTTGAGCGATTACATTCTGGATGCGGAGCACGGGAGGCGCGATGGCCTCGCCCTGTTGGTCGTGACGGCAGGAGCGGGAATTCTCGCGAAATCAGAAGAGTGGAAGCGGTCGGGCGAGCTTTTCAAGGCTCATGCGATTCAGGCCCTGGCCATCGAGACGGCAGAAGCCTGCGCCGAGTGGCTCCATCGCCGTATTCGCGAGGATTGGGGTTTCCCTGATCCGCCCGCAATGAGCATGCAGGCCCGGTTCACGTCCAGATATCGCGGCAAGCGCTACAGTTTCGGCTATCCCGCGTGCCCGAATCTCGACGACCAGCAGGGAATCTGGGACCTGTTGCACCCGCAGGACATCGGCGTGGAGTTGACCGAGGGCATGATGATGGATCCCGAAGCCAGCGTGAGCGCGCTGGTCTTTCACCATCCCGACTGCAGCCACTTTGCGGTGGATGACTCGGATTCCCGCTAGAGAGCCGGCTTCCGTTTGGTGCCGGCCGAAGTCCTGGCCGCGGACGTGATCACGGCAGACCTGACGGTTCGGCCTTCATCGCACGAACGGGGTTCGCATCACTTGATCTCCTGACAATGCAACGGTGAACGGACACCACCAGAAAGAGCACGATGAACGGCAGGTCGACGATCCCGCTGCGGGACTGCGGACAACAAGACGGAATCCGGATCGAGCTCCATGGCAGGTCAGGATGTATCAAAGCGCGGCGTATGCTAGTGCCACCGTCAGGTCCGGAAGCACGAACTCGCGCTCGATATGATGGATCGTCAGCACGGGACAGGGCGCAGTTCGTACCACGCGCTCGGCCACGCTGCCCATCAGCAGATGACCAATCGCCCCGCGGCCGTGTGTGCCCATCACGATGAGATCAATCGCCTGTTCGCGGCTGTAGTCGACGATCACGCGAGCTGGCGACAGGCCGGTGCGCAACACCGGCTTGACGTGCAGGTCGGTGCGGTCTTCGGCCGTGATCAGCCCGTCCAATTCGCCGCGGGCCGCGTCCTCGATTTCAGCCTGGAACTCCGGCGAAATGCCCGGGTAGGCGTCGCCGACGTACTGCAGGTACACACTATCGGTGACGTGCAGCAGGTGCAGGGTCGCCCTGAAGCGCCGCGCGAGCTCACGGCCGTAGGTGAGCGCGCTCGCCGAGGGTTCGCTGAAATCGGTGGCGACGAGGACATTCTTGAACGGAGTCATACGCGCCTCACAGTGCAGACCCGCCGGGCTCGACGGGGTTTGGCCTGCTGCAAAGCACGTGCTGTGCCATCGGTGTGGGATCAACCTCGCTGGGATCCCCCAACCGTCTTGACGGCAACTGCCATTCGGTCGCGGAATAGACGCGCCCCAAGCGATGCCCTCGAGTACTGGCACTGTCGCTGATTGCGTAGGGAGTAGATCTCGAGGCGCGATCGTCCTGGGCGTTTTTTCCCGGCTGCTGGGAGTTAATCCCGATTGGTCGACGTGGCGCCGATCGTCCTCCTGGAACAGCGGCGCCGATCGTCGGCCCTTTCGCGATTAGCCTGAGATTTCGGTGAAAGAACTCGAGTCCTGGTCCGGCATCGTTCGTGCGTCACGTGTCGTGAAAGCGTTCTTGCGAGAAAACCATCAACAACGGGAGGTGTTCGATGACTGGTCCTGATAACGCCGCAACCTGCCACTGGCGCACGGCGACGCGTGTGATGCCGACGCCGTATTGGTTCGAGGCAGGCGCCCGGCCGTGGAGCTGTCTGCGCGACGGCGTTCCGCGCCCGCTGAGCCTGTCCGAACTTCGTCAGTGTGCGACCTGTCCGCAGTGGCAGCCGCGCACCTTCGAAGCATCGAGGCGGGATCTATTGTTCGAGGTGTGGGGTGGCGTTCCGGCCCCGCAGCACAGAACCTTCGACGATGTCCGACGAGACTTGGTGTTCGAGACATGGGGAGTCAGTTGAGTTGGCGTCCAGGGCGTGCTTCGTCCTGACAGGGTACGCACAGATACCAGCTCGTCGTTCGGCGCTCGGCAACGGAAGCGTCTGATTGACGCATCAGATGGTCGAGTCGCATGCGGCGACTGGCGGGCCGGCGCTTTCACCTCAGGCCGCAGACGCGCCATGCCGCGTGCCACGCCTGGTCGTAGCTTGCTCGCGGAAACCTCTGCGGGTCCGCACCGCCACCGGCACGGCCATGCGTCGGCTCGACGGTGGTCAGCCAACCCGCGATGCCCGCGACGGCGCCCAGCAACGTGAACGTGCGTACGCCTCCGAAACGCGCTCGCCTCCCGGTCGCGCGCCCGGATCGTTGCCGCTCGACGCCGCCGGCCGTGCCGCCCAGGGCGGCCACCATGGTTCCGGCGAATGAAGTCAGATCGGTCAACGTGTTCCCGCAAGTCTATCCAGCCGCCACCTTGCCGCGACGCCGGTGGTTCAGTCAGTTCCCCGTCTGACGGGCCGCAGCGTGTGTTCCTGCCGTGTTCCGATCGCCGTGCCGCGCTCGATGATATTCATCACAACTGAGAGTCAAGGCCGTCATCCGCGGTCTGTCCACTGGCGGTCCAGCACACCATGCCGGATGCTGGATGCGGACAGAACGTGGTCCCAATCTTGAAGGGTCACCCGGCGGAGGTGCGCCATGGCGAATCGATTGATGATGAAGCGCGCGGTTCTGGCGCCTGAAGTCGCGGGTCATGCCCCGGAGGGTGTGAAAAGATGTCACCGGCCGCGCGTCCTCGTTGTCGACGGCGAGCCGTCGATGCGATGGTCCGTGGCCGAGACACTCTTGGAGCAAGGTTGCGAGGTCACCGCGGCGGCAGATGCGGCATCGGCGCTGCGTGCCTTTCCCGAGGTCGTTCGGGCGAATGGCATCGTATTCCTCGATTTGTGTTTGCCGGACTCGAACGACCTTCACGTGTTGGCCGCGATGCATCGCCAGTCGCCGAGCACGCCCGTCATTGTGATGACGGCTCACGGCACATCAGAGCTAGGAGATGCGGCCCGCGCGCTCGGTGCCTGCGCCGTCATCAACAAGCCATTCGACCCGAACAATCTGATCCCGTTCGTCGATTCGGCGGCGGGAGTCCAGAATCGCCGCGGCGTGGTCCCACTTTTGAAGGAGAACCTGGCAGGTGCATGATGCCGAAGAAATCATTGGCGAAACAAACAGTCGAGACGACCGTTGCCGGGAATTTTCCGGGAGCTGCGGAAAAATGGCGATCGTCGCCCGTGCTCGTCGTCGACGATGAGGCGTTGATGCGGTGGTCCGTCACTGAGACGCTCGCGGAGCAGGGCTGGCATGTGACGGAAGCGGTCGACGGGGTTTCGGCGATGGACGCCTTTTCCGAAATCGCCGACGCACAGGGCGTTGTCTTCCTCGATCTGTGGTTGCCGGATTCGAACGACCTGCACGTGCTGGCTGCCATGCATCGACAGTCGCCCGGTACGCCGGTCATCCTCATGACGGCGCACGGCACCCCTGACCTGATCGACGAGGCCCGTGCGCTGGGCGCCTTCGCCGTCATCGACAAGCCCTTCGATCTGAACGAGCTGATTCCTCTCGTCAATGCTGCCGCCCGGCAGGCCGAATCCATGAAGCCCACCCCGATCGTCGAGACACCCAGGACATTAAGATGACTACAGACGCCGCCGCGAATCTACCGGTGATCTTCTGGCACCGCGAACTGCCTCCGCTGGCCGCAGAAGTCCTCGCCGAGCATGTGGTCGAAGCCTCGAGCAAGCGGGTCTCGAGTACCCTGGCCCATCGGGACGAGCTGTGGACCGTGTGCCACGCGGACCTCATGGCGCATGCGAATGCCAGACTGCAGCAGGAGGTCGTCCGCCTCGGCGGCCGCTACGCCCATGTGCTCAACGAATCCATCGATCCCCATCACGACGCCGTCACCGACGAAGCCTGGCTGCAGGGGCGATTCACCTACATGCTGTACCGTTGACGGAGCGCCGTTGATCCCGCCGCCGGCGAATTGAGTATCCTGAACGCGCTCAATCGCCACCAGGAGTCTGATGACTGTCGCCGGTGCCCATTCCGAAGACGACGCTGCACGCCGGCTCGCGGCCATTGTCGAATCGTCGGATGACGCCATCATCGCCAAGGATCTGGCGGGCACGATCCTGAGCTGGAACGGTGGCGCGGAACGCATCTACGGCTATACCGCGGCGGAAGCGGTCGGACGTTCGATCGAGCTGATTGTGCCGCCGCGGTTCGTCGACGAGCTGGCGCGAATCCTCGCACGCATCAAGGCGGGCGAGCGCGTCCGGCATCTGGAAACGGTGCGGGTGACCAAGGATGGGCGCCTCATCAACGTGGCCGTGAGCATCTCGCCGATCCGGGACGAGACGGGCCAACTCGTCGGCGCCTCGACGATCGCGCGGGATATCACGGAGCGCAACCGGGAGATCCAGGCGCTGACCGACAGCGAAGCCCGGCTGCGCTCGATTCTCGAATCGGCGGTGGACGGCATCGTGGTGATCGACGCGCGCGGGCGCATCGAAAGTTTCAATCCGGCCGCCGAGCGGCTGTTTGGCTACCCCACGAGTGAGGTGGTGGGGCAGAACGTCAACCTGTTGATGCCGTCGCCGTACCGGGAAGCGCACGATCGCTACATCGAGCACTACCTGTCCACCGGCGTGGCGAAAATCATCGGCATCGGGCGCGAAGTGACGGGCCGGCGCAGGGATGGGACCACCTTTCCGCTGCATCTGTCGGTGGGCGAGATGGTCATCGGCGGCGAGCGCAAGTTCACCGGACTCCTCCACGACTTGAGCGCGCGCGTGGAGATGGAAGAGCGGCTGCGGGAACAGGCGGCGCTGGTGCGGCTGGGCGAGATGGCCGCCGTGATTGCTCACGAGGTGAAGAACCCGCTGGCGGCCGTCCGGGGGGCCATCCAGGTCATCGGCAAGCGGTTGCCCCGCGACGGCCGCGAGGCCTCTGTTATCACCGACATCGTGGCCCGCATCGATGCGTTGAACCAGTTGGTACAGGACCTGTTGCTGTTCGCACGCCCGCCGCGGCCGAATCCGACTCCCGTCGATCTGTCCGCGCTGCTGTCGATGACGGGGTTGCTGCTCGGCGAAGATGCCGCGCATCGCGACGTGCAGGTGGTGATTTCCGGACAGTGCCCGGTGGTGGCGGCCGATGTCGAGCTGCTCAAGATCATCTTCTTGAATCTCTTCCTCAACAGCGCGCATGCCATGCAGCGCCAGGGCACGATTGCCGTCACGCTGACGGCCGTCGACGGCGGCTGTCGAATCGCGGTCGCCGACACCGGGCCCGGGATTCCCCCCGAGGTCCGTGCCAAGCTCTTCACGCCCTTCGTGACGACGAAATCACGGGGGACCGGGCTCGGCCTGTCGACGGTGAAGCGCCTGGTCGAAGCGCACGGCGGCACCATCGACGTCGACTGCCCTCCGGAAGGCGGTACGATCGTCGCCATCTCGCTGCCGCTGACCACCCCGTGACGCCCACAGGCAGCCAGGCCGCGGTTCTGGCTCGTTCTTGACAGACGCGAATGTTTCTCGGCGTCGCGAGTGGGAGGCACACGCGTCCCGACGTGAAACCGCCTGCGCCAGCTGGGGTTCAACGCTCGCCACGCCGCGCCGTTAACCGCCTGGGCCAAGCGCGATCGTGCTCGGCGCGGGCGCTAGGGGACCGGCGGGTTACGTGGTCCCCGTGCGCATCGCTGCCCCCAAGGCAGCATCGGTGATGAACCGATCGAGGGTCCGCCAGTCGGTGAATTCGTAGTCGCGTGAGGTGTCGGTCGGCGCCCCAGCCTTGCGGGCGATCCGCTTCATCACCCATCGGATGATGAAGTTGTACTGGCTGTACGCGAGGGCACCGGCCACCGGCAGTACGCGGTCGGGTCTCCAGCCCGTCTCCTGGACGAAGACGTCGATCATCCGTTGCGCGTCGGCGGCCGACCGTTCGCGTTGGTTTTTCGGTGCTCGGACATCTTGGGCGCCGGCCTCGGACAGCGTGACCGAGAGGAACGCTGCTCCGAGCCGTTCCAGCGCCTGCCGATGGGCTCGGACGAATGCGATCATCTCGGGTTCATGATGGCCGGCATGAACCGATGCCGCGACGCACGCCCAGCCGTACGAGGACCAGTCAATCGACGGCGACGCGGTTTTCACGTTGTGGAGATCGACCTCCACCTGGTGCGCGCGAAGGCCGCTCGCGATGTGTTCAGCAATGCGGCGCGTCTGGCCCTCACGCGTGGCGTAGAACACGACGGCTCTCATGGCTGTGCCTCCTCACTACCCCGGAAGGGCGAGCACGGGTATCGCCACTTCTGAAAGAATGTCATACGAAAGTGAGCCGCGGCGAGGCCCGAACCAATCGCGCGGCGCGTGCAGCGACGTCATGACCAGCCCCGCCGGTTCGGTCGCGGCGGCCTTGGCGATTTCGCGGCGTGCGTCGCCGAACAGTACGCGCGTGTCCACCTTCAGCTGCCGCCGAAGAGAAGCCGCGAGCGCGTCCAGACGTGACCGCGCGTCGGCGATGCGGGCGCGATCGGACGCGCCGAGCCTCTTGCGCAGCCAGGGAGGGGCCTTGAATTCCGGCACGACGTGCACCAGCAGCAGCGCGGATCCCGACCAGTGGGCGACCGCCGCCGCCGCACGTGCGTGAGGTAGCGAGCGGCGATCCATCGCGATGGCGGCGATGACTCGCTGGCCCGGCCAGAAGGGTCCCACCGCCCGCGGGCGGTTCGTGCCGGAGCCGGCCGGGATGGCCAGCACCGGCACGCTGGCCCGCCGCAGGACGCCGCCCGTCGTGGAGCCAATCAGCAGCCTGTCGGCGCCCGTCAGGCCGTGGGTGCCCATCACAATCAGGTCGCAGCGGCGGCGTTTCGCCGTGCGCACGATCTCGTCGGCCGGCGTGCCGCTCGTCACCGCGTCGTCGATCCGAGCCGGTTCCAGGACCGCTGGCGAGACCGTGGACTCGACCAACCGCCGCAGTTCGGCCAGATTGCGGGTGGCCAGCGTGCGATCGTGGAGGGCGATCCCCGCGGCGGCGACCAGCAGCGGGTCGTTGACGTACAGGACCGACAGGCGGCCGTGCGATCGCCTGGCGAGTGCGGCGGCGTACCGCAGCGCGATGCGCGACTGCGGCGAGAAATCGACGGGACAGAGAATCGACTGAAATCCGCCGTCCGCGATTCGCCTGATGGCCGCCGCTGCCACCGGCCGGGGTGCGCGCGCCGGTACCAATGGCGACAGCAATCGTTCGATGCCCTCCATCTCGATCTGGTCGCGCCGCAGCGCGGCGCTCGTCGCGGCCTGGTACAAGCGCTTCAGTGGCTGTGGTGACATGTGGCCCTCACGTACGCTCTCCAAGGGTGGATCAATAACCCAACCCGGCCGCTCTCGTGCGATTCAGACCGCGGCGCCGTCGGCGTGCCCGTTCAGTGGCGTGGCCTATTTAGCCTGGATCGACTCGACATAGCGGATCACATTCGCGATGCGCGCGGCGACCAGTTGATCCGACGGCTCCAGCGAGCGAAACGTCGGTCCCCAGACCGGCATCTCCCGGGTGCCGTGGGACGGCGGGGTCCCGGCCCCGTTGGTGACAAACGTCTTCACGCGTGCACCCGGAAACGTGCCGGCATTGCGGACCGCGAGCCTCGTGAGATCCGGCGGCCGCGTCTGCAGCGCAGGCGCGATTGGACCATCGCCCTTGCCGTCGAGTCCGTGACACGACGCGCAATAGAACCGATAGATGTCGCGTCCATCCATCGACGGCGCCAGCAAGGATTGCGTCTTCCCCGGTGACGGCGCCTGCGGCGTCCAGGCGGCCGTGGCGCCGACGATGAACACGCTTGCGAGAGTCAGTCTGAGCATCATGGCAACGGCTCCATGGTTCGGACGGCGCGCTCCGGAGGCGTCGCGCGGCGCTGCAGCGCGTCAACGACGGGTGTGGGCAGCTGAAGAACATCTGGGCTGCTCTCGGCGTCCCACTGGGCCACGAATGGCTGCTCGTCGGCGTCAAGCGGGTCGCGGACGCGCAACTGTGCGTCCAGCACATCGATGCTCGCCTCCGATGCGTCGCCGCCCTGTTGACGGCGTCGCGCAATACGGTCGCGGAGCAACGGCTCGGAGGCTGACACGGCGAGGATCACGAACGGCACGCTGAGTGTCGCGGCCGCCTCGCGAAACATGTCGCGTTGCCACCGCTTCAGGAACGCACCGTCGACGACCGCGACGTATCCGGCCCTGACGACGGTACCGGCGAGCGCGCAGCTATGCGAGTAGGTCTGATGAGTCGATTCATTTGAGTACAGTCCCGCTCCGACGCGCGAACCGCTGGACTGGCCGGCGCCGAGACCGTGCAGTCGCTTGCGCTCGATGTCGGTGCGGATGCGGACACCGTCAGTCTGCTCGATGACGCGTTCTGCGCAGGTCGTCTTGCCGGAGCCGGACAGACCGTGGGTGATCACGATGGCCGCCCGCGGCGGTTGACTCCGATGACGTGCCACGTCCACGAATGCCCGGTACTCCGCCTGTGATTGCTCGCGCTCGACGGCGGACTCCAGTTGGCGCATCCGAAGCCGCGCGACTTTGGCACGGACCATCGAGCGATAGACGAGATAGAAGCGCAACACCCCGAGCCCTGCGTAGTCGCCGGTCGTCTCGAGATACCTGGTCAGGAACCGGGCCGCCAGGTCGGGTCTCTCCCGCTCCTGCAGATCCGCGACGACGAACGCAACGTCGTTCATGACATCGATCCAGCGCATCGACTCGTTGAACTCGAGACGATCGAACAGCGTGACGTCGCCGTCGACGAGCGCAATGTTGCGGAGATGCAAGTCGCCGTGACATTCGCGCACGAATCCGTGCGAGCGCCGGTCTTCGAACAAGGATGCGCAGCTGGCGCTCGCACCGCGGGTCCAGGTCTGGAGTGATTGAAGGACGACCCGGTCCGGTGTTTCCTCGACCACCGCCAGCAGCTGGGTGAAGTTTTCGAGCGCGGGCTGCAGGATGTCCTCGAGCCTGCCGTATGGCGCGTCGGGACCGGCCCTGTTGGTGGCCCGATGAAACGCCGCGACCACCTCGGCGAGCCGATCGATGTGGGTGGCCGTCAGGGCGCCGCGCGCGAGCATGTCAGACAACAGCGCGTCCTGGCCGAACTGCCGCATCCTGAGCGCATACTCAAGCGCCGGGCCACTGCCGCCGATCACCGGTGTCTCCACGGTACCCGTGATCGCGACCACGTCAAGATACACGGACGGTGCGAGCGGGCGGTTAAGCCGGAGCTCTTCCTCACAGTAGTGGCGCCGCGCGGCGAGCGTCGAAAAGTCCAGGAACTGGAGATTGACCGCCTTCTTGATCTTGAAGGCGTAGGTTCCCGCCAGCAGGACGTACGAGATGTGCGTTTCGAAAAGGTGGATTCGCTCGACGTCGGTCCCGAGCCCGAACACCGCTGGATGGCGTAGTGATTCGATGAGGGTCGCCTGATTCGGCGGCGCTGACGCGTCGTTCCCGGGCCGTTGCGGTGTCGCGATAGGCGTGGCCATTCAGGCCCTCCAGCTCTGCAGCGTGCGGATGTAACTCGCTCGTTCGAACGCCTCCGGGTCGACGGTCTGCTTCAGACTGGCGAGCCCGCGCACCTCGCCCAGTCGTCGGAACTCGTGGTGTTCCATCCAGCGCTCGAGACCCTGGCGCATGACCGTGAAATAGTTCGGCCCCTCCCGCAGAATGGCCGACACCATCTGCACCGCGTCCGCGCCCGCCAACAGCGCTTTGATCCCATCGTCCGGGGTCGCCACGCCTCCGGTGACTACCAGTGTCGGCCGGACGCGCCCGTACAGAATCGCCAGCCAGCGGAGGCGCAGGAGCAGGTCGGCGCTGGTCGACAGCTGCACGCGGGGCAACGGCCGCATGGTGGCAGTGTCGATGTCGGGCTGGTAGAAGCGGTTGAACAGGACGATGCCGTCGGCGCCCGCCGCGTCGAGCTGCCGAGCGACATGGCCGAAGGCCGTGAAGAATGGGGAAATTTTCACGGCGATGGGGATTTTCAGGAACCGCTTCAACTCGGTCACCGTGCTGGTGAGCTCGTGCTCGACGCTGTTCCCCTGCACGCGCAAATCCGTGACCACCCGGTACAAGTTCAATTCGAGGGCGTCCGCACCCGCCTGTTCGACGATGCGGGCAAACCTGAGCCAGGACTGCCCGGTCGCGCCGTTGAGCGACGCGATGACCGGGACGCTTACCGTCCGCTTGACGCGGTCGATGTGCACGGCGTACTCGTCGGGCGCCAGCGTGTAGTCGTCTCGACGCGGAAAATGCGCGAGTCCGACGGCCCATTCGGCGTCCAGCGGGTCTCGCCGATGGATACGCCCCGTGCTCGCCAGCGTGATTTGCTCCTCGAACAGGGAGGGGATCACCACTGCGGCGCAACCGCCGTCCTCGAGCCGCTTGATGGTGTCCAGATCAAAGCCCAAGGGAGAGGCTCCCGCGATGAACGGGTGCGGCAGCCGACATCCGAGAAAGGAGGTGGCCGTGTCCATGTCCTGATCTCCTGACGCAGCGCTGCTACGCACAGCTCGTGCCGTCGAGTGCTGGCACGCTCGACCCGGCAGGCTGACCACGAAGAGTCGGCACGGCACAGCTCTTGAGTAAGGCTCGAACGAGATTCACCTTCACCAGGAGCGCACCATGTGGAAAGCAGTACTGCCGACGGTCTTGATGCTGATGCTCACGAACACCGCGATGACGCGTGCGCAGCGCGCCACCGATCCGGCCGTGGTCGAGAGCGGGCGCGCGTTGTTCACGACGTATTGCGCCAGTTGTCACGGGGGCAGCGGTCGAGGCAACGGACCGGTGGCCGGCGAGCTCCGACACCACCCGGCGGACTTGACGCAACTTGCCGCGCGGAATGGTGGCGTGTTCAACAGCGCCAGGGTCCATCGGTTCATCGACGGCCGCACCGTCATCACGGCGCACGGCACGATGGAAATGCCGGTGTGGGGCGACGAGTTCAAGTGGCGGGAGGGTCTGCCCGAAAACGGGATCACCGACCGTGTCGACGCGCTGGTCCGGTATCTCGAAACGCTACAGGAGCGGGCGGGCCATTAATGGCACCACAGCTTGGCAAGGGGGGCGTATGCGGCAATCAACGAGGATGATCGGCGGGGTGCTCATGACGCTGGCGTTGATCAGCCGCTGGGATTCAGGTATGGCGGGTCAACAGACCGGAGGAACACCATCGGTACTGGTAATTCCGTCCCTGTCCGGAAGCGACCTCTTCCGGTTCTACTGCGCGTCCTGTCACGGCCGCGATGGAACGGGTGACGGCCCGGTGGCAGCCGCGCTCACTCGTCGACCGCCCGACCTTACCCTCATGGCGAGACGCAACGGCGGGCGTTTTCCGACCGATCGGGTAGAAGGCTTCGTGACTGGAAACCGCGAACCGACGCTCGCCCACGGCTCCGCGGAGATGCCCGTGTGGGGACCGATCTTCAAGGCACTGGATCCTCATGACCGGATGAACCGCATCCGCATCCAAAACATGGTTGCGTTCATCGAGTCCATTCAGTCGAAATAGGATCCGCGGAGCTTCCGAGGACGCGTTGTGCGGAGGCTGATCCAAGAGCGCGTCTGTGATCCTCGCCGCTGACCTGGCCGGTCACCCTTCCGTGTTGCCACGCCGTCGCCGCCGTCATGCGATTGCGATGAACCGCGGCGATCGCTCAGGACGAGTGGTGCCGAAGTCCGATGATTGACCGGCAATCTTGGCGGGAGCCGTCGAGGCCACGGCGATGATACGTGCGGTGTCCGCCGCGCTTCGGGTGAGAACGCGTGAACGAGGCGGCGCATCGCCCGAGTATCCGCGGGACGGCGGACCGCCCCGCGGCGACCGAGCCGTCCCTGAACACCAGGCCATGCGCCTCGAGCTCACTCCGCCCCGGCAGCGGCGCGGAGAGGGTGAGCGTGATCAGACGCGAGCGACCGCGACGAGTGCATCCGGCGCGAGGCATTCGTGCTCGGGATGGTGCACCGTCAATACCGGACACGTTGCCGTTCGCACCACCCGTTCCGCGACGCTACCCATGAGCAGGCGGCTGACGGCGCCACGGCCATGCGTGCCCATCACGATCAGGTCGATATGGTGCTCGTTGGCATGGGCCACGATCGCGGCCGCCTTGGCGGCGCCGGTGACGATCGCCGGCTGCGCGTGGAGCGCGGCGCGGTCTTCCTCGTTGAGCAGGCCGTCGAGTGTGGTGCGCGCGGCGCTCTCGATCTCCTGCTGCAGGTCGGGCAGCATCGCGCCGTAGCTCTCGACGCCGTACTGGAGGGTCACATTGTCGACGACGTGCAGGACGTGGAGGGTGGCGTTGAAGGTGCGCGCGAACTCGCGGCCGTAATGGAGTGCGGCGTCGGAGGGCTCGCTGAAATCGGTGGCGACGAGGACGTTCTTGATCAGGATCATAAGTGCCTCTCACCGGAAGGCCCGCCACATGACGGGAATACTTCCATCTAAAGCATGGGGCATGCCACGCGGACCATTGGCACAAGAGTCTCAAACGAGTGCGAGCCAGCCGTCACACGCGTGGCTTAATTCCCGCGAGCCGATTCTGCGTCGCCCGAATCGGACCGCTCGTCACTCTGGCATGCCGCGAGGATTGGTCGCGAAATAACGCGTAGGGCCGACGCTCACCACCGGGTACGCGCCGGCCCATGGGTCGGCTCGATGTTCCTCGTATACTGACGGCCATGCACACCGCCACGATTCTGGTCGTCGACGACGAGGCGCTGATTCGCTGGTCGCTGACGACGCGGCTGAAGGAAGACGGCTATCGGCTGCTGGAGGCGGAAAATGCCGCCGACGCGCTGGCACGGTGCCGCGAAGGGGTCGATCTCGTCCTGCTCGACTACCGGCTGCCCGATGCCGACGGTGTGACGGTGCTGAAACAGATCAAGGAGGCCGACCCCGATACGCTGGTGATCCTGCTCACGGCCTACGCGAGCGTCGACACGGCCGTGGAGGCGATGAAGCACGGTGCCTATCACTACGCCAACAAGCCATTCAACGTCGACGAGATCGCGCTGCTCGTCGAGAAGGCGCTCGAGACGACGCAGTTGCGCCGCGAGGTGCGCGCGCTTCGCGCCACGCAGGCCCGGCCCTACAGCCTCGATCGAATCGTCGGGGTAAGCGCGGCGATGGCGGGGACGCGGGCGCTGCTGCAGAAGATCGCGGCGAGCCCCGCCTCGACGGTGTTGTTGACGGGCGAAAGCGGCACCGGCAAGGATCTGGCGGCGAAGGTGCTCCACTATGCGAGCGCGCGCGCCAGCCGTCCGTTCATGAACATCACCTGCTCGGCCTTGCCAGAGGCGCTGCTGGAAAGCGAGTTGTTCGGCCACGAGCGGGGCGCGTTTACGGGCGCGGATCGCCAGAAGCGCGGCCTGATCGAATCGGCCGATGGAGGGACGGTCTTCCTCGACGAAATTGGCGAGATGGTGCCCGCGCTCCAGGCGAAGCTGCTGCGGTTCCTGGAAGAGAAGACCTTCAAGCGCGTCGGCGGCGCCGCCGACTTGAAGGTGGACGTGCGCGTGATCGCCGCCACCAACCGGAATCTGCAGGACGAGGTCCGTCAGGGACACTTTCGCGAAGATTTGTATTACCGCCTCAACGTGTTGCCGATCGTGCTGCCGCCGTTACGGGAGCGCCGCGAAGACGTTCCGGGGCTCGTCCACTTCTACATCGACAGCTACAACACCGAGTTCAAGAAACGCGTGCGTGGCATCGAGGCCGAGGCGATGCTGCTGCTCGAGCGCTACCCGTGGCCGGGGAACGTCCGCGAGTTGCGCAACGCCATCGAGCGGGCGATGCTCCTCGCGGAGGGGGACACGCTGGTACGGGCGGATTTCCAGACGTTGACGGCCAGTGCTCTGCATCTCACCGATCGCGTCGATCTCCCGGCGGCGGGGATTGATCTCGAGCAACTCGAGCGCTCGCTGGTCGTCCAGGCGCTCGAGCGCACCGCGTGGAACCAGACCAAGGCGGCCGCCCTGCTCGGAGTCAACCGCGATCAGGTCCGCTACCGCATCGAGAAGTTTCAGCTCGAAAAACCCTCGTAATGCGTCTGCGTCTCGCAGTCCGATCGCTCAAGAACGGGTGGCAGGCTCAAACAGTTCGATCGCGTTGTCGTCTGGATCGAGCAGTTGAATCTGTCGTCCGCCAGGCCCCTCGACAATGTCCGTCCGGAAGCGCAGCCCGCGACCTCTCATTGCCGTCACAATGCTGGGCAGGTCGCTGACAGCCAGGACGAGGCGGTTCGATCCGCCGGGTCGCTGCTCTTGCCCATCGGGCAGTGGCCGGGCCCCTGAGCTACCCGGGCCGCTGAGCAAGAGCGTCAGTCCCCCGCAGGACACGCTCGCGAAGACCGTCCCTTGTTGATGGGTCAACGCGAATCCGAGGTGCTGTGTGTAGAACGCGACGGCGCGGTTGACGTCTCGCGTCTGGTAACGAACACCGTGCACGACGAAAGCTGCTCCCGCCACTGGTACTCCTTCCTTCCATCGCTCTCCGTCCTGGGCGGAAGAGCTTGCGACAGCGGCCGCTGGCACCGGGTCACGCATGCGGGTGAGTATCGGATACCGCGTCCCGGGACTCAAGCGATAGCCGTGGTGATGCAATTCTTCCAGCATCATTGGCCATAGATGCCCTGTTCGGCCGCGTGATGGAGGATGTGAATCTTCCAGAAGGCTCGCGAACGACTGGATCACGCATGACTGTTCAGCATAAATTCGCGTTGTTCGCAGATGACACTCGAGCCATCCCTCCGTCCCTCCTTGCTGGACCGGGCGTCACATCCTCGAATCAGGCTGGTCGCGTCCGCTTGTATAACAGCGCCCACGTGTAGGGTAACAATCCGATGGCGATAGACACGAAGCCGCCGAGCACGGTCTTCCGCTTCGAGCGTCCGCTCGACGCGATCTTCGCGCCGCGCAACGTCGCCGTCATCGGCGCGACCGACAAGGCCGGCAGCGTCGGCCGGACGATGCTCTGGAATCTCGTCCGCAATCCGTTCGGCGGCGCGGTGTTTCCGATCAACCCGCAGCGCCCGAGCGTCCTCGGCATCAAGGCGTATCCGACGATCGCGGCCGTACCTGACGCCGTCGATCTCGCCGTCATCGTCACGCCGGCCCCCACGGTGCCCGGCATCGTCCGCGAGTGCGTCACCGCCGGCGTGAAAGGCGCGATCGTCATCTCGGCCGGGTTCAAGGAGACTGGCCAGGCCGGTGTTAAGCTGGAGCGCCAGCTTCTGGAAGAAGCCCGTCGCGGGCCGATGCGCATCATCGGCCCCAACTGCCTCGGCGTCATGAGTCCGGTGACGGGCATCAACGCCACGTTCGCCTCGACCATGGCGCGGCCCGGCACCGTGGGCTTCATCAGTCAAAGCGGCGCGCTGTGCACCGGGG
>Ga0105248_10003628_pt1 | contig 17122 bp, 17 predicted proteins | sample KBSS34metaG_FD_81524 | JGI IMG/M metagenome (GOLD analysis project Ga0105248, IMG submission 81524) | Switchgrass rhizosphere microbial communities from Kellogg Biological Station, Michigan, USA - KBS S3-4 metaG | ecosystem: Host-associated > Plants > Roots > Rhizosphere > Soil | place... | reverse complement strand
CACGGGCAACCGCGGCAGCAGTGGCGCGTTACTTCGGCTCTCTATCCAGCCTGGTTCATCAAGGAACGATCGGGCTGCTGCGGCTGACTCCCGTTTTTTCGCCGACCATCAACTCGCCGGCCTGGTTGGCTTGCTGGCAAACGTACTCGAACAGCTCCTGATTCTCGTTGTAGCGGAGATTGAATCCACCATCGAATGGCTTCGCGTACGCGCCCGGATCGTCGATCGTCAGTTTATATTGGATGGTGTTCTTGTCGGTTCGCGTGAAACGTTCGATGGTGTGGAGCTGCTCGGTATGGGGCAGTCCGCGACGGTCGAGCCAGAAATCCTCGCTATAACCGACTGTGTCAACCACCAACGTGTCACCTTCCCACCATCCGATGGAATGGCCGTAGTTATTCGGCGTAAAATTGTCCGGATGCCCGCGACCGTCCATAAAGATCGTACGGTAGGTGTGCGGTCCGCCGATATCGAAGATGTACATCCGTCCGACTTCCGGGAGCTCCGTAAATTCCACGCCATAGGGCGTCATGAACTGCCGCGCCGCTCCGGATGGCTTGCAGCGAGTGTGCGGCTCCAGCTCATTCTTCTGGCGATTGTCATAGACCGCTTTCGCCCACGGGAGGAACGGCACATCCTCTAACTTCGCAGCCGGTTCGGTAATTCCGATCTGCGGTGTCCAGACACCATTTTTGCCGATCGTCTCACCATCCAGGATGACTTTGCCGTCGGCTGTGCGAGGCGTCGGGCCGGCTGGAGGAGCGGCCTTGCCTTTACCTCCGCCCTTGCCTCCGCCCTTGCCTTTCCCTTGTTGCTGCTGTTGTTCCTGGGCCTGGCTCGCGCTCGTGACAACGAAGCCCAGAGCAATTGCCGCAGCTATGGCGACTAGCGTCTTACCCATCACTTAGTCTCTTCGGTCCTGTTGCTCGAAGCGGCGTCCAGCGTCTGGCCGGGCCGGCCACCGGTGGATGCCAGCGTCACGCTGCGTGCATTGACGTTTGAGGTGCCATTCTTGGCCAGGAAGCCGTCGACGGTGATCTGATCGCCGATCTTCAGCGTCTCACGGCGCCAGCCGCTTCCCTGCAAACCGTGCGGCGGACCCATCTCCGCTCCCCAGTTCGTCACCTTGCCCGCTTCGTCCTTTACGTTGAAATGGATCCAGACGTGCGGGTTGGTCCAGTCCACTTTCGTGACGACCCCTTGCAGCTTAATCGGCTTTTTCGAGTCGAATTCAGCGGCAAAGGAATGGTGCGCAGTTGCGCGATCCGAAACCAGCAGCATTCCCCCTAGAATCAACCCACTTGCGAGCAGCGCGCTTTTCATGTTCAGTTTTCTCCTCAAGGTCTGTTGTTCTGGCAAAAGTAGAACGGCACCGTGCCGCCAGTCCACTTCATCGTCCAACTGGCCGACCAATTTCTAGTGTACGCACCCGGATCGTCGACCTGCACCTGGTAGCGTAGGGTATCGAAATCGGAGCGGGTAAACCGCTCCACCAAATGAAGCTGGCTGGTATGAGGCAGCCCGCCATTCGTAAACCAAAAATCCTCGTTGAACCCGATCGTATCCACCACCAACGTGTCACCCTCCCACTTGCCGGAAGAGCGTCCATAGTAGAGTGGATTGTCGTCATCGCCGGTGACCAGCCCCGTCTTGCGGTCCTGCCCCATATAGACAATCCGGTAATTGTGGTTTCCGCTGCCCATCAGGACGAAAATTCGCTGGCGAATCCGGTCCTCCACAAATTCAACGCCGAGGCGCGATTGATATTGACGGGGGCCGCCCGGAGGCTTGCAGTTCAGGTACATCGGATCGTCGCGGAGCTGGCGTTCCTGCCGGTGGCGATATACCCCCAGCGCCCATGGCTGCATCGGCGCAACTTTGCCGGCGTCCGCCAGGCTGTTCAACAGTCCCCACTCGTCCATCTTCACGTCGACGCCTTCTTCGACCAGGGCCGTCTTGCTTGGGTCGGTCCAGTACCCTTCCGCCGCGGGCGTTAGTCCGCCGAGCGCCGGGTGGCCATCGGGCCCACGCGGTGCGGGCCGAGAGGCCGCCGCCGCTCGCGAAGGATGCAGTTTCGCCGGGAAAACGAGCAGCCCCGTCTCGATGAAGCGAACCTGATCGCCTCCCCAGACCTGGCGCGAGCCGTCGCGTGCCCGCGGGCCTTGCACCGCGATCGCGTCGCCGGGACGCAGGGTATTGCCGTTCCAGCCGTCCATCTCCAAAATCGTCGGGCTTTCAAGTTCGATAGCCCAATTCAAAGTCTCTTTGCCCGTTTTGACATTGACGAACACGTGGACATGCGGATTTCGCCAGTCCACGTTTGTCACGATCCCCGTCAGATCGACGGTCTTGCTCAGATCGAACTTGCCGGCGATCTCGTGATGCGCCCATGCGGCAGTACCGCCAAAGAAGAGGACGCCCGCTACCGCGGCTATACCCACACCCCAACTGCGCTGGTTTCGTGTCTGGTTGTATGTCATGGGCTACTGCCGGCGAATGTCAAACTTACCCTTACCGCTCTGGCTCTGCCAGGTGCCGGTAACCGACCGGGTCGGCAGTTCTAAATCCTTGAGCGTTCCGTCGATGACGTAGTGAAGCGCCCCGCCTTGCTTGTTTTTCCCGTCGGCTTCGATGTGGACTTTCCATCCATTGGGGTCCAGCGTAGCGTTCGCAATCTTCATATTGTCCGTACCTGGATTGATGATTCCGGATATGGTCTTGCCGTCCCAATTCAGGACCATTATTATGTCGTCGCCCGCGTCCTTGTTCGTCTCCCACACTCCAATCCAGGACCCCTTCAGCGGGTGGCCTTCTTGAGCGTGGATCGGCGCTACCAGCAGCGTGGCCAGCAGAACGACCGCCGATCTTGTCAGACTTCTCAGCATTCGCAGCTCCTTGTCATTCTTGCTACAGCTCTCCAGCCCGCAGGCCGAGTACGTATATCTCAATTATCACAGGCGTAGTCAAGCCGTCAAAGGTTTCACCCCCGGGCGCCCGAGGAAGCCACTCGCCTAAACTACTCGAACTCTGCTAGTCGAAAACACGGTCCGCTCGAACCCATAAAACCCTTACTCCGTAGCACATCCGAGCGAAAACAGGCCACCCATCCATGATGGGCACCCAACCAGAACAAGACTAGAACTCACTGCATTCACCCGCAAAAGGCAAGCGTCCTGTTTCAGCGCAAGGTTGAGGCTTGGCTCCCCAGAAACACGGATTTCCAACTTTTTCTCTCAACGTTTGATTATGTTCCTGGGGTGCGGGATGGATTCGAACTCGCCCCGATCGCCACTTCCCGCACACCGTCGGATGCTGAGGAGACCATCCGGGCCTTCGGTTGTTGACGAGGGGTCGAAGGTTCGAGTCATACCTTGGGAGCCAAGCATAGCTCTGTGTGGCTCTGTTCTACAACGAAGCTAATTCAAGGAGTGCCGACGCGTGGATCGTGTCGGGCGAGAAACCCCGCAGTGCGCTGCAATTCGCAATTTACACCTCCCTTGATTTGAGCAGAGGTAGGGATGGCTGCTATGATTAACCGCCATGGAGATTCGGCACCTTCGCTATTTCTGTGTGCTTGCCGAACAACTCCACTTCACCAAAGCCGCGGTGCTGTTGAATGTCGCTCAACCCGCGTTGAGTCATCAAATCAAGCAACTTGAAGACGAGTTAGGCACACAGCTCGTGGAGCGAACAAATCGGCGTGTCCGGCTGACAGCAGCCGGCGAGGTATTTCTCGCTCGGGCGACGCGAATTCTAGAGCAGATTGACCAGGCGACTCGAGAAACCGCTAGGGTCGGTCAGGGCGACGCCGGGTCCCTTGTGATCGGTGTTATCAGTACGGCGGTATGCAGCATCTTGCCAGAGCTAATGCGCAGTTTCCGGCGCGAGTCCCCCAATATCGCGATCGACATTCGTGAAATGGAGCCGGGCGAGCAAGTGGAGGCGTTGCGCAAGGAGACCATAGATATTGGTCTTTTGTTCCTATCGATTCAAGACCCCACCCTCGATTCTGCATTGGTTTCGAGGGAACGGCTTATCGTGGCACTCCCCACTGGACATCGAGCGGCCTCAGCCGGGAAAGTACGTCTTCGCGATTTGGAGTCAGAGACGTTCCTAATCCCACGCCAGCAGTCCGTTCCCGGCTTTCACGAGCTGGTCTTGAATACGCTCCGAGTAGGCGGAGTATCTTCTCCTCGCCTGCAGCCAACTAGACTACTTCAGACAGCGGTGTTTCTCGTAGCAGGGCAAATCGGAGTTGCCTTGGTGCCGGAGTCGTTTCAACAGCACTTGAAAGTGCGCGGCTGCGTATATCGGGAGCTTGCAGGAACGCCGAGCCATGCCGATCTCATCGGGTTGTGGCGACGCGACAATGTCCCTCCTGTGCTGCGGCGATTCATTCAGCAGATGAAACGCGTTGGGGCTAAAACGTAAGGTCCATCGGCAAACCTACATAGTTCTCTGCGAGGCCTGTCATTGCAGCGGTGGATCTGCTGATGTACTGCAGATCCGCGAGCTGGCGTTTGTAGTCGAACGGGTTCTCATCCGGGAAGCGATGCAGCGTCTGCGTCATCCACCAATCATCGAGCGGTTTTACTTCTCTGTGACCGGCGCCAACTGGCCGGGTCCGGTACATCCCTCCTGAAGTGCGCTGGCGCAGTGCCACGCAGTCATCGTGGAAACAGTTTGGCCATTGGGCAAGTGCATCATTCGAGAGGTAGCCCGACCAGGGCCGCTCTTGGCGACCCACACTTCAATGGTAATCTCATCTCCTTGCTTCAGAGTTCCGTGCCCCAAGCCCCTCTGCGCCGAAGCGGTCGCTGAGGGCAGTTCCACGATCCAGTCGACCGAGTTGCCGGCAGCGTCCTTCACATTGAGGGTAAGGGAACCGTGCGGATTCGTCATGGCGACCTTGGTGACCATGCCTTTGAGCGTCATCACCGTGCTGAGGTCATAGACGGCCGCCTCGGAATGATGTGCCGCGAGCTGCCCTGCGGCAACCAGGAATACAGCTACCAACCCTAGGTAAGCAGATCTGTGGTTCATCGTTTTTCCCCACTTATTTTACTGCGAAGAGAGAAACAGTTACGGGAAACCGCGGGCGACCCGCCGGTTCATTGAGGCCCGTTGGTTAGAGTGTGGGTGTCCCGAGCAACCTGTTGATTCTGCCGGACTCTTGCCGGCGCAGTGCCGCAAGTGCCCGCGGGCTTGCCGATAAGGGTTCGGCACCCGGCGGCCTACTTCTGCGTCTTATCGCCGACCGCCAGGCCACCCGTGATCCCGTCGACCTGATATCCCTTCTGTATCGTCCGAATCTTGGCGATCTCGGCTGGTGTCGCGGTTTTTGGATCGACATTCGCCGATGAGCACGTGAATCCTCGAAGCGTGCATTCGGAGGTCGTATGCTCGATGCCGCGCTTCTTCATTTCCGTGGCCATCAGGTCCATGACGTCCCTGTGCATGATTACCGCGTTGTTCGGCACGAACGTTCCCACGCCAATGGCGTAGTCGATGGGCATGAGCGGTTCTACGCTCGATCCGAACGCGCCATCATTCTTCTTGCCGAGGTCGTGCGCACCGAGATCGGCGCCCTTGGAAATAAGGAATCTGACGACCTCGATATCTCCGAGATTAGCTGCCACCATCAGGGGCGTGATCCCGTAGTTGTCGGCGGCGTTCACGTCCTCGCCCGACTCGATCAGCAGTTTCACCAACTCCAGACGATCCGACGAACTGCGCTGGCGGTGATAACCGTTGATGAAACCGGTTCCACACGCCGCCATCAGAGTAGTTTCGCGATCCTTGGAGATGATATGCGGATCCGCCCCGTGAGCCAGCAGCAACCGCGCAAGTTCCACGTCCCCGGCCAGAGCGGCCCGCATTAGCGAGGTGGCGTACACCAGCCGCGGCGATCCTTCGCGCATGCGCGCACGAGGTGTGGAGTTGATCAGCGCGTTCGGGTCTGCGCCTGCATCGAGTAGCTTCTTGATGAGCGGCAACGGGTCACGAGTTTCCATCCACGGGAAGTTGGGCGCGGTTTCCATGTTGCGCCGGTCTACAGCCCAGAACAGGGGCGTGAACCGCTGCGCGTCCTTCTGGTTCACTTTCGCGTGACTATCGAGCAGGAAATCCGCCACATCATAACTGCCGTCGAAGAAGGCCAGGGAGAGGGCATCCTTGCCATCGGCGGCCTGCGCGTTGATATCGGCGCCGGCTTTTACCAAGATGCGCGCCGATTCCAGACCGTTCTCCCGGGCGGCGAACATCAGGGGAGTAAGCCAGCCGCTCGCGAATTCTTCGAAATCCTTTTCGGGCTTTTGCGCGACGGGAGTCGTCCCTTCAAAGCCGCGCCCCGATGCGGACGGAACGTAGTAGGATCGAGCGTTCACGTCGGCGCCCCGTTCCACCAGAAGTCTTGCGACTTCTGGATGCTTTTCTGAAACGGCCCACATCAGCGCCGTGGTGCCGCCCCAAGTCTCCTGCGCGTTTACTTTGGCGCCTCGGTCGAGCAACACGCGCACGGCGTCCACCTTTCCGGTGCGCGATGCGATCATCAGGGCTGTGTCGCCCGACCGTGTCAATGGAACGTTGGGATCCGCCCCGGCGGCGATTAATCGGTCGAGCATCGCGGCGCTTCCGTTCAGAGCAGCCAGTTGGATCGGTGTGACGCCCGCGACGTTCGCAATCGAAACTTTGGCCCAATTGCGAATCAGGAGATCGACCAGTTCCAGGTCGTCGGCCTCGACGGCCCAGTGCAGGGCTGTGGTTCCGTCGATCTGGGCGGCGTTGACGTCGGCCTTCTTCTGAACCAAACTGCGAATGGCAGCTTTATCGCCATGCTGGGCAGCGTCTGCGACCTCGCTTTTAGCGGGTGCGGCGACCGCGTACGATACAACCACTGCGGCGATCATGCAAAATCGGAAGTTCATAGTAAGCCCGTCCTGTCTATTTCTTCGCCGGTTTCTCGGAAGGACGCACATGCACGTCGCGCATCACCGCCGGCAACGCTTCGTAGTTCTCCAAAGTCACGATTTTGGCAGCGACGTCGGGAACTACCTTCCCTACCAGCGAAACTCTTCCTTCACCTTCACCCTTCGCATTCAAGCGCAACTCGATCACCGAAAACTCGTAACTGTTCGCGGCGCCTTCAAACGCAGGGTTCCAGCGTTGGTTAACCGCGCCCAGCCGACGCTGCGTGATCAGGATAATCCGCTGCGATCCGTCCGGGCCGTCGACCTTGCCTGCGTAACGCAACGCGTAGCCGGCCATCTCCGATGACCACAGATAGCCGACGGTAGTGGTCTCATTCAGAGCCTTCGCCAGTGCGGCCTCCGGAGTCAGACTGTTCGTGGCCGCGTTCGCCGGCCCTCGACCTCTGCCTGCGGCTTTTCCCTGCTTCGCGGCTCCTTTTTCTGATCCGCGTCCTGCCGGGGCCTCTGCCGCGGACGGCTTGAGGTTCCAGGAGTCCGTCAGGCGCTCGCGTTCTTCCTCGGTTGACCATCGCAGGATCTCGATTCGCACGGGATCCGGCGCGCCGGCCACGTTGGCCGTAGTCGCGGTCAGTTGCAGCAGGCCGTTCTGACTAGTGGATGGAGTCTCTGCAAACAAAAGGGCGGCGGCGAGAATCGCCGCGACAGATACGAACCACGTGACTTTACGCCTCATTTGTCCTGATTCGTTCCCCATACCCGGCCGAGCCATTCCACCAGCCGCTCCAGCTCTTCGTCCGATAGTTGAGCCCCGCGCTCCCGCATGTCGACCAGCGTCACTCGCCAGTCATCGGCCGCTTTCCTTGCTCCCTGCACTCTATCGATCGCGTGGCAGCGTGTGCAGGCCCGGTTCATGAGGCGGAACGCCTCGGGATCGGAAAAGAATGTTGTGATCTCGGGTGGAATGTAAGTTCGTGGAAAGGGCTTAGTGGCAGGACCGAACCTTTCCGCCAGCCAGCCCAGCAGCAGATTGCGATCGGCCTCGGAAAGATTGGCGTCGGCCGGCTTGTGTTTTTCGGCGATCAGCTTTGACCATCCGGATTTGTCCAACGCGAAAAACGCATAGTCGTCGATACCGTGGCATGCCGTACAGTTCTTGCGAATGACTTCCCACACGGGACCATCCGGCCGCTCGATTTTAGGGCGAGTGGCTCGATTCCCCACCTGCCCGGCCAAGGGCAAGGCTGCCAGAATCGCGATCGTAATGAAGCTGCGCATGCACCTAGAGAGCAAGAGGCTTGGTGCTCGAGCCGAACGATTTTTGCGTCCCGGTCTGGCGTCCAGCCGCGTCGTACTTCGGAATGTCTTCGATGCCGTACTTGTGCAGCAACGCCAGAAGCATGTTGGAGGTGCGCTCCGTGTTGTCCGGGAACACGATGTGACGGTTCCCTTGGAACGTTCCATCCAGGCCGCCCAGCAGGATCACGGGAACCTTGATGTGCGCGTGCCGGTGCGAGTTGCCCATGTTGCTGCCCTTATATATAAGGATGTGATCGAGCACGCTGCCGTCGCCGTCCGGGATCTTGCTCAGCTTGTCAGCGAAATATGCCAGGTTCTGCACGTGATACCGGTTCATCTTGGCGTAGCTGGCGACGTTCTCTGGCTTGTCCCCATGATGCGAGGAGCCGTGCCAAGCCCCATTGAATCCCGACTCCGGGAAACTCGCGCCAGAGAGATCCTTGCCAAGCATGTAGGTCGCCGAGCGTGTCAGGTCCCCTTCAAACGCCAGTGCCAGAAGATCGTACATCAGGCGATAGTGAACGTGCTTGTTCTCCGGAATGCCAAAGGGTATCTCGTTCGAGGGTTCCTTTACGGTCGATTCCATCGCGATGCGGATGCGGCGCTCGATTTCGCGGATGTTTTCGAGATACGTGTCGAGGCGCTGCTTGTCGCCCTCACCCAGAGGCCGCCTGAAGTACGCAATCTCCTGCGTGACGGAATCCAGAATACTGGCGCTCTCTTTCCGTCCTCTTTTGCGTTCTTCCGGGTTGGTTCCATCACCGAACAGGCGCTCGAACGCCACGCGGGGATTCACTTCCGTCGGCAACGGCTGCATGGGAGACGTCCAGGAGACGGAGTTCGTGTAGGCACAGCTATATCCCCAGTTGCAGTTTCCGAAGTTCCCGTCCTCCTCGACGCCCAGCTGGAGCGATGACAGGATGGTGCCCTGGCCATACTTCTGCGCGATCAGTTGGTCGACCGTGACCCCAAGATAGGGGCTTACCGCGTTCCTGCGTGGGCGAGCGGATGACAGTAAAACCGCCCCGCGGGCATGATCGCCGCCGGGTTCTTCGGTTGTCGCCGCGGCTTCAGGCATATCCATACCGGAAATCAACGTGACGCGGTTGCGGAACGGCTCCAGCGGCTTGGTGATGAAGGAGAAGTCGAAGCCCTTGCCTTCCTGCAGCGGGCTCCAGTACCCGGGCGCAGCGCCGTGCGGATGCCAGATACCCATGAACCTGGGAACCGGCGCCGCAGCTGTCTTCTTCAGATCCGTCTGTGCCGGCACCATGCTGTCCAATAAAGGCAAACCGATCGCTACGCCCGCGCCCCTCAGGAACGTCCGGCGCGGGATGAACTTCTTGGTGAGAAACATATGGACTCCTTGCGTTGCGTTCGTTAGTTCTCGGCCGCTTGCTTCACTCGCATCTGGAAAGGCTCGCTCTTGATGATCCCCATCAGGATCGCCATAAATCGATCGTTGTCGTTGTGCGCATCACGTGCGATGGACCGGATCACCGGCATGTCTTCGTTTTCGACGCCCCGCCCTAAGGCGTACGTCATCAGCTTCTCGGTAATGGTTCGCACGAACTGCGGCGAGTACTTGAGCAGCGCCTGCCGTAACTCGGTGGGCCCGTTCACTTTCGTGCCGTCCCAGATCGTGGACGATGCGTCGATCGGCACGCCTCCCTGCCCGCCTTGCATGGTGCGCCAGGAACCGTCGGCATCGAAGTTCTCGAGCGCGAATCCGATCGGGTCCATCAGCTTGTGGCAGCCCGCGCAGGGTTCGTTTTTGCGATGCAGCGTCATCTGCTCCCGCAGCGTCATAACCTTCTTATCGGCATTGCTGTCTTCAAGCGGCGGCACGTTCGGCGGCGGCTCCGGCGGCGGAGTACCCAGGATGTTTTCAAGTACCCACACGCCGCGTTTTACCGGCGACGTGCGAAAGTTCTGCTGCCACGCCAGAGCAAGCACGCTGCCTTGGCCCAGTAGCCCGCGTCGATATGCCTGCTCGGGGCCCCACGTGACCCGGCGGAAGTCCGCACCGTAAATATTGGGCACTCCATAGTGTTTGGCCAGCCGTTCATTCAGGAATGTGTAGTCCGCGTTCAACAGATCCAGAACGCTGCGATTCTCTTTGATGACGCTTTGAAACAGCAGCTCCGTCTCACGCCGGAAGCTTTTGCGCAGTTCGTCGTCCCAGTTGGGATAGAACACGCCATCCGGGGAAGTCGTCGGCAAGTTGCGTAAGTAAAGAAGCTGATCGCCGAAGGTTTCAACGAGTGCGTCTGCTTTGGGATCCGCCAGCATACGGCGCACCTCGCGTTCGAGCACTGCCGGGACATGCAGCTGATTCTTCGACGCGACCTCGATCAACGCCTCATCCGGGATGCTGCTCCAGAGAAGGAACGAAAGCCGCGAGGCGAGCTCCAGGTCGGTGATCCGGTAGGCCTGGCCGGCGCGAACGCTTTCGGGCTCCCGCTCCGCGCGCACCAGGAACTGCGGGCTGGTCAGGATACGGCGCAGAGCGAGCTCAATGCCGTCCTGGAAGGTCCCTTCGCGGCGGCCTTCCTGATAGAAACCCTGCACCCACTCCATGTCCTGTGGGACCACAGGCCTGCGATAGGCGCGGCGCAGGAGCGTCGTCAGGATCTGTTTCGCGCAGGGCTCTTCCTGCTCGGCGCTTGAGGGTTGGCAGGTGTATACTTTCCGGATGCTCAGGGAATCTTCCGCGCGCGTCGCCGTGAAAGGTCCCCGAATACGCACCGTTCCCACCGCCGGATGGTATTGAAGCTGGGGAATCGGATTGTCTTCAAGCGACTTGCGGTCGTACTGCCGGATCAGATCCAGGCTCGGCCGAAAGTTCTCGGCCAGAAACGTCACGCCCACCAGATGCGACCCGGCTTTGATCGGAATGGTTACGTCGATCGAACCATCGTTATCCGATGAGTTGGCGGCTGACAGACCCACGCCGCGGTAATCGCGGGTTTCTACCAGTTCGTTGTCAATGAACAGCGCCAGCTTCTCATTCGGAATGAACTTGCCCAGGCCAAAGTTCGCGATGGAGAACTTGTACTCGCCATTCGACGGGAAAACATGGCGGATCGCCATACCTCCGCGCGTTCCGAACGGCAGTCCACTTACGCGCTCGGTCTGCGAAGTATCGGCCGGTGAGATATAAGCGGCTTCTGTCGGCGATTTCCAGAATCCCACGGCCATCCGCGAGATCCGCGCCGCCGCCGATGTGTACGCTTCAAGCAGCGTGGGGGAGATTGTTAGAGAGCCGGCGATATTGTCGAATCCATGAGCGGAATCGTCTGGCGGAAGCAGCGAAGCCACATCGATCTCCAGGTCCAGAAGATCGCGGATCGCATTCTTGTACTCGGTGCGGTTCAGGCGATGCAGAATCACGGAACCGGGATTGGGATGCGCAGCCGCTTTCCTGTCGACTTCCGATTCGAGCCAATCGCGAACACCTTCGTAGGTCGCCAGCGGCGGCCGCGGCATCCCCGGGGGAGGCATCATACCCGCGCGCATCTTGCGGATCACCCGCTCCCAAACCTCCGGATGGTCGCCGGCGATCGTTAGGTCGACTTTCTCGAGCGAGAAGTTCGCTGTCTTAGTTTTGTCGTTATGGCAACCCACGCAGTACTGATCGAACGTGGCTTTCGCAGTTTGGGGCGTCGTTCGGGGTGCCTGCTGGAAGCCGGATAGTGCGGCAGTGGCCATCAACCCCGCCAATAGCAGTTTGGTTTTCATTTGTGGGCCGCGTCGCCGAAGTGATCGTGGTGTTGGCTGTGCTCACTTCGCTGTTTTTCCTGGCGCCGCGTGGCGGCACGCTGGTGAGCCGCGCTCAGGTTTGCCGCACGGCTGGATTCGGAGCTGACGGCGCAGAGCGACACCAGGCGCTGCACGCGTTCCGCCCCGCAAGACGGACACGCAGCTCGGGGACTGTTCGCGCGTTCCAGGTACTCAAACTGCTGTTCGCACGCGAGGCATTCATACTCAAAAATGGGCATAGAACTCCATCCCCCGCGGAGCGGCACACTCCACCACCTGAAATAGTATCCGAATTCTTGGCTGGAAACAATCGTTTATTCTTCTGGAATGATATGGTTCAGTTATGGTGCAAGGCTAAAAGTAGAGCTAGCGGGCTCGCCGGCCGGCCGCCCCTGAGTAGCCAGCGAAAATGAATCCGCCATCCGAGCTCGAACCACCGAAAACGTCAATTCCCCAACGTGAGCGCCACTAGCTCCGCACCTTCCGTGCGATTTGTCGTCGCGATCACGATGTACTGCTTGCCTTTCCAGAAGTACGTCATCGGCGTGCCCGACGTGACGCCGTTCAGCTTCAGTTCGTGAAGTATCTTGCCGGTCTTCTTGTCGATCGCCCGGAATGCCGGACCACCGCCATTCGGAGCGCCGTTCAACAAGCCGGAACCTTCGCCGGCGAACAGCAGCGTCTTGGTCACCAACAGCATCGCCGGCGCCGGATTCCCCGCCTCGCTCAAATCAATCCCCTTCACCGCCGGGTTATTGCGATACACGTCGGGCGCGGGACCGTTGGCCTTCTGCCACAGAAACTCCCCCTTGTTCATGTCGATTGCCGTGATTCGTCCCCATGGCGGACGTACCAGGGGCAACCCCAGCGGAAGTTCCGGCCGCCCACCCGCGCGCCCGCCGATATACCGCATGTCCGACCGGTCGCCGGCGGGCTGCATCGCCAACACCCACGGGTCCGTCACCGAACCCACGTACAGCACGCCTGTCTCCGGATCCACTGCCGCGCCCTCCCAATCGGCGCCGCCGTTCACCGAAGGCAACATCAGCACGCCCGTCTTCCCGCCCGTGTCCTGCACCATCGGCGGCGTGAACAGCGGACCCAACCGGTAGCGCGATGCGATCTTCTCCGACTCGGCCTTCAACGCCGGCGTCAAGTCATTCAAGATATCGGGCGACGTCCCCTGCATTTCGAACGCCGGGGGCTTCGACGGGAACCGCTGTGTCGCCGACGTCTTCTCACCCGGAATATCCGACTGCGGGACGGGCCGCTCATCAATCGGCCACACCGGCTGACCCGTCACGCGATCGAACGTGTAGACGAAGCCCTGCTTGGTTACCTGCGCGACGGCCTTGATCTTCTTGCCATCGACGTTAATGTCCAGCAGATTCGGCGCGGCAGGGAGATCCCAATCCCACAGCCCGTGATGAATGAACTGGAAGTGCCATACCCGCTTGCCCGTCCTGGCATCCAGGCATACCAGGCTCTCACCGAACAACCCATCGCCCGGCCGCTCGCCACCATAAAAGTCGCCCGTTGGGGATTCCACGGGCAGATACACGTAGCCGAGCTCCTCATCGGCGCTCATCGGCGCCCAAACACCCGTGTTGCCGGTGTACTCCCAAGACCCGTCCTTCCATGTTTCATTGCCGAACTCGCCTGCGCGCGGAATCGTGTGGAACGTCCACAGCCGCTTGCCCGTGCGCACATCGTAGCCACGTATATCGGCGGGGACATTCGTCTTCGACGCCGGCGAGGTGCCGTTCTTGAGGGCCGCACCGACGATGATCACATCCTTGAGGATGATCGGGGGCGACGTTGCGCCAATCTCGCCCGGTTTTACGCGCTCCAGCCCATCGTATAGATCGACGATTCCTTTCACGCCGAATGACGGCACTGGCACGCCAGTCTTCGCATCGAGAGCCACCAGGTTGTAGCCCGCGGTCACCGCGTAAATGCGCTCTGCGCCGTTCGAATCCGCGTTCGAATCCTTCCAGTACGTGACCCCGCGATTGTACGGCCGCGGGAACAGGCTCGCGCGCTCGCCCTCTTCCAGGCGGTACATCCACAACGTCTCGCCCGTCTCCGCATCCGCGGCGATCACCACACGCCGCTGCCCTGCTGTGAAGTACAGCCGGCCGCCGATCATTAACGGCGTGGTCTCCATGTTGCCTTCATTGCGCGGCCCAAAGTTGTTCGACTTCCACCGCCACGCGATGCGCAACCTGCTCACATTGCCCGCATTGATTTGATCCAGCGGCGAATACTTCGTGCTGAACAAATCCGCCGCGTAGCTGCGCCACTCCGCGCCTGCAGGCAAGGCGGTGTTGCCGGATTGTGCTGCTGTGTATGTGGCGGCCCCACAGCCCAGCAGCAACCCTCCTGCGACTGCAGCTCGTCTCATTAGGTATTTGATGGATAGCACAGGGCCATTATATGAATGCTTCTTATGCACCCGCACTCGCCGTCGCTAGGCTTGAGCGTCACAACAGCCGGAGGCAGTTGCTGCCATATGGCCTCCTTCACGCGGCTCGCGGGGGTTTTGTCGGTTTCAAACAATACACAATACTTCTGGAACGATCACAATTGGTTATTGGAGTAATGCCGGCTCGCTGCAATACAATTACGGGAATGCTCTTTAGGCAGGCGCAGAAGGAGAACACATGAGGACGATTCGAACCGTAACCGCGGTGGTTTTCGCAGCGCTCGCGGCATGGCTGACTCTTGACGTACCCGACAGCGCGCATGCACAGCCGCAACCCGCCGGAAAGGGTAAGGGCGGAGGTAAAGGCTTCGCGCAGGATCCGCGTGCGCAGACCCGAACCTATCACTTCGAAGATACCAACGAGGATCTGCCGTACTCCCTCTACGTCTCCTCGAAAGTGAAGAAAGGCCAGAAGGCGCCGATGATTGTGACTTTGCACGGCCTGGGCGCGCCGCAGACAATCATGATGGGAGCCGCAGCCATTGACCTGGCGGAAGAGGGCGGTTACATTCTCGTCGCCCCGATGGGCTACAACACAGGCGGCTGGTACGGCTCGCCGCAGTTCTCAGGGGGGCCAGGACGAGGAAGAGGCAAAGCTGCTCCTCCGGCTCCGGGCGACGACAAAGGCGCTCCCCCTGCAGCTCCAAATGCGGCGTCCAATCCCGGCGGCGATGCCAAGGGCAAAGGCTTCGGCGGAATCGGCGGTGCCAACCAGCCGGCCAACTTGAGGGAACTCAGCGAGAAAGACGTGATGAACGTGATCGCTATGGTCCGCCAGGAATTCAAAGTCGACGACAAGCGGATCTATATCATGGGCCACTCGATGGGCGGGGCCGGGGCGATCTATCTCGGCTCGAAGTACCCGAGAATGTTCGCCGCAGTTGCCGCGGAGGCCCCGGCAGCATTCTGGCAGACCAGGAAAGAGACCCTGCAGCCCATGAAGGACGCCAAGGTTCCTGTGATGATCGTGCACGGCGACATCGATGAGGTGGTTCCCTTTACGAACAGCCAAGCTTGGGTCGACGTGATGAAAGAGCTGAAGATGGACTATGAGTTTGTCGAACAGCCTGGCATTACGCACGGCCCAGTGATTCAATCCGGATTGAAGCCTATCTATGCGTTCTTCGCGAAGCACAAGAAGTGAGGAGACCTTCATGAACATCAGCAAGAATCTCGCCGCGCTAGGCTCGCTGAGTCTGGCGCTAGTCCTGAGTTACGCGTTCGTGCAATCGCCCTCCCTGTTGGGACAGGCGCCGGCGGGCGCACCCAAGGGCGGCGGACCAAAGGCTCCGGATCCGCGCGTGCAACAGCGAAAGTATCACTTCGCCGACACAAATGAGGATCTGCCGTACGCATTGTTCGTCTCTTCCAAAGTCACCAAGGGGAAGAAAGCACCGCTGATTGTGGCTCTGCATGGGGTCTTCGGCGATGGCAACTCCTTACTGCGCGGAAGCGCAATCGATCTGGCAGAGGAAGGCGGCTACGTTCTGGTCGGGCCGATGGGCTACAATCCTCAAGGCTGGTATGGCTCTCCGGTGATTGTCATGAATGGAGGTCCTGGCAAAGGCAAAGGACCCGGGGCGGCGAAGGGCGGTCCCCCTCCCACTCCGGAACCTCCGAATCTGGCTGAACTCAGCGAAAAGGATGTGATGAATGTTCTTGCGCTCATGCGTAAGGAATTCACCATCGATGACAAACGCACCTATCTGATGGGACATTCCATGGGTGGCGCCGGCGCTCTGTTTCTAGGGCCTAAGTACGCCGACCAGTGGGCCGCGGTGGCCTCCATGGCCCCGGCAGCGTTCCTCATGCAGCCCGAAAGCTTGGCCCCCGTGAAGGATAAAATGCCGCTATTTCTTGCCCATGGCGATGCCGATACCGTGGTTCCTATCGACGTCGGCCGGCGCTGGGCCAAGACCGCGACCGATCTCAAGATGAAAAACTTCAGATACCTCGAGCTGCCCGGTGCCGATCACGGAACTGTGATCACGCAAAGCATGCCTGAGATCTTTAAGTTCTTCAAGGAACACACGCGATAGCGCTTGGCTGAAACGAAGAGAGCTTCGCCGTCAGACCGGCTGCGAAGCCTTTGTCGGGACTGTTCATGTCCGTTATCTGCCCGACCGTCAACGCCGAGGGCATCAGTTGCGTGCCGAATCCGGAACACGGCGCTGCCGCGGGCGTGATTCTCTTCTATACTTATCTGTCGGCCGTACTGGCTCCGCTGGCAATCGGCGCGATTAGCGACGCCATGGGCAAGCCAATCTATGGATTCATGCTCGCCACGGGGTTTGCCGTGTTGCTGTTCGTGGGAATGCTGCTTAATCAGTTTGTCGATCACACCAGCGCGGTCCTGGGACGCGCAGATGAGACGGAATACCAGCAGCTCGCTTCCAATATCCCTTCTACGTAAAGAGAGGTCATCATGCTGACTCGACGGAGCTTTGTCCCGCTGATGGTTGTGGCGCCCAACCTGTTACGCGCTCAAGCAGCGGTCAACCGCGTTGTGATCGATCCACTGCGCGTACGCGCCACCCTTGACCGGCGCATTTGGGGCAGTTTCTTGGAACACCTGGGCCGCGCGATTTACGGCGGCATCTATGATCCCGGATCGGCTCTGGCGGATGCATCCGGCTTCCGCAAGGACGTT
>Ga0105248_10003627_pt1 | contig 17124 bp, 14 predicted proteins | sample KBSS34metaG_FD_81524 | JGI IMG/M metagenome (GOLD analysis project Ga0105248, IMG submission 81524) | Switchgrass rhizosphere microbial communities from Kellogg Biological Station, Michigan, USA - KBS S3-4 metaG | ecosystem: Host-associated > Plants > Roots > Rhizosphere > Soil | place... | reverse complement strand
GCTTTCGGTCGCGCAGACCGACGTGAAAGGCGACCGCTCCAAATCCCCGCTCGAGCAGGAGCATCCGGATTACTATTTGCGCATCGTCGACGAAACGCCACAAGGCATCGTGGTGCGCGGCGCCAAAGTGCACACTTCGGTGTCAGTAAATTCGAACGAGATGATCGTGCTGCCCACGCGCGCCATGAAGGCGGACGAGGCAGTCTACGCAGTGTCCTTCGCCCTGCCCCTGAACACCAAGGGATTGAAGCTGATCACCAGCGCGTACGGCTCGCATCACGACGACAGCCACTTTGACGCCCCCTTGGCGTCGCGGCATCGCATGCTGGAGACGCTTACCGTGTTCGACAACGTGTTCATTCCGCACGAGCGCGTGTTTCTCAAAGGCGAGTGGGAATTCGCCGGCGAGCTGGCCAAGACGTTCGTCGAATTCCACCGTTTCACGGCGATCTCTTATAAGCTGCCGCTGGTCGACGCGCTGGTGGGCGCGGCGCTGCTGATGGCGGAATATAACGGCCTGGAGCGCGTCAAACACGTCCAGGAAAAGCTGGCGAAGTTGGCCGGGTACGCCGAAACGCTGCGTGCGCTGCTGCGGCTCTCCGCGCTCGACGCGAAGACGGGAGCGCTCGGCATCGCCATTCCCAAACCTCTGCTGGTGAATATGGCCAAGCTGCATTTCGCCACGAACTATCATCAGATGCTGGCTTACGTGGTGGACATCACCGGCGGACTGATCGCCACCGGGCCCAGCGAAGCTGACTTGCAGAATCCGCAAACAGGCGCCTATGTGCGGCGCTACTTGGGCGGCCGCAAGGGCGTTCCGGTAGAGCAGCGGCTCAAGGCAATCAATCTAGTGAAGGAGCTGACAGCGACGGATTTCGCAGGTTACCAAGCGGTGCTGGCGATCCACGCGGAAGGCTCGATTGAGGCGGAGAAGCTAGCCATGGTGCGCGAGCATGATTCCGCGCGCTGCGTGGCGCTGGCCAAGCAGTTAGCCGGCATTGCGGAATATTAGAAAGAGAAGCGATGTTAAACCTGCGCCACATGGGTTTTCCGGAATTTCTCGTGATGTTTCTGGTGCTGCTATTCGTGCTGGGAAAGTCGATCCTAAGCCGTCGCAAGTAAATGACAATTCCGGTAGAATTTGCGTGTGGCTCAGCCAATTAAACTTCTCCTTGCGTTATCCCTTGCCGGATTGGCGGCGCATGCCGATACCGTCACCATCTTGCTAGTGGGCGATATCAATATCTCGCAGCGAGCCGACCCAACCACTGCGTTCGCCAAAGTCCTCCAACCTCTAAAGAGCGCGGATCTGGTTTACGGGAACCTGGAAGGTCTGCTCGTCAAATCGGAAGGCCCCGATCGCGACATCCCCGATAAAAGCGGCTGGATTCACCTGGGCCCCGAGACGGTGAAGGCCTTGAAGGCCGGCAACATCCAAGTCGTCGGCATGGCGAACAACGTAGCTTACGGGCCGGCGAACATCATGAAATCACTCGCGGTGCTCGACGCCAATGGGATCGCCCACACCGGCGCTGGCGCCAATCTCGACGCTGCTCATCAGCCGGCGATCGTCGAGCGCAAGGGCGTGAAGATCGGTTTCCTACAATACACCGCCAAGTGGTACGCGCAGGATCAGCAGATCGCGACGGCGTCGCGGCCGGGCGTCGCGCGTATGTTGTCGAAAGACGGCTCGACGATTGACGAAAACGATCTGGCGCGGCTGCGCGAAGACATCCGGCGTCTGCGCCCGCTGGTGGATGTGTTGATCGTATCCAGCCATAATCGCGATGGTTTCAGTTTGCCGATGCCAGCCGATATGCTTGCCGAAACGCGCCCGCTCTCGGCGAGCCCGCGTCCCGACGACCCTTCGCTGTTCGCGCCGATACCCTTGGGTCCGCGCTTCATGCAGGCGGAACCTTATGAGAAACTGCTGGCGCATGCGGCCATCGATGCCGGAGCCGATATTGTTTACGGTCATGGCTCACACGTATTGCAGGGCGTCGAGGCTTATAAGGGCAAGCCGGTGATGTATTGCCTGGGCAACTTCGCTACCGATTGGATTCGCATGCGTCCTAACAAGGATGGTCTAGTCGCGCGCGTGATCGTCGAAGGCAAGAAAATCGCACGCGTGTCGCTGACGCCAGTGACGCGCGACGCCGATACCAACAACGTGCGCATGCTCCATGCGGGCGACGGCGAGGGCGCGGGGTTGCTAAAGAAGGTCCGCGACCTGTCACCCGAGACACCGTTGCCTGTGGATGGACACGAGGCCATTTTGATCGCGAGAGGCAATCCATAGATGGCTCATACGAGCCTGAGCCAAAAGCGCTAACGCCCATCGATGATTTTGCCGATCAGCCAGTACTAGGGCTGCCGGTTGGCGGTTGAGTTCCACCCTTGGTTCAGGTACAGTGGTTGCCGAGGGTCAACCAGGTAAATTAGATGGAACCACGTGCGTTTCTAAAGTGGACAGTGTTCATGTTGGCGGCGGTGAGCAGCGCATTCGCGGCGCGTCCGCAACAGCAATCCGCGGCCCCGGACGCCGCGCAAGTTCAGGCCAACGAAGCTCTAGTAAAACGCTATTGCGCCACCTGCCATAGTGAGAAATTGAAGACCGGCGGGTTGGTGCTGGAGAACCTGGATCTATCCAACGTTTCCGCGCACGCCGAGACTCTCGAAAAAGTGATTCGCAAGCTGGGCACGGGCTCCATGCCGCCGCAGGGAATGCCGCGGCCCGATCAAGCCACCCTGAATGGTTTCGCCACCTGGCTCGAAACGTCGCTCGACCGCAACGCCCTGGCCAAACCCAACCCGGGGCACGCCACGCTGCATCGCTTGAATCGTACCGAGTACGGCAATGCGGTGAAGGACATTCTAGGCCTCGACATTGACGAGGCTGCCCTCCTGCCGAGCGACGATGAAAGCTACGGGTTCGATAACATTGCGGACGTTCTGAAGACCTCGCCGGCGCTGCTCGAACGCTACATGTCGGCTTCCTGGAACATCAGCCGGCTGGCGGTGGGCAATCGGGCGATCGTAGCCGATACCACCATCTACCGCGCCCGCCCGGATCTTTCGCAGGACGATTACCTCGAAGGCTTCCCGCTGGGAACGCGCGGCGGCGTGAAGTTCACACACAATTTTCAGCTCGACGGCGATTACGTTTTCCGTATCCGCATGTGGCGCGCCACCACCGACATTATCCGCGGGCTGAAGTACGCGAATGAAGTGGAGCTATCGATCGATGGCGTACGCGCCGGGCTCGTCCGCATCGGCGGCAAGACCGACGAGAAGGCCAGCGAAGAAAATTCCGGAACTTCGGCTACAGAACTAGACCAGCGGCTGACGCTGCGCGTGCCGGTGAAGGCCGGTCCGCACGATGTGGTGATCACGTTCTTGAAGAAGACGGCGGCGCAGGAAGACGACATTCTGCAGCCGTTCTTACGGTCTAATGTAGATCCGGTGGGCTATCAGGGGCAGACGTCCGTCGATCGCGTCAGCGTCAACGGACCGCTGGATGCACGCGGCATCAGTGAAACCCCTAGCCGCAAGAAGATTTTCATTTGCCGTCCGCCAGCCGGGGCCGACGATATCCCGTGCGCCAAAAAGATCCTGGCCAATCTGGCGCGCAAATCTTATCGCCGTCCAGTGACCGAGCGCGACACAGAGCAGCTCCTGACCTTCTTCCAGAAAGGCAAGAACGAAGGCAAGACCTTCGATGCCGGCATCGAAGCCGCCCTGCAGTTGATTCTGGCGAGCCCCGAATTCTTGTTCCGCTTCGAGCCCGACCCGGTCAACGTGGCCGTCGACACGCCTTATAAGATCAACGATCTGGAATTAGCGTCGCGTCTGTCGTTCTTCCTGTGGAGCACCATTCCCGACGAACAATTGATCACCGTCGCCAGCGCTGGAAAGCTAAAAGATCCGGCAGTGTTAGAACAACAGGTGAAGCGCATGCTGCTCGATCCCCGTGCGCGCGCCCTCACCGACAACTTCGCCGGCCAGTGGTTGTTCCTGCGTAATCTGCGCACGATGAATCCGGACTTTGAAACTTTCCCGGATTTCGACGACAACCTGCGCCAAGCCATGCGCCGCGAGACCGAACTGTTCTTTGAGAGCATCCTGCGCGAAGACCGCAGCGTGCTCGACTTCATGAACGCCAACTACACCTTCGTCAATGAGCGCCTGGCCCGGCACTACGGGATGAAAGGAATTTACGGCGAAGGTTTCCGCCGCGTGGCGATTACCGATGAGAACCGCTACGGATTGCTGGGACAAGCGAGCATCCTGTCAGTAACCTCGTTGCCGACGCGCACCTCTCCCGTGAATCGCGGCAAATGGATTCTGACCAATATTTTAGGCACTCCGCCGCCGCCGCCGCCGCCCAACGTTCCGGCGCTCAAGACCAGCGCGGAATCGGGAAAGCCGTCGTCCTTGCGCGAGCGCATGGAAGCGCACCGCGCCAATCCCTACTGCGCCGGCTGCCATAAAGTGATGGACCCCCTCGGCTTCGCCCTCGAAAATTTCGACGCGGTGGGCCAGTGGCGGGATACCGACGAGGGCGCCAAAATCGATCCCTCCGGGATGATGTATGAGGGCACTAAAGTCACGAAGCCGTCGGATCTGCGCAAGATGCTGGCATCGCACCCCGACGTCTTCCTGAGCGTCTTCACCCAGAAATTGATGACCTACGCGCTGGGCCGTGGCGTCGAATATTACGACATGCCCACCATCCGTGCGATTCTGCGCGAGTCATCCAAGAACGATTACAAGTTTTCGTCCATCTTGATGGGCGTGATCAAAAGCCCGCCATTTCAGATGAAGGTAAAAAAGGCGGCGGGCAATGTGGTTGCAGGGAACGTAGTGAGCGATAAGTAGAGCGGCGGGGCAGCCCCCGTTGCGCCCAGCGAAATGGGCATGTATCCTGTATACGACGAGAGGACTAGGAGACTGTTATGTTCATCACTAAAAAGCATTTATCCCGCCGGACGTTGTTGAAGGGCGTGGGCGTCGGGATGGCGCTGCCGCTGCTCGATTCGATGGTCCCGGCGCAGACTCCGCTCGCCAAGACCGCGGCCAAGCCGCAGGTTCGCCTGGGATTCTGCTACATCCCCCACGGCGCCGTGATGGCCAACTGGACTCCGGTCAGAGAGGGTTCGAATTTCAAGCTGTCGCGCACGCTGACGCCCCTGGCGAATGTGCAGGATCAAGTGGTGATCCTGAGCAACCTGGCGCACAAGCAGGCGGGTGGTATCCCGGGCGATGGCGGCGGCGACCACGGACGTTCCCCCGCGGTGTGGCTCAACGGCACGCGCCCCCGGCGCACCGAGGGCGAGGATGTCCGCGCCGGCGTCACTATTGACCAGATCGCGGCTCAGCGCATCGGCCAGGACACCCCTCTGCCGTCGCTCGAACTCGCCACTGAAGACACTAGCGGCTTGCTGGGCGCCTGCGACGTAGGCTTCAGCTGTACCTACATGAACACGATTTCCTGGCGGACTCCCACCAGCCCGATGCCCATGGAAATCAATCCCCGCGCCGTATTCGACCGCCTGTTTGGCGATGGCTCTTCGGCCGAAGAGCGCCTGACCCGCATCCAGCGCGAGCGCAGTATTCTCGACGCCGTCACCGGCCAAGTGAAGTCGTTGTCCAACGGACTGGGCTCGAACGACAAGAACAAAGTTTCCGAATATCTCGAAAACATCCGCGAAATCGAGCGCCGCATTCAGTTGGCCGAGAAGCAGACCGGCAACACCAGCATCAATGTTCCGGACGCGCCCATCGGCATTCCCGACGATCACGTGGAGCATTCGCACCTGATGCTGGACCTGATGGCGCTGTCCTTCCAGGCTGATATCACGCGCATCTCCACCTTCATGATGGCGCGCGAGGTCAGCTACCGGACCTTCGTGAACATCGGCATCAACGATGCGTTCCACCCGACCTCGCATCACCAGAATGATCCCGAGAAGCTGGAAAAGCTGACCCGGATCAACACCTATCACGTAGGCTTGGTCGCGCGCCTGCTGGAGCGCCTGAAGGCGATTCCGGACGGCGACGGCACCTTGCTCGATCACTCGCTGGTTCTCTATGGAAGCTGCATGAGCAACAGCAACGTGCATAACCATTCGCCCCTGCCGGTGTTTATCGGTGGCGGCGCGTGCGGCCAGGTGAAGGGCGGACGGCACGTGAAACTGCCCGACGAGACCCCCATGGCGAACCTGCTGGCTACCATTTTGGACAAGGCCGGTGTGCATCAGGATGCGGTAGGCGACAGCACCGGGCTGCTAGCCATCTAGTGAGGATCAGACACATGAAAATCTGGAATGGACTAGTAGTAGCAGCGGCGCTCGCGGCGGTTTCCTACGCGGCCACGCCCGCGCTGATCGAAGCGGCACAGAATAAAGATCAGGCTGCTGTCAAGAGCCTGCTGGCGCAGAAAGCCGATGCCAAAGCCTTCACGGCCGACGGCACCACCGCCCTGCACTGGGCAGCGCATTGGAACAATCTCGAAATGGTCGATGCCCTGCTCGCGGCCGGCGCCGATCCAAAAGCCGTCAACCGTTACGGCGTGACTCCCATTGCCGAAGCGGCCGGGACCAACAGCGGTGCTGTAGTAGAACGCCTCCTCAAAGCCGGCGTCAGCGCCGACACCATGGCGACCACCGAAGGCGAAACCATTCTGATGACGGCTGCGCGTGTCGGCAACATCGAAGCCGTGAAAGCGCTGCTCGACCGCGGCGCGAACCCCAACGCTAAGGAATCCTTCAAAGGCCAGACCGCACTGATGTGGGCCGCCGCCGAAGGCCACGCCGACATCATCAAGCTGCTCCTGTCCAAAGGAGCCGATCCTAAGATCCTCTCCGATAACCGCGACACCACGCTCCCCAAGCTGACAGCTGGCAGCCCGGTGGCGCCGGTCTCCCGCGGCGGCCTGAGCGCGCTTTCGTTTGCCGCCCGTCAGGGACAAGCCGAATCCGCTCTTGCCTTGATCGAGGCGGGTGCCAACGTGAACCAGAAAGACGTGGATGGCAACAGCGCGCTAGTTCTGGCCCTTCTCAACAAGCACTACGATCTGGCGCAGGTCCTGATCGACAAGGGTGCGGACGTCAACGCCGCCAATAAAGACGGCCGTGCGCCGCTATTCACCGCTGTCGAGATCCGCAACGAGGAATATTCGCCCCGGCCGGCTCTCAAGGACACCGACAAGCTCTCCGCCATGGACATCATTCAGTCCCTGCTCAACAAGGGAGCCAACGTTAACGCGCAGCTCACCGGTACCGTTCAATTGCACAAGTTCGCCCAGGATATGGGCGACAAGACCATGGCCGAAGGAGCTACCGCGTTCATGCGCGCGGCTCGCGGCGCGGATGTCGAGACCATGAAGCTGCTGCTCGCCAAGGGCGCGGATCCGAAGCTCTCGAACAAAGATGGTCTTACGGCATTGCTGGTCGCCGCCGGCGTTAGCTGGGCTGATAAAGTGAAGAGCACCGATGAGCAGGCGCTAGCGGCCGTCAAGCTGTGCGTCGAACTGGGTCTGGACGTCAACGCGGCCACCGATCGCGGAGAAACCGCGCTGCACGGCGCGGCCCTGCGCGGCGCCAACATCATCGTCACCTATCTCGTCGAAAAGGGCGCGAAGCTCGATGCGAAGAACAAGCAGGGCTACACAGCGCTCGACGTTGCGAATGGCAAAGGCGGTCTCGCCGGTACCACGCGCGATCCCAAGCCGGCCACCATCGCGTTGCTGCAAGAACTGATGGCGAAGAACCCGGGCCCCTCGGCCCAGGTGACCGCACCGGAAGCAAAGTAGTTCATTTAGGTTAGTCCAGAGGGCCGGACCCCACCGGGTTTCCGGCCCTTTTTAGCAATGTCTTTCATAAAAGTTGCCGACCTCTCGGCTCTCCCCGACGGCGAAACCATGGAAGCGAAAATCGCCGGGCACCCCTATGCGGTTTGCAACGCCGGCGGCGCCCTGCACTGCCTCGACGGCGAGTGCCCCTGCACCGGCGGCCCTCTCAGCCAAGGAGCCATCCGCCACGACCTGTTAGTGTGCCCCTGGCACGGCTGGCGCTTCGACTATAAGACCGGCGTCTGCGCCTACGACGACAGCATTAAAGTCGCACGCTTCCCCGTGAAAGTCGAAGACGGCGCCATCCTAGTCGACGTCACCCACCCGCTCGAATAGCCGGCACCTCGACAATCTTCACCCCAGCCGCCGGCCGGTCCACCGCCGCCGCCAGCGCGTTCAGCATTTGCTTGACGGTCACCAGCCCCAACCGCCGCGCCCCCTCGCGAGTAGAAGGAATCCGCTCCGCCAGCCAATAAAAAGGAATCAGCGCATAAGGCCAACGGTGTCCCGGACCCAGCACGTACCAAGGCCGCACAATGGTGGCGTTCAATCCACTGGCGCTTAATGCCTCCTCGCAAGCCGACCGCGCCGCGATATAAGCGTGCATAGCCGGAGCAGGATGCGCCACGCTCACATAAATAAAGTGCGCAACGCCCGCACGCAGAGCCGCCTGAATCGCCTCCATCCCCGACCGCTGGTCAATCGCCACGAACTCCCTGGCCTTGGCCGGACTAGGATGCGCCGTGCCCACCAGTTGAATGAAGGTATCGCAGCCGCTCACATGTTGTTGGTAAGAAGCCCCGTCAAGCGCGTCGCCGGCCACCGTGGTGCACCCCGCCGGGAGCTTTCCTTCCGACCCCGGTCGCACCAACGCCACCACCTCATGACCCCGCGCCACCAGAATCGGAATCAGCCGGCTACCCATGTACCCAGTCCCGCCCGTAAGAAAAATGCGATGTGGCATCTCTTCCTCCGAGAAAAGTGCCGCGCTGCGGACACTATCTTGACAGTCCAGTGCAAAAGCGAATTCTCTTCCTGGCTTGCGCCGCTGCCGCGTTCAGCCAGACCCCGCCGACCCCCCTCGACCAGGCCTACGCGGAATTAGACAAAGCTTATCAAGAGTTAAAGGACAAGCGATACGACATCGCCATCGCCGGCTTCGAGCGCGCCATTGCCCTCGCGCCGGACCGCCCGTCGGTCCGCAAAGACCTGGCCTACACACTACTGAAAGTCGGCGAGACAGGCGCCGCACGCGACCAGTTCGCCGCCGCCATGCGCCTCGATCCCGGCGACGATCAAGTGGCCCTCGAATACGGATTCCTGTGCTATGAGACACACCAGGAAGTAACCGCCCGCCGCATCTTTGACCGCTATCGCAATTCGAGCGCCACCGCCGCGCAAGCCTTCGAAAATATCGACCGCCCCCTGCGTGAGGGAATCGACCGCTGGCGGATGGCGCTTGCCGTATCGCCGGACAATTTCAGCGGACACCTGGAACTGGCGCGCCTAGCCGAACAGCGCGACGAGCTCGCGCTAGCAGCCGAACACTACGAGCGAGCCTGGCACCTGCGCCCCGACCACCGCGACTTGTTGCTCGATCTAGGCCGGGTGTGGAAACAACTGGACCGCCCCGAAGAAGCCGCCGCAGCGTTGCTAGCAGCGTCGCGCGGCGCCGAGCCGAGAGTGGCGGAGCAAGCGCGCGAGTTGCTGCCAGATCGCTATCCCTACGTATACGAATTCGAGAAGGCCTTGGCCCTCGATCCATCTAACGTCGAGCTGCGCCGCGAGCTAGCCTATTTGCATTTGCAGATGGAGCGGCGCAGCGACGCCGAAACCCAATTCGCCGGGATCGTCGAACGTGCCCCCAGCGACCTGTCGTCGATCACCCAGTTGGGGTTACTCAAACTTTCGCAAGGCGACACTGCCGGCGCCATGGTGTTGCTAAACCGAATCTTGCAAAGCAGCGACGAAGACCTCGCCCAGCGCGTGCGCACCGCGCTCCGTCTGCCCGAGACCCTGCGCGGCCGCGCCGTAGCGCCCGCCACCGTCCCCACCCAAGCCAAGGAACTAGCCTTCAAAAGCCTCGAGAAAGGCTACCTGAAGGACGCACTCCGCTACCTCACCATTGCCCACGAAAACGATCCCGTGGATTTCGAGGTGATGTTGAAGCTAGGCTGGGCGAATAATCTTCTGAAAGACGATCGCGATGCCATCAAGTGGTTCAACCTGGCGCGGCAGAGTCCCGACGTGAAGATCGCGGTCGAGGCAGCACGCGCGTCGCGTAATCTGTCAGGCTCGCTCGCTCGCTTCCGCACCACGGTGTGGATCTTCCCCACCTTTTCGACACGCTGGCATGATCTATTCGCTTACGCCCAGGCGAAGACCGAGTTGAATCTGCACCGCTGGTTCGTACACCCCTACCTCACGCTGCGCTTTGTAGGGGACACGCAAGGTGCCATCGCGCCTGGCGTGGGCTTCGCTCCGCAGTATCTTTCCGAAGGCGCCGCGATCCTGGGACTAGGCATCGCCACCCGCACCTGGCACGGCGCGACAGGCTGGTTTGAAGCCGGCGAAGAAGTTCGCTACCGGACGACGCCCGCCGATCCCAGCCGGGGTTCGCCCGATTACCGCGGTGGCGTGTCCTATGCGAAGGGTTTCGGACATTTGCTGACAGGCGAGTCCCACGGCTGGTTCACCGAAACCAACGACGACGCCGTCTACGTGAGGCGCTTCGAGAACGATACCCTGCTCTACTCGCAAAACCGCACCGGCTACACTGCCTTGCGTGCACAGTTTTATTGGAACTGGAACGTGACGACGGATGTGAAGACCCTGTACTGGGCGAACTACGTCGAAACCGGACCCGGCCTGCGCTTTCGCGTAGCGCCCCTTTTGTTTTCTATCAACGTGTTGCGCGGCGCTTACTTGGTGAACACAGGAAACCCTCGCGGCCCGAATTTTAACGATCTACGAATTGGAGTCTGGTATGCGTTTTCACGTTAGCTATCTGTGGGTCCTATGCGCCTTGCTGCCCCTCGAAGCTGCGCCTCGCTTCGCCTTCCATCTAATGGGCGACGATCCGAGCGGATGGCAGGAATTATTGTCTTCGATGGGCCTCACCCCCGGAACCGGCGGCGGCTCCAGCGTGATAGTCGCCGCTCACGGCACCGATCTACCGCCCGCCGAATGGCTAGCCCGCGTCGAGCACGGCGTGATTCTAGTAGTCGAAGGCGAATCGCCGCTCGCCGCTTCGTTCGGCTTCCGCCCCAGCACTTCGCCGCACGTTTCCGTGCGCAGCGTCGCAGACTTACGAGCGCCAGATCTGCGCATCGTGTGGGAAAAGGCGCTCGACCTGCCCGTTTTCGAAATCCCAGCCGACGCCCGTGTGTTCGCCCGCGAGCGCTGGCAGAAATCGCCGCTCATCGCCGGCTACCGCAAAGGCGCCGGCGCCGTATTGTGGGTGGCCGCGCCTCCAGGCCCCCGCGGCTACGAGCGTTTCCCCTATCTTCCCCAGGCTCTAATCGATCTAGGCCTCGAACCACCTTTCCGATCCTCCCGCCTGTGGGCGTTCTTCGATTCAGCGTACCGCGCGCGCGTCGACGTGGATTATTTCGCCGAACGCTGGCGCGCGTCCGGGATCAGCGCCCTGCACGTCGCCGCCTGGCATTTCTGGGAGCGCGATCCCCAGAGCGACGAGTACTTACGGCGCTTGATCGACGCCTGCCATCGCCATGCCATTCAAGTGTACGCGTGGCTGGAGCTGCCGCACGTCAGCGAGGCGTTCTGGGACCAACATCCCGAGTGGCGGGAAAAAACGGCTCTCCAACAAGACGCCCAGTTAGACTGGCGCAAGCTAGTGAACCTGACCAATCGCGACGCGTTCACAGCCGTCTCGGCCGGCGCTCGTGATCTGCTCACGCGCTTCGATTGGGATGGCGTGAATCTAGCAGAACTCTATTTCGAATCCCTCGAAGGTCATGAAAACCCATCCCGCTTCACTCCGTTAAACGCCGACGTCCGCCGCGAGTTCCAGCAAACCGAACGCTTCGATCCCTTAGACCTGTTCGCCGCCCAGTCCCCCCGCTACTGGCAGAGAGACGCGGCCGGCCTCGCGCGCTTTCTGGAGTTCCGCGCCCGCCTAGCCCAGCGCCAGCAAACAGAGTGGATCGCGTTCGTCGAAGGCATCCGCCGCGAAAAACCACAGTTGGACTTGACAGTCACGCATATCGACGACCGCTTCGATACCAGCATGCGTGAAAAACTAGGCGCCGATGCGTCCCGCGTCCTGCCTCTGCTAACCGAACACGACTTCACCTTCCTGATCGAAGACCCCGCGACTATTTGGAACCTCGGCCCCCAGCGCTATCCTCAAATCGCCGCCCGCTACGCTCCCCTAACAACAGCGCAAGACAAACTAGCGATCGACGTCAACATCGTCGAGCGTTATCAAGACGTTTACCCCACCAAACAGCAGACCGGTGCGGAGCTATTGCAACTGGTTCACGTGGCAGCCAATTCTTTCCCGCGCGTGGCGCTCTACTTCGAAGCCTCCATCGCCCGCAGCGACCTCCCACTGCTAGCATCCGCCGCGGCAGCCGTCGATCGCGCCGAACAGGTAAACGGAAAACTAGTAGTAGAATCGCGGCGCGGCGTCGGCGTCCCCTGGAAAGGTCCGGCACTGGTCGACGGCAAACCATGGCCCTTCGCGAGCGATACCACGGTGTGGCTGATGCCCGGAGCACACGCGCTCGAACCCGCGCCGCAACCTGCGCCCGCGCGAGTCCTCGACTTCAACGGCGACCTGAAAACCGCCGTCGTCACCGCGGGAGGCATAGAATTCGCCTACAAAAGCACCGCCCGCGCCATGGCATTGCTCGACCGCGCCCCCTCCAGACTCGAAATCGACGGCGTCGAATACCCCGCGGAAATGTCAGGCAACGTGCTGCTCCTGCCACGCGGCCAACACCTGGTTAATTTGATCCCAGGTAAATGAAGCGCGCGATGAACAGTGCCGCCAGCACATACACCAGCCAGTGCGTCCGCCGAAATTCCCCGCGCACCACGCGCAAAACCGCGTAGCTGGTAAAGCCAAACGCCAACCCGTTAGCGATCGAAAAGGTCAGCGGTATCGTGATCAGCGTCAGGAAAGCCGGAATCGCGATGCCCGGATCGCTCCACGTAATCTCTTTGAGATGCGACATCATCAAGGACCCAACCACGATCAGCGCCGGAGCAGTCGCCGCGGTAGGAACCGCTCCCACCAGCGGCGCAATGAAAAGCGTCAAGATAAACAGCAGTCCCGTGACAATAGCAGTGACCCCGCTGCGTCCACCCGCAGCCACGCCCGCCGCACTCTCAATGTAACTAGTGACGGTCGAAGTACCCACCAGCGATCCCACCACCGTAGCCGTCGCGTCCGCCACCAGAATCCGGCCGATGCGCGGGATACGGTTCGCCTCGTCGAATAACCCAGCGTGCTTGCCGACGCCGACCAAGGTGCCGACATTGTCAAACAGATCGACGAACAGAAACACGAAAATGATTTCGAACAACCCGACATGCAGTGCGGCGCGGATGTCCAACGCCCCCGCGGTCGCGGCGATATCAGCGATACGGTACGTCCCAGGAGTCCACTGGATCAGCCCGAAAACCGCGCCCGCGAGCGTAGTGGCCAGAATGCCGATCAACATCGCCGCGCGCACCCCCCACGCCGCCAACCCGCAGATGGCAACGAGTCCGAACAACGCCAACAGCGTATTCTTGTCGTTCAATTTTCCCAGCGTGACCAAAGTGGCCGGGCTGGCGACAATGATTCCGGCATTGCGCAGCCCAATCATCGCGATGAACAAGCCGATGCCAGCGGCAACCGCCGCGTAGAGCTCCTGCGGAATGGCTTCGATGATCAACTGGCGGATGCCCAAGAAGGTCAGCAGCAGGAACGCGATTCCAGAGAGGAACACCGCACCCAGCGCTGTCTGCCAAGCGATTCCCATGCCTTTCACCACCACGTAGGTGAAGTACGCGTTCAAACCCATGCCGGGCGCCAGTGCGATGGGGTAGCGCGCGAACGCGCCCATCAGAATACTGCCGAACGCCGCGCAGAAACAGGTGGCGGCGACCACAGCCTCAAACGGCATCCCAGTCTCATGCAGGATCGACGGATTTACAAAGACGATGTACGCCATGGTGACGAACGTAGTCGCGCCCGCCAGCATTTCCGTCTTCCAAGTGATGCCCAGCCGTTCGAATTCGAAGTAGCGCTCCAGCCGCGCGATCATCTTTGTATTATGGCCCGCGCGCCAGCGAACACATCGCGCAGCATTTTCGCCGTCAGCTTTCCAGTGGACGTATTTTGCTGGCTGGGATGGTAGGAACCAATCAGATCCGGCGAACAGGAGATCTGGTAGTGCACGTTGTGCCCAAACGAATAGGCCGCGCGACTGCGAATCACACCGTTATCGCGCAGGATACCGAGATACGCGTCGAATGCCAACTTCCCCAACGCCACCACGCATTTCAATTCCTTGAGAAGGACCAACTCGCGTTCCAGATAGCGCCGGCAAGTCTGAAACTCTTCCGGCGTCGGTTTATTATCCGGCGGCGCGCAGCGCACCGCCGCCGTGATATACGCCCCGCTAAGCGCCAACCCATCGCCGCGCGACACACTGGTTGGCTGCGACGCAAACCCAGTCTCATAAAGCGCCCGATACAGAAAATCGCCGGAGCGGTCGCCTGTAAACATCCGTCCCGTGCGGTTCCCTCCATGCGCGGCCGGAGCGAGTCCAATCACCAGCATCTGAGCGCGCCGATCGCCGAACGGAGGCACTGGCTTGCCCCAATAATCCCAATCCAGATACGCCCTGCGCTTCACCTCGGCCATCTTGCGGCGGTGCGCCACCAGGCGTGGGCAGTCCGTGCACCCCACCACTTCAGCCACCAGAACCTGCAACGCGCTTTTAGGCATCGGTCAGTTTATGAAACAGCGCCGCGAGTTCCGGCAATCCCACCTGTTCGGCGCGTAGGCGCCCCTCCGGCAAAGCGTCCACGGTTTTCAACCCGTACACCGCTCCCAAGTTGTTGCGCAGCGTTTTGCGCTTATGGCGAAAACAGTGCTGCGCGAATTTGAGGAATGCGGACACGTCGGCGATTCCCAGATCGGCCGCGGCGTCACGGGGAATCAGCCGCACCACGGCGCTATCCACCTTAGGCTGCGGACGAAAGGCCTCGCGCCCCACCGCAAACAAAATCTCCGCGCGAGCATGCGTCTGCACCAATACGCTAAGATACCCAAAGTCGCGGCTCCCCGGCCCGGCCGCGATACGCTCCGCCACCTCAGCCTGCACCAGGAACACCGCCCGTTCCCACGCCCCCTGCAAACTAAAAACCCGCTCCAGAATCGGGGAAGTGATGTAGTACGGCAAATTCCCGGCGATCACCGGCCGCGCCGCGAGCGCGCCGAAATCGGTCTTCAGAATATCGCCTTCGATCAACTCCAGGTGTCCTGCGTCGATAGCTGGAAGAAACTTCTGGCGCAGATAGTGCACCAGAACCGAATCGACCTCGATCGCGATCACCTTCTCGGACCGCGCGAGCAGCGGCTCTGTCAACGCGCCGCGCCCCGCTCCGATTTCGATCACGGCAGGCGTACTCTCTCCGCAAGCCGCATCCGCGATGCGATCTAGAATCGATTTGCGGGCCAGGAAATGCTGCCCGAAGCGGCGCCCCAGAGATTACCCTCTCACGTCGATACGGCTGGAGTGGAACCACAACCGCATCTTCGACATCATGGGCTGGCCGAAGCTGGTAGCCGGAGTGAAATTTGAAAACACCAGTGCGTTTTCCAGGCGTCTCCGCGTCTGCTGGTTAGCCAGCACGCTCGCGCCCGCGACAATCGCGTAATCCATCATGCGTCCCTGTTCATCGACAACCACGTCCACTACCACGTCGGTATCGCCCACGCTGAAGGGCGCCATGCTCTTCACCGCCACCGGAGTCTTGAGAATCGTGGGCACGTCAACATCGCCGCGCGTCAGCAGCGGATAGGCCGGCACCACAAACATGCTGAACAATACCAGCGTGGAGCACACGCCGCCCGCCACCGGCAGCGCCATCGCGCGCACCACGTTATCGAAGAACAGATAAGCGCGGCCCTGCCAGGAATCCCACATCGCCGCGATGCTCCGGCGCTCCAAACGCCGCTGCCGTTCGCGCGAAGCAATCACGCGCAGGGAAGTCCGCAGCTCGGCGGAGGGCACTTTCACGGAAAGCTTCCGCAACTCCTCGCCGATGGAGCCGGGATTTCGCAGATTGCCAGGATGGTATCTCATTCCGCGATCACCGTCCTTGCGCCCCAGGCCGCGGGCGCGTTTTCCCGCTTCAGGCGCTCGGTCAAACGTTCGCGCAGAGCTTCGCGCCCGCGCAAAATTCGCGATTTCACCGTACCCAGGGAAGTCTCCAGGATCTCGGCGATCTCGTCGTAACTCAAACCTTCCAGTTCTCGCAGCACCAACGCCGCGCGGTAGTGCGGATTGATCTCCGCCAGCGCCGCTTCGATTAGCGTTTCGCGTTCGTGGTCCATAGCCAGTTCCATCGGCGAACGCGCCGGGTCCGGTAGCCAATCCAGATAGCCGTGGGTCTCGCCGGGCGTCGGCTCCAGCGCGATTTCCTGGCTGCGATGCCGTCCAAACCAGCGCCGGTGGTTGCGCGATTCGTTCACCGCAATACGGTAAATCCAAGTCTTCAGCGAACTTTGCCCACGGAAGGAGTGCACGTTGCGGAATACCTTCAGGAATACTTCCTGGACCACATCCGGTGCGTCGCCGGGATCATTGGTCAGGCGGCTGACCAGGTTGAAGATAGGGTGCTCGAAGCGCGCGATCAGGGTCTCGTAGGCGGCTTCCTGGCCGTCGATGAGCCTGGCGATTAACTCCCGTTCTTCCTGTGCGTTAGCGGCCGGGGCAGGTGCCTTCGCGGCATCGAAGCCCGAGTCGAACTGGAAGCCAATCGCGTTGTGAGCCACAAGGGTGCCGCTCATCCAGTGTACCGCCTCCCTGCATCCCGTCAATACCGTAGACACCGGGGGGCGGCCGAAGGTTCCCGGCTAAGGTCAGGTTGACCGCCTTACTGGTACAATAACTTATAGAGCCACGGCTCCGAAAGAAGGTTTTCGTCTCTTTATGGCCAGCAAACCCGCCTTCGCCCAGAGCGCGCAGGTCGACCACCCCAAGTTCGGTTTGGGCAGCGTCCTCTCCTGTAATGAAGAATATATC
>Ga0105248_10003622_pt1 | contig 17139 bp, 15 predicted proteins | sample KBSS34metaG_FD_81524 | JGI IMG/M metagenome (GOLD analysis project Ga0105248, IMG submission 81524) | Switchgrass rhizosphere microbial communities from Kellogg Biological Station, Michigan, USA - KBS S3-4 metaG | ecosystem: Host-associated > Plants > Roots > Rhizosphere > Soil | place... | reverse complement strand
TGCCGTCCACGACGACGTGTGGCAGCCAGCGCGCGGCGCTCAATGTCGCGCCGGCCATCGCGCCGGACGGCACCATCTACACCGTGAGCAAGGCCCACTTCGTGACTCGCTATAACTACCTCGTCGCCGTCAATGCCAATCTAACCGGCCGATGGGCGGCCTCGCTGCGCGGTCACCTGCACGATGGCTGTCATGCCGCCGCCCTTCCCGTCGGCAGCGGGAGCATGCTCCCCAAGAATGGCGATCCGGGTGGCTGCCGCGTCGGCGCAACCGAAGGCGTCGATCCGGGGACGAACGAGCCCGGGCCCGGCCGCGTGTTCGACGACGCGTCGTCCACGCCGACGATTGCGCCCGATGGGAGCATCTTGATTGGGACCTTGACGCGGTACAACTACGATCAAGGCCATCTCATGCGGTTCAATTCGTCGGGGACGTTCCTGGGAGCGTTCCCGTTTGGCTGGGATGTCACGCCGGCCATCTGGTCCCACGACGGCACGTATTCAGTCGTCATCAAGAACAATCAGTACAGCGTGGGCTCGTACTGCGACGTGGACGCGTTCTGTCCCGGCGATCGCACGGCGTCCAATCCGTCCAGTCCCGAAGCCTATTTCGTGACTCAACTCAGCCCGAATCTCGCCGTGGAATGGAGCTTCCAGAACACCAACACGCTCAGCTGCCGGCGCGGCGCCGACGGGACCATTACGTGCCAGTCCGATCACCCGCACGGCTTTGAATGGTGCGTCAATGCGCCGGTGGTGGACGCCAATGGCGTGGTGTATGCCAACAGCGAAGACGGCAATCTCTATGCGATCAACCAAGGCGGCAGCCTGAAGGCGAATATCTTCCAGCAACTGGCGCTCGGCGCGGCCTATACACCGGCCTCCCTGGGCAGCGACGGCAAGATCTATTCGCAGAACTCGGGCCACCTGTTTGTCGTGGGCAAGTGACGTTCCCGGGCGGAGCCGCACGCACTGGCGTGCGGCTTCGCCGCGACGGCCTGGAGTCCCTTTCGCTCCGCGTCATGCGCCGGCCGAACTCGGCCGCTGCTGGTCTTGCGGTGCCTGCTGGATTAGACTTCGGTCGCCGAGGGTCAATATGAGGCGATGGCTTGGACTCCTGCTGCTGGGCGAGGTGGTGATAGCTGGCCCCGCGGTTACGCCTCAACCACAACAACCTCCCAAGGTCACAATCCGGCAGGCCGAACAGGCGATTCGCAAGGCGGCCGCTGAACGAAAACTGGTGCTCACGGACGATGCGTGGCGAGCGCTCGCCGTGGAGGTCGTGCGTCAGGACGTCAGCATGCCCGTTGACGCGCCGAAAGCTTCGACAGACGATCGCGCTCGTCTGCTTCTCGAGCCCGTTCGGTCGCCCGCTTCCGGCAAAGCGATCAATGCCGCGGAGGCACAAGCGGCGGTCACCACGGACAAGGTCTCCCAGGTGAATGCCTCACTCAGTGGAGACCTGGCGTCGTTTGCCGATGCCGGTGGCCGCGCGGTTCCCAACGAGGTCAAGACGCTTCTTGCCGGCGACGTCAAGAAACAGACAGAGGCCCTGTCTCGGATGGGTTTGCCGGTCGAGGCCATCAAGGAACGAAACGACGCGCTCCTGAAGGTCGTCGCCAAGGAACTGGCCACGGCAAATACCCTGACTCCGACTTCCTATCAACAGGCGTCTGCGCAGATCTTCAGCCGGCTCGTGAACGTGACGATCACGACGGTGCCTACCGGGGCAACCGTCGCGCTGGATGGCCGGGCGCTTGGACCCGGGGACCTTGCCGGGAAGCCATTCGAACCCGGGAAGTCCTACCGGCTCGACTTTACGCTGGCGAGTTATCAGCCGGCGTTTCGCGAGTTTTACGTCACGCCTGTTCCCGACGCACAGCAGGTTACTGAGGTATTGGCTCCCCTGGATGGATCGGCGCCTTCGCCGGTTGCCACTCCGATCCCCGGGTCCAGCCAGATCCCCTGGACCCTGATCGGAGTTGTCGCGGCCGGGCTGGTCGTGATCACGGTGGTCCTGGCACGCCTCACGCGTTGAGACGCTGGTGATTCCGCACCGACGCAAAGCCCATCTCCGGCGATTCGTCCCGATTCTGATCGCGATCTATGTGGTTGGCGCGTTCGGCTACATCGCTCCCCGAATCCTGGAGCCGTCCGGCCCGGATCTGGCAGCCGTGCCGGAGGGCAAACTGACCGACGCGCAAAGCAAGACCCTGGACACGATCAAAGACTTCAACAGCTTCCTGATTTCCATGACCACGTTCATGTTCGCCGGCCTGGGCTGGTACCTCAGCGCCTACCGGCCGACGTATTCCCTTGCCGTGCGAACGGTGTTTTTTGCGACGGTCGGTTTCTTGAGTCTGGCGTTCTGGTACGCGGCGCGGAGCTACGTCCAAACGACGTCTGAGCTCGCCCAGAATGCGCTCGGACTGAGTCCAGGTGCGAGCCGCGTGCTGTACTACATCGAACTGGAATTCGCCGCGTGCGCGATAGCCGGCGCGCTCATCCTGCTGGTCTTCGCCGATGCGGTCACGCGGGGCCGTGGCCGGCCCGTCGAGATCGAGAACGTGGACGACCGCGACTGACAGCGCCGGTCATCGGCTACACAACGTAGTCGATATAGCCACACTTGTTGGTGCCAACCGTGACCGTGCTGGCCTTGAAGGTCTTGGCCGGCAGGACACCGGCAGCCTTGTCCGGGGCAGCATCTCCTGCGGCGACCTGATCGCTACGGGCGAGCTGATTCTGCGTTCGCTGGTCGATCGCGGTGATCAGGGCGTCGCGTGGCACTTCATTGTAGGCGCCAATGGCCGTCGAACACATCGCGACACAACCGCTCCGCATCGCGGCCAACGCGTCCTTGGGCGTCGCATTGGTGCTCCCGTGATGACCGACCTTGTAGAAGTCAAGCTTGCCAAGCAGGTCCGCGCTCTCGGCCTTGAGCTTCGTGCTCGTCATGCTGCCGAACAGGAAGTTCGCCCAGTTGCCCCACTGCGCATCGCCGGCGAACAGCAGGGTCTTGCCCTTGAACGTGAACAACGTGACGAGACTCTGGTTGTTGATCATGCTGTTTGCAATGGCCGCTTGTGCCGCGAGCAGGTCGGGCTGCACTGAAGCCACCCGTGACTCAATCAACTCGCGCGGCAAGAGCTCGAATACAGAGTTCTTGTATTCGTCCGGCTGAACCCGAAACGCAGACGCGAAGGACTTGACGGAGCCACGGCCACCTGAGTTCGCAGGTGGCGCCAGGTATTCCTGGCTCTTCTTCGACGTCTTGCTGATCATGTCCCTGTTGTCGGGCGGCCCCAGAATCTGGATCGCGAGGCCCGCGGCGACCAGATCCGGAGGGAGTGTCGGAACATCGCCAGCCTTGTAGTAGTCGATGGGCGGCTTTCCCGGAAAGTTCCGCAGCATTTCAAAGGCGCCAGGATTCTGATCCCCTCCGCTGGCCGCCATGCCGTCGGTGATGTTCGACACCATGTTCAGGTACTGCTGAGAAGCGTTGTCGTTGCGTGCGGCCAGGGCATGCCGAAGTTGCAACGCCACGCTCGTGATGTTGGCCTGGATGGCGACGGCGCCTTTGTCGGCGGGGTTCTCGTACCACGACATCCAGATGCGATCGACCGCGAACTGCTTGAACACGTCCTTGCACTTGCTGAAGCCCGTTACGTGGTCGGCATGGCGATGCGTCACGATGATCAGGGAGAGGTGCTTGTTCGTCTCCTGCGCCATATGGCTGACCGCAGCTTCAATGCTGTGCACGTCCTTGCCGTGAACGCCGCAGTCGATCAGGATGTGTTTGGGGCCGGCCGCGCTCGGCACGGTGACCAGGAAAAAATCGCCGAAGCCTACGCGGTACATCCGCACGCGGAGACCGCTCGCCTTGCCGTTGGTCGTCGTCGGGCCGGCCGCGCTTGCGAGGCCCATACGGCCCGTCGCCTTCGGAGTCACCTTTTTGTCCTGGCTTGCCTGGCGCACGCCCGAACGCTGACGCCGCACTCTCGTTGTCTTGGTTGGCATGATTACAGCCCCGCGTGAAGAAGTCCGAAGTCAATGCGCCAGGCAGCCGCGACGTCTGCCGGAGTGGCGGCCTTGTCGCGATGTCTGCGCTCGTCGTGCCGGCCGATCCGTGACATCGAGGCAAAGTGCGACACCTGACGCTTCTCCCGCTCGGCCGAGCGGTGTTTGGGGATGACGTAGTGGATCCGCGGCGCTTCCCGCTCGCCCTTTTTCAGGAACTCCTTCCAGATCAGCAAGGTGACCCCGCCTCGAACGGGATAGGGCCCCACGGTCGGGTCGCCTGTTTCAATCTGCGTTTCGACGAGTTCCACGACCATGTCGATAATGAGATTGCCGCGCGGGCCGACGCGAAAGATCGGATGGAATGACGGTGCGTCGATCGGGCCATGGTCGTCAGGAAAACCAAGCGTGCTGGCATTCTTGGCGGCGTACGCACGCAGGATCTGGCCATTCGTGTGCTTCTCGTCGTCGGTCAAGCCGTTCGGGTCTCCGAACAGCAGCCCCTCGACCGGCGGCAGCGACGTGTTGATGACCTGCGGCCAGCAGACGGAGTCTTCCGTCAGGGACCCGGCATCCTTCGGCAGGATGCCGCGAAGACGAAACGCCTCGAGGAATGCGTTGCGCACGCCGTCGGAATCGTCGGGGTAGAAATCCGTATGCGCCGTCAGCACCGCACGCAGGAAATCTCCGAACAGGATGTCCACCGGCGGACAGTAATCGAGCGCGCGCGCGCAGATCGTAAAGAACTCCTCCGCTGTCCGGCTCGCCTCGGCCGCCAGCCGATGCGCCAAGGCGCCCGGGAGATCCACGGGAGTCGCCGCGCCTCCGCCGGCGCGGTAGATCCGGAACAGGTCGGCCGTGCGACGGGTATAGGTGGAAAAGTACGCGTCGAACACCGCCGCGACAAGAATCGCACCGCGGTCGTGCGGCTCTGTCAGCTCGTTGATGTCGTTCGAGTTTGGTGGCGTACCGAGCATTTGTCGCAGGCCCCGGTTCATCCCTGACGCCTCACCGAATTGCAACGCCAGTTGGGCCAGCGGATTGATCTGTGCGATCTGGACCTGCAGTTGCGGCTTGTCGCCATCGGGCGGTGCCTCCGTGCGCAGCATCGTGCTGTGCAGCGTCCCACCGGTCCTCATGATCGTGTCGAGCAGAACTTCTTTGTGGGAGAAGTGGCAAAACAGGGCCGAGAGGTCTGCGAAGGCTTCGTGAAAAGCCGCGACATCCATATTGGTCGGCTCCGTGAAGTAACTGCGGATGCCATCCAGGATCGCGTGCGTGACTTCGTGCGCGATGATGTCGTGCGACAGGCAGGTGTAGACCGTCTGCCCAGGGAGGTTATTACCGGGGTCCTTCAGATCGGCCCGGAAATACCCAAACAGGATCCCTTGCGCTTCTCGGCTATAGAAAGCGTTGGCATCCGCCATCGCGTGCGGGAACAGGCACAGGACGTTCCGTCCAGGGTGCGTGTGGCCGTGACCTTTGGTTTTTGCACCATCAAATCGCGCCCACGACACGCGCCGGCCGAGCGCAACTTCAAACCGTTCCAGCGTCTCGCTCGCGACGGCATAGACCATCTGCTGATGAAACCGAGGATCTGACTCCGACGGCTCCAGGCCCTGTTGCATGACGATGCAGGTATTGTCCAGATCAATCGGCTCGTAGTAGACCTTGCGTGTGGCGTCGTAATCGATCACCGCGAATCGCTCGCCCACCGGCCCAGGTGTGAGCTCTTCATGACGAACCATCGCCACCATCTCGTTGCCGATATACCGGCCGGCGCCTGGATCGAAGGCATACACGCGAAGCGGTCGAGCCAGTGGACTCGGAATCCTCAGGGTATCGTCGCCGTCGGCCATTGCTGTCTCCTCCGTAACGTGATGAGCTACGGCTTCGCCGCGTTCAGGTTTCGAAAGCGCGGCCCGTAGAACACCGGCTGGTTCAGGCGTGTGTATCGCTCGAATCCAGCGAATTCAGCCGGGTAAATCGACGGCAGGTTCTTGATCGCGGCATCAGGAATCCGATGTCGCATGACGTTGAAGCAACCGAAGACGCGCAGCTTTGCCATCAGGGCGACGGACGCGCCGAGCGTCGGCCACCACTTGGCGGGGTCGCCATTCCAGGCATCGTCCAGGCCGGCCATCATGTCGGTGTAGGTCTGGTCGAAGACGAGAAGGTCCTTCTCGGCCGCCGCACGGTCGGGATCCATCGCGAGAATCTGCTCGTACCCGTCGCGTGGAACGGTCAGAGTGTTGACGACTTCGGGGAACGGAATCTCATAGCCCTGGAAGAAGTCCGCCAGCGTATCGGGTGTCGGATCTGACAGGCCCGAAGGTATCGAGAGTTGACGGCCGAAATACAACTGGGCGAAACGCGCATAGTGCGAGTCTTCCCGTTCTGACTCTGGTCCCGCATGCAGCCTGCCGTGTGGCACGCCCTCGCCCTGAGCCGTGACAGAGTCGATGGCCGCCAGGATGCCATCGAGTGGATCCGCTCCGCCTGACGCCACGATCACGGAGAAACCGATGTTGTCTCCAACCTGGTTCGACTTCCCGCCAGTCTTCACCGCCTGGCGAACGATGTCTGCGTTATCCACGATGGCAGCCCGCAACGCGCTATAGAAGACGGAGATCGATGGATAGTCCCCGCCGGCCGCCTTCGGGTCCACCAACGACATCGGCGCCTCGAGCCGCATGAAATTCGCGAGCTGGTTCTTCGAGAGCGCCGCCAGGCATACGAACAAGTCTGGCTCTGCCCCGCCGGGAAGACCCTGAGATGGATACGTCGGACTCAGAGTTTTGATCCGCGGCGTGCCGCCAACGGCGGCCAGGATGTTGCACGCGGCCGCCATGTGGACCATCTCTTCCATGGCGACGCTGCGCATGAGATTGTACGCGGTGAAATTCTGCACCCTGAGTGAATAGGTGGCCGCGATATAGGGCGGCATCGTCGCATGTTCGAGCTCAATGGCGAGCTGCAACGCGCTCTTGATCCAGTCCAAGTCGCGCCTGGGAGGTGGAACAGCGATGTGATGAGAAACACCCATCATGCTGGCACCGCGGCAACCGCCTTGCGTGCAGCCTCGGCCAACGCAAGGGCGTTCGCCTTCGTGAGAATCGTCTTGACCGTCTCGCCCAGAAGACCCGCTGGCAGCTCGGGTTCGTCTGGCTTGCCGTACGGACAACCCTCTGGGAACGCCCATTGACTGTTTACGCAAAACCGGCACGGTCCGGCAGCCCGCGTCAGGCGCCCGCTCTTGGCGTCAAACGAGAGGGTTCCGGCTTTGTATTCGTCTGCCATCGCCTGGGCCATCGCCTCAAATGGATCGATGAAGTACCCGTCAAGTGCCGCTTGTCCGCTGATGCTGAGACGGGCCCGCAGCTCGTCGTCCTTGGCCAAGGCAACAAGAAACGGCCCAGGTAAATTGGCGGGATCGGGAGAAACGCGCCGGTTGGCCGTCAGCGTTTGCGCGTCACCGCGGTAATCTGCGCTGAATGCCTTCCAGGCGGCGTCCGACACGCGGGCGCCTGGCGTGAATCCATCTGGATAGGAGAAATGGGGCGAGACGATCAGGCGGCTTCGGAATCTCACAGCGCCGATGTCGATCGTCACGTACGTCGGCCGCCGGCACGTCTCCAGAAGCAGTTGATAGACGTCACCCTCGTCGTTCAACGTCATGAAGGGACCGAAGGCGCTTCGAAACATCGCAAGGGCGCTGGTGCTCACCAGAATGACAACGGCCGGCTGGGTCTGCACTAACTGAGCGACCATCCAGCCCTTCTCGGTGACGCAGTGCGCGGCGATGCGATCCATCGGCATGTCGAATTTGCTTTGCCAGCCCGGCGACGCGCACGCCACCATGTCGTGCTGCGCCACGTCCTCGCCGATGGTCAGGTTGGCGCCCTCGAGGTTGGTGAGTTTCTTGAACCGTTCAAGTACCGGGACCATTCGCTGGTAATAGCCGGCGGCGTTCTCGTAGATCTCTGCCACGCCGTCGGACGGCGCATCGAACTGGCCCGCCAGGACATCTCCGGCCTTGAACCAGGACTCGGCCTTATCGGCGTAGCCACCCGGTTGAACGATCACCCATCGCTCGTCCCCCTTCCACGCGATTTCATGGATGGTGTCCTGACTGTCGCCCTGGTAGCGCACCGCGAGTTGAGCATAGTTGTGCGAATTCTCGCGGGAGGAGGCGGTCACATAGCCCGGCCGTGTCGCCACCAGCCGATTCCCTGGATGCAAGTGGGCGCGCACAAAATCAAGAGACAGGCTTTCCTGGTACAGCGTGAAATGCCGGTAGTAATAGGCGTACCGGGCGGCCGTCGTGAGCTGTGGATACACCCACGGCGCGCTCGTCGTGTACGGAAACCAGGCCGTCAGATTGGGGTTGATGCCGATCGTCATGATCGGGGCCTTTCGACAGCCATGCATCACGCCCGGATCCGGCATGGCCGCGCCGGCAAGCCGAGCGGAAAGCCAGGGCTGGGCAGGCGTGAACCCGGACGGCTGCTTTTCGTTCCTCACAACCTCCGGCGGAAAGTCAGTGGTCCAGTCAAAGGACGGATAGGGGCCGTACGGGAGCGTGGCCTTCCAAAACCAGTCGCACGCCCGACAGGTCTTCACGCCTTCGACGAGTTGAACCTCCAGCGGCAGAGCGGCGTCAGGCATACAAGGTCTCCTGATAGACGTCTTCTAGTAGAAGAGCGCAAAACTCCGGTCTCCAATCCGATAGGTGACAATGTCGCTCGAGTCCGCCACGGTCTTGGCCTGTGCCACCTGGGTCCAACCCCGACAATCGCTGTTGACGCGGAAGCAGGTGGTCTTCCCTTCTGCCGGTAAATAGGCCATCAGGTACGGCGAGCCGTTGAGCATGGAAAAGGATCGCACCATCAGGCCCGGATCCTGATTCTCAGGGAGTTGCTTCCCTTGCTGCGTGCAGACTTCGTTCGAGCGGAGATTCGGATCGAGATTGAGATGATCGATGTTCACGTTCGGCGTATCGACGTTGATCTTGAAGAAGAAGTTCTCGCCTCCGAATTCAAAAAACGCGAAGTGCGTCCAGCCGTGCGCCCAGGTCCACGACCAGACATTGAGTGTCTGCAGTGGCGGAACGTCCTCCTCTGACGTTGCGGTCACATGCACATTGAACATTTCAACCGCGCCAGACTTGATGTCGTACGTCACGTAATAGACCATGTTCATGTACGTGAGCGGCTGGAGCAGCGTCCACCCTGTCGTGAGCCCTGGGGACCGCAGGCGATGGTACTGATAGGGCTTTGAGAGCGTGAGGTTTGGATTGACGCGGTGAAACGACAGTTCGCCCTGTTGCGCACGATACGCGATCAGGTGTTGCTGTCCCCCGATCACAAAGGGCTTCAAGATGTCGCACGGGTTGAGGAGCCGAAAGTTCGAAGTGATTGGCGTCACAAAAGGCGGCGAGCTCGTGAGCTTGTAGCTCTGCAACTGGCCGTTCGTTGCCTGGCCCAGAAGCAGGACGCCGTCATCCCAGGGAAACTGGACGAGGTTCGTCAAGCCAGCGGCAATCGCGTCGCCGCTCTGGTTCCACACGCCAGTCAGAGCCAATTGATCGGCGTGCGCTGACTCCTTGATTTCGTAGACGGCCGGTCCGCTCATAGAGTCCTCCTGATGCCAGAGGCGCCCGCCTGGCGGCCGCCGATGTTTTCCTCGTACAACAAGATCGGCGTGACGTCGGTTCCCGCGATCTGGTAGTACGAGGCGCGTGCCGGATTGCCCGCGCCTGCTAATTGCAGGATCTCGAACCCGTGGTTGTACCAGCCACCGGTGATGCCCAGCTTCGTGCCGGTCTTGAGCGGAACGGGAAAGTGCTCTGCATACGGATTCTCTGTTTCCGCGACAGGAATTGCCGAGTGTCCGATGCACCGGCCGAAAGGGAGAGGCTTGAAGAGCCGTCGCGTGTCCCCGTCGTCCGGCCAGTCGGCAGGGCGATAGTTGTCCTGATAGATCGCGAGATTGTGCTCATGGCCCCAGAACCATGCCGGAACTTTGTCGCCAAAACAGCTGCCGAGCTGTCGCCAGATGGCCGTGTCAATGCCCGGACGATTGAGGTCAGAGGGATCGAGCGCGCCGGCGGCAGTCGTTCGCTGTGGCACACCACAGGTGATGGTCTGTGAGTACAGGGGATGGTGCGAAAGCAGGATGCTCTGTCCAGCGAACGTCTCAATATGCCGGCGCTGCCACTGCGCTTCATCGTCGCGCAACAGAACCATTTCTGTGGCCAGTGGCAGTTTCTGGATCGGGAGATCGACGGGAATCCTTGGATCCAGGCCGTGCAAGAGCATCAGCGCGGCGCGCTGCTGATTGTCATTGACGGCCAGGTAATGACCGTAGAAGCCGGTATCCATACCAAGGAACTGCCACCCGTCGTCGCTGCTCTTCAGGCTGAAGTAGCTCGCGCGCTGGCGCTGCTCCGGCAATTGGGTCAGCACTCCAGCGTCCAGGCATTCGAAGTATGGGATGTTGCCGGTAAAGTATTCGTGATTCCCTGGGACAGTAAAGAACGGCGCCTGGTGGTTGGCTTCAGCCATGGCCATGCTGAGCATGTTGACCAGGCGATGTTCGAACTCAAACCGGGTGCCGGAGAAGTACACGTCACCGACGTGCAGAATCGCATCCGGCTTGAATGAGAGCGCGCTCATCAGCGTGGCGGTCGCGATATCCGTGCCCGTTCCAAGGTCGCCGACCAGGGCGACCTTGGCATGTGGCGGCAAACGCCACGAGATGACTCCGTATTCCGGATCGCCTTTGCCGGCATCGTACGCGGTCCAGGAGCGGTACGCGGGTGGCTGACCCTTGTGGAAGGGATACAAGGCGTACGTATCGAAGTACTGCTGCGACATTTGTTGCCACAGCGGGTTACCGTAGGTGAAGCGCTTGAGTTGCTGATCGATATCAGCCTGCACCTGGGCGTCGTTGACGGTGCTCTTGTCGTGCACCAATCTGTGGTGCAGCTGCGCCAGGTAAGCGGCGACTTCAGGATCGCTGTCCTGCAGCGGGCCCTCCGGTCCGCCCGGATGCGGAACGATTTCACCCACCGTGAGGGAATCGCAGTACTTGTTGGTGCCGGCAAGGATCGCTTGTGCCAGGGCGCGGTGCCGGGTCAAGGCGTCGCCATCGGCCGGGGCGGTTTGGGCCAGCACTTGACTCGCCGCCGACTTCCAGACCGCAGCATAGAGATTCTCGACCGGACGAACGTCACTCATGTTGAGTCGTTCTGGCGCTCAGGACGAACCAGTTGGATATTGATGCACGCGTGCGCGTCGAGATCGATGCCAGGCCAGTCGTCCCAGAGCGTCGCTGGCGGAACGTAGTTCTCGGCGACCCGATCCAGGCACGGCGTCGCGAGATTCCCGATTCCATGCCCGAAGGATCCGTCAGCGGTGGCGCTGTGCTCCCACAGGGCGACATAGTCGTTCCCGACGCAGAGCAGAGCGTTATCCACGGACGATTTGTGATGCGTCTCGTAGGAGGACGCCCACGTCGCGAGTGCCGCGATGAAGTCCTTGGGGGCCTGTGACTGCGGCCGCGCGCCGACAAAATGGTAGACGTACCCGAGCATCCAGTCGGCTTTCCGGTTCAGAAGAAAGTACGGCTGCTCGGCCTTCAAGTCGCCCGCAAACTGGACGGGAAACTGTGCTGAGCTGAGAGTTGTGTCATAGGCGTCGCCGTGGAGATTCGTGTAGGCGCGAACAGCGACCTTCTTGAAGGCGCCCGCATAGTGGTCCTGATCGGCCCAGAACATCAGGGCCGTCTGATCCGGCACGCCGGCCGGCTTCCCCACCGGCGGCACCATGGTCGGCACGTATGCACACAACCCCGCGTTCGGCTGAAGTAACGCGCACGACGGGACGAACACGGTACCCAGAAACTTGGAGAAGTCCCCGTACCCCTTCTGTGGCGCCTTGTAGCCACGCCACACGTGTACGCTGTCTGGAGCGACGGGATGGCGGCTCATGCTTCCCACCGACGCTGAAATTGCATGTTGAAGCCGTCGCCAGAATTGATCGTCATGCCCGGCCACTCGTTCCATAGACCGGCGTCTATAGCGGTCGGTACGCAGTCGATGAGCTTGCTCCAAGCCAGGTTGGCCACAAGCCCATCCAGACGGCCGGCGCTTGCGGGCCCAAGTTCCCAGTAAACGAGGTAGTCATCGCCCGCGCAGGCAATCGCGCCTTCCAGTTGGCCCGCTTTCTGAATGCTGGCAAGTTCTTCAGCGATCTTTTTTTGAAAATCGGCCGGCGTCAGGGCCGCGGGCCTCGAACCGAGGAGATGCCGAACGGCGCCTTTCATCCAGTCGGCTGATCGGTCGAACAGATACACCGGTTGTTCCGACGTCAAGGTACCGGCGAACACTTCAGGAAAAGTCGCTCCGCTGGGCGGCCGATACACGGCATTGTGCGTCAGCGTATACGTTCGAACGGCGAGCGTCTTGAACCCGTTTGTGTACGTATCCTGGGTTCCCCAAAACAAGATCGCGGTCTCATCGGGCACGGTGTCTGGCTTGCCGGGCAGACCTGCCGGCACGGACGGGAGATAACAATTCAGGCCGATCGCGATCTGCATCTTGACGGTCGCCGGTACAAACACGGTGCCAAGGTTCTTGAAGAAGGCGTCCTGTGCCATGGTCGGCGCGCGATAGCCCCTCCACACACGCACCGCGCCTGGTCCTATCGCGAACAGACTGCTCATGTCGCTCTCCGTCTTGCTCAGATTCCCGCGATAGTCGCCCAGGTCGCGATTGCACCGTTCATGCTTGTATAAAGCCCGTAGGTTTCGTAAATCAAACCCGACCAGCGCTTGCGCACCTCCGGCGGCAGCGGAACGCCGTTGGCGCCCTCGCTCGGCACGATCGGATCAGAAATATTGCGAGCGAACGCGCACTTCACACCTGATTCAATCGACACTTTCGCCAGCACGGCATCGTCCATCTCGAGAAACGAGTACTTCGTCGCGTCGGCCGAATCGGCAATGAAGTAGTAGTCAGTTGAAAGCAGCGGAATGTCCTTCATCGGCGTCACGGTGGATGAGTAGAGACGCTCAGGCAACAGCGGTTCGTTGAGCACATCGTCGAGAAGAATCGTGTCAGAACCCGGGACCTGTTCATGCATCTTGGCCACGAGCGCCTGAAGAGCCGGATAGGTCACCATGTTCGCCAACGAGAAGAACAAGTGCTCTCGAGCCGCCGCCACGCGATCAGTTGGCGCGAACCAGTCGGCGCAGCTGAAGGTCTTGCCATTCCAGTCGAAATACGCGTTGTTGATTGGATCCTGGAGTTGGATCGATCCGGCGTTGGTAAGAACCACATCCCCCAACTTCTGATCGAGGCGCGTCCCGCCGGCCGTGCCAATCGAATAGAGGTACTGCGGCTGAACCTCCTTGATGATCTGAGCGGTCATCGCCGCCAGGGCCGACAACCCCGGAGCATGGGCAAGATGCGAGTTCGACTTGAAAAGAAGAACCTTCAGCGTCCGGCTCTTGGCTTCTATCTCCACGAGGGCATAAGAACCCCACAACGGGGGCGGCGGACCAGGCGGTTTGGCCATGGCCGGATTGGCGGCGAGCAGCGGAGGCGGCACCGGAGGAGGAGGCGGCGGGACCGGCGGCAATGGGATGGGCGGCGCGTCGCGCGTATACAAATACCAGCCATTCTGCCAATCACGACTGATGGGTAGCCGGGTGCCATTGGAATTGAGAAACACGTGATCGAGCGCAGACCACTCCGCCGCCGTCCAGGTGATGACGACCACGTCGGCTTTCGGCAATTCGGCGTTCGGCCCGCCATAGGCGACATCGAGCAGACGGGGAGCCTTGGCCGCCATTCGTTGCCAATCCACGACGGGAAGGGGCATCGGATCGATGGACGATGGGGCGGCGACGACATCGGAAAAGCGCGACATGGGGACCCCGCTGGTGCGGACGGCCGAAAATCAGAACTGCGTGCTGTGACGAATCTGGAGGAGTGGACCGACTACCATCAAGCGGGCGGCGACGGAATGCCAAGAAGCGCCTCGGCACGCGCCACCATGCCGATGTACGGAGTGATGTCACTGGGCCCCGAGTGCTGAATGATATTCGTCACCAGCTCGTCATCAGCAGGTTTGAAGTGACTCGCGGCCTCCGGATAGAGCTCGGCTTCCTCTCGAACGGCGTGGGCTTCGAAAAGCACGACGAAAGCGTCGACCAAGGCACGGAAGTCGAGCGCTGCATAGTAGCGATCCATCGGATCGCCAAAGCAAATGCGTCTCCACGCGACGTCAATCCCGGCCCAGTACGCGCGGGCCTGATCGTGTTGGTCGAGCATCCACTGGGCGTGCGCCGGTGGCATGCCAGAGGCAATGGCGAAGGAGACCATCGCTTCTTCGGCCTTCAGATGGACCGGATCGGCGAAATGATCGATCAGATGGACAAACAGGCCGGATGCCTGGAACACATTCGCGGGGATCGTCTTCGCGTCCAGCGGTGCGGGGCCTGCCGGGGTGAGCGACGCGTATGCTTTGGCCACTCGACGGCCTATCTCGAAGATGCGCTTACCGAGCAGGTGTTCATGCTCGAGTAGTGCCTCGAACTTCTCCATCGCAGCTGGCATTGGGGCCCCCGGTCTGTCGAATTGCAGGATCGCTGAATGCTGGCTTGAGAAGGGGCAGTATACGCCTCTCATGTAACGACGCAAGACAAATTGCGGTAATTCTTCGCCTTCGGGAGAAGACTCCGTACGTGTACGGATAGACCAGCGCCGCCGGAAATCCGTTTCGATGTGCTAGGGTTGCGCTTTTCCAAGCATTACGTTGGTGAACTGGTCTTCGGATCCCCCACGAGAGGTCGCGTCGTCACATGCCTCGGTTGCGGTATCGGCGCTTGGTTATTGGGGGGCTCACGACAGCCTTCCTCGGCGCGTTGCTTTTCGACTTCCTCGTGCTCGAACGTGGCGAGGAGTTTGTGTGGGTCGGGCCCAGTGAGTTGACTTTCCCTTTCCGAGCGACCCTGACGCTGACGCACGTCCACTTCGATAACAAGGCGCTCCGAGTCATGGCGACGCCCGAGTGGGAGATCGTCGCCCGCACGAAGGGAGTGGCGCTCTACAACATCGCTGTGAGCGTCGACGGCCGAACCGTATACAACGTCATTGATCAGCACCCGACGGCTAGCGACTGCACTTCCACTGGGATCGCATACGGCGATCTGGAAGGTGTGGCTCTTACGTGCCCAGAAATCACCATCGGCACTCCACCGGCGTCCCGAGGCATCGTCATGTACCCGTTCGATCGATATGAAGGAGCGATTCGAACGATTGCAAGGGTCGCCACCGCGGAAGGTGTGCTCGCCGACAAGGTTGCGCCGAATGTCAACGTCGAACGAGTGGAAATCGCTTCACCGGAAGGCAGTCTCTCTCTCGCTGGATTGCCTAGACCTGGCGGCGGGGTGCCTCTCGCGTTTGCTTACAAGCGCAAGTTTTTCATCCGCCTCATTACGGTGACCGTGCTCGCGATGAGTGGCGTCTTTCTCTGGCAACTTGTCCGCATCAGCGACGTCAAGGAACTGTATGCGCAGACTCTAGGAATGTTCGGAACGCTTTGGGCCCTTCGAGCCCTCGTCGTCACAGCGGATGTGGATGCGTTTCCGACACTTGTCGACTATTTCGTGCTCTCACTATTTGTGCTGTTATTCGGAATCGTGCTCGCAAAACTACCGGCGACCTCCGGTCGCAGAAAGTGATGTTGGCGATGAGCGCTCGCAAACTGGCTCTTGGGGTTGCTGTCGTGACGGCCATGTGGACACTCAGTGTTGGCAGGGCTCAACAGGGGGAAGGCGGTGTCCCAGGGCAACCACAATCGCTCACGGAAAGCATCCAGCGAGCTCTCGCAACGTCCTCACCGAATCTCCAGGCGAACAACACGGAGTACTTGCTTCCCGGGCGGGTCCGAGTTCCTCTCGAGGCTCCATGGAAGGCCTCGGCGAGTGGCGCCGGTCGAGCGGGCGGCGTGGGGGGCGAAAAGGAGTTCCGCAGTGCTGACATTCAATACCAAATCGGCACCAAGGATCAGAAGCCTTTGTATGCGCAATTCCCGGCGCCTGACGATATCAAGAAGTTTGAGCGTGCCTTGAACGCCGCTCTTGAGCAGATCAAACGTGACCGTCCAGAAGTTCAATCTTGCAAAGGCGAATACGTATGCGTCGAATACAATCCGGATGGGACTTGCAAGAAGAAGAAATGCGTTCCGACGAGTGAGCCTCGCAACGCCATCCGCGGCAATTCCAGATAGTTCGGTCCGGAATCTGTTCTCTCCGGGAAGAGGGCCGGATGCTGCAAGCCACTCGGCTACCTTGAGTACGAACGCCATGCCGAAAGCGAACTATGGAATTGACGCGCCGACCGTCCTGCGAAATCTTTCGATCGCATCGGCAGCCGGCATTATCGGCGGCCTTCTACTCCTTCGGTTTGTCGGTCCGATCGGGCGCCCGTTCCTCTCCAGTGGATTGGGCCTCGGCCTCGGGGCCCTGCTGCTGCTGTGGAGCAGCTTGTTCGGAAAGTTCCGGGCACGCGACGCGCTGCTGAACGCGGTTCCGTGGCGCGGCGACGAGCAGGTGCTCGACGTCGGCTGCGGGCACGGCTTGATGCTGATCGGCGCGGCCAAGCGGCTGAACGGCGGCCACGCCACCGGCATCGACATCTGGCAGGATGTCGATCAGGCCCATAACTCCGCCGCGGCCACGCGGCGCAACGCGGAGTTGGAAGGCGTCACCGTCGACGTCCGCGACGGTGATGCGCGGAAGATTCCCTTTGCCGGGGCGACGTTCGATGTCGTCGTCTCCAGCCTCGCGCTGCACAACATCTACGATGCGACGGAGCGCGAGCAGGCGCTGGCTGAGATTGCCCGCGTCCTCAAGCCCGGCGGCTATGCCGCCATCTTCGACGTCCGGCACTCCTATGTGAGGTTTTTCGAGCGCAACGGTTTCACGATCGTGAAGAAGTGGACGACGATGTTGTTCGGCCGCTCGGTCGTTGCGCGAAGGAACTAGGGCAAGGCACGCTTGACCCCAGCGTGACTTTCAGGACTTCTTCCGCGTGACGCCGCCGACCGTC
>Ga0105248_10003618_pt1 | contig 17145 bp, 14 predicted proteins | sample KBSS34metaG_FD_81524 | JGI IMG/M metagenome (GOLD analysis project Ga0105248, IMG submission 81524) | Switchgrass rhizosphere microbial communities from Kellogg Biological Station, Michigan, USA - KBS S3-4 metaG | ecosystem: Host-associated > Plants > Roots > Rhizosphere > Soil | place... | reverse complement strand
GTACAGTGAGCGGAGCGAACGCAAGCCCGCCAGGGCGCAGCCATCTGGAAATGTCCGGAGCGAACGCAAGCCCGCCAGGGCGCAGCCATCTGGAAATGGGTACCTTGTTTTCCGAATCCGGGTTTGCCGCCCGCCTCGATGGGCTCAGCGATCTGCTCAGCCCGATCGTCGTCAAGGAAGTGCGCCAGATGGTGCGCGGCCGGGAGTTCAACTACTCGTTCAGTCTCAGCCTGATTGCGGGTCTGATCGTGGCATTTATCGCAGGCACCAATGCCACATCGGGAACTGGAGATTCGGGAATCCGAATATTCTCATCGCTGATGGCTTGCCTGGCGTTGGTTGGATTGATCGTCGCTCCACTGGGAGCATTCAACGCGCTGCGCAACGAGCGCATGGAACGGACGCTGGATCTGGTGACGGTGACCACATTGTCTCCACTTCGAATCGTGACTGGGAAGCTGACGGCGCAGGGAGTGAAACTGCTGACGCTCTTCGCGGCACTGGCGCCTTTCGTCGCCATGAGCTTCCTCCTCGGTGGCATCGATTTCCCGACGATTCTCTACTCATTGGCATCTCTCTTTCTCTGGTCGTTGTGGGCCTGCGCGGCGGCATTGTTCTTATCCTGTCTTTCCAAATCACGAGCCCTTTCCGGATTGATCTTCGGAGGAATGATCATCTTTCTTTTAATTTTGATTGGCGCCAGCGGTATGGGAGCCATGATCGTTCGAAGTCTCGTACCCGGACCTCGTGGTGGCGGGCCTGGATTTGGACTGCCTTTCTCACCGGGCGGCGGAAGTCTGTTGTGGTCCTTCGCCGCGATGGCACTGGCTTGCGGCGTCACGATGAACAACCTCATTCTGCTGACGGAGAACCGTCTGCTCCTGCCGACCGAGAATCGCTCGACGGCTCTTCGCATCGGGTTCTTTATTCAGTTTCTTCTGATCGTCGGAGCCGCGGTTTACCCATTTTGGAGAAATCCGTCCTACCCCGTTTACCAGTTCGCAAGCTCGCTGGGCGTATTGGGTGGCCTGCACCTTGCAGCGGTCGCTTTGTTTTCAGTCACCGAAGAAATGAACCTGTCACGTCGAATCCATCAGCAGAACCGCGATGCCACAGGATGGCGGCGGTTGCTTGTGATGTTTCGTCCCGGCGGTGCGTGGGGCGCCATCTATGTGCTGGCGCAAATGGCCCTGCTGCTTGTCGTCGGAGCCGTCTTTCTGAAGACGTCCAGTGCCGAGTTCAGCTGGCTGTTGGCGATCTGCGCCTATATCTGCTTCTTCTCCGGCCTTCCGACCTGGGTTGGCCGGATGATGGTGAAGCGTCAATTCAAACCGTTTCACCTGCGCGCGGGAATTCTTCTGATGATTCCTGTCGCGGCCCTATTGCCGGACTTTCTGGTGTATTTGCTTACCGGCGATTTCGGCGGTATCTACTCCAGCCGACATATTCTTGATCCATTTCGAACTCTCAATGCCTGGCGCCAGCCATTCACCGCGCCCTGGCATTTCCTTTCCTTTGGGCTTGGCCTGATTGGCATCGCCACTTACCTGATGTTAATTCGCATGGGACAGCGTGAGTGGATGCCGCGGAAGCGGACACATGAGACCTCGCGTTGACTGGGCCGCCGCCCAGATCGTTGCCGCAGCGTTCCGGCTTGCCCTTCCACGCGCGCCGATCGGTGGACGGCTCGGTGAACGACTGGGTTCGGGCACGGGAAGTTCACTCGAATTTCAGGAATATCGCCAGTACGCACCGGGAGACGATCTTCGCCATGTCGACTGGGCGGCATATGCCCGCTCCGAAGTGCTCGCCGTCCGGTTGTACCGGGAAGAAGTTGCGCCGCGCATCGATCTCGTTTTCGATACGAGCACATCGATGGTGGTCACCGACGAAAAATCGAACGCTTACGGCGACCTCGCAGCGCTTCTTGCCTGCGCATCTGCTTCGACGGAGGCGAACTCGCGAGTCATCACGTCTTCCGCCGAGCCGGAGCCGCTGTATCGGCCGGAAGAGATCGAACGACTGCTCGATTGCGGCGCTAAAAACTCGGCGCTTGAAGAATCGCGGATACCATTCCGGCGTGGTTCGTTGCGCGTCGTCATCAGTGATTTCCTTTTTCCTCATGATCCCGAAGTCCTGGTCGGACGACTGTCGCGCGGCGGCGCCTGGCTCGCAATCGTTCAACTGACATTGCGAGACGAAGCCGAACCCTGCGTCGAAGGAGGACGCCGCCTGATCGATGTCGAAGGCCGCGGCGAACTGGATATGGTCATCGACGAAAAAACGATTCGGGATTATCGCGCCCGTTTCAATCGTCTTCGCCTTGGGCTTTCGGTCGCGGCGCGGCGCGCGGGAGCACAATTTGCGTACATCACTGCAGGAACCCCTATGCGACAGGTTGCCCGTGCCCTTGCCTCCGCTGGAGTGTTGGAGCCTTTATGATTTTCACCACTCCCCTCGGACTGTTCGCATTGCTCGCCATTCCTGCCATTGTCGCAATTCACCTTTTTCGAAGGCGCTTTCCACCGCGTCCTGTCGCGGGATTATTTCTGTGGCAGGTGGGGCGACAGACTCCCGAAGGTGGCGGCAGGATTTCCAGGCTGCCCATTACGGCGAGCCTCATCCTCGAATGTCTGGCCGCACTGGCGCTGGCAATGATTCTTGCCGGTGCAAGGATCCGGCCGGCAAGCGTCAGCGAACATCTCGTTGTTCTGCTTGACGACTCGGCTTCCATGTCTGCCGTCAACTCGCGTGGAGAAAGCGCGCGTGATCGCGCGGTGCGCCGGCTCCTTGCCGAAATCGAACGTCTGGGTTCGAGTGCCCGAGTCACGCTGGTGGTGAGCGGTGAACGACCATCCGTGCTTCTGGGACCGGCGGCGCTTGCGGTTGAGGCGCGCGCGATGCTGGAGAAATCCGACAGATGGAAACCGGAAGCGCCCCATCACTCCCTCGACCTGGGTCTTCGGCTTGCCCGCGAGCTTGCCGGCAAAACCGGCCGGCTGATGGCACTCAGCGACGCGCCGCCAGCGAATGGGAAGGAAGTCGACGGTGTCTTCTGGGTCTCCGTCGGCGAACCACTCGCCAACGTCGGTATCACTGCGGCTCAACGCACGATTTCGCCTCTGGAGGGAAAGGGGGCGGTATCGCTGACGTTCGCCAATTTTTCGGATTCACAAACGAAGCGACGGCTGACTCTGAAAACTGCTGAGAAGGAAACCGACAAGGAACTGCTCGTCCGAGACATCGATCTGGCGCCGGGAACTTCCTCTGTCACTCTTCCGCTACCATCGGGGATCCCCGCGATAAAGGTTTCGCTTTCGGACGACGCCTTGCAGCGGGATAACGAAGTCACGCTGGTCGAACCTCGTCCGCAGGAAGTTGGCGTGGAAAACCATCTGCCGGAAGGCCGTGGGCGTCAGGCTCTATCGAAAGCGCTGAGCTCCCTGCCCGGCGTGACACTCGCGGAACACGGGCATCTTGCGTTTGTTCCTGCATCCGCACTCGATCAGCCGGTCGCGTCCGGCGTATGGCGCGTCGGGTTTGGCCGCGCACCGGCAACGCTCACGGCGCCTGGGGAAGCGCGGGATTATGTTGGCCCGTTCGTGCCGGAGAAGCGGGATTCCCTGATGGAAGGCATCACGCTGGCCGGCGTCGTTTGGACGGGAGCATCGCCACTCGCACCCGGAGTCCATCCCCTGGTTTCCGCGGGGGATCAGCCACTGATCGTATTGCTCGGCCAGCGTCCGGAGTCCGGCATCCTCTTCAACCTCGATCTGGATCGCACGAATCTGATTCGGGCGCCCGATTGGCCGATATTGATTTCGAATCTTGTCGAAACCCGAAGACAGAGTCTGCCGGGACCGGATCGCTGGAATTACCGCATCGGCGAATGGGTACGGGTTCGTCTGGGGCGGGATCCGAAAGGTCCTCTGCGATTCCGTTGTGGCGGAATCGAACGCAATTTACCGGCGGGACGCTCCGTGGAATTCGCCGCTCCCTCTCCGGGTGGATTATTGCAATTGAGGGAAGGCGATGCCGTCCTGTTCGAACTGGGTGTGAATTTTCTGGATGAGGATGAAACCAACCTTCGTGCAAAGAGCACATCCGAGATTGGCAAATTTGCCAGTGCTTCCCAGGGATTGCGCTCTGAAAATGGTCCGGCATCGGATCCACTATTCTGGGTTCTCGTGGTGATCGGCGGACTGGCGATAATCCTTAACTGGTACTGGCTCTCTCCTCGAACGAAACCAAAAGAATCGGTGGCGCATGGGTAATCTCTACCTTCTTTACCCGGAACTTCTGCTCCTGCTCGTCCCGTTGGTGTTCTTCTATTTCTGGCGTTTCCGATCGAAGGGAACCGGTGGCATCACACGATTGCTGATTCTGGCAACACTGGCCTTGCTTGCGGCGATACCGCTCGCCCCGTTGGGTGGCAAGGGAGTGGATGTGGTGGTGATTGCGGATCTTTCCAAGTCCATGCCCGCAGACATGCGCAGCCACGAACTGGAGATCATCAATCTGCTCGAGAAGCGACGTGCGGCGGGCGACCGCGTCGGCATCGTCACGTACGGACGTGAAGCGCGTATCGAACGACTGCCGGAGGAATTCGGCCAGTCGAGTTCCTTTTTTCAGGAAGTGGATACTGACGGTAGCGATCTTGGTGGAGCGATCAGTCTTGCAGCCAGCCTGATTCCGCGAACAAGGCCGGGGCGACTGATTGTTTTATCCGACGGCGAAGGAAACGGCGCTCCCGCACTGGCGGCGGCGCACGAAGCCGCCGCCCGCGGATTGCCGGTGGATTTTCGCGCGTTCTCCCGCGGAGAAGCCGCCGACGTCGCCGTCGAGTCTCTTGATCTTCCAGGTACCGTGGATGAACGTGAACCGTTTCAATTCTCGGCATGGGTGCGCACCGATCGCTCCGTGGAGACCGAGGCGATACTCTCGCGAGACGGCATTGAAATCGCGAGACAAAAGCAGACGTTTCATCCGGGTGCTACGCAGCTGACGTTCCGGGACGTCATCGTTCAACCGGGCATTGCTCGCTATCAACTTGCACTTCGCGGGCCGGGAGGCGCAGCAGATCGCGTGCCGGAAAACAATTTCGGCAGTGGTGCGATTCGCGTGGAAGCCCCGGCAACGATACTGCTCGTCAACGCCTCCGGCGGCCCGGACAATCTCAGTCGAGCACTTGAAGCGGGAAAGCTGAATGTACAAGCCGTGATGCCTCGCGGATTGCCGCACGATCTTGCCGGCCTTGCCGGATTCCGCGCCGTCATTCTCGAAAACGTCCCAGCCGGTGACGTGGGACCGCAGGCACTCGGCGCGCTGGCGCGCTTCGCCACGGATCTCGGAGGAGGCGTGCTGCTGACCGGCGGTAATGGTTCGTTTGGAGTCGGCGGCTATTTCAAATCGGTGATCGATCCATACCTGCCGGTGTCGATGGAAATCAAGAATGAACATCGCAAGTTGTCGCTGGCCATGGTCGTCGCGCTGGATCGCTCGGGCAGCATGGCCGCGCCCGCCGGCGACGGCCGAACCAAAATGGACCTGGCGAACCTTGGAACCTGCGCCGCCATTGGAACACTGGGCCCCTATGACCAGGTGGGCGTTATCGCGATCGACAGTGCCGCGCATGTGATCAGTCCGCTGACAACAGCGGACGACGTTGCTGGAATTTGCTCCAGGGCGCGGACCATACGGTCCATGGGCGGAGGAATTTTCGTCTACACCGCCCTGGTCAGCGCAGCGAACATGATTCAGCAGTCGGACAAAGGCACGCGGCATATCGTGCTATTCGCCGATGCCGCCGATGCCGAAGAGCCCGGCGATTATCAGCGGCTGCTCAGCACCATTACGCCTCTTGGAATAACGGTCAGTGTCATTGGAATGGGAACGGAAGCCGATAGCGATGCGGAGTTCCTGAAAGACGTGGCCCGGCGGGGCCAGGGGCGCATTTACTTTTCCGCGAACGTCGATGATCTTCCCCGCTTATTCGCCGAAGAAGCGATCACCGTGGCAAGATCCAGTTTTGTCAGCGAACCAACGCCATCACACACACTGGCCGACATGGTGCTGCTTGGCGACCTGCCTTCCTCCAAATTTCCCGATGTGGATGGCTATAACCTTTCGTATTTGAAGCCCGGCGCAACGATGGGGGTGGTCACCGATGATGAGTATCATGCGCCGTTGTTGTCGTTCTGGCATCAGGGTCTGGGACGCGTGGCGGCATTGACACTGGAAGTCGACGGAAAATATTCCCCCCGATTGAACGCATGGAAGGATTTCGGCGGCTTCTCGACGGGCCTCGGGCGATGGCTTCTCGGCGGAGAACCGCCTCAGGGAATTCGCGCGAGTATGGACCGTGAGGGCGGCCAGGGAATCGTCCGATTGGAGCTTGATCCGGATCGCAAACGCGGAGGTGTCGACGATATCCGAACGGCGGCGGCCGCAATTGCGATGCCCGCCGACTCCGCAATCGGGCCATCGCAAAAACTGAATCTCTCATGGACCGGCGAGAACACGATGGAAGCGCGGTTCCCGATTCAGAAAGCAGGAATCTATCTGGGAGCGGTGGATCTGGGTGGTGGAAGATTTCTTTCGCTTCCACCGCTGACGCTTCCCTATTCACCCGAGTTCGAACCTCGCCAGGATCCGGACGAAGGGAAAAAAACACTTCTGGAAATAGCACGCGTTTCCGGCGGAGTCGAACGCACGGCGTGGGATGGCGTTTTCAATGCGAGTCTGCTGCGGCAAAGGGAAGTTCGAGATCTGGTGATACCGCTGGCACTAATGCTGCTGTTGCTGCATGTGATGGAGATCGCCGGACGACGGCTGTATTTCTTCGCAGTGGCGAACACCTGGCTGGGTTCTGTTCGATTTCCGAAACTCAGATTGCCGATACGGCGCGCCGCTGCAAAACCGGTCGCGACGCCGCGCGAACCGGCAACGGTGGTCCCGCAATCGAAGCCAGTCGAATCGCCGTTGTCGCGTGCAAAGGCCAGGGCTCGGGACCGCATCCGCTGAAATTGCCCCTCCTTGCCGTGCCTGGACCGGAGGGGCAATTGGTGGAATTGAAAGTCGCTACTGGCCGCGACCGCCGGCCGGAGGCGCTCCGCCGGGTGCCCCACCGCGGCCGCCACCGCCACCGCCGCCCCGTGCAGGAGCGGGCGGAAGAGTCCCACCTTCAGCGAGAATCTTCATGTTATCGACCGCTGTCTGAAACTGCGTTCTTCGTCGTGTCTTGTCCGCTTCCTTTGCCGCGTCGTCTGCCAACGGTGAGTTGTCCCACATCAGCGTATAAACGATTTTCGAGGTGGTTGCGGTCACCGGCCTCGCTTCAAGAGTCCCGTGATACTGGATGTACGGCTGACCAGCTCTCACGGGCTGTGTGTAGGTATAAGAAAGTTCCGTCTTCCCGACCAGGATTTCACTTCCGATCGAACGAACGGTTCCAACTTCACCATCCTTGCCCGAAACGATCGTGCAAGCGACGCGAAGCCATTCGCCAATATCGCAGTACTTGCCCACGCGGGCCCATACTTCCGCAGCGGGCTTGTTGACGTTTGCCTCCATGACGACGGAAACATAGTTTGGATTCGCGATGGCGCTGCTGCCGGTTGCGGCCGGAGCAGTCTGTGCCCCAGCAGCGCCCGGAGCAGGAGGAGCAGGTGGCTGCGCAACGGCGATACCCGAGACTGCGACGATCACCATCGCGACGAGAAAAATAGTTTTACTGAATTGATTCCGCATGATTCCTCCAATTGATGTGGCCTGTGGCCTCTTGTCGACGCCTATCTTGTCACAACAATTCGGGGGGCGTCGCGGAATTTCCATGTGACAATCTTGGGTCGTGAGCAACATTTTGCAGTCCTTACCTGCCGGCGAACGCGTCGGCATTGCGTTTTCCGGCGGCCTCGATACCAGCGCCGCCATTTACTGGATGCGTCAGAAGGGCGCGATTCCATACTGTTACACCGCCAACCTCGGCCAGCCCGACGAAAGCGACTACGATGAGATTCCACGCAAAGCCCTGGAATATGGCGCCGAAAAAGCGCGCCTGATCGATTGCCGATCGCAGCTGGTGCGTGAGGGTCTCGCGGCGCTGCAGTGCGGCGCGTTTCACATCACGACCGCTGGAATTGCCTATTTCAATACGACGCCAATCGGACGCGCCGTCACCGGAACCATGCTCGTCGGCGCAATGAAGGAAGACGGCGTCGACATCTGGGGCGATGGAAGCACGTACAAGGGAAACGATATCGAGCGGTTCTACCGCTATGGGCTGATGGTGAATCCTCACCTGCGCATCTACAAGCCCTGGCTCGATCAGAAGTTTATCGACGAACTGGGTGGCCGCAAGGAAATGTCCGACCTGCTCGAAAAAGCCGGACTGGGTTACAAGATGAGCAAGGAGAAGGCATATTCCACCGACTCCAACATCTGGGGCGCCACGCACGAAGCCAAGGACCTGGAGTATTTGAAGAACGGCATCAGGATCGTCGAACCCATCATGGGCGTTGCGTTCTGGCGGGACGACGTTTCAGTCAAAGCGGAAGAGGTTCGCGTCACGTTTGAAGAAGGGCTGCCGGTTGCCATCAACGGAAAAAGGTATGCGAGCCAGGTGGACATGGTGCTCGATGCAAATGCCATCGGGGGTCGGCACGGTCTTGGAATGTCCGACCAGATTGAAAATCGCATCATCGAAGCCAAGAGCCGCGGCATTTATGAAGCGCCGGCCATGGCGTTGTTCTTTATTGCGTATGAACGTTTGATTACCGGCATCCACAACGAAGGCACCATCGAACAGTATCGCGATATGGGACGCCGACTTGGCCGGCTGTTGTACGAAGGCCGCTGGTTTGATCCGCAGGCGGTCATGTTAAGGGAAACTCTGCAGCGATGGGTGTCGAAAGCCGTGACGGGAGAAGTCACAGTCGAACTGCGGCGCGGCAACGATTACTCAATCCTGAATACTGAGAGCCCGAATCTCACCTACGCCCCCGAGCGTCTCACGATGGAAAAAGGAGAAGGCGCGTTCACCCCGCAGGATCGCATCGGCCAGCTCACCATGCGCAATCTTGATATTTCGGACAGCCGCGCCAAACTATTCGTCTACTCGAAAGCCGGGCTGCTCGGACCGAAAGCATTTGATGGATTGCGGCTGATTGAAGGCCCCGACGAGAAGAAATAAGTTATCGCTTTTCGGTGAAGCGGTCGCTGCAATTGCGAGCGCGATATTCGAGTCTTCGTAGCGCCATCCGTGGTGAGGCGTAACGGCGGCTCCGGTATTTTCCCGTGACGACGATGTCGCGGAGCTGATGCTCACTCACAGGATCGCCAGAAGATCCTGGTCTACCGAAGGAGTGGTGTGCTGGCAGGCTGAGCCTCGCGAATCACGCGACGTCGTTCTTCGCCATCTCGTCGGTCGTGTGGGTCATCGCCCGCAAAGAGCGGAACGGCACGATGACATCCATTGCACCGCCGGCTGGGCTGTCAGCCACTGTAATCAATACCGACGAACGGGACGTATCCCATTATTGCCGCGGTATCGGTGGATGACCTGGTAAACGCGGTCGTCAACGGACAAGGCGTTCTCGTCGTAGTCGCAACAGGCGTCGACATGTCGCATGGCTTCCGTCTCACTGCGGAGCCGACGACGCTCTCGGGGGCGGGACCGCGTCGACGGTCTATAATCCGGTCGTGCTCTCGAAGGAATGCCACGTTGTTCCGAGCAACATGAGCGTGCTCGAAGGGGAATCACACGCGAAGAATTGCCGAAGTGCTCCACGTGAGAACTGCGTCGCCATTCCTAACCCCGATCAGACGTTAGCTCGCTAGTTTTGGGGGCCGCCTCTTCCGCCACGCTGGCCACCGCGTCCGCCGGCTCCACGCCCGCCGCCGCCAAAGCCCGTATACGGTGTTGGCTTCACGATCAGTCGATCGAGGAACAAGTCGATCGAGTGCGCCATGACCTCGACGGCGTCGAGCGCCGCGTTATCGAATGCGTGAGCCGCGCCCTGTATCAATGTCAATGCGGTCGGCACGGCTACTCCGTTCAGCTTGTTGAAGAAATCGATGCTTGACGTCATTGGCACTGTCGTATCGGCTGTGCCGTGGATGAAGATTGTCGGCGCGAAGGTCTTACCGATGTATTTCGCCGGCGATGCGGCGTCCATCACCTTCGTGCGTTCTTCGGGGGACAGTGTTGTCGGGAACAAATTACCTGCAGGGCTCGCGAGCGGATAGACGCCGATGCCCGCCTGCACGTTCGAACTGGCGCCGGCATTGCCGCCATTGCCCTCGAACTCGGCCACTCCGTTCGTTCCGGCCGAAAGCAGCGACAGCAAACCACCCGCGGAGTAGCCCGCAATGGCGATTTTGTCGGCGTCGATGCCAATTTTGTCGGCGTTCGCCCGCACCCAGCGGATCGCAGCCTTCGTGTCATGGATCTGCGCCGGCCACAAGCCCTGGCTCACCAGGCGATAGTTTGAAGAGATGTTCGTGTATCCCAGGCGCCCCAGCGCCCGCGCGTCGTTGACGATGTAACCCGCATTCTTATTGCCGGTGGAAAACCCGCCTCCGAAAAGATGAATGATCGCCATCCGTTTCGGTGTCACACCTTGCGGCGGATGGTAGACATCGAGCAGCAGGTCGATATCGCCGCCCTTGCCAAAGACAATGTCTTTGTCCACGCGCAAGTCGCTGTTGTTCTGAGCCTGGGCCATCGCGGCCGGAAGACCGGCCAGAGCAGGAATTGCGACGAGCGCGCCTGTCGCTTTTACAAAACTACGTCTGTTGATCTGATTCACTTTGTCGTCTCCTTAGGCTGTGGTGCGGCACATTCTATATCAATGTATTACCGTTAGCGGTGAGGCAGTTTGAGTTCAGTTTGCTTTTGCCCCGTCGATGATCTTTCTGGGACCGTACGTCAGGCGCACAATCCTTCGGTATTGGTGTGGAGGATAGAGGGTGGTGCACTCGACATGACAACTTAACCTTGCACGTTACTGGGCTACAACCTGGTTACGCCCGGCCGCCTTCGCTCGGTACATAGCGGCATCTACACGCTGGAGGATAAAGTCGACCGCTTCGCCTCGTGCCACTTCAGCCACGCCCGCACTAATCGTGAGGGGTACACGGTGGCCGCGTTCATAGAAAGCTATCGCTTCGATAGCTGCACGCACGCGTTCAGTAACGCGCGTCGCCCCTTCCAGCGTCGTTTCCGGAAAGACGATCAGGAATTCTTCGCCGCCATAGCGGCCGACCTGGTCCTGCAGCCGCAATTGCGACCGAGCGGCAGCCGCGACGAGCCGCAACGCATGATCACCGACGGTGTGGCCAAACCGATCATTGATCGACTTGAAATGGTCAATGTCGAACATTGCGATGCAGAGCGGGTCGGCATAGCGCGCTGTGCGCTGACACTCTTCGGTAGCAACTTCGAGAATTCGGCGCCGATTGAGGGTTGCGGTCAATTCATCGGTCGATGCCAGCATCCGCAACTCCGTGGTGCGGGCCTCGACCAACAATTCGAGACGTTGACGCTCATCCGCTGCGCGGCGATCGGAAGTGGCGACCAGCTCGGCGAGTTCCTTGATTGTGTTGTTGACCAGAAAGGACAGGACATCGACCGGATCGCCTCGAAAATCGCGTTCCACCTGAATCGAGAAATCGCCGGACGCGAGGGCGACGAGCGCCTCGTTCAATTCCTGGATCAGCGTCGACATTCGAGCCTCGTTATCACGCGCAGTCGTGATCAGACGCTCCAGTTCTTCAGCTATCGCGTTAAAGAAAAAGGCAACCGTGTCGTCGTAGTCGCGAGACAGCGTACGCGGCAACCGATAGGTGAAGTCCCCCTGGCAGAGCAACAACAATGCTTCAACGAGGCGGGCAGGGAGCGCGGGACCTCCGCTTAGTGCCTGTTCAGACTCGTCTTGATCCAAGCCAAAGCCTCCTCAATCGTGGCGAAGAATCGTGTCGGCACCCGCGGAGGGTTGATGCCGATGAAAATCGAAGCCACGGCGCGGCCGAACGGAGTACTACCCACGAGAGCAAAACAAACCTGAAATTCCGGGTTTGGCAGGTCGTGATATACCGATCGGGCGCCGGCATCCTGCCGCACTACCTGATCCATCATGACGATGACACCGGCACGATGGCCGCGAGACTGCAGGTACTGTAACTGTGCCGTGACGCTTTGGTGAGCGGTTGTCGCATCATCTGTCGTGCCGTCAAATGGAACCACCGCGAGGATGTGAGGTTCGATCTCATAGAAATCCGCATTTGACGTCGTTGCAAACTTTGTCCAGGTGGAGGTATCGATCTTCATACGTTCATTTGGGACGAACGGCGGCTTTCGCACCACAAGATACCCTCGTCGATCGTAGCGACGAGTTTAGTGGGTACGCCGGGTTTGGTCAGACCGATGAAAAAGCTGCCGATGGCGCGAGAAATCGGGTTGGAGACCACGAGGGCGACTGCATAGAATATTTCCGGATTCATGCCACGAGCATAGATGCGCCGGGCCTCGCTATCCTGCGAAAGCAATTGAAACAGGCAGACGACCACCGCGCAGCGACTTCCGCTCGAGTGTGCCCAGTTTGTCTGGAATTCCATGTTGATGCGTGCAGACGCCGCATCATCCTTCAGGCCTCTCTCCGGCATGACGATCGCAATATCTTTCGCAGCGAGGTAATAGCGCGTGTTGACCGTCTCGCCAAGTGGCTGCCAATGGTGTTCAGGTTCGCGCATCGCGAAAAATGTTACTGGACAGTCCACGATTCTTCAGAATATTTTTGCCGGAACCTGCGTAGGATTACAGGAGAGACTCTGTCTTCCCTGGTGAGTTGGTGGCACTGGATTTATCGGTTTCTGTCATCCTTTCGCTGAACGTTTCAGGAGGTACCGATGGGATGGATTTTCCCAGTGGAGTTCGCGAATATCGTTGCCTTTATCACCACCCCCGAACCCCAGACTCCGTTACTTCTCAGCTTCAGGGATGTTTCGGAATTTCTCCAGGCACTTCAGCACGACCTCGATGGCGAATCTCGGCTTATTTCGGCAGACCCCGAGTGGATTCCTGCCGTGGTCAAAGCTTCGCAACGCGGCTCACAACAATTACAAAGCATTGCCGATTCGTTGCAGGACGGACCGTTGCCTCAATCCGTTATCCGCGAAGTCTTGAACCCCCTGCAGCGGCTCCTCGGGGATTACAATTTTTTCGGTTTGGCTGTCACCATGCCAAACAACTACGACCGCACCACGGATTTTGCCAAGGCAGCGGCATATCGCTCTGGGCATCACGCCATTTTCCTGATTCCCCAGATTGGAAGTGCAGATTCAGCATTGCAATGTCTGACGCCTTTCCGCCCAATTTCATTGCTGGCCGAACAGCCGGACTCCTGGCCGGGCATTCTGTTCTGGACCAGGAGCGGCGGCGCTGCTTTCGTCAGTCTGAAAGAAGCGGAATCTGTCTTTAAGGCTCTGGTAGACGCGTCGGAACGTGGTGCACCGGTGAACCGATCCGGCGAACAGCTCGATCGCATTTTGAATGCGGCCCAGCCCCAGAGGAAATCCAAAGCCATACTTCACCTGAGTGACCTGCACTTTGGCTCAGATGTTCTGTCGGATCGGCCCAGCTATTTGCTGACGCACTTACAGTCGAAGTTGGACTCGATTGATCGCATCGTCATCACAGGAGACCTCTTTAATAATCCCCGCCCCGGGGATGCCGTCGCCTTCAATGCGTTTCGCGATGAACTCCGACGCTCTACAAAGAAAGACATCATCGTCATCCCCGGGAATCATGACTCCAAATTCATGGGAAACAGTTATCGGTTTATGGGAAGGAACCTCGAACAGCTGGCGGCTCTGGAGTGGAGAAACATTGTTGTGGACGACGATATTCAGTGTGTCTTTCTCTGCTTCGACACCTCGATGAATACCGACTGGGCGACGGGACGCATCACCAGCGGGCAGACGATGAGAATAGCCATAGACTTTGAGAATGAATGTCGCTCGAATCCGAAGCTGAAGCAGTACCACCGTATTGCGCTGATCCACCACCATCCGTTTTCATTCGAAGTTGCCCAGCATACTCTGCTTCAGAAAGTACTGGGCTTCTTCGGATATCCCGACGAGCGGTTTTTGGAAATGCTCGATGCGCAACAATTTGTAGACTGGTGTGCGAAGCGAGAAGTGCCGCTAATCCTGCATGGCCATAAACATGTGCCCAAACACATCACACAAAAAGTTGAATTCGATAACGGGACACAGAAAATCTCTCGTGTCGTCACCGCGATCGGGTGTGGCACTTCTCTTGGCGCCGAAAATTACCCCATGTCTTACGATATTCTCCGGTGGAGCCCTTCAAACGGGTGCTGGAGCGTGTCCTTTTGGGCCGACGACAACAAAGGCAGCGGATTTTTTCCGCAACTCATCTCCGTCCAAACGCAGAATGACTGGAGAGATAATTTCGACGTGATGAAGCCAATTGAATTGAAGCATTGACCGTTGGCATCGAAGTGCGCCTTCCGACGATAACCGGACGGGCGGCACATCGAATCGTGCTGAGGTCTATCCCATGCAATCAGACGGTAACGATGCGTTCACGGAGGTAAGCAATGGCACAATCCGGAGCCCAAACAGTCGAGAATGAAAACGTCCTGATAAAAATATGGCCCGAGGATGACGCCTGGAGAGGCAAGGTTCGTTTTTTGCCTGTGGGGCAAATCGTGGACTTCGTCGCTGAAAACGAACCTTCCGCCAAGGAAGAGGCTCAACGCATAGCAGGGCAGACAGACCTGCACTGGCAACCGAGTCAGGAGGTGGCGACGGACTAGAATTCACGCCGCGAGACTCGCGGTATTGGCAAGTGGTTAAATCTGCCGGCATCTGGAACAACTTCGCTCACCCATGCAGATTCGCTCCGTGTAAAATATCCCGACAAAAGGAGAAACATCATGGCAAAACGGTCTCCAGAGGAAACTCCATCACTGCAATCGATCGCCTCCTATGTCAAAAGCAATGCAGCGCAGGCAAAGAAAGCGCAGCACATGCACATGGAGGAAGGCTCCATGGTGACGCGCGAAACCGATTACAAAGGCCACCACATTGTCGTGCGCACAAAGTACGAAGTGGAGGTTGATGGAAATCGACTAATGGGACATTTGGGGGTGAACGACGCCGGGTCGGTTCACTATCATCCGATCCCGAACATGAGTTTCACTTCAGCACTCGACATGATAAAGAAAGTCATCGACGTGTTTCCGAATGATTTCGACTCCAACGGTGGACCGACGCCGATGCCACCGATGGAACATCATTCGGGGAACAAATCGACTATGTCGAAGAAGATTAAAACCTCGATGGATAAGACCGCAGTGAAGCGGAGGAAGGGGTAACCATGGCGGCTGTTACGCGTTCCAATGTTGTCACAAACGCATCCGCGCGCCAGAAGTACATCAATGGCGTCAAGTTGCTGAAAGCGGAACTTCCGGGACCCACCACCGTCTCACTGGGGATACCGGGACCGAGCGCAAAAATCAGCACGTACGATTTGTTTATCGTTTGGCATCACATCGCGATGAATACATTCACGCCGCCCACTCAAAGTGATCGGAATGCTGCCCATCGTGGGCCCGTCTTCCTTCCCTGGCACCGCTTCATGCTGCGACAGCTGGAACTCAATCTGCAGCGGGTTCTTCATGACAACAGTTTCGGGCTTCCTTATTGGGATTGGGCGGCCGATGGACAACTGAGCGCCGCAGCGCAGAAGACGGCGCCAATTTGGCAGGCCGGAAATTTTGGTGGGCAAGGCAATCCGATCTCGACTGGACCGTTCGCACCACCGCAGTTCGTCGTGAAGATCGAAGCCAATTCCAGTGGAAGCCTCGTACAAACAAATCACGGATTACGGCGAGCGTTTGGAGTCAACGGCGCATCCACGCTCCCGAAACGGGCCGATACCGCAGGGGCGTTAGCTCAAAACAAATATGATCTGGCCCCCTGGAGTACGAGTTCAGCAGGTTTCCGGAATTATCTGGAGGGGTGGAATCCGGCTCTGGGCCTTCACAACCGCGTTCACGTGTGGATTGGTGGTGATATGCTGCCATCGACATCACCCAATGACCCAATCTTCTTCATGAACCACTGCAACGTGGATCGGATCTGGGAAAGCTGGATGCAAAAGCCTGGCGGCCCGGGGCGAATTTACGCGCCAGGAGATGCTGAAGCAGCGACACTAAAGGGCCACCGCCTCCACGACACGTTGTCCTCTCTTTTGAGTGGAACGACCACCCCATCTCAAATGTTAAACGTGACGTCACTATATGTTTACGATTCGCTTGTCGTTTAGTGGATCCGCACGTCAACCAGGCACGCGGATAGGTGAGCAGGGCTGGCAAATGGATGAATGCGGTCGTCAGCGGGCACTGCGGTTTACACAAATCCTCGACGATTCGCTTAAGGAAGCGCCCATCTTATCGACGGCCTGGCTGACGAACTGAAGTCGATCTCTCGGCGTGCGCGGATTGCAGATGCTCCTCGCTCGTGAGGAGACCTCCCAAGCCACCACACACACCACCGATCAACCCCATGACCGGCAGGACGAATACAGCCCCTCCCAGGACACTCCAATTGATGTACTCGCGCATCGACTTATAGTGGTGCATCTGAAAGCCGCGAATCTTATCTACATGCTGAGAAACAGCCTGCAGGAACATATTGTCGACAATAAGAGTGGTTGCAATGATAAGACCCGTGGCAATGAACGCTGTCAGCGCCCCAGTCCCAGCGCCATCACGAACACGAGTTCGAATGCCGTCACCGATCCGCAGTGTTTTCCGCGCGCCAAGAAAACCAGCCAGTCCGTAGCAGCAAAACGTGCATAAATAAATGGCGAGAATCCAACCCCCCAATTCCTCGTCCGAACGGGTGCTGGGGAACAACTGATTGAGCACGATCCATGGCATCGCGAATGCGCCCATGTATAGCCCGTAATGGTAGTTCTTCATGGTCGAACCTCCGCTGAAGGACGAGCCGTTTCGGTTTCGTACTTATGCCACAGGCACCTATTGTAGTCGCCGGCTGAATCCGCCGTACACGCATTCGAAGTTGTTAGCGTGTGGATTCCAGGAGCGGAAAACC
>Ga0105248_10003617_pt1 | contig 17149 bp, 13 predicted proteins | sample KBSS34metaG_FD_81524 | JGI IMG/M metagenome (GOLD analysis project Ga0105248, IMG submission 81524) | Switchgrass rhizosphere microbial communities from Kellogg Biological Station, Michigan, USA - KBS S3-4 metaG | ecosystem: Host-associated > Plants > Roots > Rhizosphere > Soil | place... | reverse complement strand
TGGGAGGTCTATAACGTAACCAATACGGTGAAATTCGACCCCGCTTACATCGGCACCAACCTGACTTCAGGAAACCTTGGGATAGCCAGTGCCCTTCTCACCAGCCCTCGCCGGATGCAGTTCAGCCTGCGCTACGACTTCTAACTCAAAACTTCCATCTAGTCACAATTGAGCGCCGGAGGAGATTATCTCCTCCGGCGTTTTCGCTTTTACCAAGTAAAGTAGAACCAACATGTTACGACCACCACCTATCTCATTCACAGGACTCGCCGACTAGATGAATCCCTTCTCTCGCGCCGTTTTTACCGCCGCCTCGCTCGCCGTCCTCTGCGGCATTCTGCCCGCGCAGACATCCAGACCCGCCATCACGCTCGATGAATTTCTCAATACCACCGAGATTGTGGGGGCGCGGCTCTCCCCTGACGGGACTGCTGCCGTAATCGGCACCGAAGCACCTGATTGGAAGGCCAGTACTTTCCGCCACACACTTTGGCTGTGGACGGCAAAGGATGGCTTGCGTACCCTCACCCAGTCCGGCTCGGATGAAGGTGCGGAGTGGAGTCCGGATGGCAAGTGGATTGCGTTTCTCTCTGATCGCCCCATTGTCGGCAGCCACGAGGAGACCCCATCTGGCGGAGACGATGGCGGCTCAGGAGCTGCTGGCGGTCACAGGCGTGGCCGTGCGGATGGCCCCGAAGACGACAAGACTACCCGACTCTGGCTCATTCCCGTCTCGGGCGGCGAGGCCCAGCCGCTCTACAAGGAAAAGCTCGAAGCTCATGCCTTCGCCTGGTCGGCCGACGGCAAAAGCCTTTATTTTTCAACAACTACGCCCCTCACACCGGCCCAGGAAGATGTTCAGAAAGATCTATGGAAAGACGTCATCCGTTGGCGCGAGCAGGAGCGCGGTGATCTGCTTCTTGCCATGCCCGTCGAGGCTTCGCTGGCTCATACAGCTGCGATGCCCCTCGCGCATGACCCAGCTGTCAAGCCGGAGAAGGGGAGCGATACGAAGATTCCATTGCCGGCCGGATCCGTTACCCTAACGAGCAGCCCCTTTGAAATCAGCGAGATCGAACCCTCGCCCGACAGCAAATCCATTGCATTTCTGACTGTATCCATCAGCCACAGAATGGAAAATCCCTCGGCTACGGAAGTCTTCCTTGTGCCCGCGGCGGGTGGCGAATCCCATCAGATCACTCACAATGAGGCTCTGGAGTCAGGCCTGCGCTGGGCTTCCGACAATCAGTCGCTCTACTTCATCGTCCATGCCGCCGCGGGATCGCTTGAGGGCAAATACCGCGACGTTCAAGGACGGATTTATCGGATGAACGTGGCCAGCGGAAAGATCGACCGCCTCGGTTCCGACTTCACCGGCTCTTTTGAGGACTTTGATTTGCTCCCGGGCGGCCAAGTCATCGCATTGGCGCTCAAGGGCACAGAACAGCAGGTGTATCGCATCGATGCCGACAAGGCGACCAAACTCCCGGGACTGTCTGGTAGCTACGGCGCGTTCTCGGTTCCCAGATCGGGTTCGAGCCTGCTTCTGCGTTACTCCGCGATCAACAAGCCATCGCAGATTTATATCGCCGCCGATGCTTTGCATCCGGATAAAGCGTTTGCTATCACGGAGTTCAATCCTGTTTTTGCCGAACGGGCGCAGCTGGAGTGGCAACCTTATACATGGAAGGCTCCTGATGGGGCGTCCGTTGAGGGTGTACTGCTCTTTCCTCCGGGCAAAAAAGGGGAAAAGCATCTCCGTATGCTGACTTTCATCCACGGAGGCCCGGCTGACGCGGACGGCAACCGTTTTGGCGCGGACTGGTATGACTGGGCGACCATGGCGGCCTCGCAGGGCTGGCTGGTTTTCCGGCCAAACTATAGAGGATCTACAGGTTATGGCGATGAATTCATGCTCGGAATCGCTCCGCATCTGGTCTCCAAGCCCGGCGAAGACATCCTTGCCGGTGTCGATGCGCTGGTCAAAGACGGTTATGCCGATCCTGACAAACTGGCCATTGGCGGCTACAGCTATGGCGGCTATATGACCAACTGGTTAATCACTGAAACTACACGGTTTAAGGTCGCTGTGACCGGGGCCGGGGCGGTGGAACATGCTGCCAATTGGGGTAATGACGATGTGACTTTTGACGATGCGTGGTATTTGAATGGGCGGCCGTGGGAGTCGCCGGAACTTTACCAGTCTGAGGCGGCGCTTTTCCGGCTGAACCGGGTCAAGACTCCGACGCATATTGTTCAGGGCAATAGCGATATCCGCGTGAGCTACCTGGAGGGCGTGACCCTGGAACGGGCCTTGCAGCAGCTCAATATCGATCATAGATTCCTCGTTTTCCCCGGGGAAGGCCACTCGCTGGCGCGGAATCCCTGGCATGGCTACATCAAGCTCCGCGAGGAATTGGAGTGGTTGAACAGGTATTTACCCAAATAGTCCCTGTATGGCTCCGAGTGACGCGGATCAGATGACTTCAGATTGCGATCTGATATTTGCGGATGCCATTCAGATGATTACGGATGTCGATCAGATCATTGCTGACGTTGATTAGATATCGTCAGTCGTGATCTCATACCGGCTACCTCATGGGGAGTAGTCTAGGAAAAGCGGTCCGAGCCCGCAGCTTTCTACAGATTTCAGAAGCTGCGGGGCAAGTGTCGCGTCTAATAGCAGGACTTAGTTTAGGGATTGCATGGTTCAGACCGAAGAAGCACGGCAGGAGTCTTTTCGCCGCACCATCCTGAATGCCCATCGCACGATGGCCTTCAGCGAGACGGTGCGTCTGGCCATCGACAGCTTCCGGTCGAGCAAGACGCGCTTTATGCTGACCGCTCTGGGAATGGTGATCGGCTCAGCTTCCGTCATCTTGGTGGTGACGATCGGACTGACTGGCCGCGACTATGCGCTGGGGCTGATCGAGAAGATCGGCACCAACATGGTGGAGCTGGAGTACTCGGGCGGTGGATCGACCGGGACGGAAAACAATGTATACAACGATTACCTGACGCGTGAGGATGAACGCGCGGTGGTTGCCCAACTGCCCAGCATCCAGTACTCCTCGCCGGTGCTCGAGATGCACGACCGCATCAGCTTTGGCGGTGGCGTGGTGAAAGATACGCTGGTGCTCGGAGTAGTGCCGGAGTATCAGCGGGTTCGCAATCTGCTGGTGACCAACGGCCGGTTTATGGACGAGGAGGACGAGAGCGCTCACATCAAGTGTGCCGTGGTGACGATCCCCTTTGCTCAGCAGATGTTTGGCTCGGCAGAGGAGGCGGTGGGGCAGAGCTTCCAGATCAGCGGCATTCCTTTTACGATCATCGGCACCTTCCGGCAGAGCGTGGATGATTTTGGCCAGTCGGAGCTTACGGACAACACGATTCTGATCCCCTACTCGGTGGGGCGCTACTTCACGGGTACCGACAATGTGAAGCAGATCTATTTCTCGCTGCGCAGCATGGATGATGTTCCGGATGCCTCGGCGGCGATTGTTCGCATCGTGAAGTCGCGCCATCGCAGCAACTCGGTTTACAAGACCACCAATCTGAAGGAACTACTGACGACAGCGGCGCTGATTGCCAATGGCTTGACGGCGGTGCTGATTCTAGTGGCCATGGTTACGCTGGCGGTGGGCGGCGTAGGCATTATGAACATCATGCTGGCCAATGTAAGGGCACGCATCCGGGAGATCGGCATCCGCAAAGCGCTCGGCGCTACTTCGCGAGAGATTCGTCTACAGTTCCTGACCGAGGCGGCCATGATTTCGATCGCCGGCGGCGTCGGAGGCACGCTTGTCGGGCTGGCGCTGCCGCTTTCGGTCCGCATCTTTACCAGTTACGAAATCCCCATATCGCCGTGGTCAATCATTGCCGCGCTGCTGGTTTCGCTGGTGGTCGGCGTTATCTTCGGCACCGTGCCGGCTACCCGCGCCGCACAGCTGGACCCGGTCGAGGCGCTGAAGTATGAATGATCTGCAGGAGCCGGAGTCGAAGGGACCCAATCTGATCCTGATGTATGCGCTGCTGGCGCTGGCTATTCTGGCCGCCATGGGCGTGGCGGCGATGATTGTCTGGCCCTTCTACGTACGGCGCTAGAACTGGTCTGGCCCTGTTGACATCGGTGGCGAGGAGACAGCTTCCATGCCGATCCGCAGAGAAACCGCAGGTCCTTCGGCTGCGTTTGGCACAAAAAGCGTGCCAAACTTCGCACAGGATGACCCATCTTTGAGGGATGTCAACAAAGCTAGAAAAAGTCTAGTGGCAGTGCCTGCGCTGGGCGCAGTAACTCGAATTTGCTTTTGTCTCCCGAGTCTGAACTAAGTCGTGTTTTTGCAATGAAGCCGTGGCATACGAAACGGGTGAAAAAAGCAGATCCTTCGCTACGCTCAGGATGACAATTCTGCTAGAAACCAATGACTCAGGAGACAAGGGAATCTCTGAAAAAGTCTGCGTGGGGCTGCCCTCAGGGGCTGAAGCCCACTGATTCAGCCGGGCTTACTGTACGGGCTGAAGCCCGTACCCTTCGAAAACCCGACTTAATCAGAGGTTCCTTAGTACGTAACTGTCCTGATGAAGTTGTCGACCGTTCCGTCCGCGGGGTTGACGAAGATCACATCCCGCGGGTCGCGCCGGGGAGTGTCCACAGAAAAGATGACCAGCGGAGCCTCGAGGATGGCGGGAATGCTGTGCACCACGTTTCGACGGAAGAAGAGCAGTTCGCCGGGGCCGAGCTCGACCGGCTCGTTGCCATCGACGATGAAGCGGCCGCGCCCGGAGACGATCAGCAGGTACTCGTCACAGGTGGCGTGAAAGTGGGGCGGAACCTCGTGGTAAATCCTGAACATGCGTGAGCTGGCGGCGGCCTCGTCCGTCAGCCGCACGTCCACGAGCATTGTCTCGGCGCTTTCTGGAAACTTGCCAGCCAGTGCTTTCAGGTCAAACTGCGCGGTTGCTTTGCTCATTGCGGAACTCACCCACCCTCCAAGATAGCTTGCCTCTGGCACCTCAGAATATCGTGCGGCGATTCGTGCGTCCGCTGTGAGTAAACGATCTCCTACTTCCGGCTGATTTCGGGGTTGGTGACGGGGGGCGGCGCGGCTCATTTTGCCAGCCGGGAATTCGCTTTTAGATGAGGATTTCGGGTTTCCGGCAACGGAATAAATCGCCTATTGAATAGGGCTTACGCTGGCTCGATTTACAAAAACGCTTTACCTTGTTCAATGCTTCAGGTCAACCCTTCGGGCTTTACACGAAGCGATGTTTTCGGGTTATTCTGAAAACGCTTCCCAGGGGGACGTTTTGAAAGACACTACGGCGTCCAAGAGCAAGGCCGCGATTGAAGTACCCGAGAGAATGGACATACGCACGATCGCGCGGCTTGCCAACGTATCGATAGCAACCGTTTCGCGGACCATTAACGGCGTCACCACGGTTAACGCCAAGATGGCCAAGCGCGTCTGGGATGTGATCGAGCAGCTTGATTTTGTGCCGAACACCCAGGCTCGCGCTCTCGTCTCAGGGCGCAGTAAACTCTTTGGCCTGCTGGTTTCGGAGATCACCAATCCGTTCTTTCCAGAGCTTATCCAGGGGTTTGAGGATATCGCCGTCGAGCACGGCTACGAGATCCTGATCAGTTCGACGAACTACGATCCTAAGCGCATGTCCCACTGCATCCGCCGCATGCTGGAGCGCAAGGTGGATGGTGTTGCTGTCATGACCTTTGGCATGGAAGAGCCGCTGCTCGACCAGTTGGCCAAGCGCCAGGTTCCCCTGGTGTTTATCGATGTGGGCCCGGACCGCCCGGGCGTATCGGTGCTCAAGGTCGACTATCACCACGGCATTCGCAAGGCAGTGCAGCATCTGGCTGCGCTCGGCCACCGGCATATCTCCTTCGTTTCGGGACCGGCGCGGCTGCATTCGGCGCAATCCCGTTTGACCGCATTCAAGAAATCCATGCAGGAGTGCGGCATCACTCCCGACCCAAGCTGGATCATCGAAGGCGATCACACGTTGGAGGGTGGAGTTGCCGCGATGGAAAAGCTGCTCGCCCAGCCGGAGACGCCCACCGCCGTTCTGTGCTCCAACGATATGACGGCTATCGGCGTGATGCATCACCTCTACCGCAGAGGACTGCGCGTGCCGGACGATATCTCGGTGATTGGCTTCGACGACATTCATATCGCGGAGATGATGATGCCGCCGCTCACTACGATCCAGATGTCGCGCTTCGATATTGCCAAGGCGGCTTTTGGGGCTCTGCGCCAGCAGGTTGAGTCGCCGGTGCCGTCGACTGGCAAGCGCGAGATTCGGATTACGACGGATCTGGTGGTGCGGGAATCCACCGGATTCCCACGCGGGACGATGACGCACTTGAAGAGCAAGGGCTGAAGCAGATACTGATAGAAGTGAAGCCGTACAACGCATTGCCGCGCAAGCCCCTGATCTTAGCGATCCGGGGCTGTGTTTTTTTGGCGACACTGCTGTTCGCGGCATTCTCTGCGATGGCGCAGGCCCCGGCGGCCGCACCTGCACAGGGTGGCTTTGAGGACATAACGTCCAAAACCGGCATTCACTTTCTGGGCCAGGCGTCGCATACTTCTCTGAAGTATTTGCCGGAGACGATGGGCTCGGGCGTGGCGCTCTTTGACTATGACAACGACGGCCTGCTGGATATTTTCTTTGTCAATGGAGCGCCGTTGAAGGACCCGATGCCTGTCGATGCGATTCCGCAGAAGAGCGGGCCTGAGTACTGGAACCGCCTGTATCGCCAGAAAAAGGACGGCACCTTTGAAGACGTGACGGAAAAGGCCGGACTGCAGGGCGTGGGCTATGGCATGGGTGTGGCGGTCGGGGACTACGACAACGACGGCTACGAGGACCTCTACGTAACTGCGTTGGGAGGCAACCGGCTCTACCACAACAACGGCAACGGGACATTTACGGACGTGACGGAGAAATCGGGCACGGGCGGCAGCGGGTGGTCGACTTCGGCAGCCTGGGTCGATCTGGATAACGACGGTCTGCTGGACCTGGTGGTGCTGCGCTATATGACCTGGGATTTCCGGGACATTTTTTGCGGGGAGCATCGCGAAGGCTTGCGCGCGTACTGCCATCCGGACCTTTTTCCCCCGGCGATTCCGTTGGTCTTTCACAATGATGGCAACGGGCACTTTACCGAAGTGGCGAAGAAGCTCGGTATCGACAAGCCGGGCAAAGGGCTGGGCATCGCCATCGGCGACTACGACCACGATGGAAAGATCGACGTGGTGGTTGCCAACGATTCGATGACCGAGTTTTTGTATCAGAACAAAGGGAATGGGATGTTTGAAGAAGTGGGGCTGCTCTCTTCGATGGCCGTCAATGACGATGGCCGGACCTTTGCCGGTATGGGCATCGATCTTGAGGACTACGACAACGACGGGCTGCCGGACATTATCATCACCGACCTGGCGCATGAGAAGTACGCGCTCTTTCGCAATTCTGGGGATGGCGGGTTTGCCTATGCGACCAACGTCAGCGGCATGGCGCGGATTTCGATGCAGCACTCCGGGTGGGGCGTGCGATTTCTGGATTACGACAATGATGGGCGGAAGGACATGCTGATCGCTCAGGGCCACGACCTCGACAGCATCGAGCTGAGTTCGCCGGGACTGCACTATAAGGAGCCGATGCTGCTGATTCGCAATACGGCGAAGGGATTCGTGGATGTTTCGGCGGAGTCGGGGGAGGTATTTCGGCAGGCGTGGGTTTCGCGGGGGCTGGCGACCGGGGATATCGACAACGATGGCCGGGTGGATGCGGTGGTGAGCACCAATGGCGGCCCGGGCTATGTGTTGCACAATACGACTGCGAACGGCAATCACTGGATCGGGCTGGCGTTGACCGGGCACAAGAGCAATCGCGACGCGATTGGGGCGGTTGCGACGGTGACGACGGCGAGCGGTTCGCAATGGGCGACGGTGACGACGGCGAGCAGCTATCTGTCGGCGAGCGACAAGCGGCTGCACTTTGGGCTGGGCGCGGATACGGCGGTTAAGGCGATTGAAATTCGCTGGCCTAGCGGGATTGTTCAGACGCTCAAGGATGTATCCGGCGATCAGATGCTGAAGATTGACGAGCCGGTGAGCCCGGCTGCGAAGTAGTGCGAAGCTACATTCCGGCGTACCAGGAGTAGGCGTAGTCCTGCTCGATGTAGCCGAGGCGCTTGCCCAGGCCTTTGAGGGTGTCGGCGAGCTCGATGTGGGTGATGAACTTGACGCTCTTGTAGCCGAGCTGGCGAGGGATGCGCATGCGCAGGGGGCCGCCGAAGGGCACGGGCAGGTCGCCGTCGTTCATGCCCCAGGTGAGGCAGGTCTGGGGGTGCATGGCGTCGGTGAGATCGATGCTTTCCCACCAGTTGGGGTCGGTGGAGAAGTAGGCGAGATATTTGGCCTCAGACAGGGGTCCTACCTCGTGCAGGACTTCGTAAAGAGGGGTTCCGATCCACTCGGCGATGTAGGACCAGCCTTCTTCGCAGGCGACCTCGGTGATCTGGCTGCGCATGGGCATGCTTTTCAGGTCGGAGAGCGAGAAGGAGCCGGGCCGTGCGACCATGCCGCCGACGGTGAGCCGCCAGTCGGAGAAGCCTTTCTCCTGGTGGGCTTTGAAAAGGTCCGTGGGCGGCGCGATCTCGTTGGCAAAGGGCGTCTTCGAGATCATGTCGCGGGAAAACTCCCGGGCCATGGAGTGACGGGTGAGGATGCGCTGCGCGGCGTAGGTGAGGGTTTCGCCAGGGCCGTAGGGGCCGCGGCAATCGGGCGGGACCAGACCGGCGCGGCGGATGAGGGTTGCGGCGGCGCCGACGCCGACGAGGCCAGCGGTGGTCGCGAGTCCGCCGGTGATCAGTTTTCGACGGGAAATGGGTTTCATGCGGCCTCCTCGGGAGAAGTAACCCGCCCGGTAATCATCGCTCGCATGCGGCTGCGAAATCCAGCATGAATCACCATGGCCACGTGGACGACGAGAAACAAGACGAGCGCTCCAGAGACGAAGAAGTGGAGGGTCCGCGCCGTCTGGCGGCCGCCCAGCGCCGATACCGCTATTGGCATGGCGGAGGTGAATCCAGGCGACATGGCGAGGCCGGTCCAGATGACGAGCGGAAAGAGGATGAAGATCACCTTGAGGTAGGCGATTCGCTGCAATGGGTTGTAGGAGCGGGCGTCCTCCGCGGCGGCCGGCGCGCGGCGCAGATAGCGGGCTACGACGGCCCAAAGGGCGGTGAGTCTCCACTGACTTCGCGATGGCAGCAGGTCGCGGCGGAAGTGGCCGCTCCACAGGCCGAAAACGCCGTAGACCAGCCCGGTGAAGACCAAGAGCCATCCGGCCTCGAAGTGCAGGTCGCGGCTCCAGCCGTTCTGGTCGGGCATCACGTAGCCGTAGCCGGTAGGGACGGTATCGCGCGAGGCGGGGATGGGCAGGGTGAACAGCGGAGTGGTGGTTACGTTGCCTACTTCGCCGAGGTAGAAGCGGGGATGGGAGATGACAATCTCGCCGCCGGTGATCAGCAGGATGAGAAAGGCAATCACCGTCAGCCAGTGGGTGATGCGCACGACGGCGGCGTGGCGGGCGATCTGCGGATTCGAAACCGATCTTCCGGAGGCGATATGAGGCACGCGCGCAGGATAGCACAGGTTCATTCTTGCCTCACTTGCCAAATATTGAGTTACTCTGGTCTGCGAGCTTATGTGGATGGGCCGGACGGGCTCATCCGGAGACTTGGAGGTTTCCATGAGTGGTGTACGAGTTCTGGTGGGCACGAAGAAGGGCGCCTTCATCCTCACCTCCGACGGCAAGCGGAAGGAGTGGGAGATCCACGGTCCGCACTTTGGCGGATGGGAGATCTATCATCTCAAAGGATCGCCGGTGAACCCGGACCGGATCTACGCTTCGCAGACCAGCGGATGGTTTGGACAGGTGCTGCAGCGCTCGGACGACGGCGGCAAGAACTGGGAGCCGGTCGATAACAAGTTCCAGTATGACGGCGTTCCGGGGACGCACCAGTGGTACGACGGCACTGCGCATCCCTGGGAGTTCAAGCGGGTATGGCATCTGGAACCGGACCTGCATGATGCCGAGACGGTGTACGCGGGCATCGAGGACGCGGCGCTTTTCAAGTCGACGGACGGCGGCAAGTCATGGGCGGAGCTTTCGGGATTAAGGAAGCATGGCACCGGTCCGCAATGGCAGCCGGGAGCGGGAGGCATGTGCCTGCATACGGTGATCCTCGATCCGACCAATTCCAAGCGGATTTACATCGCAATCTCTGCGGCGGGGGCCTTTCGCAGTGAGGATGGCGGCGAGACCTGGCAGCCGATCAATCGCGGACTGCACTCACAATACATCCCCGATCCGACGGCGGAGGTTGGGCACTGCGTACACCACATTGCGATGAATCCGAAGCGCCCGGATGTGCTGTTTATGCAGAAGCACTGGGATGTGATGCGTTCCGATGACGGTGGCAGCAACTGGACGGAGATCAGCGGCAACCTGCCTACGGATTTCGGCTTTGCGATCGATGTGCATGCCCATGAGCCGGAGACAGTTTACGTGGTGCCGATCAAGAGCGACAGCGAGCACTATCCGCCGGATGCGAAACTGCGCGTTTACCGCAGCCGGACGGGCGGCAACGATTGGGAAGCGCTGACGAAGGGCCTGCCGCAGGAAAACTGCTACGTCAACATTCTGCGCGATGCCATGGCGGTCGATACGCTCGATGACAAGGGCCAGTGCGGCGTTTATTTCGGAACCACAGGCGGGCAGGTTTACGCGTCGGCGGATGGCGGCGACTCGTGGAATGCGATCGTCCGCGACCTGCCCGCGGTGCTGTCGGTCGAGGTGCAGACGCTCCAGTGATTCGTGTCGAAATCCCCGCTCACCTGCGCACTCTCGCCGGAGTGACGACCTCGAGGGAGATTGAGCTCGAGGTCGCCGAGCCGGTGACGCTACGCGCCGTCCTGGATGCGCTTGAAGCCCGCTATCCGATGCTGCAAGGGACGATTCGCGATCATGGGACGTTGCAGCGCCGTGCCTTTCTGCGCTTTTTTGCCTGTATGGAAGATCTGTCCCACCAGCCGCACGACCTGCCTCTGCCGGAGGCCGTCGTCTCCGGTAGGGAGCCATTGCTCATTATCGGAGCCATCGCCGGCGGGTAAACTGCCGTTCCCAGAGTGCTGACAGACCCTAGAATTCTTCCCTCGGGGGCTAAAGCCCGTTGATATTTGTTGTACTTGCGGCGCGGCTGAAGCCGCGCCCTTTCAAAACAGGGCCTTTATCGACAATCTGTGTACGGGCTGAAGCCCGTACCCTTCTGAAGCTCGACTTAATCAGGGGTTCCCTAGACCCTGCCAAGCATAATAGAGAAGATCGAAGGCGTTAACCATGCCCACAGAACACCGCACAGAGATCGCCGTCGTCGGTGCCGGTATTCTCGGTTTGGCGCATGCTTATGCAGCGGCGCGGGCGGGGAAGCGGGTGGTGGGCTTTGAGCGTAGTCCCAAGGCTGCTGGGGCCTCGGTGCGCAATTTTGGCATGGTGTGGCCGATTGGGCAGCCATCGGGCGAGCTGCTCCAGCTTGGTCTGCGCAGCCGCCAGCTTTGGCGCGAGTTGCTGGATGCGACGGGGTTGCCGTATCTCGATACCGGCTCGCTGCATCTGACCTATCGCGCGGATGAGGCTGCAGTAGCGCAGGAGTTTGCCGCGCTGGCCCCGGCGCTGGGCTACGACTGTGTCTGGCTGACCGCGGCTCAAGTTTTGGAAAAGAGCTGCGCAGTCCAGCCGAATGGTCTGCTGGGCGGGTTGTGGAGCACAACGGAGCTGACGGTCGATCCGCGGCAGATTCTCGCACGGCTTCCGGCTTTCCTGGCTGAGCGCTACGGGGTTGAGTTTCGCTTTTCGACTGTTGTTCGCGCCATTGAGCCGCCTGTTCTTTATGCAGGAGAAGAATTGTGGCGGGCGGAACAGTTTCTTGTCTGCGGGGGGGAAGACTTTGAGACGCTCTACCCAGCGCAATTTGCCGCGAGCGGACTTACGCGCTGCAAGCTGCAGATGCTGCGGACGGCGCCGCAGCCTGAGGGATGGCGGCTGGGGCCATCGCTGGCGGCTGGGCTGACGCTGCGCTTTTACCCGGCGTTTGGGGTTTGCGGGACGCTGGCCGCGCTCAAGGCTCGGATTGCAGAGGAGACGCCGGAGATGGACCGATGGGGCATCCATGCGCTGGTCTCGCAGACGGCCGATGGGGCGCTTACGCTGGGCGACTCGCATGAGTACGGGCTGGCGGTGGACATTTTCAACAAAGCGACGATCGATGAGCTGATTGTGGAGTATACGCGGGGGTTCCTGCGCGCTCCCCAGATGCAGATCGCCGAGCGCTGGTATGGCGTTTATGCGAAGCATCCGGAAAAGACCTTGCTCACCATGGATCCGGAGCCGGGGGTGAGGATCGTCGCTTCGCCGGGCGGCTCGGGCATGACCCTCTCGATGGGGCTGGGGGAGAAGACGATTCGGGAAATGGGGATTGGCATATGAGTATTCGCGCGCTCATCTTCGACTGGGCGGGAACGACGGTCGATCACGGCAGCCTTGCGCCGGTGCTCACGCTGGAGCGGGTTCTGGCCGAGGCCGGGGTCCGTGTCCCGCGCGAGGTCATTCGCCGTGACATGGGCTTGGCGAAGCGCGACCACATCACGCGGCTGCTGTGGGAGCCGGAGACAGTTGCGGCGTGGCAGGCGGCGCATGGCGCTGCTCCGCCCGCGGAAGCAGTCGACTCGTTGTATGCGGCTTTTCTGCCGCTGCAGATGGAGTGCCTGCTCACGTATTCCAATGTTCTGCCAGGAGTGCCGGAGGTGATGGCGCGGTTTCTGCTGATGGATTTTCGCATCGGTTCGACGACCGGGTATACACGAGCGATGCTTGACGCGCTGGTGAAGTCGGCGGAACAACAGGGCTACAGTCCGGAGATTGCGATGAGCCCGGAGGATGTGGGCGCAGGCCGTCCCTCTCCGGCGATGTGCCTGGAAATCTGCCACCGTTTCGGGGTCGCGCCTGGGGAGTGCATCAAGATTGGCGATACGATCAGCGACATCGATGAGGGTCGCAACGCCGGCATGTGGACTATCGGCATCACGCGAACCGGCAACATGGTTGGCCTGAGCCAGGAGGAGTGGCATGCGCTGCCTAAGGAAGAGCACGAACCGTTGCTGGCCCGGGCCAAGGCAACACTGCTTGAGGCTGGAGCTCACGCCACGGCGCAGGCTGTCGCGCAGTCCATTTCGGCGATCAAGGCAATTGCAACACGGGCCGACGCCGGAGAGCAGCCCTGAAGATCACCAGGCGGGGTTGAGCACGAGGTTGGCGGCGTTGACGCTGCCGAGGCCGGTCGCAAAATCCCACCCAGCCTGGCTTCTGTATGCAGCGGCGGTGGTTGAGGGAGCGGTGGTCAGCACGTTGCTGTAGCAGTTGAGCGCCCCGGAGCAGTTGACTGCGGATGCCCCCTGAGTCACATCGTGGAAGACGCAGCTGCTGCCGGAGGCGGCTCCATTGGCGGCATTGCATGTGGCGTTCAGAGCGGTGGCATTGAACTGCGCGGCGGCAAGCTTGTAGTAGACGGGGTTGGGATTGCCCTGGCGTCCCCATCGCTGTGCGACGAGGGCCTGAATGCCGGCCATGATGGGTGCTGCGAACGAGGTGCCTCCGCCGGCTGCCCACGTTCCCGGCTGCTTCGCATTGCAGGGGGCGCTGTCCCAGTCCATCGGGTTGGAGTTGCAGTAGAGGAAGTAGTGCTCCCACAGGCCGTCGGCGGCGAAGAGCGCCAGATCGGGCAGGTCGCGGAGGTTGTCTTTGGGGTTACCCAGGACCGTCTGCCAGATGGGTTTGACATAGCCGCGGCAGCCTCCGCTGACGGCAAACTTGAGTGAAGGAGCGCCGGTTGCGCAGCCGCTCGGGCCGCCGCTTCCGGCGATTGTGGTCTGGAAGGCGTCCATTGTGAGGTAGTCGAAGTAGCAGAAACCAGTCGTTCCAAAAGAGGTCTTGAATCCCATGTAGCTTGCTATCACCGGGCTGGCGCAGGAGTCGTCCCAGGGCACCTCGGGGATGTAGGACCTGGCTGAGCCGCCTGTTGCGGTATTCGACCGATTCCAATACTTGCCGAGGGTGTTGGATGAGGTGTCGGCAAAATCCGTGCCGCCTACGGCGACGTTGTAGGGAGTGGAGGCCCAGGCGTTGACACCGATGCCATGCGTTGCCACGCTGCCGCCGACGTCGCAGAAGGCGGCGCCGCCATCTCCTGCTGCGGCAAAGACTGAGATACCCTCGGCTGCCGCCTGCTGATAGGCCGCAGCGATGGCTACGTTTGCCGCTACTCCGTTGGCTGCCTCGCAGTTGCCGTAGCTGACGCTGAGGACCGAGGGCAGAGCTCCGGCGCTGTTTACCAGATTGACCAGGGCGATCAGGTTTCCGTTGGTTGCCCTGGTGCTGGCGCAGGAGACGACCTCGACGGTCGCTCCGGGAGCGGCTGCGGTGGCGTACTCCGCATCGAGAATCGGCTCTTCGTCCCAGCCGGGGATGGCGCCCGGATCGGCGCAACTGGCGCCTCGGGCGGCGGGGGCGGGATGAATCTGCCTGAAGGCTCCTGAGGTGTAGCCGGCGAGGCCAAATGTGCTGCGGAAGGTGGTCCAGTCGGCGGCGCGGTAGACATCTGAGTTGCCGAGGATCGCGATGGTCTGCCCTTTACCCGTCCAGCCGGCTTGGAAGAGCGGCGTGAGGTTATAGATGGTGGCGAGGTCGGCAGGGGTGACGGCATACTCTGCCTCACCGTAGTAGGAGGTGGTGAACTGGCCATGGGCGCGTTGGCCGATGCTTCCGAGGGCCTTGCGGGGAACCAGCATTGGCCTCGGGGCGAAATCGTGCAGTGAAACGATGCCGGCGACCGCGCCAGCCAGCGCCGCCGGTATCGATGGGTCGGCAGCATTGGCCACGTGACGCACACCGCCGTACCGATATGCATGCATCCCGGTACGGAAGGCTTCGCGCACCTCGCCTGCATTGCCGGAGAAGTCGATGACCATCCTGTTTGGCAATACGGCGTTGACGGAGAAGCCGTGCAGCGCGAGCCATGCGGTGACGCGATCTACATCCTCCTGAGCTGCGCCGAAGCGCTGGCCAAACTCGGCTGGGGTCAACCAGCGGTGATAGTTGGCAGAGGATTTGTCGGTAAGCCCGGCTACATAGGCATCGAGCGCGGCCTGACGCGCGGGAGACCGCTGCAACTGGAGCAGCATGTGGTCAAGAGGCAGGGCATCGTCCACCGGGCCGAGGTCGCGCGCAGCTGTCAGCTCAGGCCGTACGTTGCCCTGGAGGACGATGCGCCGAGAGCTGTCGATGGCGGTAACTTCAGAAGGGTCAACCTGGACGAGCTGGACGAGCTGGGCGAAAGACTGCGAGGCTGGAGCGGTGAGAAATCCGGCGCAGAGCACGGAGACGGCCAGCCAGTTGAGGCTTCGCTTACTCGGGATTGCCCAGTTGGACCGGATACCGAACCGGAGATGCGACAAGACACGCAACAAAACACACAACAGGTGCCGCAGGGCCATACTGCTTTGCCTCAAGAATCGATTGTTTCCGGATCGTGGGCCGGTGATGGTTGGAGAGATGGAGCCTGGGGGAGGGATTCGTTGTTAATTGGAATCGATACGGTCCTGGAATGGTTGCCTGGGTTGCGATTTTTTTTTGCGACAATTTTGCGACAAATTTGTCCTAGCGATTCCTGAGACGACAAGGCCGGCGATGGGCGGTTAGTATGCGGGTGAGGAATTTCCCAGTCATGCCATTTGCCAGCAAGTTATTTCTTCCTGTTGCCCGAATTTCTGCCTTCCGCTGCCTCTTCGTTGCAATTGCCGTGTTCGCGGCTTGCGGCGCACGAGCGCAGGATGCAGCCGAAGCTGCCAAAATCGTTGCGGCGCTGCCGGCTGCTTCGCAGGCGGTGATTGCGCGGCTATCAACACTGCAGGAGCTGCCGGATGGGGCGTGGAAGATGCACTCCGGCGACCTGGCGCATGGCGAGACGACCGGCCTCGATGAATCGGATTGGAAGCCGGTTGCCAAAGAAGACCATGCGCCGAACGATGCTGTCTGGTTTCGCCAGACGGTGACCGTGCCCCAGACGCTGAACGGCTACGACCTGAGCGGCGCGCGCATCTGGTTCCAGTTCCATGCGTCGGCCAATGGGCCGATGCCGCAGATTCTCTACTTCAACGGGCGGCGGGTGGCGCTGGGAGACGACCTGGAGCCTATCGTGCTCTTTGACGCTGCCAAGCCGGGGGAAAGCATCACGATTGCCGTGAAGCTGCTGCATACGGTCGATGTGAAGACCTTTCGCGGTGCGACGATGCGGATCGATTTCGCGGCGGCGCGGCCTAATCCCTCAGACTTGCGGACGGAGTTCCTCAACGCGGCATTGCTGGTGCCCAGCCTGGCGCCGGGCGACAGCGCAAAAATGGTAACGCTAGCGCAGGCGATCGAGGCGGTCGATCTGAAGGCGCTGGATGCGCATGATCAGGTGAAGTTCGATGCTTCGGTGAGCAGTGCTCAGCAGAAGCTTGAGGCATTGAAACCGCTGCTGGAAACGGCGACGCTGCACCTGACCGGCAACTCGCATATCGATGCGGCTTGGCTGTGGCCGTGGACGGAGACGGTAGACGCGGTCAAGCGGACATTTGGCACGGCTCTGCAGCTGATGTACGAGTATCCGCAGTACACCTATACGCAGTCGGCTGCGGCCTATAACGAGTGGGTGGCGGAGAAGTATCCGGATATGAATGAGGAGATCCAGAAGCGGATCAAGCAGGGCCGGTGGGAGATTGTCGGAGGCATGTGGGTCGAGCCGGACCTGAATATGCCGGATGGCGAGTCGCTGGTACGGCAACTGCTGGTGGGCAAGCGCATGTACAAGCAGATGTACGGCGTGGATGTTCGGATCGGCTGGAATCCCGATTCGTTTGGGTATAACTGGCAGCTTCCGCAGATTTACAAAAAATCAGGCGTTGATTACTTCGTGACGCAGAAGATGACGTGGAACGATACCAACCAGTTGCCCTTCAAGCTATTCTGG
>Ga0105248_10003616_pt1 | contig 17150 bp, 17 predicted proteins | sample KBSS34metaG_FD_81524 | JGI IMG/M metagenome (GOLD analysis project Ga0105248, IMG submission 81524) | Switchgrass rhizosphere microbial communities from Kellogg Biological Station, Michigan, USA - KBS S3-4 metaG | ecosystem: Host-associated > Plants > Roots > Rhizosphere > Soil | place... | reverse complement strand
GGATTCCGGTGTGGCTCGGTCAGGCGGCGCTGCCGCTCGGGTTTACGCTGATCGCCGTGAGGCTGGCATTCGCCTCAAGTTCGAACTGGGCGTCGCGCGTGGCGGCGCTGGCGCTCGCCGCGGGCGCGGTACTCGCCGCGGCGAACGCAATCGAAATGAACAATACGCTCGGCTTCGTCGCGCTTGGGGTGCTGCTCATCGCAACGCTGCTTGGCGCTCCGGTTTTTAGTGCGCTAGGGGGCGCAGCACTGATCCTATTTTGGTGCGACGGTCTTCCGCTTGCCTCTGTCGCGCTCGACCAGTACCGCATGGTGGTCAATCCATCGCTGCCCATGATTCCGCTGTTCACTCTCGCAGGGTATCTTCTGGCCGAGGGGGGCGCGCCACGCAGACTGATCCGCATCTTCAACGCGCTGTTCGGTGGCATCCACGGTGGCGCAGCGTTGGTGAGCGTGCTCGCGTGCGTATTCTTCACTTCTTTCACTGGCGCTTCGGGCGTCACCATCATCGCGCTGGGTGGCGTGCTGATGCCGCTCCTGGTCGCTGCCGGCTATTCCGAAAAGAACGCGCTTGGCCTTCTGGCCGGCGCGGGATCGCTCGGGGGCTTGCTGCCTCCCGGGTTGCCGCTGGTCCTTTACGCAATCGTGGCGAGCATTGCGATCGACGAGATGTTCCTTGCGGGGCTGGTGCCCGGCCTGCTGATGGTGGCGTTAATCATGTGCTGGGGGCTGATGCGCGCGCCGCATGCCGCTGCGACGCCGCGGAAGTTTGCCTGGAAGGAGGCAAGTGCAGCTCTGCGCGAAGCGAAATGGGAACTGCTCCTTCCGGTGGTCGCGTTGGCTGCTCTGTTCGGCGGCTTTGCTACGCCGGTGGAAGCAGCTGCAGTCACCGCCGTGTATGCGTTCGTAATCGAGGTGTTCGTCTACCGCGATCTGGACCTCAAGCGCGATGCACCGCGCGTGATCGCCGAAGCCGGATTGGTGATCGGCGGTGTGCTCCTCATACTCGGAGTCGCCCTCGGAGTAGCCAACTATCTGGTCGACGCGCGTGTTCCCGAGTTGATCGTCGATTGGGCCATCGGAACATTCCACTCGCCCTGGACTTTCCTCCTCGCCCTCAACGCCTTCCTTCTGATCGCGGGCTGCCTGCTCGACATGTTCTCCGCCATCGTGGTGCTGGTGCCACTGCTGGTACCGCTTGGCGCAGCCTTCGGCATCGATCCTCTGCATCTCGCACTGGTCTTTTTGATCAACATGGAACTCGGCTACCTGACCCCGCCCGTGGGGATGAACCTGTTCTTCACCGCGTACCGCTTCGGAAAGCCCTTGCCGGAGGTCTCTCGTGCCGCCGCACCCGTGGCATGCGTACTGGCTGCCGGCGTGCTGCTCGTGACTTTCATTCCATGGCTCTCCACCGCGCTACCCAGGCTGGCTCGATGATTTTCGCCGCCCACGAATCCTGCGTCATCGTTATCGGCGCTGGCATGACCGGGATTGGAGCCGGCTACTACCTCGGCGCTGCCGGCATTTCCTACACCATTCTCGAGGCCAACGAGGATCTTGGCGGTGTTTGGAACACGCACCGTTGGCATGGCGTGCGCTGCGATTCCGATTTCATCAAGTACTCGTTCAGCTTCAGGCCGTACCTGTCTCCCCACTGCCTGCAATCCGGCGCGACGATCCGTAACTACCTGCGCGATGTGGCTCAGGAATTCTCGATCACTCCACAGATCCGCTTCAATACCAGAGTGCTCAAGGCGGTGTTCGATCCGGCCAAGCATCGATGGGTCGTTCACACCGACCGCGGCACCTTCAGCGCGCAGTTCCTGTTCAATGGCAACGGCTACTTCTCCGAGGAGCCGTACATCCCGGTATTCCGGGACAGCGCCAAGTTCAAGGGCGAAATCATCCACACCTCAAACTTGGATGGCAGCAGGACGTTCGAGGGGAAGAAGGTAGTGCTGGTCGGCAGCGGCTCCACCTCCATCTGCTGCGCTCCGGAGCTCGCCAAGACAGCACAGTCGCTGGTCCTGCTGCAGCGCTCGCCGTCCTATATCTACGAGATCACCAACCGAGCCGGACCGCTCATTCTCCTGTGCCAGAACCTTTACCGGCTCGGACTGCGCGCACCGGTGCGATGGTTGCGAAGCTATCTCCAGTTCCGAGATGACGTGATCTTCGTCGGCTTCCGCCGCTTTCCCCTACTCGCCCGACGATTCTTCCGGCGACACTGGGAGACAACCGTGGGGGAGGACGAGCTCCGGGCGCATTTCAGTCCGAGCTACGACCCCTGGGAACAGCGCATTGCGGTTGCGATCGGACTGAAGGAAAAACTGCGGGACGGCGCCATCACGATCAAGACTGCGCCAATCGAACGCTTTACCGGGACTTCCATTGTGTTGACGGGCGGCGATTCGATCGACTGTGATGTCTGCATTCTGGCCACCGGACTCAACCTGCGGTTCTTCAGCTTCGACGTGTACGTTGGCGATGCGAAGATTGCACTGGCGCGGATCAACTTCTATAAAGGTCTGCTGCTGGGCGGAATTCCGAATTACTTTCATCCGATGGGCTCATGGCACTCCGCCTGGACCCAGCGATGCGAGCCGCTGACGCGCCTCGCGGTCCGCATCGTGACGCATATGAAGAGCCGCAACCTCGCCGTGGTGAGCGTGCCACGCCGCGACATCGAATGCAGGCCCGGCATCACGCCCAACTACGTGATACGTACCCTCGCAACCATCCCGAGACTCGAAGGCACCACTAACCTGCCTTCGATCGACAACATCTTCTGCACTCGTTTCCGCGCTGCTGCCTATCATTTCTCGTAGCGGGATCTGCGTGCTGCACGTGCCGATTGCCTAACCGCTTCCCTCACCCTCGATGTGCTTGCGCGAGGTGCGCGGGTCCAGCCCGGTGCGCTTCGCCACGTCCGCGTACGTGCCCAGACGACGGTAAAGCATCCGGCTGTATCCGGCGACCAACTCCGCAGCACTCAGCTCTCCGCCGCGCAGCCTCGCCACCAGAATGTCATCGTCGTTCCTCGCCTGGGCGGGCGGAGGCAGATAGCGGCCGGTCAACAGGACCCGCCGCACCGCCTGCTCGAGCTCGCGCACGTTGCCCGGCCACGAATAACCGGCGGGGAGGTCGCGCGCGAGCGCAGTCAGCACGCCATCTGTGTTCCGGGTCCCCGCGATACGCTCCACGAGCTGTGCAACCAGCAACTCCAACTCCCGAGGCGATTCCGAGACGCGCTGGCGCAGACTTGGAACCTCGATGACATCCGAGCAGAGGCGGTAGAAGAAGTCTTCCCTGAAGCGACCCTCCGCCTGCAGGTCGGCGAGGTTGCGATTGGTCGCTGCGATCACGCGTCCGGAGAACCGCTTCTTTTCGGATCCGCCCAGTGGCGTGAAGGTGCGCTCCTGCAGAACCTGGAGCAGCTTGACCTGCACTGGAATGGAGACCTCGCCGAGCTCGTCGAGGAACAGCGCGCCGTTCGTGCTGCAGCGTTCGAAGACGCCTCGGTGATGATCGCTCGCGCCGGTAAAAGCGCCTTTCCGGTGACCGAACAGCGCCGACTCTATCAGCGTCTCAGGATATTGCGACAGGTTGATGGAAATGAAGGTCTCGGCGAAGTTGGCGGCAAAGCAGCGCTCGCCAGGAAGGTAGGGAATGTAGGCCGAGCGACCGATCGCTGCGGCTGCCTGGCCCTTGCCAGTGCCCGTCTCGCCCAGCAGCAGCGTAGAGAAATCCTCCATGCGATTCCACAGGCCATCCATGTAGCTGCGCATGTCGTGCGTAAACACGTTGTTCCACAGGGCTTCACGCAGGCGGCGCATCGACTCGCACTCACCAGCAAGCGAGCCGAGTATGAAGTAGAACGCACGCCGCAGCTGGAAGAACCCGGCAAAGAACTGCACCGCGCGCTGCTCATCGATGCCCCCTTGAACCAGAGTTCCGATCGCTTCGCCGGCGAACGACACCGGTGACGGCGCCCCCCCGTTTGCCTGCTGCGCGATGAGCGCGTCCAGCTGAGGCAGGTAACGGTGATAGCAGACGTACAGCAGCGCGGGTTCCAGCAGGTGCCTGGTTTCCTCGCCAAGCCGTTGGAGGATGCGCGGCTCTTCAAGGATGCGGGCGAATCGCGATGCCACGGCGTGTGCGAGCGCCTCCCGATGGGCGGTCACATCGCCTAGCGGTACATCCGGCGCAAGGCGCGTGACGACCTCGGCGCGCTTCGCGCTGAATGGATTGCCGAAGACGACCTCTCCCAACAGGGTCAGGAAATCCCGTTCCGATCCGCTCAGACTCATGATTGGCATGGCTCAGCCTCTATGCCGTTCCACTATACAACAGCGCCTCTGAATTGACCGGGAGAGGCGAAAACCCTCGAATCGCGTTTTGGCAGCTTTTTGCACGCCCTGAGCGCCTAGGCAAACTCCCCTTTGGAGGGCCGCGTCTTGGATTGTGCTCCCTTCGTTGAAGCTGGCACGCACCAGCACGCAATGCATATTGCATAAACATATTTTGCTGGTCACACCGGCGTAACCGCTATTTAAAAAGCAGCAATAGCCATAGACAACAATGAGATGCGTTACTGGCACGACAAGTGCGAAAGCACGCTCGGTGGGAAGCGTTTCCGGACTTCTGGCGCGGATGCATGGTGGGCGAATGCACCACCGCCTCGCCCTTGATCAAGTACAGCAGGCTAAGAAGGAGCTGAAGGCGTGACCTCTCTGCGATCCGGCTTCTGCGTTGTCATAGCAGTCCTTCTGTCGTGCCACGGCTGCGCCCCTATTCCATCAAAGCCTTTAGGAAGCGAATCCTTATCTCCAGCATTGGGGCCGCACAGCACGGGCGAAGCCAGGCGTGTCGTCGTCATTGCCGCAGGTAAGGCGCCGGTAGTGGGTTTTCAGCAAGGTCCTCGGTCCCATACTGTGAACAGACCCCCCCAAAACACTTATAGCGGAGCGGTCGAAGGAGCGATGAGTGGTGCATACGTTGGGATGGGAATTGCCAAAGTTACGTTCGGACTCGGCATTGTGCTAGTGCCGGTGACCACCGTCGTCGGAGCCATAGCCGGCCATGCTGCGAACTACTCCCCTCCAAGGTCCGCGGAGATCGAACCACTGGCCCTGGGGAGGGAAATGTCCAGAGCTGCGGCGGCAGCAGAGAACGACCTGAATCAGCGATTGGCCGAGGAGATTGCCACGAGCCTGCGAGCGGCGGGAGTTGATGAAGTGGTGATCGAGCGTGCCACATCCGCTGGCACGCAGACTTATCCATCACCCGAGCCAAGGGAGCAGCAGCGTCGACAATCAGCCGATGCCATCTTGCAGGTGACCCTGCTCCGTGTGGGATTCGAGGCCACTCCCTCTCCTGAATATCTCGCCGTCGTAGTCGCAGTAAAGGTCAACATGATTCCGGGCGGCGCAGCCGGAAATTCGCATCCTCGCACCTACACCTACCGCAGTGCTGACCTTCACGTGGGGACGTGGACAGCAAACGACTCGGTCGCCTTCAGGCATGCGCTCAGCAATGCGCTCTCGTTGCTAGCGGATCAAGCTACCGAGGATCTCGTCCTTGATGCTTCCGCGCAACCCGCACCTGATCGGGATGGGACGTGCGGCCTCTCTCCTCTCGACAGCACGCGTAGCATGTGGAACAACTGGGAAAGCATCCCGGTACTGCAAACGCGTCAGCCAACCTTGATGTGGACCCCGTTCGATGCAGCTGCAATCCGCGGCATTGGTAGTTCTACTGGGGCGTTGGACCAGAACGCGCCTCTGGTGACCTACGATGTCCGGCTCTGGCGTGTGGAGGGGGGAGATACCAATCCAGGGCCCATCTATTCACGCCGCGGCCTGATCAAACCAGAACACAAGGTCGAAGAACCACTTGAATCCAGAGCTACTTACGCGTGGTCAGTGCGTGCCCGGGTCCTTGCAAACAATCGGTCGACGGTCGTTACGCCATGGACCAGTATTGCGGGACCCGGCGACGAGGAAGAGAAAACCCGTTCCCAAGCATTGGTCTCGTCTAAGACCAAGACAGTTCAGCCCAGTTGTCTGCGTAGCTTGATCATTCTGGACAGGTATTCGAGGTTCGTAACGCCGTGACGAGCGCGCAATTTGATCAGGGCTATACCTATGCGAGCCCCGCAACAGTAGAGAGCCGTGATGCATATTCATCATTATTGGGGTCGGATCACATTATGACTAGCACGACACAACAAGATTTTTTCCTCGTACTGTTGCCTGTTATCGCTCACCGCCTGCTCGACCAAAGTAGAGGATATTGATGTGAACGAGAGATAGTCCTTACTGGACTACGATGAACAAGAATAAGCTGAAGTAGCGCATGCGTCCGGTCTCTCGTTCCGCATATGGCGTTGTGGCCGCCGCCCTCCTCGCCGTCGGCACCAGCCCCATGTCGGCGCAGTCCGCGGACTTCGACATCGGGGATTCGATCGGAATGAGCATCAATGCAACGATCACTGCCGGAACGGGCATTCGAACGCAAGATCCATCTCCCGTGAATTACGGACGTATCGCGGGAGCGCGCGTAGGGAAGACCGACGGTCTGCTTGTCAATAACGCGGGCGGCCCAGACCTGAACTTCGAGAGTGGAAGGTCCTACTCGACCGTGCTCAAGGGATTCGCCGATTTCGACATTCACTACAAGACCTACGGCGCGTTTGCGCGCATGAAAGCGTGGAAGGATTTCGAACTGTCCGACGGCAATCGCGCATACGGCAACTTTCCGAACGGATATGCGCAAGGCGTTCCGCTGTCAGACGACGGGTTCGCCAAGGAGGCGCAATTCAGTGGTGTTCTCCTCACCGAAGCGTACGTGTACGGCAGATTCGACCTCGCTCCGGAGAAGATCCTCGACGTACGCGTGGGCGACCAGGTCCTCCCCTGGGGCATCTCACAGTTCACGACGGGAGGCATCAACGTCGTCAACCCGACGGACTACGCAGCCTTCCAGCGACCCGGCGCCATGCCCCAGGAAACCAAAGTACCGGTCGGTATGGTCTATGCCAACTTCGCCCAGGGCGCGCAGTGGGGCATGGATGGTTTCGTGCAGTATGAGTTCGAGCACGACATCTACAGCGGTTGCGGAACCTACTTCAACATCGCCCCCTACGCGCCGCAGGGATGCTTGCAGGCGAGTGTGCTGCCCATATCGGAGGCCACGACATTCGTAAGCGGGGCCTACGTACACCGCGCACCGGATGTCGACGCGAGCGATTCGGGACAGTTTGGGCTATCGATGCGTTATACCATGGCCAGGCTAGGCACCGAGTTTCGCGCCTATGCAATGAACTATCACAGCCGCATGTTCAGCATCCGCGGCACCAATCCAAACGTGAACGGCGGCTATGGGAGCCTCGCGCCACCGGCATTCACCAGATTGACCGATCCGAACGGCGTGAAGTATGCCCTGCTCTACCCGGAGAACATCCATCTCTACGGACTCAGCTTCAACACGCGGTACGGGCAAGCTACCCGAGTGTTCGGGGAAGTAGCGTACCGGCCCAATCAGCCAATTTCGCTGAACTTCGGCGATCTGTCTGACGCATTCGTCTCGCGCAACCCGCGTGCCCTTCTGAACCAGCCCGCATCCGGCAAGAACGCCCTCGCACTTCCGCCCGGCGCTACCTTCGATGCATATGACCGGTACAGCGTGGTTACCTCGAGTCTCGGGTTGAACCAGGGCCTTCCCGGAATTCTCGGCGCGCAGCGCATAGTCGTGGCCGGCGAAGTGGCCTGGAGTCATGTCAACAATCTGCCCGATCCCACCACGCTGCGCTATGGACGCTCCGAGGCTTATGGCGTCGCTGCCGTGCCCGGCTTCCCCTGCGTGGACGAATATCCTGGGAAGACCTGCGTCAACGAAGGCTTCATCACCGAAAACGCCTGGGGCTACCGGGTGCGCATCTCGGCTACTTACAACGAAGTCTTTCTCGGCGCTTCCATCATCTTGTCCTTCCAGTACTTTCGCGATGTGGAGGGATATTCTTATGACGGTACTTTCCTGGATGACCGTAAGATCTTGCGCCCCAGCATCCGGGCAGAGTGGGGAAAGAAGTATTTTGCCGAGATCGCGTACACCAACTTCAGCGACAGCCCGAGGTACAGCCTGGTGGTCGATCGCGACAACGTGGTCATGTTCGCAGGCGTAAACTTCTAGCCTGACAAGCGGGATGGCGCCGTGACCGACTCGCTATCTGCGTGGATTCAGTCATAGGGTTCCGCGTCAGTAACTGATGACGACCACTCTCTGAACAAACCTAGGGTTCTCAGCCTCGGTCAGGATGAAGTGAGCCACATCCGCCCGCGATATCTTCGGCATGCCATGCAGATCGAGTCGCTCTCCCACGCGGTACCGTCCGGTAAGCGGCCGATTTGTCAGGAGCACGGGATGAACAATTGTCCAGTCGAGGCCACTGGCACGAAGCTCCCGCTCGGCCGATTCCTTGTCTGCGAAGATATCCTTCAGCAGCACACGAAACATGATGCCGGGAATTATCGGAGCATCGCGAAGAGACTCCCCCACTCCGAACGATGACATCAAAATCATCCGGCTCACGCCGGCCTGCTTCATCGACGGCACGATCGCTTCCATACTCCGCGAGATCAAGTGATCCGATCGGAAGCTGTTTCGACGCCCCAGCGCGCTGATCACGAGTTCTTGGCCGGACATCGCCTCAGCGATCTTCGATTTATCCCGAGTGGCGTCTCCGACCACGATTCGGACGTTATCCGCGGTCTCTAGTGCCTCGGGTCGACGTACAAAGGCGGTGACGCGATGGCCTCGGCTCAAGGCCTGCTTGACGACCTGCTGCCCCGTAGCGCCCGTCGCGCCGAAAACAAGAATGTTCATGATTGCCACCTATGCGCGCCCAGCGTTATCACACACACTTTGAGCCCGCAGCCGTCAAGGCTCATGCAACTACCTTCTGGTTGGGACCTAGCTCACTGCTTGAGCTCGACGAGAATCGCCACCTGATCTTCCAGACACTCCTCTGAGTGGGTGACAGGGGGATTGATGAACGCTTCACCCTGCTTCGGATTGCGCACGAAGCTTGTCCCGTCGGGGAGTGTAAACCTCGATACCCCTGGTTTGATGATGTACACCACGTAGGCCGGGTGTGAGTGCATCGGTGTTTTGTCACCCTTCTTTGCGATGAATTCAAGCACGCGGACTTTTGCGTCCTCCTTGAGCACCTTGCAATTTCCCGGCGCTACAGAGCAAAGATCATCCGCGGCAACTGAGTGCGACACCCAAGTCATCCAGACTACCAACGCCACACCGAAACTCTTCATATCGCCTCCTATCGAAGCTCCAATTCCAAGTAGGTTGCCGACGCAATGTCGCGAGAGACAAGACGGGTTCAACGCTTTGGACGAAGCGGCTTACGCTGCCGCCGCACGTCCACTTGCTGACCGGTAATCTTAAGGCTCCCAGTCTTGGCCGTACCGCTTACTGTTACTTTCAGTTCAAACTCTCCTCCGATCTCTTCGCTGCACTTCACGCATACCAAGGTGTCTGGAATGGCCTTCAGGCGTCCCGCCGGGATCTCGGCGCCGCAGCGGGCGCAGTACTTCGCTTCCGTCTCCATCAGCTTCTCCTTCGATCGTTGAGGCATTCGTCCTTATGGCAGTGCAATGTTAAGAATCCCCCTGGTGCGCGGCGGCGATCACCTTCGCGAAGAATTCCTGGCTGTCGACCTTATCCTCGACACTCACTGTCCGCAACCCGGTAACCACATCTGCTGAGGATGGCGGCGTAGCCATCGCAATCCGGACCGCACCCAGATCGGTTGCCTTGCCGATCACAGCAATCGTACGGCTTAGCGCCCCCAGTCGCGCGAGCATCGCCAGTTCCGCCGCGGTGCCGTGACGGTCGGGGTGGAACTCGCGAAGATCGATCAACACGGCATCGCTTAGCTCGATAAGCTGTTGAGCGGCGCGCGTCCAGATCTCTCCGGCGCAATATACTTCGTTGACCCGATAACGCCGGTCGGGATCTGGCTCGAGGTCGAGTCCTGCGAGGGTCCGGTCCAGCGATGCCTCATTCGTGACGAAACCCTGCTTCAGCTTGCCCGTCAGGAATGCCGCGAGCTCATGTGGCTCGAGGCTGGCCTTGGCCAGGTCCGGTCCTCCGATCATGCAAACCGGTCCGATGAATCGCCAGGATACAGCGAGGCTGTCTAGAAGGCGTTCTCCGCGACGGGTCTGTCCGAACACACGCAATAGCAGCAGAGAAATTGGCGGCCGATGCGGTGGAGGCAAGCGACTGGTGAGCCAAGTGTAGGCAATGGCAGTTGGCAGGATTGAGATACCTATGACCAGGGCGAGCGGCGGCGCTTCCGGACCACGTTGCGATGCATAGATGGCTCCCGCGATGGGTCCCGCTAGCGCCGCATACCAGAACAGCACCTGCAGCTGCGCATCGCTGAACCACTTGTTTCGATATGCCAATGCCACAGCGCGCTGCATGGCGTAGATGCCGATAAACCCGAAGACCAGCACACCCAAAATCAACGCAGCGGTAAACCCGCCAACGCGCCACGCCTCCTCTCGGGTGTGTATCGGCAGCAACCCCAGGCACGTGTTGCAACTGCGTGCGAGATTGTTTCCTTCCATCCACGCGATGACGGCCAAGGTCAAACTGAGAGTCAGAGATGGTACGACGTTGCGCATGTGGCGTGGGACCAGACCCAGGCACATCACGGATACGAAAACCAGCAGCACGATGTAACCGCTGAGTTGCGTCCCCGCAAGGGTCGAATTCGTGAGCGGCATCGCCACCAATAGCAAAAGGCAAGGCAGGGTGACGAAAAGGAACCAGCGGCCGAACCTCGGATTGGCGGTCCCCAGTATTACCAGGGGCCAGGCGAGGCCTAGCTGCAGAAGCGTCCAACACAGCGCGATCAGCCACCACGCGACCACGTTTTCAACGCCGATCTCTGGCAGCCCGCCCGGTGCGCTGGACGCAGCCTGCCATCTCAATGCCAATGACAACGCGACCGTGACGAGTGCGAATACAAGCGCGACGATCCGCAGGGACCATGCAAGTCGCGTCGCGCGCTCTCGAGATGCGAGCTTCAGTGCTTCAATCCCCTGAAACTCCTTGCCGCGATAGGGCGCGTCCGCGCGTGCAGTACGAAGCGGCTCCTTGATAGCGCTGTCCGCGTTCGCGCTACCAACCATCAAGCGGAGCACTCGCCAGCGATAGAAATATAGAACCAACGGCGCCAGCACGACGGCCCCAACGAACGAAAGCATCACGGCGCCGGTGTACTGCTCGGCACGGGGCGACGCAGGGTTCAGGAACGTCTGTACGATGCAGGCGAGGTTCACGACGATCGGTTCATAGCTCGTTCTCCATCCTCCTCGGCGCGAATACTGCGCTCGATCTCCCAATCAGCAAAGCAGCGAGACCGGCGCCAACTCACCTGTTCACTAGCTAACTAGCAAAGCGACGCTCCTTGCCGTCACCTGGCAAGCGCGAGCAGATCTGCAGCGATGTGGGCAAATATCAGTGGCCATAGTTGTCGGTAACGTGCATACACCAGGCCGAAGAGGACACCCATACAGAGAATACTAAGCGCGCCCACCGGGCCTTGATAAAGGTGAGCGACCATACGAAGGAACGCGCTCACTCCGAGGACCAAAGACAAGTCTTGGCGTCCGAGCGCCCTGAACACATAGCCCACAAGGAGCAATTCCTCGAAAGCCCCGTTAACGAGAGAAACGAGTACGGCCACAGGGAAGGCCAACGAAACCGACCGTGATAACTCCTTAAGCGGTTCTACACTTCCTCCAAGCCCGCGACCAACATCAACTGCAATCCAATGCAGCAAGAAGTCCACTAGTAGCAGCAAGACACCAGCTGCCGTTCCACTCCAAGTTAGTTGTATGGGAAAGTCTTGACGAGACCATCCACGCGCCCGAAGAAATGCGTACGCTAGAGAACCCGCGACCAATTCATAGGTTATGAGCCCAGCAAGATGAGCGTTGTCAAACGGCGGCGTTTGCGCCATGCCAACTGCGATGGCGACGGAGTCGAATACGCACCATCCCCAGCATATGCCCACGACGAGAACGAACTCACCCCAAGCCGGGATGCGTTTGAGCATTCGCGCTGGGGTCCTAAGCACGTCTAACCCTCTGAACTTGTCGCGCGACTAGTAGTCGACGGCACCACCACGCCTAACCGAACAGCGTGCATCTGCGATCGTTCATCGACTTGTCTCCTGGAGCAGCGAACTATACATCCGAGCGGCCAACGATGTGCAACGCGCCAACGTTTACAAGCGTGCGCCTACGAGCTGCTTATGTCCATGCGTTTGATGCGACCGTCCTCAATGACATAGGCGTGTCGTACCAAGACGCCATTGGCGTAGCCAATAGTCTCGCACACCATTGTGGCCGTAGATGCATCCGCCTTCCATGCCGTTCGGCCAGATGACGTCGGGGTGCATTGTGGCCAGAGCGGCGTCAACGTCACGCGCGTTGAACGCCGCATAGGCTTGCTCCAGAAGCTTACAGTCGGTAAACACCTCAGGATCCGCTTAGCAAAGCGGACGGGTTTCGTGCCTAGAACCGCGAACCCGGCTTCGCCAGAAACGCCAGCTCGTCCTGCGTGGACTCGCGACCGAGGATCGCATTTCTGTGTGGATAGCGTCCGAATCGATCAATGACAGCCTTGTGCCTAAGCTCTGATTCGTAGCTGTCGTCGGGTCCGAGGGAAGCGAACAAACGCTCCGCCTGCGTATGAATGACGCGCGACTCGCTGTGCATGAATGGCATGTACAGGAACGCCCGCTCCTGGGTCTGGAGGCTCCGATCGTGCGAACCTGCCACTGCCTCTTGCGCCAAGACGAGGGCCATTGTGTCGTACGCAAAGGCCTTCGCCGTATCCCGGAAGAGATTGCGTGAAAACTGGTCGAGCACGATGATCTCCGCCAGGCGACCTCTCGCCTGGCGACGCCATTCATAGAGTTCGCTCCGGGCAGCGGCGGCATGAACATCAGCGAACCGCGCAGCGATAGCGGCGTCGAAGGCGGGCTCTGCCGTCCACCACATACGCGGCGGCGTCTCAACGAACCAAAAATTGAGCACTTCGTTGTACATGTCGCGGTGCGCCGAATGCGGCCTATTACCACGCCTATGCTGGCGCCGGAGTGTGCAGTACAGACGGTATCAAACGGCAACCCTGTTCGACGTACATCTCAGAGTTCCCCCTTTGAGGTCGCGAGCGCGTTCTGCAATACATCCACGGCCTCTGGTCCCCAAAGTCTAACGAACGCAAGATAAGCATTGCGGAGATTCTCATCTTCCTTCAGAAGCGCGTCCATCTCAGGGCCCAAGCGAAAGATGAGAAGAGACAGGTAGCCAAACCATACGTCGAACTGAACATTGCGCATGGCGACCAGTTGAGAGAGCAGCCGTCGCGTATTCGAGCGACGGAGATTCCTTACCAGCGATTGATCAGATGGAGGCAGTTGACTTCCCTCCTCTGACGAGATCTCGAGCAACAGATCAAGAGCATCCTCCAACTTAGCGACTTTGCGCTGCGGGTAAGACTCTTGCTCCGCTCGGTCGAACAGATCGCGAACTTCCTTGAGTATCGAGGGATCCATCGGAAGGCTGCTTGATGGGTCAGAAATTTGAGTTAAAGCGCGTACGCGGAATGCTACTCCTTTCCTTTCTATATTCCCGATGGCTCATGCTCTCGGCGAAGCTGCTTGATGTAGATGATATTCGAGTAACCCCTCGGTCGGCCTTCGATCGCGAATACTTCCTGATATCCGAGTCGCTTATAGAACTCAGGAGCCTGAAAGCTATGCGTGCTTAGCACTACTTGCTCGCAGCCGCGGCGCAGAGCCTCCGCTTCCGCAGCTTCAAGAAGTCTTCGGCCCAACCCTTGACCCCGCATCGACTCGATGACCCAGAGGTGTAAGATCTCGCAGCAACCGCCCCAAGTGTGCCCGCTGAAACCTGCGATGATCTCGCCCGCATCGTTGCGGATGCTTCCGGCCAAGAGTCTTCCATCGAGATAACCTGTCGTTTTCGAGTTGAACTCGTAGATGCGATCAGCGAGGAACGACTCCAGGCCCTGGCATTGACTTTCATCAAGCAACGCGACGGAGTTGGCATTCATGGCGAAAGAGCTAAGGTACACGCCGCTTACGGCGCGTACCTTTTAGCGAAGGGTTGGGCAGCAGCGTCCAAGGACCCAGTGCAATCAGAGCCTCTTGCTCGCCGATACTTTTGGCTTTCTCTGTCACTTCAACTGGAACCCACTTTGGGAAAGGAACCTCTCGACTCACATGATGACCAGACGGCGTGTGCTCTTCTCGTACTTGCGCAATCTGAGCTGGCGAGAATCGCTCTGCTAGTCGAACCAACGCCGGCCACAGACGGCGATGGATAAGGGTTACCTTGCCCTCGACAAGACGGCAAACGAGAATTTCCTGGGACTCGGTCACCGCTTGAAGGATCGTGAAGATTTGATGACTTTTTGGGTGAGCCCACCAACTTCCTTTGATCGGTTCGCCGGCAATCACCTCGGTTAGCCGAGGGACTGCACCTTTGGCTGATACCAGGACGACCCCATGCTGTCGGACAAAGACCATCGCCTCCTCGGGGGTCATGCAGTCGTCCTGCTACGCGAGTTCACGCGCGCACAAATAGCGAGCGCAGCGCCGCTATTTGCACGTCCGGTGCAACGATGGGTTCGGTGTCAATCTCCTCGTACTCGCGCATACAGTACGCTGTCGATCAATTGGCCATCTTTGAGGATGCTGCGCCGAAGCACGCCTTCACGAACAAATCCGCATTTCTCCAGCACGCGCATAGACGCGGGATTCCATTCGAAGACCGCCGCTTCGAGGCGCTCCAAGTCGAAGTGCTCAAAGATATGGTCCGAAGTCGCCCGGACCGCGGCAGTGATGATACCTCGACCCCAATAAGGCTGACCCAGCCAGTAGCCAAAGTGGCCGGATCTCGCGTGCACACCCTCGCCGCGTTCAAAGCCGATGCCGCCGACAATTTCCTCCTCGACCGCAATAGCCCAATGCGTGCGCTCTGGAATCTTTTCAAGTAGGGCGAACCAGCCGTCGGCATCTGCATCGATGTAGGGATGCGGGAAGCGGTGCGTCAGGTTACGCCAGATGTTGCGATTGTTGGCTATTTCCACGAGTGCGCCCTTGTCGTTTGGGTTCCAATCCCGCACGACGCACGGCCCGCAATCGAGATGCATCAAGTCGGTCGCTCCCTTGGCACCGAACGTTGGCGTTCAGCGGTCCCCGGAGGCGGTCCGTTGGAACGAAGGATTTGGCATCAATCGTTTTTTGAGATATGGCGTGATGTTCTTCATGGCCCGATCGACATACTCTTCTTTCTCGCCAACCGGCGCGACGTAGTGCAAAGCAGCGCGCGCCGCCTCCTCGCCCTCGAATCGAGCAATGATCCACGCCGACAAATACTGCGAGGCAAAGCAGCCTCCAGCGGTAGCGACATTTCCTGCTGCGAAGAACGGCTGGTTCAAGACTTCGACGCCGGCCTCTTGAACCCACGGCTTGGTCGTCAGGTCCGTGCACGCCGGCACCTTGCCGATAAGTCCTAGCTTCGCAAGGACAAGCGTACCAGAGCATTGAGCGCCGACAAGCTGGCGCTCGGGATCTAGCTGGAGGGCCGACATGATCTTCGGGTCGGCGACGATCTCGCGCGTCTTGATCCCGCTGCCAACGATGACCGCGTCAGCTACCCTAGCATCTGACAATAGGCATTGCGCTTGAACGACGACGCCATTCATCGACGTCACCGTCGGCTGTGGACAGCATAGCGAAACACGCCACCCGGGTCTCCTGATGCGATTCAGGACGCCCAATGAAATGAGAGAATCGAGCTCGTTGAACCCGTCGAATGTAAGAATGGCGATATGCATGCTGGTACTCCCTATTGATTCGAAAGGCGCCTAACGGACCTAAGGAGCGGACGGGCGCCATGCCGTTACGAGTCCGCTAAGCGAAGGGTTGGCGGCCTCTACCCCGGACGCTTGGCAAGCAGCGCCCAAACACCTGCGGCGGACAGAAGCGCACCACCCGCCAAGTTGAATCGTCGTTGTGCTCTCGGCGAGGAAAGCACCTTGCGAGCCGTACTCGCGAACACCGCGTACAACGTTGCATTGAGGGTGGCCATGGCCACGAATGTCACAGCCAGGATCCACAACTGCTGCGCGATACCTGCGCCCGGGTTGATGAACTGAGGTAGAAACGCCACGAAGAACACGATGCCCTTCGGATTGAGCGCGGTGACGAGGTACGTGTTCGCGAACAGCTTCCAGCGCGAGCCAGGCACAGCCGGTGCGAGCAGTTCAGTTGGCGAGATACCCGCCCGTAGCAGCTTGATGCCCAAGTAGAGGAGATACAAGCCACCCGCCGACTTGACGACGGTGAACCAGAAGGCCGACGTGGCAAGTAGTGCGCCCAGTCCGAGCAGCGAGACGACTAGTGCGGTTGAGTCACCCAGCGCGACGGCTGCGACCAGAGGAACGTTGGCGCGCCGGCCATGAGCTATGGAATAGCTGATGACTGTAAGGATGGTTGGACCTGGAATGATGAGCAGGACAGCAGACGCAGCGGCGAAGGCAAACCAAAGCTCGATGGACATGGACGATGCTCCCTCAGGTGGCTAACGCTTCCGATTAGCGGCCACGAAAGAGCGGGCGAAACGCCGCTGTGAAGCTGTCCGACTGCATCGTGCGGTTAGGTAGGGGCACATCGTCACTCCTTACGGCGCGCCTGGATTGACAGGGCAACGACTAGCAGGGCCCCGGCGAGCACAATCAACAACAAGGCGTCCGACCAGTGAAATGGTGCATGCGGAATTGAAGAGAGTGGCAGGGACTTGGACGAAGGCGGAGTAATGACGCTCTGCGCTAACGCTACACCCCCGATCGCGTAGTTGTAGGCCACCGCTAGTCCACCGATCGCGGCGTAACAGGCGAATGCCGCTCCGCCCAGTGCCACGATGCCGAACCCAAGACCGCCAATTGCAAGTAACCCAACCGCAACGCCTCCGATCGGCAGCAACCCGAGCGCCACCCCTCCGACGCTGATGCTTCCGAGGG
>Ga0105248_10003615_pt1 | contig 17150 bp, 13 predicted proteins | sample KBSS34metaG_FD_81524 | JGI IMG/M metagenome (GOLD analysis project Ga0105248, IMG submission 81524) | Switchgrass rhizosphere microbial communities from Kellogg Biological Station, Michigan, USA - KBS S3-4 metaG | ecosystem: Host-associated > Plants > Roots > Rhizosphere > Soil | place... | reverse complement strand
CGTCGCCGATGGTGGTGATCATATAGACGGCGGCGGAGTCGGCGAGGCCGGAATCGATCAAGGCCAGGGCCTTTTCCTCATTCGACGAGTCCTTGTGAATCACCAGCCCGCAGACATAGGTGAACATGCCGCCGGGAGGATTGAGATAGGCCACCGGCTTATGCTCGCGGTTCAAGGCCGCGAAGGTGGTGCGCCAGCTCATCGCCGCAACAATCTCGCCCGAGGCCAAACCCTGCGCCAGGGCGGTGTTGTCCGCCGAGATGAAGCGCAGCTGCGGCACCAGCGCGCGCAATTTGGCCTGAACCTTCTGCCAGCCGGCCTCGTCCATGCTGTAGGCATCCACTCCGATCATATGGGCAACGAAGGGCACCACATCGTCGGCGCCGTCCAGCACCGACACCCGGCCCTTGTATTTGGGGTCGAACAAAATGTCCCAGCTTTGCGACTTGGCATATTCCGGCGCCAGGTCGGTGCGGATGGTGAGGGAGGTGTTGCCCCAATAATGCGGCACGAACCACACTTTGCCGGGACCGGCCGAAATGCCCGGCAGATCGCGCAGCGCGGCCGGGAGCTTGTTCCAGTTCTTGAGCTTGGCGGTCTCGATGGGCTGGATCAGGCCCGCATCCTTCCATCGCGGCAGGCTGTAGAGGCAGGGCCCCATCACGTCCGGCTTGAAGCCGGCGCGCATCTTGGAAAAGGCCTCGTCCTCATCGGCGAAAATGCTGGTGGCGGGTTTTTCGCCGTAAGCCTTCTCATACTCGGCGTAGAACTGAGGCGCGACATAGTCCTGCCACTGGAACAGGCTGACCGGGCCGCTGGCGCTCTTGCCGCATCCGCTGGCGGTCACGATCAGCGCGGCGGCGATGCCGCCCAATGCCCATTTGAAAATCGGCCCGCTTGTTTTCATGCCTGTTCTCCGCGTGTGCGCAGCGAAAGTTGGTTGGTTGCGATCAACTCTGCTTGTTGCCTCATGCTTCGGCAAGCTCAGCGGGAGGATTTTCTTTATATCCTCGTCCTGAGCTTATCGAAGGGCGAGGGAGAGAGCATTCAAAGCCTGGGCAGCCGCAGCTCCATTACCGCGCCATTGCCTTCGCCGCCCGCCAGCCGCATGGCGCCGCCCATGCGCCGCGCCAGCTCCATGGCAATCGCAAGCCCCAGGCCGGCGCCGGTCACCGTGCCCGCCCGGTCGAAGCGCTGGAACGGCCGCCCTGCCAGCGCGACTTCGCCACGGGTAAAGCCCGCGCCGCTGTCGCTGAGGACGAGGACGCCCGCACCTTCCTCGAAGCGGACGTCAGCGCGCACAATGCCGCCCTCCGCCGTATAGGTCAGGGCATTGGCCAAAAGGTTGGTCAGGATGCGGCGCACGGCGCGCGGATCGGCGCGCACGGCGCCGGGTTCGCCAAAGGCCAGCGACAGCGAAATGCGGCGGGAGAAGGCCCGGCCCTGCTGTTCGTCCACGCAAATCCCTGCCAGCCCCGCCAGGTCCACAGCCTCCTCGCGCAAGGGAAAACGCCCGGCCTCAATATTGGAGAACTCCAATATGTCGCCGATCTTGGCGTGGAGATTGCGGCCCGCCTCGCCGATGTCGCGGGCATACTCGCCGTATTTGGGATGGCCGCATGGACCGAACATTTCATCGGCGATGATCTCGGAAAAGCCGATCACCGCGTTCAAGGGCGTGCGCAGTTCATGGCTCATATGGGCCATGAATTCCGATTTGGAGCGCAGGGCTTCCCTTGCGCCGCGCTCGGCATTGGCCAGCCGCACCATCAGCTTGGCTTCGATGGGCCGGGTGGATTTCAGCGCCCGCACGGCGCGGGCGGCGCGTGCATGACGCTCGAACGTGCCCACGAACAGCGCCGCCAGCCAGGCGCCCACCAACGCCGGGCCCAGGATGACGAAGAGATACAGCGGCAGGGCCTGGGCCCAGTCGGCGAGTACGTTTTTCTCGTCCAGCCGGCCCGTGACCGCCAGCGGCCAGCCGGGCACAAGGGTGGCCAGCGGTTTGTCGCGCATCACGTCTGTCTGCGGCGCCAGGCTGGCGTTCCCCAGATCCAGGCTTTTGGCATCGAACAGCACGGCAACCGTGTTTGAGCCGTCGCGGAAAGCCAGGCCACCGGCGAAGCTGGTGCGGGGTCCCGCAAAAGCGGGCGGCGGGATCGCGGCGCCGGACGCGCGCCATTGTGCCCGCCGATTGCCGGCGGCGTCCCACACCAGGATATCGCGGATGGCCGGTTCGGCGCGCCCCAACTCGGCGCTGCGATATTGCTCTGGCGAGGCCGCGAACACCGCGCCCAGCCGGGCATAGCGGTCCAGCGTCTGGCTGGTGGTATGCGCAATCATCTGAATGCGCGCCTGTTCGAAGGTGGCGGCCTGGGCCAGGGCATGACTGCGGTCCAGCCGCATCTGCAGCAGCGCCGCGGCGGCAAAGCAGCCGCAGATCAGGAGGATGCAAACCGGAACGGTGTAGCGGCCGTCGCGAACGATCCGCCGGACAAAGGGACGCTCCAAAAGGGCGGCCAGGATGCCATCCCGCCTGCTCCAGGAGCGCGTCGTCGCTTCGGCCATTGCCCCAAACCCGCGCGGTGATTCGCGCAAAGTTGAGTATGGGAATCGGGAACTCCGACGTCACGAGTTATTACATGCGCACCCGGCGGGAGGCTCAATTCAGCATTTTGCCGGCGACTTCAAACAGGTTGGGCGAAATGCCGGGCAGGTCCCGGATCGCCACCAGTTCGGCGCGCATCTGTGCCTGGCGGTCTTGGTCATACCGTCGCCAGCTTTCAAAGGCGCCGGCCATGCGGGCCGCCACCTGGGGATTGACCCCATCCAGGGCGCGGATCACCTCGCCCACCAGGCGATAGCCGGACCCGTCCCCATTGTGGAAGCGCAGATGGTTGGCGCCGAAGGCGCCGATCAGGGCCCGCACGCGGTTGGGATTCTTGAGGTCGAAGGCGGGATGCTTCATCAGTCCGCGCACCGCAGTGACGGTTTCGGGTAGCGGTGATCCCGCCTGCAGGCTCATCCATTTGTCCAGCACCAGCGGATCGCTGCGGAAGCGGTCATGGAAGTGGGTGAAGGCGCTGTCGCGCAAGGGCGACTCCATGCGGGTCAGCGCCGCCAGGCCGGCGATCATATCGGTCATGTTGGTGGCGGTGCGATAATGGGCGTCCGCCAGACCCGCCGCGGCTTCGTCGTCGGCGGCGGTGAGATAGCGCAGGCACGCATTGCGCAAGGCGCGCCGCCCGGCCGAGCGGGCGTCGGGACTGTAGTCGCCGGCGTCGCGCATCTGCTCGTAAAGCCACGCCAGCCTGTCTTGATGCGCCAGCGCAATGGCGCGCACCAGCGCCAGGCGTGCGCCATTGATGCGGGGTGGATCCACCGGTGTTTTTTTGGCGGCCAACTCGCTCTCGGTGGGCGGCATCAGCATCTGGGCGGCGAAGGCGGGGTCTTCTTCCGCCCGTGCCAGGACCTCACCGATGGCGGCGATGTAATCGGTGTGGCTGGTCCCATCCAGCATGATCTCGGCGGCCAGGGTCTGGCCCGCCTCCCAGCGGTTGAAGGCGTCACTGTCCTTGCCCATCAGCACGGCGCGCTGATGAAGGCTGAGCGGGTTGCGGAAGATGGCGGGCGCGGAGAAATCCCGGCCCAGTGACAGCAACGGCTCTTGCGCCACATCGACAAAAACAAAGCGCTGGAACTTCTGCGTCACTTCCAGAACGCGGCTGTCGGGGCCGGCGCGGTTTTCGCCGTCCAGGGTCAGCGGCAGCGCCGAACCGTCCTTTCCCATCAGTCCGATGCGCACCGGGATATGCATCGGCTTTTTCTCAGGCTGGTCGGCGGTGGGCGCCAGCGACTGGGTCAGTTCCAGCGTATAGGTGCGCGCGTCCGCGTCATAAGTGCCGCGCGCCTCGATCACCGGCGTGCCCGCCTGGCGGTACCACAGCCGGAACTGGGAAAGATCGCGGCCGCAGGCATCCTCAAAGCATTTGACCCAGTCCTCGACCGTGGCGGCATGGCCGTCATGGCGATCGAAATAAAGGTCTGTCCCTTTGCGATAGCCCTCATCGCCCACCAGGGTCTTGAGCATGCCGATCACCTGGGCGCCTTTTTCGTAGATGGTGGCGGTGTAGAAGTTGTTGATCTCGATATAGCTCTGCGGCTGGACGGGATGGGCCAGCGGTCCGGCATCCTCCACGAACTGACGGGCGCGGAGCGCGCGCACGTCCTGGATGCGCTGCACCGCATGGCTGCGTTCGTCGCCGGAAAAATTCTGGTCGCGGAAGACGGTGAGCCCTTCCTTGAGCGAAAGCTGGAACCAGTCGCGGCAGGTGATGCGGTTGCCGGTCCAGTTGTGGAAATATTCATGCGCCACCACGCTTTCGATTCGGGCATAATCGTCGTCGGTGGCGGTTTCCGGCGTGGCCAAGAGCACCTTGTCGTTGAAGATATTGAGTCCCTTATTCTCCATCGCCCCCATGTTGAAGGCGCTGACCGCCACGATCATGAAGATGTCGAGGTCATATTCGCGGCCATAGGCGCGTTCGTCCCATGCCATCGCGCGTTTGAGCGCGTCCAGGGCGTAGCGGGCGCGGGGTTCGTTGCCGTGCTCGACATAGATGTCCAGCGCAATCGGGCGTCCGCGCATGGTGGTGAAGTCGCCGTGGATCGAACCCAGGTCGCCCGCCACCAGCGCAAAAAGATAAGACGGCTTGGGGAAGGGGTCGTGCCATGCCACGTAATGACGGCCATTTCCATTTTCGTCGGGGGGAAGATCGCCACCGCCCACCCGGTTGCCGTTGGAGAGCAGCACCGGATACTGCTCCTTGGAGGCTTCGATGCGCACGGTGAAGACCGACAGGTTATCGGGCCGGTCGAGAAAGTAAGTGATGCGGCGGAACCCTTCCGGCTCGCATTGGGTACAGAACATGCCGTTGGAGAGAAACAGTCCCTCCAGCTCGGTATTGGCGGCAGGATTGATCTGGCTGGAAATTTCCAGTGTCAGCTTGCTGGGCGGATCAGTCAGAGTGAGGCTCTTGTCGTCCAGATGATAATCGCCGGGGGAAAGCGCGCGGCCGTCCAGCGCTACGCCCAGCAGCTTTTGGTTCTCGCCCATCAGCGTCAAAGGCCCACTGCCCGATAGCCGCTCGATCTGGAGCTTCGCCGTGACGTGGGTGGCTTCCGGCTCCAGGGAAAAGTCCAGATGGACGGTGGTTATCCGAAATTCCGGCGCCCGGTAGTCGGCAAGGTGGATGGCGCGCGGCTCTTCGGTACGCATGACGGAAAGTCCTTTGCAAAGCGCGGGACGTTAACCGGAAAATGGTGGGCTTGCCATGTGGGAATTGGCGCAAATTGCAGCCCCGTCATGGCGGTGCCGCTTGGCATTGTTTACGGATGCATGCCGACCCTGCGCCGACATATGGTGAGGGTGTTTGCGCCAGCCAGCGGGAAAGCGGGTTCGCGACGGCGCTTGAAATTCAAGCAAACCCGCGCTGAAAACATGTGATAACGTGGGATTTAACCGCAATTTAAGGCTTCCCGGCGATCTTCATCGGCGGGATTTTCCTGAAAAAGGCGCCAATCCATGGAGCTTGGAGAGCGACGCAAGAACGACGCTCTTCTTGCAAAGGAACTGGCTGTCTTTCTGCTCTTCGGAGGTGTAGCTGCGGCCACCAATCTGCTGGTGGGCTGGCAACTCTATGGCCGGGGGCTGCATCCGGCTCTTGCCTATTGGTGCGCGACCGCCATCGCGGCGGCAAGCGGGCTGGTGGTCAATTTCGGCCTGAACTACGCCTTCAATTTCAAATTCCGCGGCCGCTCCGCTTTGCGGCAGTTCTCGACCTTCACCATCGTCGCCCTGATCGGCGTTGCAATTACCAGTGCCCTATCTTATGGAATCCTGTCGCTCCTGAATGCATCGGTCGGACCTGTGCTTCGTTTGGGTAGCTTTACAGTGAAGTCCGTTTTCGCCGCGCATTTCACTGCGGTCGGTCTGACAGTCCTTTACTCCTATCCCGCGCACAAATGCCTGTCGTTCAATGTCGGCATGCGCGCGCGATTGCAGAATGTCTACGCCCAGATATCGGAACGGACGTGACCAAAGCCAATCCAACCGTGGTCTGCATCGGCGCGGGTCCCGCCGGCCTTACCGCGGCCTATCTGCTGGGCAAGCAGGGCATCGCCGCAACGGTGCTGGAGCAGGACCCTGTCTATGTCGGAGGCATCTCCCGGACCGCGACCTATAAGGGGTTTGCGTTCGACATTGGTGGCCATCGCTTTTTCTCGAAATCCGCCGAGGTCAATGCGCTGTGGACAGAACTTCTTCCCCAGGATTTTCTCGACCGTCCCCGAAAGTCGCGCATCTATTATCGCGGCCAGCTGTTTGACTATCCGCTGAAGGCCTTCGACGCCCTCAGCAAACTCGGCGTCATCGAGGCGGTGCGGTGCGTCCTGTCCTATCTCAAGGTGAGGCTGCGGCCAATTCCCGAAGCCAAGACGTTCGAGCAATGGGTCACCAACCGGTTCGGCAGCCGCTTGTTCCGGATATTCTTCAAGACCTATACCGAAAAGGTCTGGGGCATGAAGTGTTCCGAGATATCGGCGGATTGGGCCGCCCAGCGGATCAAGGACTTTTCCCTCACCAAGGCGATCTGGCACGCGATCACGCCGCAGAAAAGCGGTGGCTCCGGCGACAAGATCATCAAGACCCTCATCAACAGTTTTCGTTATCCGCGCCGCGGTCCCGGCATGTTGTGGGAGGAAGCGGCGCGGCGGATCGGGGCGCAAGGCGGCGAGGTGCTTCTGGGGCGGCGGGTGGTTTCTCTCCACTGGAACGGCGCCGATGCCTGCTGGAGCGTGGTCACCCGGGATGAAAAGGGCGCCGAGCGCAGCGTGCGCTGCGACCATGTCATTTCCAGCATGCCGATGCGCGAACTTGCCCGGGCGCTTGATCCGGCGCCGTCCGATCACGTGTTGCGGGCGGCCGAGGGCTTGCGCTACCGCGATTTCCTGACCGTGGCGCTGATCGTCAAGGACCGCGACGTGTTCGACGACAACTGGATCTATATCCATGAGCCGGGCGTCAAGGTGGGCCGGATTCAGAATTACAAATCCTGGTCTCCGGAAATGGTGCCGGATGCGCAATTGAATTGCTACGGCCTGGAATATTTCTGTTTCGAGGGCGACGGGGTGTGGACCGCCAGCGATGCCGAACTGATCCGGCTTGCCAGCAATGAACTGGTCAAGCTGGGATTGGCGGATACCAACGACATCGTGGATGGTGCGGTGGTGCGCCAGCCCAAGGCTTATCCGGTGTATGACGAAGGCTATCAGCAGCGGGTTGAAACCATGCGCCAGGAATTGGAAGCGCAGTATCCCGCGCTGCATCTGGTGGGTCGCAATGGCATGCACAAATACAACAACCAGGACCATGCCATGATGACCGCGATGCTGACCGTTGAGAACATCAGGCTGGGCAGGCGCGCCTTTGACGTGTGGAACGTCAACCAGGATGCCGAGTATCACGAGGAAGGCGAAGCCGGGGCGGAGCGGAGCCTGGCTGCAAACCCTGCGCTGGACTCCGAGCGGCTTGTGCCCAAACGGGTATGACAACAGTCCGGCAGGATTCGATCCTATCTTCGTCCGATCGGGACAGCAACCAGCGCGATTTGACGTGCGGCGATGCGCAGTCCGCGCCGCAAATCACAGGCAATCCGAAACTGGATGCCATCCTGCGCGCGCTGCCGCTGTTCTGCGCGGTCGCGCTGCTGTGGTTGGCGACCCGGCCCTATTTCGGCGTCCTGTTCGACGCGCGCTTCTATATGGTGGAGGCGCTCAAAGCCCTTGATCCGGCCCCGTTTGCCGAAGATCTTTATTTCAAATTCGGTTCGCAGGGTAATTTCTCCCTCTTTACCGCGCTCTATCTGCCTTTGCTGCGGGCGTTTGGCGTCGGCGCGACCGGGCTGTTCCTGATCGTCGTTGGCCAGCTGCTGTGGCTGTTCGGCCTGTTTCGCCTGGCACGCAGCCTGGTCGGCGGGCGGACCATGTGGCTGTCGATCGCCTTGGCGATCGGCATGCTGCGGACATATCCCGGTGGTTTCGGTTATGGCGAAGGTTTCGCCACGGCCCGGCTGTTCGCGGAAGCGCTGGTCATGCTGGGGCTGGCGTCGCTGTCCTCGCGTCCCTTTTGGGCGGTTGCCCTGCTGGGCCTGTCCGCGGCTATTCATCCGTTGATGGCGCTGCCGGGTATCGCGGTCGCCTTTGTGTATCTGGCACTTGGGCGGCCAATCTGGTGGGTGGCGATGGGGACGGGAGCGGGGCTGGCGGCCGCTCTGGGCCTGGCGGGCGTTGCGCCCTTCTCCAACCTGTTTCGGACGATCGACCCGGAATGGTTGGCCATCATCAAAGTCCGTTCCCCGCACTGCCTGCTTACCGCATGGGAAACGGAATTTTTCCAGCAGGCGCTCGCGATAATCGCTTGGGCTGGGGCCGCCTTGGCTCTGGCCGGCCCCCATCATCGCCGATTCCTGACCGCGACGTTTCTGGTGGGCGTGGGTGGACTTGTCTGCACCTTCCTGGGCGGGGACGTTGCCCACAATTTGCTGGTGGTGGAGATTCAATCATGGCGGTCGTTGTGGCTGCTGGGGCTGATTTCCTGCATCTACATACCACTGGTTTTGGTGACCGTGCTTTCCAGGACAAGCTTCGACAGCTTCCGCTGGGCGACGCTGTTGGCGATGGGATTGATCCTGGCCTCGTCGGTTACTCGGCTGATCCGGCTTCCAGATGCCCCGGATTTCACGCCTGTCTCATTGGCCCTGGTGATCGCCGCGTTGGCGACAATGGCGGCGCAGCTGTTGCTGGAGCAGAAACACCAGCGCATCGCCTCGGTTTTCGCCTTGGCCGGTTTTGCGCTCGTCCCTGTTGCCCTGTCGCGATGGGATGCACGCACGCCCTGGATCAGGTACCTGGAATCGGCCGCGCCGCCGCCAAAAGATCTGGCCGCGCTTCTGCCGGCAGGAGCATCGGTCTACTGGGAAAAGGGACCGGAGATGCTCTGGCTGCGGCTCCGGCGCGCCAGTTATTTCTCCTGCGACCAGGGCACGGGCGTGGTGTTTTATCGCCAAACCGCCATGGCTTATAAAGCGCGCGCGGCTAGTTTCTGGCCGTTGGCCGGCGCCGATCTTAGCCAGGTCGATACCTGCGCTGTTTTCAACACGCGGCCGAAACCCGAGCGCAATCGCAAGGCCCTGCATGATCTCTGTATTCGGGAGCCCAAGCTCGACGATGTTGTCCTGACCGCGCCGCTGCAGGGTGTGCAGCCCAAAGGAATCTGGAAATCGCCAGTCCACTTCCAGGATCTGCAAAGCGCGGCGGTCAAATTTCCCGTCCGTGGCGCCGACCGATTCTATGTCTATTCCTGCGCCGGCGCACGGTGATGCATCTCAAGCGTCGGCGCGATCGACCGGCCCACGCGTGACCACGGTCAGAAGATCCTGAGCGTGATGCGCCAGTTGCGCCAATTCGTTGGGCATGTCTTCGCCGGATTTGCGCGCCCACTCCACAAGGGAGGAGGCAAAGGCGGCCAATTGCGGCGCGCTGGCGATCAGCCGGGCCTGTTCCTCGGTCTTGACCGGATTCTGCTCATATTCCGCGCCAGGTACGCGCCAACCGCCCCAGTCGGTGTCGCCCGTCACCACCACCGGAACGGTGCCGGGCACCGGGTGAGCGGCGCAGTCTTCGTTCGGCTGCCATTTGTTGCGGGCCCTGACCACCCGCCAGACTTGGGCGTGCACGGCAGATTTGCCCTCCAGCGTCTCTTCGCAGCGCAATTCATCGGCGTCGAATTCGCGTCCCAACCCCACGTCATAGTGAATGCGGATCGGTTCATCGATTCCCTTGACCCAATGGGGCACGACGCGCTCGATCAGCGCCCAGGTGCCGACGGGCTTCACGTAAACCCGCTGATTCTTGTGGAACAGGGCCTTGGCCATGGATGGCGTTCCCGAAAAATGCCTGTCCAGACTAGGGAAGCGCTGTTAAACCTCGGTTAAGGTTCCGGTTTCGTTTGAAACCATCTGCCCGTCGCAGATGGGATTTTGGCAGCTACCGTGGAAAACATAGCAACGCCGTGCGTGAAGGTCTGCGCCTATGATGCCGGCTCGGGCCTGTGCCGGGGCTGTGGGCGCACACTGGCGGAAATCGCCGCCTGGTGTTCCATGAGCGATTGCGAGCGCGAAAGCGTGATGGAAACACTTCCCGAGCGCCTCAGATGCTTGTCTTTGCCAGCCAGCTGAGCTCGCGCGCCAGCGCCACATTCTCGCCGATCACAAGCACCGCGAGCGCCGGTGCGTTCTGCGCCGCCGCCGGCAGGCCGGCCAGGGTGGTGATGACGACCTGCTGGTCGGGGCGCGTGGCATTGGCCAGGATGGCGGCCGGCTCGTCGGGGCTGCGTCCCGCATCCAGCAGAGCCTGGACAATCTCGCCGGCGAATTTGCGCGCCATATAGAGCACCAGGGTCGGTGCGCCCCGTGACACCGCGGCCCAGTCGAGCTTGGTCAATTTGCCGTCCACGCCATGGCCGGTGATGAAGGTGACGGCATGGTTGGTGTCTCGGTGGGTCACCGGAATGCCGGCATAAGCCAACCCGCCAATGCCGGCGGTGATGCCCGGCACGATGCGAAAGGGCACGCCCGCGCGCGCCAGGGCCTGTGCCTCCTCGCCGCCGCGTCCGAACACAAAAGGATCGCCGCCCTTCAGCCGGAGCACGCGATGACCCTCTTTCGCCAACCGGACCAGCAGGTCGGAAATCTCGTCCTGCTTGCAGCTTTTCACGCCGGCGCGCTTACCGGCATAGATCTTCTCGGCGCTCGACAGCGCCAGGAGCCGTTCATCCACCAGCGCGTCATAGAGGATGGTATCGGCCTGGGAGAGGGCACTCAGGCCCAGCGCGGTGATTAGCCCGGGATCGCCGGGACCGGCGCCCACCAGCCAGACCCAGCCCTTTTCCAGCGCCGGCAGGTTCAGTCTTGCGGCAATATCCATCGGGGCGAACTATACCGGGAACAACGCCAAAACAAGATGGCCCCTCGGAACGCAGCGTCCGGTACCCGCGTTGGCTTCTCGAAGAAACCACCCTGGAATCGGCCATGAGCGAAAAGGCAGGCGAAATAGCGCGCGAAGCGTCGGATTACCGCTGCGAGCAGTGCCGCCAGGTCACTCGCATCAGCCGCGGCATGCTGATCCCTGCCTGTCCCCATTGCGGGTATGGCACTTATGACATTTCCAATCCGCGTTTTGAGACAAAAGACGGACATTTGGGGCCTCACGAACCGGGCTAGGTTGAGCGGCGGCGCATGGACGGCTAAAACCGACCCGCATTTCAAAGCGCGGATATCATGATCAAGCCCCGTTCCGACCTTGTGCCCAATACGGCCGATTACGAAAATTTGCCCTTGGTCACGGCCAACGGTTTTCGCGAATATGATGCCCGCTGGCTGTTCGGCAAGGAGATCAATCTTCTGGGCATCCAGGCGCTGGGCCTGGGGCTGGGCACCTATCTGCATGACATTGGCGTGACGCCCAAGGTCGTCACCGGGCATGATTTCCGGTCCTATTCGCTTTCCATCAAGCAGGCTTTGACCATCGGCTTGCTGCGCGCGGGCTGCGAAGTGCATGACATCGGCCTGGCGCTGTCGCCGGTGGCCTATTTCGCGCAATTCGCGCTGGATTGTCCTGCCGTCGCGATGGTCACCGCCAGCCACAACGAAAATGGCTGGACCGGGGTAAAGATGGGTGCCCAGCGGCCGCTCACGTTCGGGCCGGACGAGATCAACGCCATCAAGGACATTGTGCTGAACGGCAAGGGCAAGGAACGTCCCGGCGGCGCCTACGTCGCGGTGCCCGACATGCGCGAGACCTATCTTGCGGCGGTGACCAAGGGCCACAAGCTGTCGCGTCCCATCAAGGTGATCGCGGCCTGCGGTAATGGCACGGCGGGCGCGTTCGCGCCGGAAGCACTGCGCCGCATCGGCGCCGAAGTGATCGGCATGGATGACGCGCTGGATTTCACCTTTCCCAAATACAATCCCAATCCCGAAGACATGGAAATGCTGCATGCCATGAGCCATGCGGTGAAGGAACAGGGCGCCGATCTCTGCCTGGGTTTTGACGGCGATGGCGATCGCTGCGGCGTGGTGGACGACCAGGGACGCGAAATCTTCGCCGACAAGATCGGGGTGATGCTGGCGCGCGACCTTTCCGCCCAATACAAGAATCCGCAATTCGTGGTGGATGTGAAATCCACCGGCCTCTATCTCACCGATCCGGTGCTCAAGGAACGCGGCGTCAAGACCGACTATTGGAAAACCGGCCATTCCTATATCAAGCGCCGCACCGCCGAGTTGAAGGCGCTGGCGGGCTTTGAAAAATCCGGCCACTTCTTCTTCAATCCGCCGATCGGCAACGGTTATGACGACGGCATCGTTGCCGGCATTGCGGTGCTGGAAATGCTGGACCGCGCTGGACCGGCCGCGAAATTGTCGGCGCTGTATGACGGGCTGCCCAAGACCTGGGGCTCGCCCACCATGGCGCCTTTCTGCCCCGACGACCGGAAATATCCGGTTGTCGAAGCGATGGTGAAGGAATATTCGGCGCTGAAGGACAAGGGCGAAAGCCTGCTGGGCCAGAAGATCGCCAGTGTGGTGACCGTCAACGGCGTGCGCGTGACGTTGGAAGACGGCACCTGGGGCCTGGTGCGCGCCTCCTCCAACAAGCCCTCGCTGGTGGTGGTGGTGGAAAGCCCGGCGTCCGAGACCAATATGCGCGCGATGTTCAAGGACATTGATACGCGTTTGGCGAAGCATCCCGAAGTCGGCGAGTACGACCAGAAGATTTGACAAGGCTCTTTTGGGCCCTCGCGGCTATGGTGAAGGAAGCAAGGGCCGGAAAATGAAAATATACGAGGGCGAACTTACCCCAGACCAAATTGCCGCCGGACTGAGCGTGATGAAGGGCCGGTTTAATGGCTCAAAAGTCATGAAGGCCCTGCGTGGAGCGGGCGTGCAGAATATTATTTCAGGAGCGGAAGTGCTCATCGGGCGGGAAATCCGCAACGGTCATATTCGGCGCATTACAACCGGCGTCTACGAAGAAAACCCCGATTATCGCTTGGCGCAATCAAATTAGGGCCCTGCTAAAATTCCGCACGCCTTGCGCTGGAGAAGCCAGCGCGTAGAGTCCCAAAAACAACGGGGAGGCGGCATGGATCGGCGGGAAGCGATTGGGCTTGGCTTGGCGGGCGCGCTGGTATCGGGCGCGGCACAGGCGCAGCGGCAGCCGGGCTATCTGCCGGGGGATTCCGAAGAGTTCATTGCACTCTGGCCCGGCACGCCGCCGGGCGGAGAAGCCATCAAGCTAGACCTGAAAGTGACCGATGCCGTTCAGCCGGACGGCTTTCATGTCCGCGCCGTCAGCCAGATCCAGACGCCGGGATTCTTCGTCTATCGTCCGGCCAGGCCCAATGGGTTGGGGCTGCTGGTCATTCCTGGCGGCGGCTACACGTCGGAAGGCGGCGACCGCGGCGGCCGCGAAATTGCGCAGCGTTTCGCAAGCCTGGGCATCATCTGTTTTGTACTGCGCTATCGCCTGCCGGGCGAGGGCTGGAAGAACCGCGAGACCGTGCCGCTGCAGGACGCCCAGCGCGCCATGCGCCTGATCCGTGCCGGGGAATATGGCGTGTCGAAGCTGGGCGTGATCGGCTTTTCCGCCGGCGGCCATCTCTCGGCCACGCTGGCGCTGCGCCATGCCATGCCCGTCTATACCAGGGTCAGCCCAGCCGATCTGCTGGACGCAAAGCCCATCATCGCCGCGCACATGTATCCGGTGATCACCATGGGCCCGGGCGCTCATCCCGGCTCGCGCGACAAGCTGCTGGGCGAAAATCCATCCGCCGATGCGGTCGCCGCCTGGTCGCTGGAAAAGCATGTCACGGCCGACGCCGTGCCGTCGTTCCTTTGTCTCGCCGCCGATGACGATGTGGTGCCGCCCTTTCCCAATGGCATCACCTTTTTCGGCAAGCTGCAGGAAGCAAAAGTCCCCTCAGAGCTTCACGTGTTTGAGACCGGCGGTCACGGCTTCAGCCTGCACTGGACCCAAGGAAAGCCTAATGCCGCCTGGCCGGAACTGTTCCTGGCCTGGGCGGCGACGCATGGCTTCAGTGCCTGATGAGGCCTTCCAGCAGCGCGTTGTGAAAGGTCGCCGGGTCCTGGATCTGCGGCGAATGGCCAAGGTCGGGAAACTCCACCAGCTTGGCATGGGGAATGCGCGCCGCCGCCTCTTTCGCCATCACCGGAAAATTGCCCAGGGTGGCGCGGATTTGTGCCGGCACGGCGTTGCTTTTGCCGGTCGTGTCCTTGTCGCCGATCAACAGCAGCACCGGCATGGAAAGTCTTTCCAGTTCATGCACCACCGGCTGGGTATAGATCATCTCGGAGGTCAGCGCCGAATTCCACGCCATCGCTTCGCGTCCTGGGCCGCGGTACATGCCGGCCTGCATTTGTACCCAGGGTTCATATTCCGGCTTCCAGGTGCCGGCGTAATAAACGGTGCGTTCATAGTCGCGGATGCTATCGGCGGTGGTCTTCAGCGCGGTCTGATATAGCCGGTCGACTCCGGTCGGCGGCACGCCCTTGGCGCGTCCGTCTTCCAGGCCCAGCGGATTGACGCTGACAAGCTGCTCGGTGCTTTCGGGATAGACCAGGGCATAGCGGGTCGCCAGCATGCCGCCCATCGAATGACCCATGATGATGGCCTTGGAAATTCCAGCTGCGTCCAGCAAGGCATGGGTATTCGCCGCCAACTGCTCAAAGCTGTACTGGTAATGCGCCGGCTTGGTGGATTTGCAGAAGCCGACCTGGTCGGGCGCGATCACCCGGTAACCGGCACCGGTTAGAACCTGGATGGTCGCGCCCCATGTCGCGGCGCAGAAATTCTTGCCATGCAGCAGCACCACGGCATGGCCGTTGGGATTTGCCGGCTTCACGTCCATATAGGCCATGTCCATCGCCGCGCCCTGGCTCTCAAAACGGTAATGCGAAAGCGGATGCGGATAGTCATAGCCTTCCAGCATCGGGCCATAGGCGGGGCTGTCATCGGCCCGCCCAGGCGCGGCCAGCAACGGCAAGGCGATCAGAACGAACAGAAGAAGCTGACGCATGGTTCGCGAACAATACGCCTTGCTTCAAAAAGAAAAAGGGTGCGATCCTCGAACCAACAACAAGGAGAATTGGGGATGGATCGCCGCACCGCGCTCGGCCTTGGCCTGGCCGCCGCTTTTTCAAGGCCAGCCTGGGCCGACACAGTGGTGCCCGGTGATGGCGTACTGCCCAGCGATCCCAAAGAGGTGATCACACTGTGGCCGGGGACGCCGCCGGGCGGTGAGGGTCTGAGCCTGCCACCCATTCGCGTCAGCAATCACGAACCGCCCTATATCACGCCCAATGACCGCGCCATCGACAGGATAGGCATTCCGGTGATGAATGTGTTTCGCTCCGACCGGCCCGACGGTTCGGCCATGATCATCGCGCCAGGCGGCGGCTATAGCCGCCAGATGCTGGATTTCGAGGGCATGGATGTGGCCCGGCGCTTCAATGCCGCCGGCGTCACGTGCTTTGTGCTGCGCTACCGCCTCCCCGGCGAGGGCTGGGCCAATCGCAGCGACGTGCCGTTGCAGGATGCCCAGCGCGCCATGCGGCTGGTGCGCGCCAATGCAGGCAAATACGGTGTCGATCCGAACCGCATGGGCTTCATGGGATTTTCGGCGGGCGGACATGTCGCCTGTTCCATCGCCACGCGGTTTGCCGCGAAAGTCTACGCGCCGCTGGATGCCGCCGATACGGCGGATGCACGGCCGTCCTTCTCCGTACCGATGTATCCCGTCGTCACGATGGGCGAGGGCGCCCATCAGGGATCGCGCGACAAGCTGCTGGGTCTCAATCCCTCGCCTGACTTGATCGACGCCTATTCCTGCCAGTTGCATGTGCCGGCGGATGCCCCGCCCGCTTTCATGGCGCTGGCCGCTGACGATACCACCGTGCCACCGTTGCCCAATGCGGGCGCCTATTATGTCGCCCTGCAGGCGGCCAAGGTCCCGTCCGAGATTCATGTGTTCGAGACGGGCGGTCATGGTTTCGGCATCGCCCGCACCGTCGGCAAGTCCACCTCGGCCTGGCCCGAGCTGCTGCTGCATTGGGGCGCCAGTCACGGTTTCTTCAAGCAGGGTTAGGCGGCGCGGCGTTCCCGTACAAAGCTGAGCGCATCGCGCAGCACCGCAATGCCGGCGCCGTCGCGCGGGGCTTGCTCGCTCAGATGCCGGCGGAACAGGCGCGCGCCAGGCCTGCCGGTGTAAAGCCCCAACATCGGCTTGATCAGCGGATGCAACCGCGCGCCCAGGGTCAATTGCCGGGCGACATGTTCGACATAAGCTTCAACTGCCGCGTCCACATCCACCGGCGCGCCGCCAAAGAAGCGCGCATCCACTTCGGCCAGCAGCATGGGATTGTGGTAGGCGGCGCGGCCCAGCATCACGCCATCGACATGGCCGAGATGGGATTGCGCCTGTTCCAGTGTTTCTATGCCGCCATTGCCCAGGATGGTGAGGTCTGGACGCTCGCGCTTGACGCGATAGACCAGGTCATAGTCCAGCGGCGGCACATCGCGGTTTTCCTTGGGCGAAAGTCCCTCAAGCCAGGCTTTGCGGGCATGTACCGCGAACACTGTCACGCCAGCTTGGGCGCAAATGTCGATCAGCCCGCGCAGACTTTGTTCCGGATCCTGATCGTCTACGCCGATGCGGCATTTGACCGTGACCGGAATGGAGACCGCCGCGCGCATCGCCGCCACGCAATCGGCCACAAGCGCGGGCTCACGCATCAGGCAGGCGCCGAAACGGCCCGACTGCACCCGGTCCGATGGACAGCCGACATTCAGATTCACTTCGTCATAGCCAAAATCGGCGGCGATGCGGCTGGCCTGTGCGAGCTTGACCGGATCGGAGCCGCCCAGTTGCAGCGCCAGGGGATGTTCGAACGCCTCGAAACCCAGCAGCCGCGCGCGGTCGCCATGCAGAACCGCTTCGGCCGTCACCATTTCCG
>Ga0105248_10003612_pt1 | contig 17154 bp, 13 predicted proteins | sample KBSS34metaG_FD_81524 | JGI IMG/M metagenome (GOLD analysis project Ga0105248, IMG submission 81524) | Switchgrass rhizosphere microbial communities from Kellogg Biological Station, Michigan, USA - KBS S3-4 metaG | ecosystem: Host-associated > Plants > Roots > Rhizosphere > Soil | place... | reverse complement strand
GTCGTCGGCGCATTCTTCATCCGAAGGACGCACACATGACAAAAATGCTGATTGCAAATTGCAAATTGCGGATTATCGGGACAGCGGTTGTCGCGGTTATGGCGGTCGCGGCGCTGCACGCAGCCGATCTGAAGGTTGATTTCAGCAAGGAGACAGTCGGCAGGCCGCCGGCGACGTTCGAGCCGATGGTCGGCACATGGCTGATCGCGCAGGACGGCGCCGACAAGGTGCTGATGATCGACGGCCGGCCGTGGGTCGCCAGCAAGGACAACCCCACGAAGCTGCTGATCGAAAGCGCGCGCAAGCTGTACGGCACGTCGAACGAAGAGCTGATGGACAACGCGAAGCAGTTCGCGTACTTCCCGGTCGCGGTGCTCCGCGGTCTCGACAACTTCACCAACGGCACGATCAGCGTGAAGTTCAAGACGATCGCCGGCGACGCCGATCGCGCCTCCGGCATCCTCTTCAACGTGAAGCCGAACGGCGACTGGCTCGCGGTCCGCTACAACGACACCGAGAACAACGTCGCGCTGTGGGAGTTCCACAACGGCATGCGCCGCAACATGCGCTTCAGCGATCGCGCGCACAAGTTCATGCTCGACCGCGCCGCGTGGCACGAGCTGAAACTGACGATCGACGGCGCGGATCTGAAGACGTGGCTCGACGGCGAGCTCGCGCTCGAATACACACTCGGCACCGTGCCGGGGCCCGGACGCAACAACGCACCGCCCAACCCCGATTTGATTCCGGCCAACAACGCCGTGCTGCGTCCACCGGTCATGGGCAAAGTCGGCGTGTGGGCAAAGACCGACACGACCAGCTACTTCAAAGACTACGTGGTGAGCCCGAGGTGAGGGGCAGGATAGGCAGGAAGGGCACGACCGGCTGGACGGGTGCGATCGGCAGACTCCTGCCTGTCCTGGCCGTCCTGCCGTTCCTGTCTGCCGGAGTGGCGCTCGCGCAATCGCCGAATACGTCGTCGCTCGTCGTAACCGTCATCGATCAGAGCGGCGCGGCGCTGCCAGGTGCGCAAATCGACGTCACGAATACCGCGACCGGTGACGTCCGCCATGCCGTGTCGGGCGGCAACGGCGCGAGCACGATACCCGCGCTCGGCCTGACTGGTTCGTACCGGGTCGCCGTTTCCCTGACCGGCTTCAAGTCCGCCGAGGTCCACGATATCGTCCTGCGTGCCGGCGAGATGGCCGCCGCCCGGGTGATGCTCGCAGTGGCCATCGAGCCGGGCGAAGTCACGGTCTACGGGACGACGGCCGGTGTGCGCGCCGACGCGCCGATCGGCCGCCGGCTCGACAGCGCCATCATCGACGAGACGCCGATCCTCGGCCGCAAGGTGACGTCGCTGCCGCTGTTCAACTCGTCGTTCCGGCAGGGCAAAGGCACCGGCGACCTGTTTGTGAACGCGACCTACTTCGTCACCGGCGGCGGCAGCCGGCGCACGACCACGTTCATGCTCGACGGCGCGAACAACGACGAAGGCTGGGGACGGCAGACGATGATCGCCACCGTGCCGGTCGGCGCCATCCAGGAGATCGCGGTCCTCTCCAACGCGTTCTCGGCCGAGTTCGGCTGGACGGCCGGCCCGGCGCTGAACATCGTGACCAAGTCGGGCACCAACGACGTGCGCGGCGAGGGATTGTTCATGACGCGGCCGGGCGGCTGGCAGGCGACGACGTTCGGGACCAACGGCTTCTGCGCGCCGTCCATTCCGACCTGCGTCACCCCGACGACGCTGACGGCGGTCAATCCCGCCGACGTGCCCGACGTGCTGAACCAGGTCTCGGGCACCATCGGCGCGCCGTTGGTAAAGGACAAGACCTTCTTATTCGCGACGGCCGATTACACACGGCAGGACCGCACGACGTTCCTCTCGCCGTCGCTGCCGGCGTTCCTGCTGCCGGCGGACGGGCACCTGGACTACGTCGGCAACTACCGCCAGGCGCTGTTCAACGGCCGCGTCGACCACAAGGTCACGCCGAGCCAGACGCTGATGTTCCGGGTGAACGTCGACCATTTCTACGACACCAACCCGAACGACGCCGTGGCCGGCACGAGCGCGCCGAGCGTCGCCCGCCGCTATACGCGCGGCTCGGTGACGGGCAATGCCAGCGACACATGGGCGCTGAGCCCGAATCTCCTCAACGAAGCGCGCATCGGCTATCTCAACGGCGATCCCGTCACGCTCTGGGAGGCGCAGACGCTCTCGACCGCGTACACGCGCGGCGGCTCGGTGCCGTTCACGATCGGCCAGTCGCGCGAGTCGGACCTCCACAGCCGGCAGTTTCAGTTCTCCGACACGCTGTCGTGGTCACGCGGCAAGCAGACGCTCCGGCTCGGCACCAGCGTGGCGCGGCACACCTCCGGCGGCTTCGGCAGCGAGCCGGGCACCGCGTCGCTCGGCACGTTCACGTTCCTCGCCACGACGACGGCGCCGTTCGATCAACTGACGCTGTCCGACGTCCAGAACTACGTGCAGCCGATCAGCTTCGGCATCAGCACCTACGAGCTGTCGCAGTGGCTCTCCGCCGTCTTCGTGCAGGACAGCATCCGTGTGAACAACGACCTCACCATCGATGCCGGGCTGCGTTACGACCAGCAATCGCTGTCCGACGCGAAACGCAACGTCGCGCCGCGCGTCGGCTTCGGCTGGCATCCGGAAGGCGATGCGCGCACGTCGATTCGCGGCGGCTACGGCATGTACTACACGCAGCTCATCACGAACGTGATCGCGGGCTACCTGGTGAACGGGCTCGACGGCCTCACGACCTACACCGCGACGCCAGGGCAGACCGGTTTTCCGACCTGCCTGACGGGCCCGTGCCTGCCGGTGCCGCTCGATCCCAAAACGCTGCCAGCGTCGCAGCTGCCGGCGCGCGACATCACGATCCAGGCGGGGCAGGCCGCGTTCTACAAGAGTCAGTTCTCGAAGTACGGGCTGAACTTCGATCTGCTGCCGGACTATCCGGACAGGCTGGTGAACCCGCGCAGTCAGGTCGCGTCGATTGGCGCCGAGCGCGAGATCGCGAAGGGGCTGTTCATCGGCACCGACTACGTGCATCAGCACTGGACCGACCTCGCGCGCAGCGTCGATCTCAACGCGCCCAGTGCGTTCGATCGCACGGCGATCGGCCAGACGCGGACCGTCGCCGCGGCCAATCTGACCCGGCCGATTCTGCCGGTGAACGGCGGCGTGCGCGCGGTCAACGTGCTGATGAACCTCGGCGTCTCCGATTACGACGGCCTCCAGACCGAGGTCGGCTATCGCGGCCACTCGAAGATGTATGCCGCACTCAGCTACACGCTGTCCAAGGCGACGAATACCAGCGAGCCCGACGGTAACGGCGTCGGGCCCAACCAGAGCACCTTCGCGCGGCTCGGTGAAGAGGAACGCGGGCCGAGCCTGCTCGACCAGCGCCACCGCGCGGTGATCACGTTCACCTACCAGTTGCCGTACAACGTCACCGCCGGCACGGTGACCCAGCTCGCGTCCTCGCGGCCATTCAACGCGGTCACCGGCATCGACAACAACGGCGACGGCGCCAACAACGATCGCCCGGTGGTCAACGGCGTGGTGATCGGCAAGTCGGCGTTCCGCGGCACTGCAACGCAGGATGTGTCGATGTTCATCGAAGGGCGGATCAAGCCGGCGGGCAAGACAATCCTGCTCCGGCTCGAGGGCTTCAACCTGTTCAACCACTCCAACATCCTCGGCCGCGCCCAGACGACCTACGGGGATCTCGCGGCGGTGAATGACACATTCGGTCAGGTGGTGGCTCCCGGCACCGCGGCGAATGCGCTGCCGGCGCTGGCGAACATCGATCCGCCGAGGATGTTTCAGTTTCAGGTGAGATTCAGCTTCTGAGCCGAAACCGGCTGAACTTGCGGGGGTTGGCGTGGTTGCGGGACCGGGCCGCTCATGCTCACGCCCTCGCGGTCGATTCTTCAAGCATGCGACAGGAGGAGACGTTTAGCGACCTGCTTGAACGCGAGCTCGCACGGGTTCGGGAGCCCGAACCACGCCCGGCAGTGGCCTGGCAGACTCGGAATTCCGCGGCCCAGAACCCGTTCCTGTTCGTGACCAGTGCGTTGCTGGAGTCGTGGGGCAAACCGCTGCCGACGGTGCGTCAGCCGGCCTCGTCCACATGCGCGCCCGCGGCCGAACGTCCGCGACCCATCCCGATTCCTCGTGTGCACACGGCTGCACCCGCGCCCGACCATGGCCGGCCCGTGCGCATCCTCATGGCGCGCGAGCGGCGGGCGCTCCGCGAGCTGATCGCGCTCGGCGCCGATCTGCGGCCGGACTTCACCGTGCACGAGCTGCGCCGCGCGTTCCGCATCCTCGCGCGGCGCTATCATCCGGACTGTCATCCCGACAATGGTGAGGCCGCTACAGCGGAGCTTTCGCGGTCGTTTGCGGCGCTCGCCGAAAACTATCGCTGCCTGAAGGCCGTAGGGGAATCGGCGGGACCAATCCGGCACTGACCAACGGCCGCTAGGTAACGGAGGGGACGGAGGGAACGGGATCACACGGAGGAACAGAGGAACAGAGAAGAACAACGGAGAAGAATATTTCTTCTTGGTTCTTACTCCGTTGCTTCGTTTCTCCGTGTTAATCCGTGCCCTCCGTCAACCTCCGCTCGTCTCCCGGCGCGGGGATTGATCAGCCGCTTGACGCCATCCATCAGCCTTGGCACATTGAAGTTGATCAGCAGGCCGACCGGACATCCGGTGAGTTGCATGTAGGTCAAGAGTTGCGCCTGGTGCACCGGCAGGGCTGCGGTAACCGACTTCATTTCGACAACCACCACATCCTCCACGATCAGGTCGACTCGATAACACGCCTCCATCGATATTCCCTTGTAGACAATCGGCACCGGTCGCTGCGCGACGAAGCGCAGCTTCCGCGCCGTGAGCTCGTAATGCAGACAGGGCATGTAGATCGACTCGAGCAGGCCCGGCCCCAGCGTTCGATGGACCTCGATGGCGGCGGCAAGAATCGGCCGTGTGATGTGGCTGAATTCCTCCGGGTCGACTCGCATGCCCGGGCGGTGGTGCAAGGGCGAGGCCGACCGCAATCTGGAATGAATCGACGTTTCTGCACTCCAAGCGTTGCAGGTTCTATAACGAACACTGACGCCATGATCGCATTCGTTGCGACCACCTCAGGACGGATCGTTCTACCAACGCGCCGCCGTCTTACTTCATCGCCGGCCCGCGCAGTGACTCGCGTAGATCGGCCACGGCGGGATGATTCGGTGCGAGCTGATAAAGACTCAGGACTAGATCGAAAGCCGTTGTGAAGTACGTGGACTCGTCGCGAAAATCGGCGTAAACGCGTCCGTGCTGCCGCCCTCGCTCTTTCGGTTGTTTCTTCGCCATACAGTAAAAAGTCTCGCGGGTTGTTTCGGCGGTTCGAGTTAATTCTCGGCGTCGCTGGACTATTGGATAACCGCCGATGGTTGCTGCCACGTTCCGCGCGGCCGGCGAACTGGCTCTTGCGAGACATTTCCGGTCTCCGTTCGTCCCCGTTCCTTCGTTCCTCCGTGTGAACCCGTTCCCTCCGTCCCTTCCGTTACCGTTCCCTCCGTAGGCTCCATCCCCGCGGCCCGGTGCGGTACTTCACTCTCAACACCGTTGCCGCCAGCACCAGGGCCGCACATCCCTCCACGTACGCCTTCTCCGCGTCGATGAAATCCACCGGCCGGTTCTTCAGCAGCGGATCCGCCCACACGCCATGGACGTAGAAGACGGCCGCGGCCGCGTACGCGGTGTAGTGCAGCTGCTTCCAGCGGTGACGGCCGAACGCGCGGCGGAAGTACGACGTCAGCACGACGAACGCGATCAGGTAGAACGCGATGGCGCCGAGCGTGGTGGGGATCGGCTGCACTGGCGACCAGATGGGCGCGAAGATATCGAACAGACGGAAGCCGGCCGTCGACGAGGTGAGCAGGATCAGCGGGTGGGTCAGCGCGGTGGCGAGGCCGATGTAGCCGAGCCAGTTGTGAAACGTGAACAGCTTGATCCAACGCTGCCGCGGCCAGTGGCGGATCGGGTTGTAGCCGACGGAGAGCAGCAGACCCATCAGGATCTGCGCGGTGAAGATGCCCACCGCGATCAGTCCGGCGACCGACGAGACGTCGATCGCGGTGGGCATCTCGATGCCGTCGATCATCGAGGCGCGGCGTCGGTCGTGCTCTTGGCCCCTGCGTTCTTGACGTACTTGTCGAACCAGTTGAGCCGCTCGGCGAGCACGTGCAGCAGCGTCTCGCGCGCGGCGTAGCCGTGCGCCTCGTTCGGCAGCATGACCAGGCGCACGGTCGCGCCGTGTCCCTTGAGCGCGGCGTAGAGACGCTCGGAGTTGATCGGGAACGTCCCGGTGTTGTCGTCCATCTCGCCGTGCATCAGCAGGATCGGATCCTTGATCTTGTCGGCGTACCAGAACGGCGACATCTTCGTGTAGATGTCCGGCGCTTCCCAGAACGATCGCCGCTCGGACTGGAAACCCCATGGCGTCAGCGACCGGTTGTAGGCGCCGCTCTCGGCGAAGCCGGCGCGGAACAGCCGCGAGTGCGCCAGCAGGTTCGCCGTCATGAAGCCGCCGTAGCTGTGGCCGCCGACGCCGATGCGGTCGCGATCGGCGACGCCCATCTCGACGACCTTGTCGATCGCCGCCTGCGCGCTGGCCACGAGCTGCTCGACGTAGGTGTCGTTGGCCGTCTCGCCCGGTCCGATGATCGGCATCGTCGGGTTGTCGAAGATGGCGTAGCCGGAGAGCAGCAGGAACATGTGTGAGCCGCCGCGGATCGTCGTGAAGGAGTTCGGCGAGCCCGAGACCTGGCTGGCCGAATCGGCGTCGCCGAACTCGCGCGGGTAGGCCCACATGATTACCGGCACCTTCGTCCCCTGCTTGTACCCGGGCGGCAGATACAACGTGCCGGAGAGCGTGACACCGTCGTTGCGCTTGTAGGTGACGTACTGCCGCAGGATGTCGCGCACCAGCGGCTGCGGATCCTTGAACTGCGTCACGGCGCGTTTGGCGTCGGCGCCGGCGTCGCGCGTGTAGTAGTTCGGTGCGTCCTTCTGCGTCTCGTAACGCGTCAGGAACTTCGTCATCTCGTCGTTGAGCGGGGCGACGAACGATTCGAGCGACTCGGCGGAGGAGCGGAAGATCCGTTCGCTCTTCAGCGTCTTGACGTTCAGCTTGTCGAGGAACGGACGATCGCCGTCCTTCGAGGCGCCGACGCCCGCGACGTAGATGAAATCGCCGTTCTGGATGATCGAGCCGCCGCCGGCTCCGCCGCGTCCGCCGCCGCCGCCGAAGGCTGCGCCCGAGTCGCGCCGCGTGACCGGCGTCCCCGGATCGTCATAGGCCGCGTCCTGCTTGCGTTCCCACACCTTCTTCGGCGCCGCGCCCGGCTCCATGATCCAGCTGCGCGTCCGCCGCGTCGCGCGGTCGTTTTCCGTCAGCAGCGCGATGCCGGTGTCGGTGTAGTTGATGCCGCCGTAGCGCCATTCCGTCTTCGCCACTTCCACCGGCTGGCCGGAGAACGGCGCCGCCAGCGAGAGGACCTTGTCGCGGAACGGCACCGTGTTCTTCAGATCGCCGCCGTCGAGCGCTTCCGCCCAGAGCAGCGTCGCCGGCTGATCGGCGCGCCAGCGGTAGGCGCGCGGTCCCGGTTCCACGCCGGTGAGCGTGGTGCCTTCGCGCGACGGCTGGTCGGCAACCTTCTTCGCCACGTCGCCCGCGCGCGTCCAGATCTCGACGTCCTGGGCGAACCCGTTCATCGGCACCGTGTGCGAGAACGGCTTCTTGATCTTCATCACGAGCAGGTGCTGTCCGCCGGGCGCCGGCGTTACGTTGGCGAACACGGCCGGCCTGCCGATCGGGGTCTTCGCGCCGGTGGCGACGTTGATCGCGGCGAGCTGGCTGGCGAAGTAGTAGTCGAACAGCGTGTCGTCGTAGGCCGTCTTCAGGAGATCTTCGTACGTCGGAGCGGGCGCCGCCTTGCCGTAGTTTTCCTCGACGTGCGGTCCCGAGGGCACCATCGGCTCCGCCGGCGCCGGACCGCGCCCGGACGGCACGAGCTCGCAGACGAGCGTGACGTTGTCTTTCAGCCAGTCGCACGGGTCGCCCGTCGTGGCGTTGATCCGATCCGCGCCGGTGACGACCGCCTTGCTGGCGCCGGTCATCCCGTCCGCGATCCACAGCTCGATCGCATCGTCCTTCGTCTGGAGAAACGCGAGGTGCGCGCCGTCCGGAGAGAACTTGACGTGCGAGATGCGCGCCTGCGGCGGCATCTTCACCGCGATTTCAGCGCCGTCGGCGATTTTCTTCAACGTGATCGAATAGATACCGGTGCCCGGCAGGCCCGACGCGCGATGCGGGCCGTTGGTCTTCGGGTTGATGCGCGATCCGGCCAGCCGGTACATCGGCTGCGCCAGCTCGGCGATCGTCGGATAGGTGCGCGCCTTCGTCAGCGCCACCACTTGCTTGTTGGGGCTGAGCAGCGTCTGCGGCAGCGGTTCCGCGTCGAAGGCGTCGACGATCGCCTTCGGCGGCAGCACGTACTTCGGGGGATCGGCGGCCGTGGGCACCTGCGCCTGGACGCGGGGTCCGAGGTCGAGGGCCACCGGCGCGAGAACCACACTGAGCAGGATGAAGGTGTGCAGAAAGATGCGGCGGATTGACATGAATCGCTCCTGACCGCGGATTGTAACCCCTTGGGTCACGCGTCGTGCGCGCTAGATCGGAAGATGAGCTCGACCGCTTCCGGTCCGGCGTGGCGGGCAGCGACGGCCAGGCGATGCCTGGGACCTGGCGAAAACAGACGGAATCGCCACGTGTGCGCCGCCACCTCCGGCGGCGCATCGAGGCTGACACCGCCATTTGCGTCCACCGTAAAAGCGAGGGAGGGGAGCGACGTCGCCAGGCCGGTGCCCAGCGCCTTGACGAGCGCCTCTTTCAGTGTCCAGAGATCGAAGAACCGGCAGCGCCTGGCCTCGCCGTCGAGCTGCTGGAGGTTCGTGGCCTCGGCCGGCGCGAAGAAGCGCGCCGCAATCCCGCCTGTGTTGACGTCGCGGTCGATGCACTCGACATCGACACCGACATCGCCCGCTGTCGTCACCGCGCAGGCGACCATGCCATGCGCGTGCGAGAGGCTGAACGAGATCCGGAATGCGCCGGGATCGACGAGGAACGGCTTGCCTTCGGTGGTTTTGTCGAAGCGCCAACGATCGGGCGGACGATCGCCGAACTGCGACAGCGTACGGCGCAGCAGGGCGTGCGCCGCGGCGTAATCGCGTGCGTCACGCAGGAAGTGGAACCGGCCGTACTGCGCCCGCTCTTCGTCCGAGAGCAGCGAAACGGCGGCGGCGACCGCCGCATCGTCGAATGCCTCGGTCGCCTGGTAGCAAACGTGGACGCCGTGCGGCGGCACGACCGCAGTCTAGCGCTTGGCCGCCGTCGACTCCTGGTGGAATACCGCCTTCCACGTGCCGCCCTGGTTCGCCCAGATCGTCGTCACGTAGGTCACTGGCGGCAGCGGCGCCCCCATGAACGACCCCTTCTGTTCGGTCTTGTAGGTCACGATTGCGGACGTGGCGTCGATGTCGACGACCTTCATGTCCGAGGCTTTGATCATCTCGATCTTGATGTCGGATTTCGGGTCGCCCAGCATCTTGACGAACTCGTCGACATTCATCAGGCCGTTCTCGTCCACCGACCAGCCGCCGGCCGCGACCATGCTGCTGAACACCTTCGCGTTCCTGGCCTTCACCGCGTCGATCAACGCGTGCTCCTTGGCCGCCAGCGCGTCGGCCATTTTGCTCATCGACGCCATCGGCTTGGCGAGCATCTTCTTCTCCGCCTGGGCGAACACCGGTCCTGCCGCCAACATCACGCCGAGCGCCGCGATCATCACGTGCTTCATGTCGCTCCTCCATTGACCATCTACGCAACTGGCTGGGATCCGGATTCCCGTGCCGGCGGCCGACGGCCGACTGAGACTCGCGATGGGCGATTATACTGACGCCCTGCATGCCGCTTGACACAGGCTCCCGCCTCGGCCCGTACGAGATTCTCGGACCACTCGGCGCAGGCGGAATGGGAGAGGTCTACCGCGCGCGCGACACCAAGCTGGATCGCGACGTCGCGATCAAGGTGCTGCCGCCGGACCTGGCCGAGAGCCCGGCGGCGCTGGCGCGCTTCGAGCGCGAGGCCAAGGCGGTCGCCGCGCTGTCGCACCCGAACATCCTCGCGATCTTCGACTTTGGCGCCGTTGATCCGTCGACCGGCTCAGGGCAGGCGGTTGTGGCGTACGCGGTGATGGAGCTGCTCGAAGGCGCCACGCTTCGCGAAAAGCTCGCCGCTCCGATCCCTGTGCGCAAGGCGATCGACTACGCGATCCAGATTGCGCGCGGCCTCGCCGCCGCGCACGACAAAGGCATCGTCCATCGCGACCTGAAGCCGGAGAACGTGTTCGTCACCGCCGACGGTCGCGTGAAGATTCTCGACTTCGGCCTCGCCCGGCACGCGACCGCCGCGCCGGCCGGCCACGGCGACGCGACGATCTCGCCGACGATCGAGTCGGCGACGCTGCCGGGCATGGTCATGGGCACGGTCGGCTACATGTCGCCCGAACAGGCACGCGGCGAGCCCGGGGATCATCGGTCTGATCTGTTCGCGTTCGGCGCGGTTCTCTACGAGATGGTGTCGGGGCGCCGCGCGTTCCAGCGTGAGACCGCCGTCGAGACGCTGACCGCGACGCTGCGTGAAGATCCCGCCGAGCTGTCCTCGTCGCCGAACGGCGCCGTCTCGCCGGCGGTCGCGCGGGTCATCCAGCATTGCCTCGAGAAGAACCCGGTCGAGCGGTTCCAGAGCGCGCGCGACGTCGCCTTCGCGCTCGACGCGCTCTCGGGCGGATCCGCCTCGACAACGTCGATGGCGGCGGTCGAAGGAGCGGTACCGACGCGCGCGCCGCGTATCCCGGTCATCATCGCGGCCGCGGTGGCGATCGCCGCCGCCGCCGCCGCGTTCTATGCCGGACGCTCCACCGCGCCTCGCGCCCTTCAGCAGGCCTTCACGCCGCTGACGCACCATCCGCTGACCGTGTTCCGCGCGCTGTTTGCGCCCGACGGCAAGACGGTCGTGTACAGCGCCGCGCTCACCGGCAACACGGTGGAGCTGTTCACCGTCAGCCCGGAATACCCCGAGTCGAAAAGCTTCGGGCTGCGCGACGTGCAGTTGCTCTCCGTGTCGTCGAAAAGCGAGCTCGCCGTGCTCACCCACGCGCGATATCTCTCGCAGCGGCTTTACCTCGGCACTCTGGCCCGCATGCCGCTTGGCGGCGGCGCGCCGCGCGAGATTCTCGAGAACGTGCGGGAGGCCGACTGGTCGCCCGACGGAGAGCAGCTCGCGCTCATCCGCAGCGTCAACGGCAGCGACCGTCTCGAGTTTCCCGCCGGCAAGGTCCTCTTCGAGACGACGGGTTATATCAGTGACCTGCGCGTGTCGCCTGACGGAACCCGGATCGCGTTCTTCGAGCACCCGGCCAAGTTCGACGACCGCGGAAGCGTCGCGGTTGTCGATCTGGCCGGGAAGAAGACGACGTTGTCGGACGGTTACAGCGGGCTCGAAGGGCTCGCCTGGTCGCGCGACGGACGCGACGTGCTGTTCTCCGACTACAAGGTCTACGCGGTGACGCTGTCAGGCGTCGTCCGCCAGCTCCTCGCCAGCGCCGGTGGGATGACCCTGCACGACGTGTCGGCCGACGGCCGCTGGCTCGCCTCGCGCGATGACGTCAGCAGCGCGGTGTGGGTCAAGCCGCCCGGCGGCCAGCAGGAGCTCAACCTCTCGTGGCTCGATTCGTCCTCGCCGAGGGCGCTGTCGCGCGACGGGCGTCTGCTCTTGTTCACCGAGTTCAGCGGCGTAGTCGGCAACAAGTATGCGACCGTCGTCCGCAAGACCGACGGGTCGCCGGTCGTAAGGCTGGGTGAGGGGTCGGCACAGGATCTCTCTCCCGACGGGTCGCGCGTCGTCGCGCTCGTGCCGGGCGAGCGCGCGCAGCTGGTGGTCTATCCCACCGGCGCTGGAGAAGTGCGGAAGATCGATCAGGGGCCAATCGTGCGCTACCAGTCGGCGCGATGGTTCGCGGATAGCGCGCGGCTGTTGATTTGCGGCAACGAGACGAGCCGCCCGACGCGCTGCTACGTGCAGGACGCCGGCGGCGGGCCGCCGCGCGCGATCACGCCGGACGAGACGCGCAGCGGGCTGGTGTCGCCGGACGGAAGCACGGTCGTCGCGCGCCGGGGCGACGCGGGCGTCGTCGAACTGTACCCGGTCGCCGGCGGCGTGGCCCGCGCGGTACCGGGGATCGAGAGCGACGATCTGATCGTCCGCTGGGGCCCGGATGGGCGGTCGCTGCTCATCACGCGTACGACGCTGCCGCCGCGGGTCGAACAGCTCGACGTGCAAACCGGAACGAGAACCGTCATCCCGGAGATCGCGCCGACGCATGCCGATGCGGGCCTGCGGTTCACGGTGACGAGCATCGCCGACGATCCGGCCGTCTATGCCTACACGACGCTGCAGCGCCTTTCGAGCCTGTTCATGGTCAAGGGCGCACAGTAGCCGGCTCGCCGGCCGCGTCGGCTTCGAGTGATTCGACGTCCAGCGTCAGCGCCTGAATCAGGGCTGCCAGCTCCTCCTGCGCACGCGTCAGCTTCTGCTCGAGATCGGCGTTCTCCCGGCGCAGCACGGCGATCCGATCCTCCTGCTGATTGAGCTGTATCACGTAGCGCTTGACGAGCTGCTGCTCGATCGACCCGCCCTTGAGCGCGCCCATGTTCTCGCGCAGGCGCCGCTGATCCTCGGCGATCTTGCTGGCTTCGGTCTGCCGGGTCTGCATCTCGCTTTGGATCGAGGCGATCTCCGCCTTCTTCGCGTGGATTGGCACCAGCGCCTGCGACAACCGCGCTTCCTCGCGCGAGCCCCGAACGAACACGGCGATCTGCTGATCGCTGAGCTGCGACACCGAGTAGTTGGTGTCGAGCGGATGGCGCTCGGCGACCTCGAGCGTCGCCACGCTCTTCGGTTCGACCTGCACCGCAAACCGATAGGCGGACAGCGACGTCTCCACCGGCACGGCGCCTTTCACCAGCGTCCACCCTGGACGGATCGGGTGCTCGACGATGACCGTGCGCGCGGTGGTGTCGTTGTTGCGGAGGGTGTACACCCGCCGCGACGTCTGCTCGCTCTGCTGAATCGCCACGCCGCGGTTGATCCGGATGCGGCTGACGCGCTGCAGCTCGTCGCCGCGCCGCGCCTCGACCTGCACGCCCAGGTCGACGGCGTACGAGAGCAGCCGCTTCTCGCCCGGCTTGATGTGATCGAGCAGGCCCTCGCCGGCGAACGCCGACCCTTCGAGGACCGTGAACGATCCGGCGTCGAGCGTCAGCCCGCTCGAGTTGGTCAGCCAGACGCTGCGCAGCGGCCGTGGGCCGCCGGCGCGCTCGTTCCACAGCGACACGCGCTCGATACCGACGTCGGCGCGCACGATCGGTACGAGCGCCGACTGGTTGCTGCGGATCGTGACGGCACCGTCGACGCGATACTCGAACAGGTCGCCGAGGTTCTGGCCCTGCGCGGACGCCTGCATGCCAGCCAACCGCTCTTCGACCATCGCGCGATCGATCGGCGCCGTTACCGGCGATGCCGCCGGAGGCGGCGGCGCTGAGGCGAGTCCGCCGACGATCCCGCCCGAGACGCCGCCGCTGACGCCTCCGCTCACCCGAATCGGCGCGCTTCTTGATGCGGACACATCGGCTCGAGGCGAGGTGCCGGTGACCGTCACGGTCTCGGCGACATTCCCGATTTGCATCATCGCGTCCTGGATCACCGAGGTGCCATCGATCGATACGTTCTCCAGCCTCAACTGCTTGAAGCCGCCAAGGGTCAGCTCGATCCGGTACAAGCCGGCGGTGAGCCCGCCGAACGCGTATCGACCCTGGGTATCGCTGACCGTCGTCCAGCGGTGGCCGCTGCGGTCCACGGCGGTGACCGTCACGCCGGGCATCACGCCGCCCTGCTGATCGATCACCCGTCCGCCGGCGATGCCCGATCGTTCCAAACCTCCTTCACTCATCGTCTCCTGATGCAGCTGCGGACTCGAGCCGGTGACGCGCGACAGCCCGATCGTCGGACGCTGCGCGTAGAGCGGCTGCGACAGCGGCTGGATGAACGACTGCGGCGCGCCGGCGACGAGCGACAGCTCGACGTTGTTCCAGTCTTCGCCGATCGTGTTGTCGACGACCGCCCATCCCTGGAGCACCGGTGTGCCGCCGGTCGGGAGCACGAGACGGTAGGTCGTCTTCCACACCGGCACTTCGCTGATGTAGCTGACCATCACCTCGCGCTCCGTCGTGCCGACCGTCGCGATCGTCAGCCGCCGGCGATTCTGCGATCGATTCGAGGCGAGCAGTCCGAGGTAGGCGCCGACCTGATCGGCCGACTCGCGCTCGGCGATCTTGACGCCGACGCCGGGCCCCAGCTCCATGGATCGGATGTCGCCGGCGTCAGTGACGAGCGTCAGCTCGTCGCGCGGCGCGTCGTCTTTCCGCGGGCGTCGTTCAATGCTGAGGAGGCGTCCAGTAATCACGCGGTCGCCCGTGCGCACCTCGAGCCGCGCCCCGCGCAGCGCGCCTAGCAGTTCTGCCAGCGTGGTTCGCTCGCCGATCGGCAGGGTCAACGCGCCGAGCCGCTGTGCGAATGGCGCCTCGGAGTTGAACGAGACACCGGCGATCCGGCCGCCACCGAGGTCGAGCGTGGTCAGCGACTGCAGGACGTCGTTCAACTGCGCCGTGTTGAAGTCGATGCTGACCGCCTGGCTGCCGCGCACCCGTCCGACATGCTCGAAGTACCCGACGCCGTTCTTGTACAGCACGACCCGCCGCACCGGCAGCTTCGCCGCGGCCGCCGCCGGAGCGGCCGTCCTCGGTGCGGGAGCCGGACTCTGAGCTCGCGCGACCGGCATCATGACGATCGCGCAGGCGCAGACGATCAGCACATATCGACGCATCGGACACCTCCTCCAGGAGCAGACACCGGGACGCGGGTTTCGGACGCGAACGTCAGAAATGGAGCAATCGGGAGACCGGTCGGGCTGTGGCCAATTCCGACGGGAAGGGGACAAGAAGCGGTGTCGGCGGCCAAACCTGCCGAAACGGGTTCAAATCATTGAAGCCGTCGGCAGAAGCGTGGATCGGCCCGCCTCGTGCATCGTCGATGAGAGGAGGGGCTCATGAAGCTCATCGGTATTTGCTTGATCGTCGTCGGCGTGCTCGCTCTGGCGTTTGGCGGCTTTAGCTACACGACGCGGGAGAGAGTGGTCGATTTGGGCCCGCTGAAGGTGGACGCCGACAAGCAGCACAGCTTGCCGATCGCGCCGATCGCCGGCGTCGCCGCCCTGGTCGGCGGCATCGTCATGGTGATGGCGGGCGCGAAAACACGGGCGTAGATCACGATCAGAAAAACGGGGAGATCGCAAAGACCGCTGAGAAAACTATTTGATCTGCGTTCTCAGCGGCCTCCGCGGTTTTTTCTTCGTTACGGCTTCGGTCCGAACACTTCGTCGATCGTCATCACCTTGATCGGGCCGAGGTTGAGCGCGCGGATGCCGGGCTCGATCGCCTTCAGATCGCCGACGACGACGACGGCGAGGTGGTCGGGGCGGATGTATTTCTGCGCGACGCGCTGGACGTCGGCGGCGGTAACCGCCTGGATGTTCTGCACATACTTCGCGAAGTAATCGTCCGGCAGTTTGTAGACCAGAGCGTCCTCGAGGCGGCGCGAGATGTCGCCGGTGGTTTCGAACGCGCTCGGGTAGCGCAGCGCGACATAGTTCTTCGCGCGCGCGAGCTCCTCGGCCGGCACCGGCTTCAGGATCGCATTCAGCTCGTTGAAAAACTCCTTGAGTGCTTCGGATGTCTTGTCCGTCTGCACGCCGGCGGCGGCGTAGAACGGGCCTGCCGCGCCGCGCATGTCGAACGTCGAGCTGGCGCCGTAGGTATAACCGTGCACCTCACGCAAATTGTTGTTGAGGCGGGAAGTGAACGATCCCCCGAGGATCATGTTCATCACCTGAATCGGGAAGAAGTCGGCGGTCGATCGAGGCACGCCGATGCGGCCGATGCGGATCTGCGACTGCGCCGCGCCCGGCTTGTCGACGAGATAGACCTGCCGCGCTGGCGGCTCGTCGGTCGGCGGCAGCTTTTCCGACGCCGGTGCGCCAGACCCTTTCCACGAACCAAAATTTTTCTCGAACAACGGCATCGCCCTGTCCGCCGTGATGTCGCCGACCGCCAGCAGGATGGCGTTCTCGGGCCGGAAGGCGCTCGTGTAGAACCCGCGCAGGTCGTCGGCGGTGAACGTCTTGATCGTTTCCGCCGTGCCCATCTGCGGCGTGCCGTAGCGGTGCCCCTTGCCGTAGAGGATGCGCGAGAAGGCGACCGACGAAATCGTCGGCGGATCGTCGCGTCCCTGGAGCAGGCTCGTCAGCCGCTGCGTGCGCTGCCGTTCGAGCTCGTCCTTCGGAAAGGTCGGGCGCAGCGCGACATCGGCCATGATCGGGAGCGCATCGGCGAGACGCGCGACCGGGACGTGCAGGCGGACGGCCGTCAGATCGGACGTCGTCGCCGCGCCGAGATCGGCGCCGAGATAGTCGACCGCGTCGGCGACCTCGAGCGCCGTCCGCGAGCCGGCGCCTTCTTCCAGCAGCACCGCGGCGAGGCTGGCGATGCCGTATTTTCCCGGCGGATCGTTGGCCGTGCCGCTCAGCACGACGAGGTTCACCTGCGCGACCGGCACCTCGTGCAGCTCGACGATCCAGACCGGCAGACCATTGGCCAGCTTCTGCTTCTGGATCTTCGGCAGATTCAACGGCGCCGGCGGTCCCGGCTGCGGCGGATGCGAGCGATCGGGCGCCTGCTGGGCGAAAACTGCCACAGAGGCACAGACGATGGTGGCAATAAAGAACAAGTGTTTTCGCATCAAGGCTCCGACACTAATCTGCGACACTAATCTCCGACACCAAGCTCCGACACCAAGCTCCGACACCAAGCTCCGACACCAGATCGGCTACG
>Ga0105248_10003610_pt1 | contig 17155 bp, 16 predicted proteins | sample KBSS34metaG_FD_81524 | JGI IMG/M metagenome (GOLD analysis project Ga0105248, IMG submission 81524) | Switchgrass rhizosphere microbial communities from Kellogg Biological Station, Michigan, USA - KBS S3-4 metaG | ecosystem: Host-associated > Plants > Roots > Rhizosphere > Soil | place... | reverse complement strand
GAAAAGCTGACTTTCCTGCAAGAGGTAGCTGGTGTCTGTCATGCCGTTGCACAGGTGCACGTCATTTATAAAGGCGAAGGTAAATGGTTCAAAATCCGCCTGGGCCAATGCTTCCTGCCCTAGGGGCCCGAGAGCCAGGAGCGACGTCAGGGCTAAAAGGAAGGTACGGCGGCTGAGGCTGGGGTTTTGACTTGAGGTTTCATCCAAACCTGACGCAAAACCACTATCTAGCACCGACTAACCTCCTGTGAGCTGTGTTGGATAAGTCTAGCGCAAACTTGGGTCTAAGCCCCGAGAATTGCCTCAGCGGCGGCTTAGAAGATTTAAAATCTCGCTTCGCAAGAGGTCGTTTTCTCTGTAACAACCGCGGCTATCAACGGTCACTGTGCTGCTTCCGCCTTTTTTGACCCCGCGCGCAGACATGCATGTGTGTTCCGCCTGGACCATAACGAGCACGCCCATTGGGTCGAGCTTATCCACCAGTGCCTGGGCTATTTGAGCGGTCAGGCGCTCCTGTACTTGCAGACGTGCGGCGGCCACTTCAACCACCCGGGCTAACTTCGAGAGCCCTGTAATGCGGCCCTCCCGTGGCAAATAGGCGATGTGGGCCTCACCTTTGAAGGGCAGCAGGTGGTGTTCGCAGGTGCTTGAAAAGCCTATGTCCTTGACTATGACTACGCCGGCGTCGCTCTCATAAAATTCACAGCTGATTTGTTCGGAGGCATCGACATCATGACCTGCGGCCAGTTCGGTCCACATCCGGGCGACACGACCGGGGGTCTCTTGCAGGCCCTCGCGTTCAGGATCCTCACCGATGGCTTCCAAGATCAGGCGCACGGCTGTCTCGATCTTTTCCTGGTCGATACCTGCTGTCAGTACCGCACGCGGGGCGGTCTGCAAATCGCCGACCAGGGCGGTTAGGCGTGAAAAATGCTGCACGGATTCCATCTTGGACCTGTCCTCTCAGATTGCCTCAAGGGCTATACATAACTGATACTTTATATGGTTATAAAGACCTGACGACTTTGTATTAAGCGCTATTAACTGCCGTCTTTGGCGAAATATTTGCTCATCGAGGGCTAAATTCTGGGTGGCCCCAGGGATGGGGGTTATACTTTTGCATGGCCACTGGGGCAAGAAGCCCCATTGCTTGCCGGATGTACGTCGCTTGGGGAGGATCGATTTAAATGACCGCAACAGCATCACAGGGTCTGGACATTCTTCAGATTAAAGAGTTGATACCGCACCGGTATCCGTTTTTGTTGGTTGATCGTGTCACCGAAATCGAGCCTGGTAAAAGCGCTAAAGGCTACAAAAATCTGACGGCCAACGAACAGTTTTTTGAAGGTCACTTCCCCAACAGGCCCATTATGCCGGGTGTTCTGATGGTGGAAGCGATGGCTCAGCTGAGTTGTATTGCCCTTCTGGCCAAAGACGAATTCAAAGGTAAATTGGGTGTATTCACCGGCATCGATGGTCTCAAATTTCGCACCATGGTGGTGCCTGGTGATCGTCTAGACATGGAAGTCGAACTCTTGAAGCTCAAGGGCCCTATCGGCAAGATGCGCTGTGTTGCCCGCGTTAACGACAAAATCGCCTGCGAAGGTGAAATCACTTTCGCCATGGTCCAACCATAACGTGATCAATTAGCAACGCAGCAAAGCAATAAAGAGCAGGTTGAGGCAATGACAGTAACGACGCAAATTCACCCGACCGCCATCATCGCCGATGGCGCTGAAATTCACGAAACCGTCCATATCGGGCCATACGCGGTAATCGGGCCCAATGTCAAAATCGGCTCCGGCACCAGAATTGGTGCGCATGCCGTCATTGATGGGCACACCACCATTGGTGAAGATTGCAGATTGTTTGCCGGTGCGTCGGTCGGTCTCGAACCGCAAGACTTGAGCTACAAAGGTGAGCCTACGGGAGTGATCATGGGCAATCGCGTTACCCTGCGCGAGTATGCCACCATTCATCGCGGCACCGGTGATCGTTTCACCACTGTTGGTGACGATTGTTTCTTCATGAATTACTCTCATATCGCCCATGACTGTCAGGTAGGCAAAGGCGTCATCCTGGCTAACAGTGCCACTTTTGGCGGTCATTGCAAAGTCGGCGATTTTGTCGTCGCCGGCGGACTGGTTGTATTTCACCAACATGTTCGGGTTGGTCGCATGGTGATGATTGGTGGCCTCAGTGGTACCAGAGCCGACTTGCCTCCATTTGCCATGTGCGATGAAAGACCTTCACGGGTGATGGGCGTCAACGCCGTGGGCATGAAGCGGCAGAAGTTTGGACCAGAACTGCGCCGAGAAATTAAGAACGCTTATAAACTGATTTACCGCTCCGGTCTTAATTACGCCAACGCTCTGGCCAAAATCGAAACCGAGTTGCCTCCGCTGCCTGAGCTTAAGGAAATCGTCGACTTCTATCGCACTTCAAAGCGCGGTGTCGTCAAGGGTGGCTTTGATGAGGAAACTTCCGAGGAAGACGGTTAATATGATAGTGGCCTTGCCACGTCTCCTCGATTCTAAATGGGTGCCTCTTTTAAGTGTCCTCTCAAGCTCCTGAGCTCGAGTTAGTCGAACCCGCTTCCAGCGGATTTGGCGCGCTCTTTAAAAACCGGCAGTTCATGGCTTTGTGGCTGGCTCAGATCTTTTCGCAGTTTGGCGACCGCGTTGTTTTTGTGCTCTTCGTGGCGGTATTGACCGCCAATCCCAATGTCAAAATCGGTGGCTTCCATGTGGCTGCAGCCGAATTGACCAGCTGGCTCTACGTCGCGTTTACCATACCAGGCATTGTTTTCAGCCCTATAGCCGGCGTCTATGTAGATCGCTGGAGTAATCGCGTCGTCATGGTTGTGTCCAACATGGTACGTGCCTTCGGCGTATGCCTTGTGGCCACACCATACGTCAAACATTCGCCCACCGCTGCCTTTTCTCTGGCATTTCTTATATCGGTGGGCTCGCAATTTTTTGCCCCGGCCGAGTCGTCGGCCATTCCCAGAGTCGTTAAAAAAGAAAATCTCTACGCCGCCAATTCGCTCTTTTTTACCACCATGATGATCGCTCTGGGCTTTGGCTTTGCCATCGGTGAGCCGATTATCTCCCAGACAGGTATCGGCAAGGCACCCTTTGCTGTCGGAGCGGCCTTTCTCCTGGCCGCGGTTTTCGTCACCCAGGTGACCGACAACACCCCCAACAAAGACAAAGAAGAGGCCTGGTGGGAGGAGCTGCGTTTCGGCCTGGCTTATATCGTCAACAATCCGCCTGTGTACAAGGCGATTTTGAAAATCACTGTGCTTTTCTCCACTGTCATCACACTGAACATCATCGCCGTAGCCTTAACGCAACAAGTGATGGACCTGGCTCCCGTGCAGTTTGGCTACATCGTCGCCGCCGCAGGCGCCGGCATGGGTCTGGGTAATTTCCTGGTCAGCCACTATTTCACCAAAGTGGCGCCCACGCTGTTGGCCTACCGCGGTTTTATTCTTCTGGGCTTGTTCATGAGTCTTTTGGGCTCACTGGGCTTCCTTCAGGATGACCTTTTCCCGCGCATTGGTCTGGCCGGCCTTACCTTCCACGGCCCGATGATCGTTGTACCCCTGATAATTGCCGCTTGTATCGGCATATCTTGCTCCTTCGTCGCCGTGCCCACGCAGTCCCTACTCCAGGCCGCCGTCCCGCCGGACCTGCGCGGTAAAGTCTTTGGGGCGCAAAACACTGCCATGTCGGCAGCATCGACGATTCCGGTAGTGCTCACGGGTGTTTCGGCAGACTACCTGCCGGGCGGCGTTTCCACCACTTTACTAATCCTCGGACTGCCCACTTTGATCGTCGGTGTGATCAATCACAACAAAACAAAACGTGAACTGATGCTTCTTTCGGTGCCTGTCAAGCAGTTGGGGGATAATAGTAGTGTCTGAGGCCAAATCTAAAGATTTGCTCAGGTTTACAACTAAGTTGCCGTATAACGTCATTCTTATAGACAATAGAATGGTTGCTGTGCCCAGGTATTTTTGACACTTTATGCGAAATCGAATCGTACTTTTTGCCGTTATTGTTTTGCTCTGGGTCGCCCTCAAAGCGATAGACCATCTGGTCACCGGTCCGGAAATCCTGATCATCCTTTCCGTTGCCCTGAGCATGATGGCCGGTCATAGCGTCTGGCTCTACGCCGCGCAGACCAAGAGACGCAGACAGGGGCTATCAATGCACTGCGCCGACTCGACTTCGGCACAGATTGCCGAAGAGTGGCATCCGGAAGTGGACATCTTCATCTCGGCTAAGAATGAAAGCCGCGTCATTGAGACGACCGTACGTAATCTCTTCAAACTGGACTACGACAAGTTTCTCGTCTGGGTCATTGATGACAATTCGACCGATAGTATGCCGCAGATTCTGGACAGAATGACCGAAGAGTTTCCAAATCTTCGCGTGCTTCATCGCAAGCCCGGTTCCTGCCCCGGTAAATCTGCTGCCTTGAACGAAGCTCTGGCCCTGGCCAAAGGCGATGTTGTCACCGTCTTTGATGCCGACGCCTATGTCGCCCCTGATTTTCTCCGCACCGCCCTGCCTCATCTCAAGCCAGAGAACGTCGGTGCAGTGCAGGCGCAGAAGCGCATGTTTGAACATCAAAAAGGATTTCTGGTTCACTGCCAGGATTCCGAATATGCAATGGATACATATTTTCAGGTATCGCGTGACCTCATCGGCGGTGCTGTTGAATTGCGCGGTAACGGCCAGCTGGTTAAGCGTCAGGCTCTGGTGGACGTAGGTGGTTGGAACAACAAAGCCATAACCGACGACCTGGACTTGAGCATGAGACTGCTCGTTAACAACTGGGATATACGTTTCTCTCCTGAAGCTATCGTATGGGAAGAAGCCGTAGGCAACCTAAAGGGGCTGATCAGACAGCGTAGGCGCTGGGCTGAAGGCAGTATGCGCCGCTACCTCGACTACATCTTCCCCCTCAATTCACCCACGCGGTTATCGCTCGTTGAAAGACTCGATACTTTGGTCTTCACCGTTTATTTCCTGGTACCAGCTTTGATGCTCCTGGAAGTGACATCAGAGGTGGTGCACTTGCTCTCCGGCGTGCCTACCTATGGTAAGTTCCTGGCCCTTGTGGCCATGGGCATTTTCCTCACTACCCAGGTCAATCAAATGATTGCCCGCAACTTCTACCGCGGCAAGGTTTCATTCCTTCGCTCGTTTGTGGAAACGTTCCTTGTAACCGCATACATTTATATGCACTGGGTGCCGGTCATTGTTTTTTCGATCAGTAAGATCTTGTTTGGTAAACATGTCTCTACCTGGCACCGTACAGAGCATACGGGCGTTGCCTTCCGGGCATAGGTCAGTCTCAATCAATACTCTAAAAGAGCCACTAGAAGTAGTGGCTCTTTTTTTCGGCTCGGCAATATCCGAGCTTCTCGCTTGGAATTAGCGGTTGGAATTAGAGCTTGGTCTGAAAGGCAAAATCAAGGCATTTTTTTGACGACGGGTCGAGGACGAAAGTGCCCTCAGGATCTAAAGTGACGGGTATTAATATCAGCCCCACTTGGAATCATATATGGTGCCGATTTCTCAAGCGATGACCTGGCGAGATCGGCCAAGCACTTGATTATTGGCATATTTACCAAGGGGTAAAAGACTGCTTATCTTTGATATACCGCTTGATAAGTGCGTTTCTTCCAACAAACTTTTTACAAGAGTATTTATAGCCCGAGACGTGGGCTATTGCCTTCTCTCCTTGCGCATGCCCCAAATTTCAGAGTCATTAAATATGGACCTTCCGGAATATTTCAGTAAAATGGTCAGTGGTTCTGAGCCGTGTTGGTTCAGGAATGGGTCGAATCATTCCAAAATGATTTCCTCAAATACGATTGCTAAGAGATGGAGATTTGCATGCTGAAAAAAATAGCGTCCTCTTTCATACTAGCCTCGGCTCTGGTTGGCACAATGGTCGCTCCTTCGTATGCGGATGACGACACATTTAAGACAGTTTGCCTGTTTCCCGTCAGAGTTCTTGGCTCGACTATAGGTACAGTAGTTGGTATGCCCCTGGGAGCCGTCAGAGATGGTAACCGCGGCGCTATCAAGTCAACTCAATGGATGGCCGAAAAGGTCACCAAACAAGATGGTCCTTACGCCTGGTGGCCAGGTGTGTTCGCTGCTCCGTTTGGTATCGTCGGCGGTAGCGCCTACGGTCTCTTCGACGGTGGCTGGCACGGAATGAAGACCGGTTTCGATAAACCGTTCAGTAAAGACGCTTTCACCTTCAAAGAAGATTAGTCACTAACTAGGAAAATTTGAAGTCGAGCAGTGAAAGACGAAAATACATAAGATTGTTGGAATCGAAGGGGATGGTTCCGTTGGAACCATCCCCAAAGTCCAGGTGGAGTATATGAATAACAAAGCTTTAGCATTAATAGCAGCAGGGGTTATGAGCCTCGGTGCTGCATTGCCCTCAATGGCAGCTGATGGTCCTCTGGGTAGCGCTGCCAGCGCTGCAGGTTCCATCACCGCAGTCATTATCGATACGCCAGAAGGAATCCTCGTTGATTCTCTCTGGAAATGTCCGCACCGCACCCAGCGCTACCTCGCTGAAAAGTTCGGCGACGAAAAAGGCTTCGGCCAGAATCTCGTAGGCTTTGTCATCGGTTGGCCAGTTGGTATGGTTTGGGGCGTTCCTTACGGCGCTGTTGACGGCATGGTCCACGGCTACAAATCCGGTTGGGAAAAGCCTTTCAGTGTTGAATCATTCAACATGGTGACGGAAGAAAAGTAAGAAGTATGGTAATGCCCGGCATCCAAGCCAAGTGATGCCGGGCACTCTACATTAGAAACGGTGGGTAAGATGACAAATAAATTAGTAGGACAGGTCCTCATGTCTGCGGCTCTTATGGTCTCAGCCGTTGCTCCGGCAATTGCTCTCGACTATGAAGCTAAGCCAGTAAACTGGGTACTTCAGGCGCCTTTCCGCACGGTCGGCGCAGTCAGTGGTGGTGTTTTTAGTGGTGTCGTTAGCGGCCCCATTCACCACAGCTACCATGGTTTTCTCAAGGGTGAAAATCACGTCGCTGGAAAATTCGGCGATGAAAAAGGTTGGGGCCAACGCGTTGCAGCGGTTCCGATTGGTGGCGCAACCGGCTTAGTAGTAGGCGGCGCTTACGGCGTTCACAAAGGCTTCTGGCACGGCTGGAAAAAAGGCTGGGAACATCCATTTAGCCGTTGGTCTTTCATAACAATGGAAGAGAAATAATAGTTTCACTTTGGGTAATTCCCAGTAGAAGATGGTGAGGAAAATGCAAAAGAAATTTCTATCAGGCTTGCTGGCTGCTGCCGGACTCCTCGCGGGTCTCTCGGCTCCTAGCATGGCCTATCCCGAGCGTCCGGAATCGGCTCGGGTTGTCTACGAAATGTGGTACTTCCCAGTGAGACTTGTCTCAATGGCTGTCACCACTGCGTGGGACGTTCCTACCGCTGCTTTCTCTGATGGCATCAAAGGTGCTATCGGCGGAACCAAAATGGTTGCTCGCAACCTCGGTAAGGAAGATGGCGTTTATGAAATGGTTGCCGGTGCAGTTACCGGTGGACCAGTTGGTTTGGTTGGCGGCGGCACCTATGGTTTGCTCCACGGCGCTGGCTACGGCATGAAGCACGGTTTTGTCGGCTATCCCAGCCCTCACTCCGGCAGCCACAGCATGATCTTCCAGGGCAAAGGTTTCGTTGTTCCTTACGACGACAACTATTAAGCTCCTGTATTCATGCTGCTCTTGAGTGGTTTAATGCTCAATCGTTATTCCACCGTGACCTAAATAAACAAAACTTGGCTTAGGACAGGCACCTGGCCCCTTAAATGGGGCGGGTGTCTGTCTCTTGCCATGAACTGAGGCTGATAATTGTTAGAGTTGATCTCAAAAGAGCCTGAAGACTCTTACTTCTGGGTATGTCTTGATAGACTAGTTCTAGGGAGCTGTAGGCTCTGCCCTGGCTATGCCGGGTCGAGAACTAGTGCATGGGAAACTGGCTGGAAACACTATCTAGATTTTTCTAGAGATGCTGTCTGAGTGGCAATGGAAATAACTGGTAGACGAGCGGGACAACCAAAACGAATAGGCGAATTGCTGGTGGCTGCCAATGTCATCCGCCAGGAAGTGCTGTTGGAGGCGCTCAAGGTCGCCAAAAATTCCGCCACGCCCCTTGGGCGTGTTTTGATGAGCATCGGTGAGCTGTCCGAAAAAGATCTGGACGCGGCCATCACCGTACAGCAGCTCATACGTGAAGGCGCCATTTCTAATGAGTTTGGCATCAAAGCCATCAACGTAGCCGTTAAAAGCAAAATCCCCCTCGATGATGCCTTCCACCGCCTCGGCTGGACGCCCCCTGAAGTTATCGGCGAGCACAACGCCGGCGAGCTGGGAGAGCTGCTTGTAGCCTCCGGTCTTGTTGAGCGCACCATTCTCGAACAGGGCATCTGGCAGAGTAAGGAAAACAACCTGCCCCTCGGTCGCTGCCTGGTTCTTAACCGGGCTATCACCTCCACCCTTCTGCAGTCGGCGCTGACTGCCCAGGTGCTTATCCGCGACGGCAAAATTACGCTTGATCAGACCATTAACAGCCTTAAAAATGTGTCTAAGAAGCAGACCAGTCTGGAGCAGTCCCTGTTTGACACCGGTGCCTTCCGCCCGGTCGGCCGCGACAACATCAAGTTTGGCGATCTCCTCACCCAGGCTGGAATAGTCACCGAAGGTGACAAGATTTCGGCCATAGAAATCGGCCTGGCCGAAAATCAAAAAATCGGCGAAGTGCTGGTGCAATCGGGCATGATTCCGGCCGCTGTGGTGGACGAGAGCCTGCGTTTGCAGGACATGGTCAATGATGGCGTGGTCAGTGGGCTGCAAGCCGCAGATATCCTCAGACAGGCCCATGCGCGCGGGGTCTCCATCGACGTGATTATGGATGAGAAATCATCGCGTCAGGACGAAGTGGAGAAGGTTAACACCGTGCTCGAGCTTCTGATGCAGTCGGGAGTGCTCACCGGCGATGATTTCAACCGTGCTCAAAATCTTGGACGTCAGCTCAACGTTTCTATCGCCGAAGTGATTTTGACCAAAGAAATGGTCAATAAAAAGCTCATCAATGCCGCACTACAGGGCCAGGCTCTGGTGGTCGAGGGCATGCTTAAACAGAGTCAGTGCGCCACAGCTCTAAAAATGTGCAAAAACACGGGCGCAGAATTTCACGAAGTTTTGAAAGACTTACCACCGGAAACCGCCACCGCACCCGCACCTACTATGGTGGAAGAGGTTGCCGACCGCAATAAAAAAGGTGGCGGCTTCCTAGGTAATCTGTGGTCCAAAGTAAATAAAAAAGACTGAGTGCTGGAGAGGCAATGACTGCGACATTTACCTGCGAGCAGATCCTCTCAGCCGTGCAGCCCTACGGTGAGATGGTCGGTAAGCCGGTTTCCGGCGTATTTACCATTTGCACCGATTCGCGTCAGGCCGGTCCCGGCTCTGTTTATCTGGCCCTCAAGGGTGAGCGCTTTGACGGACATTCCTTTGTTAAATCGGCCATTGAAGCTGGTTCCCCCGGGGCGATCATAAACCTATCGGCCCAGGAATCCGTCCTGAAAAGTTTGGCTGACTTCGCCGATAGGACGAGCGAGAAAGGATATTTTCTTGTTGTCGTGCCCGATGAGCATAATGCCTATCAGCTTCTTGCTACCCAGTATCGCTTCAGAGTCAATCCAAAAGTAGTTGCCGTGACCGGTTCGTCCGGTAAGACCACGACCAAGGAAATGTGTGCGGCTGTATTTTCCGGCCGTCGCTTTTTCAAATCTGCCCAGAATGAAAACAATGAAGTCGGTGTGCCAAAAACGATTCTGGCCATGCCGGATGACACCGAGATCCTGATACTGGAGATGGGCATGCGCGGCATGGGCCAAATTGCAGAGTTGGCTCAGTGCGGACGACCCGATATAGGTGTAATCACATCTGTTGGAGTCGCACATATTGAGCTATTGGGCACGCGCGAAAATATCGCCGCGGCCAAATGCGAACTTCTCGACTTTATAGATTGGGACAAGGGCACGGCCATTTTGGGTCAGTCGGAGGGCCTTCTGGTCGAGCGGGCGGCGGCAGTGTATAAGGGCAAAACCCTGATTTTCCCCCAGGGTTCCTCTTTCAAAACCGTCAAAGCCGATGCCTCAAGTACGACCTTTAAATACGATCATGGTCCGGGCGCAGGTTTTGAATTTACGGTCCACGCCCACGGGACTTTCTTGTTGCAAGACGCCTGGTGTGCAGTACAAGCTGGGCTGAGTGCCGGTTTGAGCGAAGCCGAAGTGTCTAAAGGTCTGGCGACATGGAGAGCGGTGGAAGGTCGAGGCAATGCCGTAGGCACTAAGTCCGGTGCCCTACTTGTGGATGAATCTTATAACAGCAATCCTGATTCGGTGCGCTGTGCGGTTGAGGCCATACTGAGTGGGGAAGCCTTTCCTCAGCCCTCCAAAATAGTTGTTCTTGGAGAGATGCTTGAGCTGGGAGACTTCAGCGATCGGTTACATGAAGAGCTTGGCCAATGGCTCCGCGATAAACCAATCAGCATGCTCATGACCGTCGGCCAGCAAGCCGGTCTCATAGCTTCCGGTGCCAATGGTGCCGCTTTTGAGATCTTATCGTTAAATGATCGCGATGAAGCCCAGGCTAAATTGGAAGAGCTGATGAAAGATAACTGCTGCGTTATGGTCAAAGGTAGCCACGGTACCAAACTGTACGAACTTGTGGGGGCACTGCTCAAATGAAGTCCCTGACAAAAGATCAGCTGCAGGACTTTGAACGCGACGGTTTCCTTGTCATACGCGGCATGTATGACGCGGCCGCTATCGAGAAATTGTCGCGCGGTATAGACGAGCTTGTTGGACGCTCGAAGGAAGTCGGCAATCAAATGTCCTACTTCGAAGACAGCCTGCTGACGCCGGGAGAGCGCATACTCTCGCGTATCGAAAAATTTGTCGAATATCAAGCCGCACTAAAAGATCTTGTTTACGAAGAAAAGATGACTTCCTATGTATCCGAACTTCTGGGTGACGGCGCTGTCCTGTTCAAAGAAAAAATAAACTTCAAACTGCCTGGTGGTGGTGGCTTTGAGGCCCATCAGGATATTCAACCGGGCTGGGATGATTACTGCAAATATTTCATATCGGTGCTGGTCACAATTGACGACAGCAATGAACGCAACGGCTGTCTGGAATTGTCCTCGGGGCATCATACCCGCGGCCTCATAGGCGAGCGCTGGAAGCCACTTACGGGTGAACAGTTGGCCGGTATAGAGTTTGTCAAATATCCAATGGCCCCTGGCGATGTGGCATTTTTTGATTGTTTTGTGCCACACAGATCCGAGCCAAATCTCACCGACAAGCAAAGACGCAATCTTTATCTGACCTATAACCGCGCCGCAGAAGGCGATCACAGGCTCAAGTACTTCGCAGACAAACGGGCCAGCTATCCACCGGATCTCGAACGCGAGCCGGGCAAAGAATATAGCTTCAAGGTTTAAGAGGGTGGAAGCCTCCCCCGATTCCAACACAAATAAGCCAACCGACCTGTCTGTGTTTGCTCTGCTGCATCCACTGTTTATGGCCCTGCTTCCTGTCTTACTCTTTCTCAATTTTGTCCGGGATCAGGTATTGCCAGAAGAAGCAATTCCGGCAGTTGTCTTTGTTGAAGGAATAACTTTGCTTCTTGGCATAGTGTGTTCCGCTATTTTTCGCGATTTGTATAAGGCAGCAAGTGCAGTTACCTTGATGCTGATATTCACTTTCAGCTTTCGAATATGGCAGGCGATTTTTGCCGGACTGCATTTGCCGGTTGCTCTAACTACGGGGCTTTTTTATATAGTGCAAGTTCTATTTATCTATGTTTTTCTACAAGGAAAATGGCGCAGTCTGCAAGGCGAGCCAATATCAATAGATTTTCGGAGTGTATCTATTGTTTTGACGGTGGTTTCATGTGTCTTGACTGTGATAAACGGTATTGAACTTTTTGCCTATTACAAGACCCAGGATAATTTAGCCGCTAAATTGAAAAACCTTATGGCAAAAGACTTTACCTCTCTCAAGCTAGACTTTTCCAAAGGTGGCCCGGATATCTATTATTTTATCCTTGATGGCTACGCCAGTCCGCTGACGATGGCTGAAATGTGCGGGCTGACCAAGGATGTTTTTAGTGATGAACTGGCAATGCGAGGCTTCTACCGAATGCCCGCTGCATTTTCCAACTATGATCGTACCGAGTTTTCTCTGGCGTCATCGCTCAACATGCAATATTTAAATAAATTGCTTGTTGATGGTAAAGGGCCGCCGTCATGCGTATTTATGAGGCTGGTGCAGGACTGTCAATTTGTGCGACTTTTGCATTCTCATGGCTACAAGTTTGTCCTGATATCGTCCGGTTCTTTCGGCAGTGATAGCATGCCCCAGGCCGATAGAGTTATGCGAGTCAATTATGTCAATCATTTCGGCAGGGCTCTGGCTTATATCACTCCGTGGGCGGTGTTTGAACCAGTCTTCCCGCTTTTGGCGAACAGTATGGCCGACACGCGCCTCTCTCCCGGAAAGCTTTTGACCGAGCTGACTGATGACAACGAAAAAGATGGACCGCCGAAATTTGTGCTGGTGCACACGGACTTGGCCCATTCTCCATATTTATTTGACGAATACGGCAGGCGTCAGGCTTTGCCACCGGATTTAATACCGGACTGGAATCCACCTCAGGCTTACTTTAAGCAATGGCTTTTTTGCCAGAAAAAGGTAATCGAATGGGTAGACATTGTGCTCAAGGCAAGTGACCGGAGGGCCGTTATAATAGTGCAGTCCGACCACGGACCGGGTATGAGAAGTAAGGGTATGACCGAGCGAGACTGGTACAACGAGCGCATGCGTATATTGAACGCTTACTATTTGCCGATCAAGGGTGATAGTCCTGACGCCCAATCACCGGTCAACAATCTTCGTGTTGTTTTAAATGAATACTTTGATGCCAAACTGCCTTTATTGGACGACGTCCCGTATAGCCCAGCCAATCCAATAAACACTTTTGACTGGCGCGACGTTAGCGGTGAATTGCATTTCTCTCCTGTAACTCATATGGACCGGTAAAGTGAAACGCATATTTGTCGACATGTCGGTTTGTTTGCTGCATCAGGGCCATGTGCGTCTTTTGCAACAGGCTAAGGCCCTGGGTGGGCACGTTGTCGTAGTTTTGACCAGCGATGCGGAAGTGCTCAAATACAAGGGTTATCCGCCCGAGCTTTCATTTGAAGAGCGCAAAGAAGTACTCCTGGCGCTGAAATCTGTGGACGAGGTGATCGAAGGCCCCTGGCTGATTGAAGACGATTTTCTGCAAAACCATAAAGCCGATTGTCTGGTGCACTCCGGTCCTAATTTCAACAAAATTACTAAGACTGAATTGGTCAGCCTTGAGCGCACCGAGGGTGTGTCCTCCGAAGAAATGCGCTTTAGAGCGACAGCGTCCATTGTCACCGGGCGCAATTCCAAAAAATGCCTGCTTACCCCCGGTCCCACCAATCTGCATCCCAGCAATCTGACTGATATTCAACCCGTCTTTTCGCGCTCGGACAGCCATTATCAGGAAGTCACCGCCAGGGTGCTGGAAGCCATTCGCCTCCTGGCCGGACAGGACAGCATTGTCGCCGTGCCGGGTTCTGCAACCACCGCTATTGAAGTAGCGACCAGCAATTTTTTAACCGGCCGTGTACTTGTGCTGGTCACCGGCTATTACAGCGCTCGTATGCTGGATATGATCCGGGCTAAGGAGAAATTCCTCGGTCTGACCGCCCTTGAGTCTATGGGCTGGGAAGAATTTGGCCGATCGGATCTTACAAAATGGGACTGGATAGTCTGCGCTTATACCGAAACCGCCGACGCTTTTGCGCTGGATTTACCGCTTGTCTCCTCACGCGCACGCGGGATGGGGGCCAAGCTGATGGTCGACGCCACAGGTTCGATCAATCTTGAGGACCACCATGAGCTGGCCGATGTCACCATGTTCAGCTCCTGCAAGGGGCTGGGTGGCTTGACCGGGGCCGGTTTCATTACCTTTAACCGCTCGCAGCTCTCGGCGCTTAATGCCGCCAAACAGCCATTCATCCTCGATCTGAATACTTACATCGAGAAGAAAACCACGTCGCCGGCCCATACGATCCTCTCAATGGATACAATTTCGGGGACTTTCCCGGCACAAAGAGAGCGCATCAGGCGGTCAAAAGAACAATTTATGCGCCTCTTCGGCGACGTTTTGTTTCGCCCCGCCAACCAGAACCAGCCGCTGCTCTGCACTAAGGTCAAAAACGCCGAGATTGAGCTGCCCGATTGGATGATTGGCTATGAGCCGCGCGCAATTGAGGCCGACTGTCAGGTGGTCTGCCATCTTTTTGATCAATTTCCCAGCAACCGTGAGCCTGGGGATGTTTACAGTAGCCTCAAGCGCAAAAGTATCAAGTCGAAGTCTTAGGGGCGCCGTCTCTGGCCAAAGGCTCAGACCTAGGCTTTGTCGTCCGTATCTGGCGTATTGGACGTATTTGGCGCGGTCTCCGGGGCCGGCGTCTCGACTGCGCTGTCTGCCGTGGCACTAGCGGCGCCCGCTTTGGTTTTGCCGGAGGCCCGGCCGAAGCGTATCCAGGAAGTGCGCATCGAGAGCCAGACCGCCGCACCGAAGCCAAGCAGCATCTGTATCATGTAGGTGCCGGTGCCCAGGTCAAAGTAGCCATAGGCCGGGGCGGGCATAAGGAAGTAGTAAATTGCAAACAGTGCGAGGCAATTGGATAATAGAGGCGCGATTCGGTTCATTTTTTGTTTAAGTCTTAATAGGTTGTATTCTTACTGCCAGGGGCTCTATACCCAGTAGACCGGCTATTACTATCTAACTGTTAACGAGGAAACATGCCCAAGAAAGTCTACGTAGCCATGTGCGCCGATTTAATTCATCCTGGCCACCTTAACGTCATAAAGCATGCCCAGGCACTCGGCGAGGTTACGGTTGGATTATTATCCGACAAAGCGGTTTCGGCATTTCATCGCCTGCCCTTCCTTACTTATGACCAGCGCAAAATTATTGTCGAGAGCATCAAAGGCGTGGAGACGGTCGTCCTCCAGGAGACCCTTGATTACACCGCCAATTTATTGGCTCTAAAGCCCGACTTCGTCGTCCACGGCGACGACTGGAGGGAAGGCCCCCAGCGCGAGACCCGGGAAAAAGTGATACACACTCTGGCGCAGTGGAAAGGCGAGCTCGTGGAAGTGCCTTACACAAGAAGTGTCTCATCGCTGACTTTGAATGAACAGCTGAAACAAATCGGCACGACACCCCAGAGCCGCATGGAGCGCTTCCGCCGTTTGCTCTCGGCCAAGTGTCCTGTCAAACTGATGGAGGCGCACAGCGGATTGTGCGCACACATTATTGAAAATCTCTCGGTCGACAGTGACAAGGCGCACCTGGAGTTTGACGGGGTCTGGCTGAGCAGCTTGACCGACTCCGCCGCCAAGGGCAAACCTGATATCGAGTATGTCGACAAAACGTCGCGCATGGCCACTATCAATGACATTTTGGAGAGCACTACCAAGCCTATAGTTTTTGACGGCGACAGCGGCGGACTGACCGAGCATTTTGTTTTCACTGTGAAATCGCTTGAGCGTCTCGGCGTGTCGGCGGTCGTAATCGAGGACAAAGTCGGCCTCAAGCGCAACTCACTGCTCGACGATGGCGGGCCTGTGGAAGCTGTGCAAGACGACATACCGAGCTTTTGCTATAAGATTTCGCAGGGCAAGAAAAAACAGATCACCAAAGAATTTATGATCATTGCCCGGGTGGAAAGTCTGGTTTTAAATAAAACTATGGACGACGCTTTTACCAGAGCTGAAGCCTATCTTGAAGCTGGTGCCGACGGCATCATGATCCATAGCAAAAGCAAAGACGGCGCTGAAATTTTGGAGTTTTGCAAACGCTTCCGCGCCGCCGGACACACGGCGCCACTGGTGGTGGTGCCCAGCACCTATAACGCTGTGCCGGATACCGAGCTGGCTGCAGCCGGTGCCACAATAATAATTTATGCCAATCATATGTTACGCAGCGCCTATCCATCGATGATGGCGGCGGCCAAAAATATTTTAATCGATGGTTGCAGCAAGGGAATAGAAAAAGACCTGATGCCTGTAAGCGAGTTGGTAAACCTGTTCCCGGGCGGATAGCAGCCGATTACTCTCTCTTTGAGGATTTCTTTTGATCAAGCCGGAAGATTTTTTGAAGGAGCTGCAGGCGCACGGCGTTGAATTTTTTGCCGGGGTACCGGATTCCCTTTTAAAAGAATTTCTCACCCTGCTCCAGGCCGAATTGCCTTCGGACAGACATCACATCACAGTGTCCGAAGGCGCAGCCGTGGCCCTTGCCGGAGGTTATCATCTGGGCACCGGCAAAATTCCCATGGTCTACATGCAAAATTCTGGGCTGGGCAATGCCGTCAATCCGCTCATGTCACTCAGTCACTGCCAGGTTTACGGCCTGCCCATGTTGCTTCTAATTGGCCACAGGGGCGCACCCAATGTCAAAGACGAGCCCCAGCATATGGCAATGGGCTCGGCCACCCTGGCAATTCTTGATAGTTTGGCAATTCCCTACCAAAATCTCAGCGCCGATCAAATTGACCTGGAGACCTTCGTTTCTAAAGCCGTCTCTCGAGTCAAGGCAATTGGCTCGCCTCTAGCGATAGTCGTTTCCGCTGGCACTTTTGACAAAGCTGAAAAAACGGCGCCGAAAGCTCAATCTGTCTTTGGTCGCACCAGACTGGATGTGCTCAATGCTCTTATGGACAAACTTACAGGCGACGAGCCTATCGTAGCTTCAACCGGTTACAACGGCCGTGAGTTGTATGAAGCTCGACTGGCCGCCAATGACAAAGCTAAAAATTTCGCCGGCAAAATCAAAGAAGATATCCAGGAAGAAAAATCTGCAAGCGCAACAAGCGACTTTCTCAATGTCGGCGCCATGGGCCATACCCTGGCGATAGCGACCGGGATAGCTCTGGGGAAACCTGACCAGGAGGTCATCTGTGTCGATGGCGACGGCGCT
>Ga0105248_10003604_pt1 | contig 17164 bp, 10 predicted proteins | sample KBSS34metaG_FD_81524 | JGI IMG/M metagenome (GOLD analysis project Ga0105248, IMG submission 81524) | Switchgrass rhizosphere microbial communities from Kellogg Biological Station, Michigan, USA - KBS S3-4 metaG | ecosystem: Host-associated > Plants > Roots > Rhizosphere > Soil | place... | reverse complement strand
CGAAAAATTATCACTGGCAAGTCGTTCGCCCGCGCGCCGTGCAAGCCAGCGGCGATCAGCGCATCAACTCTTTCGGTATCGGCGGCGAAATGGAGATTCGTTCCGGCCTGCTGGTCCAAAAACAACCGATTACCGGTCCGGTACTTCACTTCGGTCTCGGTGAACAACCGAGCACTGACGTGATTCGTGTTGTTTGGCCCAACGGTACCGTCCGCGCTGACTTCGAAATCAAAGCCGATCAGGAAATCGTCACTGAGCAACGTTTGAAGGGCTCGTGTCCATTTCTCTTTGCTTACAACGGCAAGCAGATGGAATTCGTCAAGGACGCGGTGCCGTGGGGTTCGGCGATCGGGCTTCGCATCAACACCCTCGGAACTGCGCGAGTCGAGGCAACGGAAGAGTGGTACAAGATCGGCAGCGATCAACTCGTGCCTCACGATGGTTATTACGACTTACGGATCACTGCCGAACTTTGGGAGACCTATTATTACGATCACCTGAGACTCATGGTCGTCGATCATCCCGAGAACACAGATATCTTTGTTGACGAACGTTTCGTGATTCCCGCGGCGAAGGTGGAGATCACGACTGTCTCGACACCGCGCAGAGTCGCGCGCGCCGTTGATGACCAGGGACAGGACGTAACCAGCATCATCAATAATCTGGACGGAAAATACCTGGACACGTTTGGTCGCGGTAAGTACCAGGGCATTACGCGCGATCACTACGTCGAGCTCGATCTCGGCGATGATGCGCCGTCGAGCGGGCCGCTCTGGCTAATCGCTAACGGCTGGATGCATCCAACAGACTCATCGATCAACGTCGCGATCAGTCAGGGTCAACAGGAGCAGGCGAAACCTCTCAGTCTTGAAATTCCCGACGGGAAAGGCGGCTGGCAAGTGGTACGGCCAAACATGGGTTTCCCAGCCGGCCGTAAGAAGATTTGTCTGTTTGATCTAACGGACGTGTTCAAGTCAGGCATTCCACGTCGCCTGCGTTTGCGCACCAATCTCGAGGTTTACTGGGATTCGCTGGAGTGGGCAGTCGGAATTCCAAACGCCCAGCTCAAGACCACCCGCCTCGATCCGGAGGTGGCGGATCTGCATTATCGTGGTTACTCGGTTATCAACCAAAAGGATGATTCGTCACCGGAAGTACCTGACTATAATCGCCTTTCGAGTTCAAAACAGATCTGGCGGGATCTGATCGGCTACTATACGCGCTTTGGCGACGTGCGCGAGTTGCTGAAGCAGGCGGACGATCGCTACGTGATCATCAACGCCGGCGACGAGATGTCGTTTCGCTTCGCCGCGCAACCGCCACCAGCGCCAGGCTGGGTGCGCGACTATGTGATAGTCGGCGACGGGTGGATCAAGGACGGAGACTACAATTCGACCTTCTCCAAGACCGTGTCGCCTTTGCCTTATCACGCAAAAAACGAATACATCACAGCGCCGGGCAGGCTTGAGGATGAATGGGTCTATCGCCAGCATCCTGAAGACTGGCGCAACTATCACACGCGCTACGTAACAGCAGACATCTTTCAAAACGCAATGAGGTTGTACAGGTAGATGAGCGGTCGCAAGGTGGCGAGAATCATTCTCGTCATAGTCTTTATTTGTTTACTGGCAGTGCCGTTGGTGATGCGCCGCATCGCTGCTCGCCGCGAACAGGTAAACAACTCTCTTGACGCCGGCGCAGCGTTGAGCCGTTATGGTTTTCACTTTGAGGAAGTCGCGCAAGCTTCTGGCGTCAACTTCAAGCACCAGGCGCCGACGCTCGACCATCGTCTCGATCACATCATGCCGCAAGTCGCATCGATGGGTGCGGCGGTGTCAGTGGTCGACTTCAATCGCGATGGTTGGGCTGATCTTTACGTGACCAACAGCGGTGAAGGAAGTAAGAACGCGCTCTTCAAAAACAATACTGACGGATCGTTTACCGATGTTGCTGCTGCGTTGGGTATCGCGGATCTCAATCAACTCGGCACCGGTGTTTCGATGGGATCGGTGTGGGGCGATTACGATAACGACGGTTACGAAGATCTCTTCCTGTACAAGTGGGGCAAACCCGAACTCTTCCACAACGACGCCGGGCAGAAGTTCACGCGCGTGAGCGACAAGATGAGTTTGCCGGCATGGGTCAACGCGAACACGGCAGTGTGGTTCGACTACGATCGCGACGGGCGGCTTGATCTGTTTCTCGGCGGCTACTACGCGGAAGACGTCGATCTGTGGCATCTGAAAAATACGAAGATGATGCCGGAGAGTTTTGAGTACGCGAAGAACGGCGGGCGCAAGTATCTCTTTCACAATCTCGGTGATGGATCGTTTGAAGAAGTTAGTCAGAAGCTCGGCATCGACACGCGTCGTTGGGCGCTCGCGGCAACTGTTGCGGATTTGCGCGGCAGCGGCCAGCAGGATCTTTTCATCGCTAATGATTACGGCATCTCGGAGTTGTACTTCAACGACGGCAAGCAGTTTCACGAAGCGGGCAAACAGACTGGTGTCGGTTTCTCACCGAAGAGCGGCATGAGTGCTTCTGTGGGAGACATCCTCAATCAGGGACGTTATTCGATCTACGTCTCCAACATTTCTGAAGATGGCATTTTGATCCAGGGAAATAATCTCTGGGTGCCGCGCGATGAAACCGCCGGCGACGCGGTTAAGTACGACAATCTTGCGCGCGCGATGGACGTTGAGATGGGCGGGTGGAGTTTTGGAGCGCAGTTTGGCGATCTGAACAACGACGGCACGCTCGATCTTTATCTCGTGAATGGTTACGTTTCTTTGGATCGAAATCAAAACTACTGGTACGACTTCTCGAAGATCGCCGGCGGCAACTCGACGATCATCTCCGACGCCGCACAGTGGCCGGCGATGGATGGTCGCAGTTTGTCCGGTTACCAGCAGAAGCGAGTTTGGATCAACGACGGCGCCGGCAAGTTTGTGAATGTGGCGCACGCGGTGGGAGCGAGTGACGTGTTTGACGGGCGTGCAGTGGCGCTCGTCGATCTTTGGAATCGCGGCGTGCTCGACGTTGTCGTAGCGAATCAAAAAGGGCCGTTGTTGATTTACAAAAACAATGTGACTCCGGAGAACAAGTGGATCAGTTTCGAGCTCGAGGGGTCGGCGAGTAATCGCAGCGCGATTGGCGCTGAGGTGCGTTTGTTTTGGGACGGTCACCAGCAGGTGCAACAGGTTTCGGGAGGTAGTGGTTTTTGTTCGCAGAACCAGCGACGCATACATTTCGGGGTCGGGAAGAACCCGCGCATCGAGAAGGCTGAGATTCGCTGGCCGTCAGGAAAAGTTGAGATGATCGACAAGCCCGCAGTTGGGCAAGTCTACAAAATCAAGGAGAGTGCTTAACTTTTGAGTCTTTCCCAGCCACGGATAAACGCAGATGAACACGGATCAGAAATCCGTGTTCATTCGCGTTTATCCGTGGCTCGGCTCGACAGCCGTTATCTCGCACCGCTCTTTATCACGACGATTTTGCTCGTGGGCCACTTTTCCTACGGCATTCTCGAGAGTTATGAACGTACGGCCCTCGCGATCGTTTGTGCGCTCGTGGCCGAGCTTGTGTTGGGCCGGATCTTTTTCGGCAAGTGGATAAACCTGGCGAGCGCGTACATCTCAGGAATCAGCGTTGGCATTCTACTTCGCTCTCCGGCGTTCTGGCCTTACGCGTTGTGCAGCGTGCTTTCGATCATGTCGAAGTACGTGTTGCGCGTGAAAGGTCGCCATCTTTGGAACCCGTCAAACTTCGGCATCTGCGTGTTGCTGTTTCTCGCGCCTGAGACAGTTGCAGCGCTGACGATCCAGTGGGGCAACTTCATTTGGCCTTTGCTTGTGATCTGGATTCTCGGCTCGGTGATTATCTGGCGCGCGAAGCGAATTCATATCAGTATCACCTACGTGCTTTCGTTTTTTGCGTTTGCATTCGTGCGCAGTTGGATTACCGGGGACCCTTGGGGTTCGGAGATCTCACCGATAACGGGACCGATGTACCAACTCTTCGTGTTTTTCATGATCACGGATCCAAAGACGACGGTGAAGTCGAAGAAGTGGCAGTGCATTGTTGTGTTCCTCGTGGCTTTTGTTGAGATGTTGCTGCGTTTGAATCATGTAGTCTACGCGCCGTTGTATGCACTGTTCCTCGTTGGGCCAACAGCGATGTTAATCGAGATCTGGAAAGATTTTTCTCACGCAAAGGCGCAAAGGCGCCAAGAGGTGGCTTGAGTTTTTCTTTGCGTATTTGCGCCTTTGCGTGAAACTTTTCATGAAAATAATGATTCCTCGTTATCTCTTACTGGTCCTGGCTATCTTTCTTATTTCCTGTAAACAACCGGCATCAAACGCGCCAACGGCCAATACACCTGCCGAGTTGATCGCCACCGCTTCGCCTTCGCCGAGCCCGACACCGCCACGTCCTTCCGGCGCGATCGAATACACCGACGTCACAGCCGAAGCCGGCATCCGTTTCAAACACAACAGCGGCGCTTTCGGTAAGAAGTATCTTCCGGAAACGATCGGCGCGGGCGGCGCGTTTCTCGACTTCGATAACGACGGCTGGCAGGACATCCTGCTCGTCAACTCGATGGACTGGCCCGAGAACAAGAAACACAAATCATTTCCCGCGCTCTATCACAACAACAAAGACGGCACCTTCACCGACGTAACCCAACAAGCAGGCCTCGGTGTCGAGATGTACGGTCTCGGTGTCGCGGTCGCCGACTACGACAATGATGGAAACGACGATATCTACATCACCTGTGTTGGTCCAAATCGTCTCTTCCGTAATCTTGGTGGCGGAAAGTTTACCGACGTCACTGCAAAAGCAGGCGTGGGCGATCCGGGCTTCTCGACGAGTGCCGCCTGGTTCGACTTCGACAACGACGGCAAACTCGATCTATTTGTCGGCAACTACGTCGAGTGGTCAGTGCAAACCGACCAGTACTGTAGCCTCGATAATAAGAACAAGTCGTATTGCACACCGCAAACTTACAAAGGCCAGAGCGCCACGCTTTATAAGAACCGCGGCAATGGCACGTTTGAGAACGTCACCGCGCGCGCCGGTCTCAACGATCCCGCCGGAAAAACTCTCGGCGTCGCTCTGCTCGATTACGACGACGACGGCTGGCTCGACCTCTTCGTCGCCAACGACACTGAACCAAACAAGCTCTATCGCAACAACCATAACGGCACGTTCACTGACAACGCCGTGATTGCAGGTGTGGCGTTCAGTGAGGCAGGCACTGCGCGCGCTGGTATGGGGGTGGACGCCGCCGACTACGACGGTTCAGGCAAGCAAAGCGTCGTGATTGGCAACTTCACGAATGAGAGCATCGCGTTGTATCACAACGACGGCTCGGGACTGTTCACCGATGAAGCGCCCACGTCGGGCATCGGCAAGGTGTCGGCGCAGTCGTTGACGTTTGCGTGTTTCTTCTTCGACTACGATCTCGACGGCCTGCTCGACATCTTCGCTGCCAACGGTCACGTCTCGGACGACATTAGCGTGGTCCAACCGACCGTCAAGTATGCGCAGCCGCCGCATCTCTTCCGCAACAAGGGTAAGAAAAAGTTTGAAGAAGTGTCTGCGAAACTCGGTCGCGCTTTGAATCGCGCGATTGTCGGTCGCGGCGCGGCTTACGGCGATTTCGACAACGACGGCGATCTCGATCTTCTGATCACTACCAACAATGGTCCAGCACGACTACTGCGCAACGACAACGCGAATCAGAACGACTTGTTACGCGTGAAGACGGTCGGGTCGAGAGCAAATCGTGATGGTATCGGCGCGAGAGTCGTGGTCAAGACATCGAAGGGTAGATCAGTGTTCGGAATGGTTCGCACCGGATCGAGTTACTGCTCGCAGTCGGAGTTGCCATTGACGTTTGGCCTGGGAAAACCGGAGGAGGGAACGATCCTGACGCTCGAGATTACGTGGCCCGGCGGTCAGAAAGAAACGGTATCGAATATCAAACCCAACCAGTCGCTCACGATACTCGAGGGGAAAGGAATAACCTTGCAGGAGCCAATCGTCTTCGTGCGCACTCCGTCACCGTCACCGACTGCTCAGCAGAAGTAAATCCGCATTTATTCGCGTTCATCAATGGCTTAACTTGTCTGCGTCTTTCTTTATTCGCCCACTAATCTGGATCACACTCTCGAGATCCTTGCGCGCCTTTGCCATCTGTTCGGCGTTAATCGTGTTTGGATTCTCGATCGATGGATTAGTGACAAAGCTTCTGATCTGATGACAAAGCTTTACCAACTCCTCTTTCAGCGGCAGATCCTTTGGCGCCGGCGACTTTTCGAGTTCGAGAGTTTCTTCAGGTGATGGACGCAGGGCCAGCGATGATTGCACGCGGCTCGCCCTCTTCTTGATTTCAGCAGTCGCTTCCGACACGAAGTGATAGTCGAGATCGCTCTTCGACGTGACCGCGCGTGCGATTTCGTTGTGCAAGGTTAAGATGCGATTGAAGTCTTCCTCCGTCTGCGCCATCAGGGCTTCAACCTGCCGGCGATCTTTTGGCGTATTCGGCTCTGTACCGAAATTTCTCAATTGCCACTCACGACTACTCATTTCCTGTTGGCGAATGCGATCGGTATTTGCGCTGCGATCGATTACCGGCGGACCTGGCGAGTTCTGGGCAAAAACCGGGGAAACACAAAACATCAAGAGGGGAAGTGCGATTAATAGGGGTTTACCTGCATGCGTTTTCATAGCAGACCTCCCGGTTTTTTGTGGCTAAGTATAACTTTCTCGCGCAAAGGCGCAAAGGCGCAAAGACGCAAAGCGCTGCCGCGCATCCAGAGGTTTTTCTTTGCGTCTTTGCGCCTTTGCGCGAGACTTTCTACAAAAGCAGTTGACGGATTCTGTGCTATGTACTAATTATTCTTATCGATTACCCGGTGTGAATTCTGGCTGGCCCCTCTGCTTCCAACTTCCTTCCATCTGGCGTAAGGCGCCGACGGTATGCGACGAATAGACCTAAAGAAAGCAAACGTGGCTCGTTCAAACACGATCCGCGATATCAATCGCCAGATCGTCCTGAACTATGTCCGCGAAAGAGGGCCCATCTCGCGTGCCGAGATCGCCCACGAAACCGCACTGCAACGCTCGACAGTCTCACTGATCGTCGAAGAGCTGCGAATCGAAGGACTGATCGAAGAAGTCAGCGGTGAATCAACCGGCGGCCGTCCGCCGATCCTGCTGTCGCTTCGTACGGCCGACGCCGTCGCCATCGGTGTGGATTTAGGCACGACCCGAACTATCGTCGCCACGAGCGACTTAGCCGGCCGTGTGTTGGCACAGGAACAGTTTGAAACCGATCCCGACGCAGAAAAGACCACGAAAGAGATCATCGAACGCGCCCGCAAATTCATTAGAGATAACAACGGCACCATCGAAGGCATCGGCGTCAGTCTTCCCGGTCTCGTCGATCCTGATGGTAAAGAGCTGTTTATCCCCGGTTTCAACTGGCGCGATCTACCGCTGGCCAATCAGATCAGCACCGCGACCGGACTGCCGGTCACGATGGACAACGACGCCAACGCCGCGGCGCAAGCCGAGCTTTGGTTCGGTCGTCCCGAGATCCGCGAAGTGCGCGACTTTATTCTCGTCCTTGTCGAGGGTGGTGTAGGCACGGGGATCGTTTTCGATGGCCAGGTTTATCGCGGAGAGAATGGCGCCGCGGGTGAATTCGGACACATGACGATCGGACGGGATGCGCCGGTATCTTGCGCCTCGGGCAGTCGTGAATGCTGGGAAGCGTTTGCTTCGGAACGCTCCGCCCTGGCTCGTTATAAAAGTCTTTCCGGCGGCCGGAATGGCGCCGCGACCACAAACTTCGGGAAGTTGATCGATCTCGCATTGACCAGCGAAGGCCCGGCTCGTACTGCCCTAAAAGAGACTGCTTATTTTCTGGGTATCGGCATCGCGAACCTGATTCGCGGCCTCGCTCCACAGGCCGTGATTGTCGGTGGGCCGATAGTGCGCGCCTGGCCGGTTATCTCCACTGATATTAAAACCACAGTCGAAGCGACAATCTGTCGCGGACTGCCAACCACTCGCATCATTGCTTCAACACTCGGCCCTGAACCGACGCTCATGGGTGCGCTGAGTCTCGTGTTAGCGAGTAAATTCGCTTCCGTGATGGTGACGTAAGGTTTCTGATTTAGTTGGCGTCGCGAACAAACTCCTGCCGAAAATTATCCTTGACACCGCATGGAAAAGGGTTTAAATACTTTTGGTAGCCTCTGCAACAAAGTAGCAACAGACAACTTAATTAGCTTTTTTCGTCTCAGGGTCCGCAGGCGGTTTAGGAACTCTAGATTTAACTTCAGGAATACCGAGGAGGTGTTGTATGTCGATTAGGTCTTGGGTGCAGGCGTCACTTCTCCTGCTGAGTATAGGTTTGCTTGTCGGCGTACACGCCCAGTCGAGCACCACTGGAAACATCACGGGCACGGTTCGAGACCCGCAGGGCGCCGCGGTGCCCAAAGCGGAAGTCACGATCACGGACGAGAAGAACGGCACGTCGCGCACAGTTACCGCGACCGAAGACGGCTTCTACAACGCGACCAGCTTGCCTGCCGGGTTCTACACCATCAGTACTGCTCCTACGGGATTCAAGAAGACCGTCTCCACCGGCGTCGAGCTTCACGTCAACGAAAACAAGACGGTGAATCTCGATCTGCAAGTGGGCCAGGTCACTGAGACAGTCACTGTCACGAGTGAATCGACGCCAGTCGAGTTACGCAGCGGCGAAGTCAGCAGTCTGATCTCTGAAAAGCAGGTGACGGAGTTGCCGTTGAATGGTCGCAACTACGCACAGCTCGCACTAATGGTTCCGGGTGTCTCTCCAGTTACGCAGGCAGGCGCGGGGGGCGCGTTTGCGACTCGCGGAACCGGACTCAACGCGGGCGTTGACATGTCGGTCAACGGCAACCAGTCAAACTCGAATCTGTGGACGGTCGATGGCGTGAACAATATGGACGTCGGCTCGAACCGCACGTTGCTTGTGTTCCCGTCTGTAGACTCGATTCAGGAATTTCGCGTTGAGCGTAACAGCTTCAGTGCTGAGTTTGGCCAGGCCCAGGGCGCAGTGGTCAATCTGATCACGAAGGGCGGCAGTAATGATTTTCACGGCGCCGCGTTCGAGTTTTTCAGAAACGATGCGCTGAATGCCAATAACTTTTTCCTGAATAGATCTGGCCAGCCAAAGCCGCAGTTGGACTACAACAACTACGGCGGCAACTTCAGTGGTCCAATCGTAAAGAACCGCGTGTTCTTCTTCTGGTCAGAGGAGTGGCGCCGTGAGCGTCGCGGCCAGGTGCTTTCAGCGCACGTTCCGACCGCTGCAGAGAAGATAGGTGATTTCAGCGGATCGTTAACAGGGACCCTGCCACGCGATCCTGCAACGTGTCATAACGTGCCCGATCCGCTTCCGGGTGATCCCGGCCACCTTAAGCTCGTCTGCGATCCGTTCCCGGGCAATAAAATTCCGGCGAACCGCCTTAGCCCGGCAGGGTTGGCGTTCGTAAAACTTTTCCCGAATCCGACTGGTCCGGGTGTCGGTGATTGGGCAACGTCGCGACTTCAGCCCATCGATACGCGGCAGGATTCTATTCGTGGCGATGTTACGATCAACGACAAAACGAATTTGATGGTGCGTTATATAAATGAGAAGTGGACGCACCTTGGAGCTACCGGTAACTTCTGGGGCGACTCTGCGTATCCGACGCTTGCGTCTGACTGGAGCCAGCCGAGCCACAGCTTCGCGGTTAAGTTGACGAACACTATTACGTCCAAGGCCGTGAACGAATTCCAATTCTCGATCGCCGGCAACGACATCATCATCACCACTGCGCCTGAGACGCAGGCGTTGCAGGATGAAATTGCTTCCAAGATTCCGACCGTCTTCCCACACGGCGGCGACGGCTTGGTAGGCGGTACTGTTCCTTCGCTTTTCTGGGGCGCGGGCGGTTACTCGAACATCTGGCACCAGGCGCCCTGGGCCAATCGTGAAGACCTCTATATCTGGAAGGACGACTTCTCCCTGGTTAAAGGATCGCACGAGTGGAAGTTTGGCGGCCTCTTTAGTCACAACTTCAAAGACGAGCCGGGCAATGGCGCCGGTGGTGGTAACCAGCAGCTTTCGATTCAAGGATGCGGCGAGCAGACGCTGCACTGTATTGCGGACCTGCTTCTCAAAGACACGGTGCTTCTCAACTACACTGAAATCGCCACTACTGAGATCGGAGAAGGCCGCTGGCGCGATTTCGAGGTTTATGGGAACGACACGTGGAAGCTTCATCCGCGCGTGACGTTGACCGCGGGCCTTCGTTATTCGGTGTTCACGCCGGCGTGGGAGAAAGACAATCACATCTCCAATTTCTTCCCGAATCTTTACAACGGAACCGACTTCAACACCGGTCTCGTAACGGCCGACGAAGCGGTTGCGATGGGATTGTCTCGATCGACCATCAACACCTTCAAGCAGGGCTGGCAGCCTCGTATCGGCGTTGCCTGGGACGTCTGGGGCACTGGAAAGACGGCAGTGCGTGCAGGTTTCGGGCGCTACATGAGCCGTTCCAATGTCATCGAAGATCTTCTCCGCATGACTGCCAATCCGCCCTGGACCACAACCGTCAGCGCAGGTTCGGGTTGGAATGGTCTTGGAACAACTTTGGCTAACTGCCCGACATGCCGCAGTCTCGACACTATCAATCCGGGACTGAAGAACAACGTAGCGGGCGTGAATCCAAACGCAGGCTTCAATGCGGTCGATCCCAACTTCAGGCCGCCTGAGAGCTATCAGTGGAACCTGACGATTTCGCACCAGCTTCTCAAAGACACTACACTCGAAGCGTCTTATATCGGCAACCACGGCTTGCACATCTGGCGGCGCAACGTGAACGTTAACGACATTCCTATCAGCCAGGTGTGTAGAGGAGCAGCCTGCGACGGCAGCAACAGAGATGCGCGCCTCCAGATCTCGCGCGCAGCACTCGGTATAACAAGCAACCCGGCATTCGGTGATCTTGCCGGCCAATTGATCGCAGACAATCGGGTCTTGAGAAACATCGGCAACATCACTACGGACCAGTCAACCGGTAACTCCAGCTACCACGCTTTGCAGTTGTGGCTCAATCGCCGTTTCAGCAACAAGCTGGCGTTCCAGGCCGCCTACACGTGGGGCCACGCGATTTCCGATGTCGCCCTGACTTCGTTCACGAACACGACGAGCGATCCTTTCAACTTCACCAGTGACAAAGGTGACGCAGACCTCGATCGCCGGCAAACCTTCGTAGGCAACGTAGTCTACGTGCTGCCAAGGTTCAGTCAGTGGGGTAAGGCGGCTGAATTCGCGCTTGGTGATTGGCAGTTCAACGCCATCGCTTCCTACTTCGGCGCCACGCCAATCGATATAACTACCGGCGCAAACACCCTGGGTACCGCGAGTGCGGTTGGACAGCGTCCGAATTACACAGGCGCGCCCCTCTATCTCAACGGTGATCCGACGCAACACCTGAATCCAGCAGCCTTTGCGCGGCCGGCAGCCGGACAACTCGGGACGCTCGGCAAAGGTTCAGTGCGCGGCAAGGCGATCACCAATGTCGACTTATCTTTGGCCAAGAATTGGAGATACCAGGAACGCTATGGATTCCAGTTCCGTGCGGAATTCTTCAATGTCTTAAACCATCCCAACTTCGTTGGTTACGATCTTGATATCCGAAACGCGACGTTCGGCCAGTTGAATTCGACTCAGGCGTCGCGTGAGATCCAACTCGGTATCAAATTTACCTTCTGATATACTCCCGAGCGATCGGAACAAACCATCCACAGATTGCACAGAATCATCTGTGTAATCTGTGGATGGGGTTTTAAATATGATGTATCTCCGTCTGGTCGCTCCCGCTTTCCTGCTGTCAATCTTTCTAATCCCTCCGCAGGGAGATCTGTTTCGCAAACACTACGAAGCAGCGAATACCTACCACCGCGCCGGAAATTACGAAGCCGCCGAGGCTGAGTTCAAAGTCATTCTGGGCGAGGCATACAATCAGCTCGGCAAGATCTACTCCGCTCAGGGTAATTACCAGGCGTCCGTAAATGCTTTCGAGACCGCGCGCGCAGTCGGTCCCCCGCGGAACGACCTCCTGATAGATCTCTCAATCGCCTACTTTCACATTGGCGAATACAGCAAAGGTATCGAACCACTTCAGCGCGTGGTCGCTACCGATACGAACAACCCGATTGCGCATCACATGCTCGGCAAAACCTGGTTCATGATGGGTGAGTTTGAGAAGTCTGCTCGCGAACTTCAGGAAACACTAAAAGTCTCACCCGGCGACTACGACGCGGAATACACGCTCGGTCTTTGCTATCTGAAACAGAAGAACTTGCCCCGGGCAAAACAGCTCTACGAACGCATGGCGGATCGCATGGGAAATCGTCCCGCGCTGCGTGTGCTCATCGGACGCGCTTATCGCGAGACCGGTTTTCTCGCGGAGTCGATCGAAGAGTTCAAAAAGGCAATCGCGCTCGATCCAAAGTTTCCAAGGGTTCACTACTATCTCGGCCTGACCTACTTATATAAGGACGGCGCGGCTCGCATTCCGGACGCGATGGAAGAGTTCAAGGTTGAGTTGGCTGCAAATCCGGAAGAGTATTTCGCCAACTTCTACCTCGGCATTCTTTACATCATGGATCGGAAATGGGAACCCGCGATCGCGTTGCTCGAGACAGCGACGCAGAAGCAACCGAACAATCCCGATCCTTACTTTCACCTGGGCCAGGCATACCAGGGCGCCGGCAAACACAAGGAAGCGGTCGAAGTCTTGCAGAAAACGATCGCGCTCAACCCGTCACTCACACACAACGACTACCAGGTCACCACGGCGCATTACCGTCTGGGCCAATCGTTGATCAAAGTCGGGCGGACTGCTGAAGGCGAGAAAGAGTTGCAGATCTCCGCCGATCTGAAGTCGAAAGGCTTCAAGCTCGACGAGAAGAAGGTCGGGGCTTTTCTGAATGGCAACAACGCGTCTGATCAATCCGGTAAAGAGTTAGTGAAAGCGGAAGGCGTGATCGCGGAGGCAGAGCCGCTGGATCCAACGAAGTCGGAGAAGCTGAAAGCAGAAGAGACGTACTACAGCAAAGTTGTTGCAGCCGGTCACAACAGCATCGGTCTGCTTCGCGCGGAGCGACAGGATTTTCGCGAGGCGGCGGCACAGTTTGCAGTCGCGGCGAAGTGGAACCCGAACCAGGAAGGACTCAACTACAATCTCGGACTCGCTTACTACAAATCCGAGTCGTACAAGGAAGCGATCCCCGCGCTCGAAAACGAGCTCAAGATCAATCCGTCGAACATCGGCATCAAACAGTTGCTCGGGCTCAGCTATTTCGCGGCCGGCGACTATGCCCGAGCCTCGACACTGCTGGCTGACGTGATCGCTGCAAAACCTCAGGAAGCGGCGCTTTACTATCCACTCGCGCTCTCGTTAATCAAGGACGGCAAGCTCGACGAAGCAAATCATGTCGTCGAGAAGATGGTCGCTGTTGGCGAGAACACACCGCAACTTCACATCCTGTTTAGCCAGGCGCATTACGAACGCGGTGAAGTCGACAAAGCTCTCGAAGAGTTGCGGAGGGCGCTCTCGCTCGATAACAAAGTGCGGCTGGCCCACTTCTACAGCGGGTTGATTCATCTCAAGGCGGGAAAGTTTCCGGAAGCGGCGCGCGAATTCCAGGCGGAACTTGCAGTCAATCCGAACGACTTTCAGGCGAAGTATCATCTTGCTTTCGTCGTGCTGGCCCAACAGGAAACGGAACGCGGTATCACGATGATGCGCGAGATTGTGCGCGCGCAGCCGGAGTTTGCCGACGCCCGTTATGAACTGGGCAAGGCGTTGCTTCAGAAGGGTGACGTTAAGGGCAGCGTCGAGAATCTCGAGATGGCCGCGCGGCTAACGCCCGACCAGGCCCACATTCATTACCAGCTCGGTCGTGCGTACATCGCCGCCGGCCGCAAAGCTGAAGGCGAGAGCCAACTTGAAATTTCAAAGCAGCTAAAAGAAAAAGCGCGCACGAAAACGAATGAATAATTTCTCGCGCAAAGACGCAAAGGCGCAAAGAAAGTCACAAAGGATTTTCAATCTTGCAGTGGTGCTTTTGCTTTGCGGCTTTCTTTGCGCCTTTGCGCCTTTGCGCGAGAAGATCGCTTTCACTGACATCACGACGCAGGCGGGCATCACGTTCAAACACGTCGCCTCGCCTGACAAGAGGTACATCGTCGAATCGATGAGCGGCGGTGTCGCGCTGTTTGACTACGACAACGATGGCGACCTCGACATTTACTTCGTCAACGCGTTGACCGTCGATCTGGTGAAGTCGAAAGGCAAAACAAAAAGCGAGCTCTATCGCAACGACGGCAACGGCAAGTTTACGGAGGTCTCGGAAAAAGCGGGGGTGAGCGACATCGGTTGGGGCATGGGCGTCGCCGCCGGCGATTACAACAACGACGGCTTCGAAGATCTCTACGTCACCTGCCTCGGCCCGGATCACCTGTTGAAGAACAACGGCAACGGCACTTTCAGCGACGTTACCGCAAAAGCCGGTGTCAACGATCCACGTTGGACCACCGGAGCGTCATTCGTCGACTACGATCACGACGGCGATCTCGATCTGTTCGTCTCTAATTACGTCGATTTCGACATCAACAATCTGCCGGAGTTTGGACAAGGCAAGACGTGCCAGTACAAATCAATTCCGGTGCAGTGTGGTCCAAGAGGTCTGAAAGGCGCGGGCGACTCGCTCTTCCGAAACAACGGCGATGGCACGTTCACTGATGTTTCGAAGGAGGCCGGCGTCCTGGACGCGAATGGTTATTACGGTCTCGGCGTGCTCACGAGCGACTTCGACGACGACGGCTGGGTCGATATTTTTGTCGCCAACGATTCAACGCCGAACTTTCATTACCGCAACAAAGGCAACGGCACGTTTGAAGAGATTGGATTTACTGCGGGCACGGCGGTGAATGAAAACGGTAGCGAACAGGGCAGCATGGGCGTTACAGCCGGCGACTACGATCACGACGGCAAGCTCGACATCTTCATTACGAACTTCGCCGACGAATACAACACGCTTTATCATAACGACGGCAAAAACTCGTTTACCGATCTTTCATACGCCGCCAAGGTGGCAGCAGTGAGTTTGCCTTACGTGGGCTGGGGCACGAAGTTTTTCGACTACGACAACGACGGCTGGGTTGACTTGTTTGTTGCCAACGGTCACGTTTATCCGCAACTACCGGGTTATCGCCAACCGCGTCTGTTGCACCGTAACAATCGCGACGGGACATTCACCGAAGTGTCGGCGGAGTTTGGCGCAGTTTTGACTGAAAATCGGGCCAGCCGCGGCGTTGCGTTTGGTGATATCGACAACGACGGCGACGTCGATCTGTTAATCGTAGACCTTGATGGTTCGCCACAATTGCTGCGCAACGATGGCGGCAACGCAAACAATTCGATCCTCGTGAAGCTGGTCGGCGTGAAGAGCAATCGCAGCGGCATCGGCGCGCGCGTGACAATAACGTCCGGAGACTTAACGCAAACCGATGAAGTACGCAGCGGCGACAGTTATCTCTCGCAGAGTGATCTGCGATTGCACTTCGGACTCGAGAAGCGCACGAAAGTGGATTCGATCCAGGTGCGTTGGCCCAACGGCACAGTCGATAAAATCTCCAACGTTGGCGCGAACCGGATCGTGACGATCAAGGAAGGCCAGGGCAAGGTCGATGAAAAGGAATTCATCAAGTATTAGCCACCACCAAAAGGCACACAAGACACAAAAGCTCATGCTTTGTCTTTTGTGCCTTCTGTGCCTTTTGGTGGCTACAGTTCGTTCACAGAGCCCTGACGTGGTCCAACTCTTCGAGCAGATCGCAACCCTCATTCAAAACAATCGACTCCCGGAAGCCGAGAAGGAGCTCAACTCGATCCTGCGCGTTACTCCTGACTTGCCCGTCGCGCTGAATCTGCTCGGCACGATTCGCGCCAAACAGAATCGATTGCTCGAAGCGGAGACACTCTTTCTTCGCGCAGTCAAAACAGACACGAAGTTCACCGGCGCGCGCATGAACCTCGTTTACCTCTATTTACTGAAGCGCGCACCCGACAAGGCCATCGTCCAGTTGAACGAGGTGCTTGCCGTTGAACCTGAAAACGCACAGGCCCAAGTGATCCTTGGCGACACTTATCTCGCGAAAAACGATCTCGCTAAGGCCGAAGAAAACTATCTGGCGGCCCTCCAGGGACGGCTCGATAACGCTGGCGCGCTGTTTGGGCTCGCGCAGATCTCGCGGCTCAAAGGTGAGACGAAAGAACCGGTGATCTACCTGAACCGCGTTGTGACACTAACGTCCGACTCGGCGTCGCCGGAGTTTCTCTACAAGTTTGCGCTCGAGGCAATGCGAGCCAACATGTTCGACGAAGCGAAGGCCGCACTCCAACGAGCTGTCGATCTCAGTCCGAAAGAGCCTTCGTATCTCCTTGCGCTCGGCATTGCGTGGTTGCGAAAAACGGATCCGTTCGAGGCTGAAAAACTATTCCGTCGCGTGCTCGAGATTCAACCGCAAAACGCGCAGGCTCAGTTACACCTCGGTTACGTTCTGTTGATTCAAAAGAAACCTGCTGAAGCGCGAGTCTGGTTGGAGAAGAGTGCGCGCTCGGGCGCCGCCATACCTGAAGTCCCTTACTACCTCGGCCTCGTGGCCCAGGAGCAAGGCGACGACCAGCGCGCGATAGCATTGTTTCAAAAAGCCGTGCAGCAACTCCCGTCATACGCACATGCGCGCATTGCGCTCGGCTCGATTTACCTGCGGCTTAAAGATTACGAGAAGGCAAGGCAGGAGTTGGAGACAGCCGTGAAGCTCGACCCTGAGGAGCCTTCGGGACACTACAACCTCGCGTTGTTGTATGCGCGCACGAAGCAGCCCGACAAGGCCCAGGAACAGATGCGTATCGTCGAGGACCTCAAGAGCAGACAAAGAACTTCGAGCGGTGGGCTTGTGTTGCCACCAGCTTCAACTCCTCAATGAGCCTCAGTTTTAAAACAATCGGTCTGATCTGTGTAATCTGTGGATGGATCGTTG
>Ga0105248_10003602_pt1 | contig 17167 bp, 15 predicted proteins | sample KBSS34metaG_FD_81524 | JGI IMG/M metagenome (GOLD analysis project Ga0105248, IMG submission 81524) | Switchgrass rhizosphere microbial communities from Kellogg Biological Station, Michigan, USA - KBS S3-4 metaG | ecosystem: Host-associated > Plants > Roots > Rhizosphere > Soil | place... | reverse complement strand
GCGCCGGCTGATTCCGTTTCTGTTTCTGTGCTACGTGTTCGCTTTTCTGGATCGCATCAATATCGGCATCGCGCAGCTCGACATGAAGCATGACGTCGGCTTTAGCGATCTGACCTATAGCGTCGGCGCGGGTATTTTCTTTCTCGGCTATGTGCTGATGGAAGTGCCTAGCAACCTGCTGCTCGCGCGTATCGGTGTGAAGCGGACTTTCTCGCGGATCATGATTCTGTGGGGCATCATCGCGGCGGGCACCGCGTTCGTCACGATGCCTGCGCATCTCTACACGGTGCGGTTTCTTCTGGGGCTCGCTGAAGCGGGGCTTTATCCGGGCGTGATCTTTTATCTGACGCGCTGGTACCCGGTTGAGCGGCGCGCCAAAGTGATCGCGATCTTCACTTGCGCCACAGGTATTGCAGGGCTGTTCGGCGGGCCGTTGTCGGGCGCGCTGATGACGTATTGCAATGGTCTGTACGGTTTGCACGGCTGGCAGTGGATGTTTATCGTGCAAGGCTTGCCGGCCAGCGTGCTGGGTGTGATCGCGTTCTTCTATCTCGACGATTCGCCGCAGAAGGCAGCGTGGCTGAGCGACGCCGACAAGGAGATCGTGCTGCGCGATCTGCGCCGCAGCTCGGGCGTGAGCGCCGCACATGCCGAACATACGTTCGGCCGTGCTGCGACTGATTTCCGCGTGTATGTGATGGGCTTTGTGTGGTTCACGCAGATCGCCGGTGTGTTCGCGATTGGCTTCTGGCTGCCGAGTCTGATTAAAGGCTCGGGTGTGGCCAGTTCGTTGGCGGTGGGTTGCTATTCGGCGATTCCGTATTTCGTCAGCTGGGTGGCGTTGGTGTTGCTCAATCGCCATTCGGACCGCACGATGGAGCGGCGCTGGCATTGTGCGATCGCGATGCTATGTGGGGCAGCGGGGCTGGTGGTGGCGGGCTTTACCGGCGGTAATTTGCCGCTTTCGCTGATCGCGCTATCGGTGGCGACCGCAGGCATTCTCGCGCCGAATCCGCTGATCTGGGCGATCTCGACCGACTACATACGCGGTAGCGGGGCGGCGGGTGGAGTGGCCATCATCAATTGCGTCGGCTTGCTTGGCGGCTTTGTGAGTCCGATCATCATCGGTTCGGTTAAGACCTGGACCCACAGCATGGCGGGCGGCCTCGGTGCGATTGCAACGCTGATGGTACTCGGCGCGATTGCGGCGGTCGTGCTGGCGCCGGCTACGTCGACGGTTGTGGCCCCCGGCGACGCGCAAGGTGCGGGCGATGGCGGCGGCCGGACAGTGGCGGCGGACGCCGCGCTCTAGCTGGCGAATAGCGGGTAGCGAGTAGCCGCGCATCGAAGCCAGGGCGCGTGGCGCAACGAAAGGACTCTTCAGATGGCAACGAGCAATGCAGTGCAGATCCGCGAAGTCGGGCTGCGCGATGGACTGCAGATGGTGCAGACGATTGTGACCAGCGCACAGAAGCTTGAATGGTGCCGGCGCATGGTCGACGCAGGCGTGACCGACATCGAGGTGACGTCGTTCGTGCCGCCGAAGGTGGTACCGCAATTCGCGGATGCGGCTGAAGTAGCGCAAGGCGCGTTGGCGATCGAAGGGCTGCACGCGGCTGCGCTGGTGCCGAATCTGAAGGGGGCGCAGCGCGCGTTCGAGGTGGGGCTGCGCAAGGTGCATTACGTGCTGTCCGCGAGCAACGAGCACAACCTGAAGAATGTACGGCGTAGTACCGCCGAATCGGTTGAAGATTTTGTGCGGATCGTCGCGGCACGTGACGAGAGCGAGCGGCCGGAGGTGCGCAGCGTTGCGCTTGGCGCGGGCATCGCCACCGCGTTCGGCTGCACGATCGCGGGCAGGGTGGACGAAGGGATCGTGCTGGATCTCGTGGAAACGCTGCTGCAGGCGGGCGCGGATGAGATCACGATTGCGGATACCGTCGGCTACGCGAACCCTGGCCAGGTGCGTGCGCTGATGCGAGAAGTGTGTGCGCTGGCGGGTGATGTGCCTGTGGCATGCCACTTTCACGATACGCGCGGCTTAGGCCTTGCCAATGTGGTCGCGGCGCTCGATGCGGGTGTGCGTAGCTTCGATGCATCGCTTGGCGGCCTGGGCGGTTGTCCGTTTGCGCCGAATGCTACCGGCAACATCAATACCGAAGACACGGTGTTTCTGCTGGAAGCGGAAGGACTGCACACAGGCGTCGATATCGGCAAGCTGCTGGCCATGCGCGAGCAACTGGCAGTGTGGCTGCCGGGCGAACCGTTTACCGGCGCGATTGCGCGCGCGGGGTTGCCGAAGACATTTGCGCTGCAGGCACAGGCAATTGCCGCGTGACATGTGACGTCACTGGGCCGCGCGTCTTTTGAGCAGGTTTAAAGCGTTGCCTCTTTCCCAATCGTGAGACGGTGCGCAGAGTCTTTAGCAATTCACATCAAAGTTTTAATCGCCAGGCTTTGGCATTTTCATCGGAAACATAAAATCGAATCACAAAATCGCGGTGAATGTCCTAACATCGTATTGAGTTGAAGCCCCACCAAGGAGCAGCTATGTCCTTGCGTATTCAACGAAAGACCAAAGCCGTGCGCATGTGGCTGCTCGTCCTGGCGACGTCGGCGGCGGGTATTGCGTACGCGCAAACGCCGCCTGCAGATCCTCCGCCTGGCCAGCCGCAGCCTGCGCCACTCGCTCAGCCTGGGCAATCCCCTCAAGCCAGCCAGCCGGCTCCATTCAAGCCGGAAGAGATCGAAGCGCTGGTTGCGCCGATCGCACTTTATCCGGACTCCGTGCTTTCCCAAGTGCTGATGGCATCGACTTACCCGCTTGAAATCGTGCACGCCGCGCGCTGGGTCAAGGCCAACCCGAAGGTAAAAGGCGATGCCGCCGTGAAGGCGGTCGAGAATCAGCCCTGGGATGTCAGCGTAAAGTCGATGGTCGCGTTCCCGCAGATTCTCGAACCGATGAACGACAAGCTCGACTGGACCCAAAAGCTCGGCGATGCATTTCTGGCGCAGGAAAAGGACGTGTTCGCGGCGATTCAGCGGTTGCGCGCGCGGGCGCAGGAGTCGGGCAATCTGAAATCGACGGAACAGCAAAAGGTGGTAGTCGAGCCAGCGCCGACGAGCGGCGGCCAGACCATCGTACGGATCGAGCCAACCAATCCGCAGGTGATTTACGTGCCTGCCTATAACCCGACGGTTGTCTACGGCACGTGGACCTATCCGACTCCGCCGTACTATTGGCCGCCTTATCCGGCCTACTATCCGGGCGCGGCGCTCGCCACCGGCTTTGCATGGGGCATCGGGCTGGCCGCGGCAGGCGCGATTTTCAGCAACTGCAACTGGGGCGGTGGCGACGTCAATATCAACGTGAATAAAGCGGCCAATATCGATCGCAATTTCGATCGCACGAAGGTGCAGGGTAACGGCAATCGCTGGCAGCATGATGCGAGCCACCGTCAAGGTGTCGCGTATCGCGACAACGCCACGCGCAACAAGTACGCGGGCAACGTCCCCGGCGCCGAAGGACGCTCCGATTTTCGCGGCCGCAATGACGGCACCAGTCAACGGGCCAGCGCGGCCGATCGTGCGGGCACGGGGAATCGCGCGGCGACAGCCGATCGCGCGGGTGCAGGCAATCGCGCGGCCACCGCTGACCGCGGCAGCCGTGGCAATGCTGCAACGACAGCGGACCGTTCCGATTTCGGCGATCGCGGCGGCGCGTCGAACCGCGGCGGCACAGGCGCCGGCAACGTCAGACGCACCAGCGATCAGATCGGTGGCGGAGGCGGTTATGGCGGCGGAGGCGGACGCGATAACGCATTTCAAGGCGTAGGCGCCGGCAATTCCGCGCAACGCAGCGCCGATCGCGGGCGCGCCAGCGCGCAGAGCTCCGGCTTTAACCGGCCGAGTGGCGGCGGTATGCGTGGCGGCGGTGGCATGCGCGGCGGCAGGCGCTAGGAGATAACGGAATGAGGCTCTGGTCACGATTCCCGGCCATCTTGCTTGCCGGCATGTTGCGTGTAGCCGCTGTCGTATGCCTGTGCGGCGTTGCAAGTTTGTCTGCCGCCGCGGAGAAGAGTTTCAGCACGCCGGAAGCCGCCATGGACGCCTTTGGCGACGCCGTCATCAACAACCAGGAAGCTGCACTGCAATCGATTTTCGGACACGATTTTCGCCAGCTGATTCCGCCGGTGGATGCAGAAGTGCGCAGTCGCTTCATTGACGAATGGGGGATATCGCACACGGTTCACACGGTCGACGCAACCCATGCCCGGATCGCGGTCGGCGACGACGGCTGGACACTGCCAATACCGCTGGTGAAAAGCGCGCGAGGTTGGCACTTCGACACGCGGGCCGGTGTCGAGGAAATGCGCTTGCGCCGGATCGGGCGCAATGAACTCGCCGTGATCCAGGCGATGCTCGCGGTCTACGATGCACAGCGCGAATATGCGTCGACCGATCACGATGGCGACGGCTTGCTCGCCTATGCATCGAAGCTGTCGAGTTCGCCCGGCAAGCAGGATGGCCTCTACTGGCCGACACAGGCCGACGAACCACTGAGTCCGCTCGGCGCGGCGTTTGTCAAGGCGAGTTCCCGCAAGACCGCAGACGCCGGCTATCACGGTTACCACTACAAACTGCTCACGTCGCAGGGCTCGCACGCGCCCGGCGGCGCCTACGACTATATGACGCACGGCCGTCTGTTCGGCGGCTTTGCGGTGATCGCGTGGCCGGTGCGATACGACGACACCGGCATCAAGACGTTTATGGTGAGCCATGCGGGGCAGGTCTATGAGCGTGACCTGGGCCCGGACGGCGCAGCCGTTGCAAGCGCGATGAAGTCGTTCGATCCCGGACCGGGATGGACGAAAGTCGCGCCTTGATCGAATTGCCATCCCATCTGCGCAGCGAACTACTTGTGGCTCGGTTGCGCAACCAGGATTGTGGGGTCGACAGCGCCAGGTGCAGAGGCCGCTTCAACCGCTGCTGCTGGTGCTGGCGCCATTGCCGCCGGTGGCTTGGGCGCCGACAAAGTGCTGAGAAGCCATCCTGACGAAGACAGAAAGATCGAGAGTAGCAATACGAATTCCATCGAATTCTCCTTGCCCAGCGTTACTGGTCTAATGCAGCATCACGCTAATTCCCGGTCTGCACAGTGATCCGCCCGGCGCGGATTGCCCGCACGAACGCACGATAATCGCTGCGATTCTGCGAGCTGTATTCGGTTGCGAATTCGCAGATCGCATCGTCGAAGGTCTGTCCGGAACCCATGTAGCCCGAAATCATCGCGGCATCGCCCGAGCGGGCATGCGCGCGGCACAGCGCGTGCGCACACATCCGCGCGTATTGCCGCAGGATTGGCGTGTCCCAGTCTTCGATAATCGCGGACAGCTTCATATCGCGGAGCTGCCGCACGTAGAAATCGCGTCCGTTCGTGCCGCGCGTCCATCCAAGGAACAGATCGCTCGCCGCCTGCATCGCGCGCTGCCCCGCAATGACCCGCTGGCCATGATTGGCATGCGCGCTCTTGCCGGCATAGGGCTCGAGCACCGAGGTTCGTGCTTCTTTTACCTGCAGAAAGAGCGGGTCGTTGTCGGCTGCCATGAACAGGCATACCGTGCACATCGTCCCGACGCTGCCTACGCCGACGACCTTGACCGCCATATCGACGAAGTGAAAACGGTCGAACAGAATCCGGACATGTTCGGGCAGACTGTCCCGATACGATGCGATGGCCGACGCATAGCCCGATTCGAGACCGGGCGCCTGCTCCGCGGTCGGATGGAAGATCAGCGGTGGCTCGTCCTTGATCCTCGGCATCACGCCTTCCTGCGAAACCAGCTTCGGATACAGGTGATCAGGCACGGACTTCTGTCGCTCCATCTCGATGCGTTCCGCGATGCGCTTGCGTACCGCAGCCACGATCGCGGGGTCGCCGGCCCGGTCCTGATACTTTTGCAGGTCGATTCTGTCGTACCAGACATCCAGCGCGCGCATCGCGGAGTAGTTGTGCATCCGTTCGCGATATTCGCGCACCAGATCGATGACCACACGGGCGGCGTCGCTGTCGGGAAGCTGCAGGTGTTGTGCGGCGATCACCACGCTGGCGGCAAGTCGCTTGAGATCCCATTCAAAGGGCGCGGGCAGCGTTTCATCGAGATCGTTGATATCGAAGATCACATTGCGCTCAGGGGTGGCGAAGCCGCCGAAATTCATCAGGTGGGCGTCGCCGCATGCCTGCACGCGGATTCCGCTGGTCGGGGTCGAAGCGAGATCGGCGGCCATCAAGGCGGCGGAGCCGCGGTAAAACGCAAATGGCGATGCCGACATCCGGCCGAAGCGGATCGGCACCAGCTCCTGGATCCGGCCTTCGTTGGATTCGCACAGAAGCTCTACGGGGTCGCGGCGACGGCTGGGTGGCTTCCATCCCGCATGCGATACACGCGGCACTGCGTCGCGCAGCGCCCGCCCTTGGGCTGCGCGTTCATCTGCGGTCAGCCAGGCAGGCTTGGCCTGTTGTGCAGCGCTGTTGCGCCGGCCCGGAGCGGTCTTTTTCACGTACGTTCTCCCTGGTTGGGTGAAGCCTTGATGCAGGTGTCGCGCAGGAACTCGCCGATCACATCGTCCACGTCGGTGCGGCGGCTCAGGTGGCCGACGTGCTCTTCCAGCCCTTCGGCGCGCAGCATGTCTCGCGCGTCCGCGTGCGCGGCAATGATCCGCAGCCGCATGCCGGCCGCGGATAGCGCGGATGCCAACGTCGACAGCATGCGTGCGCCTGCCAGGTCGACTACCGGCGAGGCGGACAGATCGCATATCAGCAGCCTGACGGGCGTGGCGCACGCGCGGATTTTCGTCCATACGGTCGCGCGCACGTGTTCGGCGTTGAAGTAAAGCAGCGACGCTTCGATACGGAATATCAGTACGCCCGGCGTCATCTCGTTGTCGGGGTGGCGTTCAAGATCCGAGTAGCGGGATGTGCCTGGAATGCGGCCGAGAACGGCTACGTGCGGGTGCGCGGCATGCCTGATGAGCAGTAACACCGAGACCAGCACGGCCACGATCACGCCTTTGAGAATACCGAGCAGCAGAACCGCGGCGAATGCCACCATCGACACGGCGAACTCATAGCGGCTGACCCGCCACACATGACGCAACTCGCGGATGTCGATCAAGCCCTTGACCGCGACCAGCACGATCGCGGCGAGCACCACGCTGGGCAGGTTGGCCAGCAGGCTGGCCAGGAATAGCAGGCAAAGCGCGATCGTGATCGACGCGAACACCAGTGCGAGCGGCGTTTTGCGCCGGCTTTGTCATTGACCGAGGACTGCGACAGGCCGCCCGCGACCGGGTAGCCCTGAAAGAGGCCCGCGGCCATGTTGGCTGCGCCAAGCCCCAGTAACTCCTGACGAGGGTCGATTTCATAGCCGTTTGTCCGTGCAATCGCACGCGCGGCAGAAACGCTTTCGACATAGGACAGCAGCAGACACGCAAACGCGAGCGGGATCACGCCGTCTACCTCGCCTACCCGGAGCGCGGGCAGATTGAATTCGGGCAGGCCGCTTGGCAACGCGCCGACCACCTTGAAACCGAGCGCACCCAATGGCGTAACCGACAGGATGATGATGGACGCCACCACGACCAGTAACGCGACGGGCCGCCCCGGCAGAAATCTTTCCCCTGACAGCAACAGGATCAACGTCACGACGCCGAACGCGAGCACGGCCCAGTTTGTTGCGGGAAGCTGGCCAGCCAGCACGGCAATGCGTTCGAAGAATTGTTCGCCGCCGCCCTTCACGCCAAACAGCTTGGGCAGTTGCGTCAAGGCGATCGTCAGCGCAGCGCCGGCCTTGAAGCCAAGCAGGATGGTCTCGCTGATGAAGTTGACCAGCGAACTGAGCCGCAGAATCCACGCGAACACGCACATGAGCGCGATCAGAATCGCAGTGAGTGCAGCGATGGAGGCAAACCGTGCGGGATCGCCTCCCGCCATGCCGGCAACGGTCACGCCGACGAGCATCGAGATCGCCGAGGTGGGGCCGATCGCGAGTTGACGTGATGATCCAAATAGCGCGTAGGCGAGGCCGCCCACCAGATAACAGTAGATGCCGTATTGTGGCGGCAGGCCGGCGAGCGTCGCATAGGCGAGCGACACGGGTATTCCGTAGGCCGCGAGGGTCAGCCCGGCAATGGCATCGCGCGCCAGCCAATGAGCGCGATAAGTGGGAAGCCATTGCGCGGGTGGAAATACTGCGCGCCAGCCGGTAACAGGCGTCATGCTCGAGCCTTGTTCGGCAAGGCGAGGTTGTTCGATCATCGAGCACCTCCTTTCCTTATGCTGATCGATGCGCCGCAAAATCCGGCCTTGCTGGGTGCGTGACGCTCAGCCCCCCAGTGCGATGATGGCCATCGTCAACAGCACGCCAAAGATCGTCATGGCAAGCCCTGCCTTCCATGGACCCCAGCCCGCGTAGCGGCCGAGCGCGAGCCCACAGCAAAAGAGCATCGCCAGCGTAAGAACACGTGAAACCAGTAGCGCAGTCGGTACGTCGCGGAAGATGATGAACGGCAGCGCGACCGGAAACGTCGACAACACAATGATGATGAAGATGCAAAGCGCCCCCAGGAAATCGCGCTGGACGAAGCGTGGGCGATCCGGTAGACCCGTCGTCGCAGCGATCTTCAGCCGGATCGGCTCAAGCGTGTCATCTGCCACCAGCGGGCGCATGAATGTCGGCAAGGCGTCGTGTAGCACGCGGCGCCCGGCGCCGGCGTCGGGTGCATTCTGGACAGCGAGGGCGAGCATGATTCGCCGGCCGCGGTTGGTCAGCGTGCGTACGAGAAACATCAGCGCGTCAGCGAGTCCCCACGCGAGATTGCAGCCAAGCGCGGTGTACAGCATTTTCTGCCCGGCGTTTGCACCCGCCGTAGCCGCCGACACCGTGCCGACGAAAGTCAGCGCCATGAATAGACCGAAGCACAACTCCGAAACCCGGTCGACGGTGTCGAGAATCGGCTCGTGCGTGTCGACATCGCGTTCATACGTCAGTGCGTTCACGAGGATGTCTCCGTGGTCCGTTCAATCGATCAAGGCTTATCCCGGGCGCCGCTGTTGTCGAGATAGTCATCGACGGCGCTGTCGACGGTTGGATGAAATCGTTCGCTGCCAATCAGCGACATCAGTTCGAAACGCATCAGTTTGTCGCGGACGGGGTCTTTCAATTCAGCGAAGTGCAGCGTGATGTCACGCTCGTGCAGCAGTCGAACCAGTTCGCGCAGCATGTCGGCAGAGGTCACGTCCACACTGGTGACCGGTTCAGCGGCTACGACTACTCTGCGCACCGGCGTGGGCGACGCTTCGATGGCTTGAAACATGCGCTCCTGAAAAAACTCCGCGTTAGCGAAAAACAACGGAGCATCCCACCGGAAAATCAGCAGCCCGGGAATGCGCACCGCATGTGGGTAGCGTGTGATGTCATGGTAGCCACGCACCCCCTTCACTCTGCCGAGGACCGCATAGTGAGGCCGCCAGCCGTCCCACAGGAATTCGATGATTGCGAATACGATGGCGAGGCAGATGCCGGGAATCGCACCAAAAATCGCGACGCCCGCAAAGCACAACATCGAGAGCCAGAATTCCCACTGCTGGATGCGATAGATCCGCTTGAGGTCGGCAATTTCGAACAGGCCGATGGCCGCGGCAATCACCACGGCGGCCAGCGCGCTGTTAGGCAGGTATCGCAGCAGATTCGGCGCTGCCAGCAGCAGCGCGGCGACGGCCAGCGCGCCCACGACGCCTGTCAATTGCGTTTTGGCGCCGGCCGCTTCCGCTACCGGCGTACGCGACGAACTGCTACTGATCGGAAAGCCTTGAAAGAACCCCGCCGCCAGGTTGGCGACACCCAGGCCGACCATTTCCTGATTCGGATCGACGCGGCTATGAAACCGCGCTGCGAAGGTACGCGACAGTACGCTGGTATCCGCGAATGCGATCAGCGCAACGGCGCAGCCGCCAAGGACTATCTTCACCAGGTCTGCGTCGCTCAGCCAGGGCATCGCAAAGGTTGGCAAACCTTGCGGAATCTTGCCGAGCACTTTGACGCCGAGGCTGTCGAGCTTGAATGCGCTGACGCACAGCGTCGCCAGTATCACCGCGATCAGAATGCCCGGAATCTTTTCGAAGCGCTTCAGCGCAAGTATCAGTGCAAGGCTTATCGCTCCTACGGCAAAGCTGTACCAGTTGGCCTTGCCCGCCAGGATAGCCTCAGCGAGGCTCATCAGATCCCTGATCGGACCGGCTTCATCGATGGAAATGGCGAACAGTTTCGGCAACTGGCTGATCAGAACGGCAGCCGCAATACCGTTCATATAACCGTATCGAATCGGCTTCGATAGCAGTTCGGTGATGAAGCCCAGACGCAGCAGCCCCATCAGGATGCAGAACGCACCGGAGACCACCGCCATCATGCTGGCGACCACAATGGCGCGAGACGGATCGCCTGCAGCAACGGTGACGACCACCGCGAGGATCGGCGCCGCCAGAGCGGAGTCGGGGCCTAGCACGAGAATGCGGCTCGGCCCGAACGCCGCATACGCGAGCAATGGAACGATGGTCGCGTAGAGCCCGTAAACGCCGGGCACGCCAGAGGCCTCGGCATAGGCGATGCCGACCGGCACCAGCATGGTGGTCAGGACCAGCCCGGCGGCGATGTCTTTCGGTAGCCAGCTGGCCTGATACGACTGCAACATCATGACGCCCGGCAGCCAGCGCAACCACCGCACGCGCCGTTTATCCGGTTTTGCCTCGGGCCCGTCGTGGGGGATCGACGTGTCAGGTCGCATGGCCAGTCACTTCACCGTGCATGCACCGAACATGATGTAGGCATGGTCGCGGTTCACGACAGACGAAGTCATCTCGCCGGTCGCGGTGTCGATCACGAGCGTCCATGCAAAGCCAAGCTCCGTGCCTTGCATCAGCAACTGATCCTGACTCTTGTCGAACGAAACGATGGGCGTCGAGCGTGAGGGTCCCTCGATGGTCTTCTTCGCGAAGTCGATTCTCATGAACTGCGGCAAGCCGATGTCGGCCGGCAGCGAGCGATCGCAAATCTCACCCGGATCGCATGAATGCGCATCGATGCTCGCGCAGATCAGCGGTGTTTTGCCGTCGAAATCCGCGGCAAGACCCAGTGCCGGCCATGACGTGCTGGCAACAGCGCATAGTATTGCTGTGATTACTTTCTTCACGATCGTTGGCAGTCAGCAGGTGCTGCAAAGGAAGAAAGAGGCGCTCGCGTTCCGTTCTTTATTGCTAAAGCGAATTACCACCCATGATTGAGTATTGGGCAGCCAGATCCGAAATGATATTGGACTTTGATCCAATAGTAGACGTCTCTTCCCTGTACTAATCTTCCCGGGCACCAGGTGAAAACTCCTTCGCAGCAAGCGGGAGAAAGATCATGTACACACGATCTGCGTGGCTGCACGCATGCGCTGCAGCGTTGGCGCTTGCGGCATGTGCACAGCCGCATCAGCAAGTCGAGGTAGGCGCCAACGAAGCTGCGGTGGTGGCCAAACTGGGCACGCCAAAGGAAACCTACGATTTACCAGACGGCGGAAAACGCCTGATGTGGCCGACCCAGCCGATGGGCACGACCACCACCGCCGCCGATCTCGACGCCTCCGGCAAGGTGGTGAGCATGCGGCAGGTGCTGCAGGAGAACGAGTTCTACCGCGCCCAGGTCGACAAGTGGACGCGCCACGACGTGCTCATCAACTTTGGCCGCCCCTTCGAAAAAGCGTACTTCAAGCGAATGGACCGCGAAGTGTGGTCGTATCGCTATCAGGAAAACAACATCAATTACATGATCTTCAACTTCTACTTCGACGATCAGGGCGTGCTGCGCCTCACCCAGAAAACGCCGGACATGGAGCGCGACCCAAGCATGCGAGGCCGCTTCTGACAATCTCTCGCTCGATGAGCTGGGAGGAGACAATCGATGCTGCCCATGCCGACGACGACCCGTAGGGTATTGTCCAGAGAGTTGCTCGACGTATTGATCCGGGCCGGACTGGTCGGCGTGCTGGCGGTCTTCTGCTATCGGATTTTCGTTCCTTTTCTTGATCTGATGGTATGGGCGCTGATTCTCGCGATCACCCTCTATCCACTACAAACAAAGCTGCGCGCTGTGCTTGGCGGAAAGGACGGCCTGATCGCCACGCTGATCATCCTTGTCTCGTTTGCGGTGATACTGGTGCCGACCTATCTGCTGGGCGTCGCGGTGGGTATGTCGATCGAGCGCGCAATGGGCGTGTTCAAAAGCGGGAGTTTCCGGATTCCCGCGCCTGCCGCATCGGTGGCCGACTGGCCCGTGGTAGGCCAGCGGCTGTACGACTTCTGGGCTCAGGCCTCGACCGATCTCACCGGCCTTGCGCAAAAGTTTGCGCCGCAGCTGAAGGAAACCGGTCTCGCACTGCTCGGCACGGTCACGGGCCTTGGGGCGGGCCTGCTGGTGTTCTTCCTCGCGCTGATCGTCGCGGGCATTCTGATGGCGTATGGCGAGAAGGGCTATCGCAGTGCGGTGCTGATTGCCTCGCGAATCTCTGGGCCCGAAAATGGGCCGCAAATCGCCGATCTGTGCACGGCGACCATTCGTGCGGTCGCGCAGGGTGTGGTGGGGATCGCGTTCATCCAGATGCTGCTGATCGGCATCGCGTTCATCGTCATGGGCATTCCCGGGGCGGGACTGCTCGCGCTTGCCGTGCTGCTGATCGGCATCATGCAATTGCCTGCAACATTGATCACGATCCCCGTGATCATCTTCGTGATCGTGACCGAGGGCGTGAACGTCGGGACGATTGTCTTCTCGGTCTATGTCTTTATTGCGGGGCTGGCTGACAACGTGCTCAAGCCGCTGTTGCTCGGGCGTGGTGTTGCTGTACCGATGCCGGTCGTGTTGATCGGAGCGCTGGGCGGCATGGTGACCGGTGGAGTGATTGGCCTGTTTATCGGTCCCGTGATGCTGGCGGTGGGTTACCAGTTGTTCTGGCGGTGGGTGAACGACCAGCCGCAACCCGCGCAGTGCCAGAAACAGAACCCGCCTTGACGCGGCGGGGACGACGTCATGTCGCCTTCAATGCGCTCATGCGGAATGGCTATGCCACGCGCGGCAGCGGCTGTCGTCATATCGGTGTTGGCCGCGCTCAATGGCTGCATGCACGTCGGACCGGATTTTCATCCGCCACACGAGACCTCTACCGAGCACTGGAACAGTGCGTCGGTCGAGCAGGTCACGCTGCAGCGCGCGCAACCTGACGTGCGGCAGTGGTGGCAGATATTCGACGATCAGAATCTCGAGCAGCTGATCGCCCAGGCCGATATCGGCAACGGCGATCTTCAGATTGCCGGTCTGCGCGTGCTCGAAGCCCGCGCGCAACTCGGCATCGCACTCGCGGGACGCTACCCGCAGATTCAGCAGGTCGACGCGGACGTGCTTTATTCGGCGCGCAAGCGCTCGGATGGATTCAATCCGCGCTCGGGCGCTTACTGGCAGTACGGTGCGGGTTTCAGCCTCGGCTGGGAACTTGACTTCTGGGGGCGCTTTGCCCGCGCAATCGAATCAGCCGATGCGGGTTTCCTCGCCGCGCAAGCCAACCGCGATGCGATGCTGGTGCTATTGCACGCCCAGGTTGCAGATACTTATTTCACGCTGCGTACGGCGGAAGCGCGGCTGCGCATCGCGCGCGACAACGCGAGGCTGCAGAAGCGCAGTTACGACATTGCACAAAAGCTCTTCAAGAGCGGCGAGACCGATGAGCTGGATTACCAGCAAGCCAGAACGCAATATCTCGGCACGCTCAGCAGCATTCCCGAATTCGAAAGCCAGATCGTGCTCGCGCGTCATGCGTTGTCGGTGCTGATGGGGCGTCCACCCGGCCTGCTGCCGGAACTCGAGGTTCAGTCCGGCAAGGAAGGCGTGGTCCCGCTTGTCAGGCGTGCGGTGTTGCAGGACGTGCCAGCCGAGCTGCTGCTGCGACGCCCCGATGTGCGTGCCGCCGAATATCAGATGGCTGCGCAGTCGGCGCTGATCGGGGTGGCGAAAGCCGATCTGTATCCATCCGTCTCGTTGCTCGGTTCGCTGGTCTGGAGCGCGAGTTCGCTCACCGGCTCGCCGAACACGCTGGCGATCGTAGCGGGGCCGAGCGTCACGTGGAACGTGTTCGATCACGGCCGGATCACCAACAACGTGCGCGTGCAGGACGCCCGCCTGCAACAGTTGACCGTCGCCTACCAGAACGTGGTGCGCGAAGCGGCGCGCGAGGCCGATGATGCCGCGACGGCAATGAGCGCGGCGTTGCAGCGGGACGTCATCCTGAGCGATGCGCAGGGGGCGGCGCAACGCTCGCTGAAGCTCGCCAATACGATCTACCGCGAAGGGTATTCGGACTTTCAGCGCGTGCTCGATGCGCAGCGCGCGTTATTCGCGCAACAGGACGCGTATATCGTCAACCGTAGCAATGCGGTGGGTAGTCTCGTCGCGCTTTACAAGGCGCTCGGGGGCGGCTGGTATTCGGAGCAGCCGCTGATCGATGCCGCGACGCGCCAGCAGATGCAGCAGCGAACCGACTGGGGCAATTTGCTGAACGAGGCGGGCGTGCCACCGGCCGCCGCCGGTTCTGCTGGGCCATCCCCATGAGCGGCCAGCCCGAGCCTTCCGGGTCCGCACCAACACCCGCGTCGACACCCGCGCCGGTGCCGCCGGCCGATCCGTCGGGCAAGGCGATCAAGTGGGTGGTCTTGCTGATCGTCGTCAGCCTGACCTGGTACCTGCTCGCCGACCGCTTTACGCCATACACGCAACAGGCACGGGTGCAGGCCTACGTCGTGCCGGTAGCGGCGGAAGTGTCGGGGCGGGTGACGCGCGTGCTGGTCCACAACAACCAGTCAGTCGAGGCAGGCGATGTGCTGTTCGAAATCGATGACGCGCAAAACCGCATCGCGGCCGAGCGTGCCCGCGCCGAGCTCGAGTCGACGCGCCGTCAGGTCGGCGCCAGCACGGCTGGCATCGATTCGGCGCTCGCCTCGTTGCGGGCGGCCATTGCGAATGAGATCAAGGCGCGCCAGGACAGCGAGCGTCTCGAACGGCTCTATCGCGAAGACGAGGGCACGGTGTCGCTGCGGCGTCTGGAAGTGGCGCGAGCGACGCACGAGCAGGCCCAAAGCCAGGTTGCCGCTGCGCGTGCCGAAGTGGAGCGCGCACGCGAACAGCAAGGCGGCAGCGAAGAAAAGAACGCGCAGTTGCGCAGCGCGGCCGCAGCAGTGGAAAAGGCCGAGCTCGATCTGGCCAATACGCGGATCAGGGCGCGCACCGGAGGTGTCGTCACCGATCTGCGCACGGAAGTCGGTCAGTTCACCGCGGCCGGCACGCCGGTGATGACGCTAATCGCAATTCGTGACGTGTGGATCAGCGCCGACATGACCGAGAACAACCTGGGCCACCTGCGGCCTGGAACGCCCGTGGCCATCGCGCTGGATGCGCTGCCGGGCGAAGTGTTCGAAGGGCGGATTCGTAGCATTGGCTATGGCGTGAGCGTAGGCCAGAGCGCGCCGCCCGGTGGCCTGCCGACGGTGCAGAACAGCCGCGACTGGCTGCGCCCCGCGCAACGCTTTCCCGTGATCGTCGAGTTCGACGAGCGCGAGCGCGCAGGTTTGCACAACCTGCGTGTGGGTGGACAGGCCGAGGTGATGGCGTTTCCGAATCCAGGCAATCCGCTCAATCTGCCTGGCCGTGTGTTCCTGCGTGTGATGAGCTGGGTCTCTTACCTTTACTGAACGACGCCTTATGGCAACACAGAAAACCAGGCTGGTGCTTCCCGGCCAACGTGCATTGCGGGTTGCCGCAGGGACGGCGCTTTGTCTCACGATCAGCTTCGCGCTCGGCCTGCCGATTCCGGTGATCGCACCGGTGTTCGCCGTATTTCTTCTCGGCACGCAGAATCGGCCGCTGTCGTTCAAGGCAGGTGCAGCGCTCGCAGTGATCGTGGCTTTAACCACGGGCAGCGGTCTGCTGCTTGTTCCGCTGCTGCGCCATTACGCGTTCGCGGGTGTGATGATGGTCGGACTGCTGCTGTTCCTCGCGTTTCGCTACGGCCTGCGCAGCGGAAACAATCTGGTCGCCACTTTTCTGGCGGCCGGACTCACGATGATCTCCGCAGCCGGGACAGCCGACTTCCAGCTCGGCGCGACCGTGGTCGGCGCGCTGGTGAAAGGACTGGTGCTCGCCGTTCTGGTAACGGCGTTGACTCACCAGTTGTTCCCCGAACCCTCGGGCGTGCCGCCACCGCCCGCCACGCCGGCCCTTTCACCTGCACAGGCCGCGCGGATCGCGCTACGCGCCGCATTGGTGGTGATGCCGGCCTTTCTGCTCGCGATGACCGACCCGGCGAGCTACATGCCGGTCATCATGAAGTCCGTCAGCCTCGGCAGGCAGAGCTGCACCACCTCGGCTCGCGGCGCGGCGCGCGAACTGATCGGCTCGACGCTGCTCGGCGGTCTGCTTGCCATTGCGTTGTGGTTCGCACTCAGGCTGTTTGTGCACCTGTGGATGTTTGCTCTCTGGATGCTGCTATGCGGCCTGCTGGTGGGGCGCAAGCTCGTTGGCATCAGTTCTACGCGGTACTCGCCGGGCTTCTGGCTGAACGGGTTTGTCACCATGATCATTCTGCTTGGCCAGTCGGTGCAGGACAGCATCGCGGGAAAAGATGTCTATACCGCGTTTGCCGTGCGGATGGGACTGTTTCTGGCTGTCGCGCTATACGCATGCGTGATGCTGCTGATGCTCGATCGCCGCTGGATTGTTCGAGACGCCTAACGGTACCTTGTCATGCCTGTATCTTCGATACGCGGTGCACCAGCCTCGAATTGCCACGTCGCATGGCATGGCGGTTTGCGCGTGCCGGTGCTGCGCGTGCGTGACTCGTGTCGTGCATGCTGTGGCTGCGTGGTGCTGATGCTCGCGCTGCTGTCGTGCGCATCGCATGCGCAAAGCCCCGCACCGGAGCCGATGTCGAATCCCACCATCGTAGGCGGCAATGTGAAACAGCATGCCAACGCCGTGCTGGCGATCATGACCTACACCACGGTGCCCGATGTGACGACCAGCAACCT
>Ga0105248_10003601_pt1 | contig 17171 bp, 34 predicted proteins | sample KBSS34metaG_FD_81524 | JGI IMG/M metagenome (GOLD analysis project Ga0105248, IMG submission 81524) | Switchgrass rhizosphere microbial communities from Kellogg Biological Station, Michigan, USA - KBS S3-4 metaG | ecosystem: Host-associated > Plants > Roots > Rhizosphere > Soil | place... | reverse complement strand
CGGGCGCGCGCGCGGGTGGGGACGGCCTTCGGCCTAAGCGGAGAGAGAGCCGGGGACGAGCGGAGAGAGCTACCGGCAGATTAAATAGAGGATAATTAACAGTAAAATAGCCACGGGAATAAGTGACATTTTAGTTTAATCGGTCAATGATAAACGCCGAAATAACCGCGATTATCAACACTGTGGCAAGATTGCTGGTCATAGTAAAAACAAAGCCACCGCAACGCCGCCGCCGATGATAAGCCAGTCGGTAGTACTCAAGCCGGATAGGAAGGACGGCATTTGGAAGCCCGCCGCGCTATTCGGAGCCGGGTTGCTGGAGATAACCGGGGTAGCTCCGCCGGGAGCGCCCTGGACCGCTGGAATCGGCCCGCCGGGGACCGTGGCCGGAGCCGGTACTGGACCCGGAGCTATCGGAGTTCCCGCGCCGGTCGTGGGATTCACGCCGATGGATTGCAGGAAGGTTTGCAAGCTGATCGGTTGGGACCGCGTGCTTACCGCCGCCCGCGCTAGTCCCACATTGGCTTGTTCGCCGGTCAACGCGACGTTACCAATATCGTTCCAGTAGTACGCCCATTGGTCCCAATCGAAACCGTCTGGACAACAAGTCCGCATATCGTAAATCGCCTGCATTTGCGCCGCCGTGTTCGGTAGCGGAGTAAGTGACGTGCCAACCATTGAAACCCCCTCCCCTCCGTTAAAACTGCGGGGTCCGGCCCCATCCCTAAGACCGGCCCCGCATCCAAGCTACCCGTTCGGAGGAGCCGGGTAGCTGGTTTGTTCCGGCGGTCGCTATCGTCGCTACATTCCCGGTTCGGGACGCGGCTTCCGTAGGCTTCCGCCGGTCTTGGCTATGTGACTACCAACGGTAGTTCATTGGAAGATCCGACACCGATGGTTTGGTTGCCGGGAGCCGCCCCGGTCACATCCACCGTAACGGTCGTATCGTCCACAACTACCGCATTAGCGAAAGAGAGTCCGCCGGTACCCACAACGGAGCCGCCGGTAAAGCCGGACCCCTTGAGAGTGACGGACGTAGCCACGCCCGCCGGAATGCTGGCAACGCTCAAGCTATCCAGCTTGGCCGCGCCAGGGACGCCCGGAGGTACCGGCCCGCCGCCGCCCGTTCCGGCGTTGTCAATCGCCGTCTGTAGCTTTGCGTCCTGTTCGGTTAGCGCCTGTTCTAAAACGTCAAGCTGCGCATCTGTTGTTCCGGTCACGATAACGGGAGCCGCCCCGATACCTTTCGCAATTGCCGCATCAATGACCGCGCCGTTTTTTGCTACGCGATCGGTCAAACTTTGTAGTCCCATTCTGCCCGCCTTTCTGAATTGAATTTCCAAACAAAAGCCAAACGCCGATAGCACAAGAAACATTTACGCTCCGGTTTCTAGTAGTGGCCCTACTTTCGTTCCCTTGAGGTAGTGCATAGTAACCGCCACCGCCACGGCAGATAATACCGCAATTACTACCCACGTTGCAACCATGCTCTTATTTATCGCCATGCGGAAACCTTATGTTTCGGAAAACCGGGAGCGCCGGTACCCGGTCCATTGAGCGCCACCAATCCCATGTTGAAGTGAAGCGCATCCCCCGGAGCCGTACAGGTTGGCTTGAAGTTTACGCCGGGGTTGGAAACCGAAAGATAGAACAACGTCAAGCCCGCCGTGTGATCGAGCGTCGTCATACTCAAATCAATCGTAGAATTTCCGCCGGTCCCTTGTTCGGTCATGCAAGAGGCTAGCATCCAAACCGTCGCGCCGGTCGGTTTCCATGCCGTATTGACCGTATAGGTAAACGGCGGAGGGGCAGAGTCCGGCCCCGCATGTTGCGCCCGGTTCCCCGCGTTTTGATCCCGGTCCCGCCAGTCCGCTGAAACCTGATTCACGCCACTAAGTGCGAATACCACCATGCCTTGATTAAACCCGCTCCCATTGTTCGCAATACTGAAAGTGTGAGAGGTCCCCACAATGCAACCACTAGCCGGAGGTTGGCCGCACACAAATATGTGCATTTGTTGGTTGTGAGTAATAATCGTTAACCCAATATCGGTCCAAGTGTTTGACTTGCTATCCGAAACCGTTCCCGGCCCAAATGTCGAAAGCGTATAGAAGCCGATGAAATTCGCGCCGGTCGTATCAATCGCGGAAGTCGTTACCGCGCCCGATACAACGCCCGCATTCGTGCTAACCAGTAAGGTCTGCCCGAACCCCGTGGACGCCGCCAGCAACGCCAGAATAGCCGCAACGCGCATCATGGGAGAGTCCCCACAATCCGAACGATAATATATTTGGCGGTCCCGCCCGCCGTGGTGATATTCACATCAGCGGTACACGGAGTTGAGCCACACGTAGCGCCCGCGCTAAACGAGTGAATCACCGGAGAGCCGTTGACGGTCCCCGCCGCCCATGAAGCCGTACCGCAAGTTAGAGCGCCGGTCAAAATTGAAGTACTCGTTCCGCCGGTTAGTATCGGCGTGACGGTTGGAGTTCCCGCGTCCGCATAGCAACCCACGCGCGTAATCGTGAGGTCACTTCCAAAATCATTCGGGCAAGAAACCGGAGAGTCGTTATCGTTCGCAAGCGCACTTGACCCCGCGCCGGGGTCCCCGATAATAACAACACAAGACCGGATTTTATTGAGCGCCGCACAAGTCACCACACTAGAGCCGGACGTAGTACAATCGCCGCTCAAGTCTGGAACGGTTCCAGTTTGACCAAATACGCTAGCAACCGCGCCGCCGGTAAATGTGCAATCGGTCCGCGTGGAGCCGGAGTTATCCACGCATGTTACGGTTGACCCGATGAAGTTGAGAATCGCCCGCGCGGTAAGATTAGACCCCTCATCCTGGATCGTTCCATAAGCGGAGGTCACGCCGCCGGGTATCGCGCAATCTGTCCGAGCGGAGCCGGAGTTATCCGTACACGTCACACCCGCGCCGGTAAAATTCAATTTGGCCCGTACTGCAAGGTTGGACCCCTCATCCTGGACGATGCGATACGCGGACTGGATGATAGAGCCGCCGGGAAGCGGAGCTACCACCGCTAGCGCCGCCACCAAAACCAACCACGCCGCCACGAGTGTCCGCTTAGAAGTCCGCATATATGATCGTTCCCCCTATCGTGGATGACGCGCTGAAATGCAAACACACGTCCCGCCCCGCCACGGTCGTTTTAAGTGGAGCTATGGAGCTATAGTCTTGAACCATGCCCGTTACAAGCGGATAATCGCCACTCAACGCGACGGTATTAGTAAGGCAGGTTGTCCCGGTCCCTTGTCGAATTGTCACGGTCGCGGAAGTGTCGGACGTATAGTCCATGTGGCAAATGCGGATAGTGTGAGTCGCGGAGCCAGTGATAAGCCTAACGTCCGTCCCCGCCGCCAAATTAAACGCGGCTTGGTTCGGGCAGTCGAACGGAACATCATAGCTCGTTCCATTGAACAACGCGGACGCCACTTGAGCGGGGACGTTGGTTGGACCGCATGAGGTCCCGCCGGTATCCAGAAACGTAGACTGACCTATCAGTAAATCCGCGGTATCGGGAGTGCCCGCCGCCGTTGTGCTTCCCGTGATCGAGATAGCTACGCGGGACGCGCCGTTGATTCGGAAAAAATTGTAATAGCTCGAATTGGCGGCAACGGACGCGCCGGTTACTGCCGTCGCCGTGACCCATCGCGTTGAACCCGGCGAAAGTAGATAGGACGTTACTTGCTGATCGGACGTGGTGGCGACGATGAAATTAAACGTGTGCGAATTGGTCGGATTGTTATTCGCAATGACCATGCAAAAAGATTCGGAGGGAGAAACCGGAGTAAATATATAGGCGTTGTGTAGGCTCCCCCTCCCTCCGGCTCCCCATGCCAAACTTCGGCCAAGGTCCATTAGCGCATTGCGCGAATTGTTCGGAATGTCCACTTGCGCGAGTGCCGCCGCCGCACTGTAAATCATCGCCGCTACTATCAGAATCCGTTTCATTTTCCTAACCTCCGCTTAATCAGAACCACCACAACCAAGCCCGCCAATACAAAGCCGATAACCGCTAAATGTGGCGACGTGGACCCCGCCGCGTGACCGCTTGCACTACTCCCGGCGGGCACTCCCGCCGCCGGTAGTCCGCCAGTGGGTACGGGAACAATGCCGCCCGATTCTCCCACAATTGCACCGGACGTATTGAGCCGGAGTTGCGTAGTTGGAATGACATTCGGCCCGGTCGTAGCCGTGAGGTTAACGGGATTGGCGGAATCATCATAAACGCTCGAATCGTTCGCAATCGGTAGACGGTTGACTATCTCCGGGTTGCAGCAACATTGCGTACCATCGCCGCAAGTCTTAGGGCAATTCCCAACGCATCCGGTCCCGGTCCGCTCCGCAACGCATCGAGTCCCCGCGTCCCCTAGCGCCGGGTTGGAGCATTGCTGAACCATCCAAGAAATAATCGCGTCAATGATAAAGAGCGCCTGTTTTTGCGCGGTACGCGGACGCGGAGCGGGCATAGCCCAATAGTTCCCGCATGTGATGTTAAGTAAATTTCCGGCCGTGTTTACTACGTCCGTTGCAGTCTTGCAGGTGTTCCCGCAACCCGTGGACGCAATGAGGTCCGCGATTTCAAGCCCGATGTTATTCGCAAGCCCGATACCGTTTTCGACCAACCCGCCGATAGCTACAGGGGAAGCGCCCATTTTACCCTTGGACCGCACCAATCGGGACTTGCTGGACATTTGGTCCGGGGTCCGTCCCAAAAGAGATCGTAGAACTAACGCACTCTTTTTTCCAATTCAAGAGAGCCAGGATGATAAGACCCGCCACGAAAATAACCACGTCGCTATTGATACCGCCGCCGCGCCTCATCGCTAGACCCTCCCCGGTTGCACGTTCCACATAAAGCAAAAATTGAAAATCAAAAAGTTAAACCAGACTAGTTCGGACTCGAAATTGATTCCAAACGAAAGACACCACACGCGCGGACGGACCGTCAATTCTATGGACGTGTGCGACTCGTTACGCCCTAGCCAGTATTGGCGGTCCCATTCCATCGCGCTAGATTTTTTCCGCAGTCGCGCGGCTCACGGCTTCCGGCGTTTGAGCTACGGAGCCGCCGGTAACATTCGCATCCTTGGACACCAAACCCAAAAGGATCAAAGCCGCCGCCGTGACTACGTTTCCGGTAGTGACCGCCGGACCCGGAGCGCCCGAAAGATGCGGCCCGAAAAGTGTAGCCAGTCCGCCAATCACGCCGAACAAAGTCGTTTTCCAGTTTTTCATTTTCTCTCCCTTAGTTCCAGATTTTCCGCTCTATGCGGTCTACTTTACCATCCGTCGATTCTAAGTGCTTATCAATCGCCGCGTGTTTTTCAACGTCGCCCGCGATATGCTCCCGAATCAAAGTATTGGTTTCACCTATCAGGCTCTTGGTTTCCGCTGCCGATTTTCCTTGGACTAACTGCACGATGAGCCAAGCAACGGCACAAGCGCCCGTGATGTATTCAAAAATTTCATGACTCACGGTTAGGTAACGCCTCCGCTTTGAAGTCCCGAACACCCTTGTATCTGATAGCTGGCTACCGCTCCGTTAGAGTCGGACCCAACCCACAAATCGCCAACCCACCAGAGTTCGACAATCCCCATTTGGGACGTGATTTCCAAGCCGCCAGCAACGCCGCCGATAGCATCCGAAAGTAGCTCCGCTTTGTCTTTCGCAAGCCGGATAGACTGGCCGGACTTGAGTTGGAATTGTACGCGGGTTTCGTTTACAAAGGTGAATAGCTTTATGATGCCATCCTGTCCGCCTACCGTCGCGTTGAAAAATGCTCTTGTCGCCATCTAGTCCCCGCCCTTCCTGCATTGGATAACCACCGCCACCACGAAAACCACCGCAAGGGTATAGAGCACTCCGGCCCGCGTCCCAATGCAATAGGGGCAAGAGGTCGGCCCTAGCGCCCCTTGCCCCGATTGCCGCCAATCAAGCCAGTCGAACATCAACCCCGCTTTGCCAGCAGGATAACCGCGATTAGAGCGATTCCCGCCGCGATACCCACCGGACTAAGCCCGGTCTTTGCCGGTTGCGTAGAGCCCGCCGGAGCTACACCGCCGTTAGCCGTAGCAACGGGAACCGGAGTTCCCGGCCCGCTCAAGGTTTGGAAGCCGCCGCCCGTGATTGCCGGAGCCGCCGATTGAGCGGATTCCGCTTGCCGCAACGCATTCAGGAAAACATCGGCAGTAACCGGAGCATTTGGCGATAGCGCAAGATTCGGACACTTGAAGCCGCCCAACATCGCTCCCATCAACGCGCACCATTGAGCCGGATTAGCTTGACTAAATCCGGTTTGCGTAATCATCGCCGTGGCTAGTGTTGACGGCGGAATGAGGTTAGCCGACACAAACGGAGTCTGAGTATTTCCGCCGGTCGCCGGGGACGCCACCGGAGAGCTACCGCCGCCCTGAGTTGTGATGACCGGCCCGTTATTGTAATTCGTCGGGGTCGTTTGAACCGGGACAATTCCGGTTGGCGCGGTTTGCTGCGTCCGCCCCGGCGTTGCTTGGTTGGTTGTCGGAATCGGCTCACAAGGCAAGCCGGTGCTTTGCCGGGTGTAACCATCGGGACACGGCGGAGCCTCACAAACACCGCGAAGGAAATTGAACGATTGACCCGGCGGACAGGCGTAAGGGTCCACCGGCTTTCCCCAATTGTCGTACAGGCTCCCGGTCAACCCGGCTTTGTAGGCGCACGCCGGAGCCGCCTTGAGCCAAGCAACCAACATATCGGCGTATTTTTGAGCCACCACCGAAAGGTCAATGTCTTGGCAAGAGCGCGGGGACATCGTACACCAATCGCGCCCCACTTGCATGAGATACGCAACCAGTCCAGTCGGACCCGCCGCCACAAGCGGCCCGCCTTGTGCGCCCATCAGGAACGCGCTGTTACCTTGGCCTGCGCCGTCCTGAGTGTATTTGACGGCTTCCCCGCCGATGACGCCATCAACGCTAACCGTTGACGTAACGCCTAAGCCGGGAAGGACCCCGCCAATGTAAGTATTCGCTACCGGCGGTAGCGGAGCCGGTTTAGTGCAATCCATTTTTTATTTCCCCCTGAGTGCGACGATTAAAATAACCGCTCCAACCGCAACCAAAACAATCATGGTTGTCTGATTGGACCCCGCCGCGCCTACCGAACTGCAACCGGCGGTACCAAGCGTACAGGGAGCGCCCGTGATCGTTCGGCCCTGCGGACTCTGCGTCCCCGGACTTCCGTTGACGATTCCCGCGCCCCTCAAAAATTGGCCGGCGAAATTTCCAAACCCTGATAGGAACGTACCAAAGCCAGAACCGCCGCCCGTAATCGCCGTTCCGCCGTTCGATGCGGTAACGGAGCCGCCGGACTGTGCGCCGGGGTCGGGGAAGTAATCAGGACTTCCGGGGTTAACGATAGTGTCCCCATAAGCATCGGTCCCGTAGTTATCGACTCCGTACTGATTTTGAATCGTCGGATCGACGCCAAGATTTCCCACGGTGTCCCCGCTCATAGGGTCGATACCGTACCCGTTCGGGTCCACCGGGTCCCCGTAGTAATCAACCCAATAATCGTTTTGAGTCATTGCTTCCCCTTTCGCGCGGACACCCGAACTCTAAGCGAATTTAGCCCACGCCCACAGAGCCAAGCCCGCGCCGACAAGCAAAATTGTCGGGTCGATTGGGATAGCGTTTTTGACCGGAGTTAGTACGCCGGTCGTCCCGTAAATGGCTCCGCCGGTCCCGCCTGCCGGAGTCGTAAACTTATCGACCAACATCAAGCCGAGTCCCGCGCCCGCGATGGTCAACCCCAAATGTGCCTTGTTCATAAATTCTCCCCTGTTTGAAATTAGACCCGGAGGTCACGATACAACGCCACCAAAAAAACCAACACCACCACGCCCAAAACCGCGCCCAACCCAACACCAAGCCCGGTTGAACTTGGAACCTCAACGCCGGTCCCCGCCGCCGTCAAAAGATAAATCGCGTTATCCACAATTGCGAAGTCGGTACACGGTACGGACTTTGTGGAGTTCATGATATTTCCCGCCGCGAGAATTTGAGCGCGTAACTGTCCGACCGTTACCACTTCCTTGAGCGTGGCCTTAATCGTCGCGCCATTCTCAACGCTCAACGTATCCGGCGAAACCTCATCCAAGCTCATCGACGTGGAGCCGAAAGCTAAGTTAACGTCATCGACGGACGGAGCCGCGAACGGCAAACAAAACGCGCGAATGTCGAACTTGATTTTTTGCCCCGCCGAAAGCGTAGCGTTATCGTCCTGGATTGTCCATTGATCGAATGCGGGCATACTAGCTCCTTGCCGCCCGGTAAATCAGAAACGCGCCGAGCGCAACCGCGAACCATCCGAGATACTTTGTTCCGTCAGGCATTCACGTAATCTCCTAGCGTTGAATCCGGGGAAACCGCTAGCGCCAAAGTCACGTTGTTAACCCAATTCATGTACGCCAATTCCCCATCATAAATTTGGCCGATTTCGCGCCACGTCATCGACGTGTTATAGTGCCCGGTCCCATCAATCATCCTTTGGACGTAAGCATAGAGCGCATTCCAACCCGCGTCCGCCGATGGATACGTTTTCGGAATCCAACCGCCCTTACCGTCCGACTCCGTAATATCGCCGGGGTTGTTTCGGACGGTCGGAATAACTCCCGGTTGCCCGTACCCCTCCGCTTGTGCGATGGCCCGCGCGATGGACTTAACTTTATCGGAGTAACCCGTGATTGATACGCCCGTGGTTTTTTTCATAAAGTAAGCCAGGACCGCCGCCGCGCCCCCGAATAAAATAAACTTGGTTGTGTTAACGTCGCGCAATGACCACAGCCCCCGCGATAATCAGAATCCAGAACAACGGGTTTTGATACCACGCCCCGCCCGCCGCCGGTACCGCCGCCGCGCCGGTTGCGTAAGTGATTCCGCCGCCGGTATACGGGCTATAGCTGGCAGTAATAAGCGTGCCGTCCTGTGAGTTCATGTCCATTGGTGTTCCCCTCCCGCAAGTCCCGCATGGTCGCTGCATTTCAACCCCTCTTTACCAAGACAGGGGACCCCGGTTAGGGTCCCCCGCCAAAACGCCCGCCGTGGCTTAACGCCGAGCCGTGGACGGCCCCGCGCCGACATTGGCAGTCTGTCCCTTGATTTCCTGGAACAAAGCCAGCATCGCTTGATTGGACACCGCGCCGGATGCAACTTCCGCCAAAATCGCAACGTCAACATCTCCGGTCGGACCGGCGATCAAGCCGGTAGCGTTGAACACTTCGGACAAGTCGCCCGCGCGAACGAAATCGAGCAACGCATAGCCCGCCGTGGACGCCTGGACGCCATAGGCCATCATGATTTCATTCTGGAGCACGTAGAAGTCGCGGTATTTGCGAATCTGCGTATTGGTGCCACGCTGGAAAATCAGGTTTGTCAGAATGTCATTGCTCAACGTGGAGTAAGCATTCTGTCCGGCGGATAAGCCGGTAGCCTTCACACCGGTCTTGAGCATAATCGACCGGATGAAATTTCCGCGCGGGACGGAGAGCAAGCGTGATTGAGTCACGCCGCCGTTAACAATGTCGCCCGCCGTGACTTCCTGCGAATAGAGCCACGGACGCGCGGGAATGAGTCCCTTGAACTTGTCGCCGCGCATGGCGTACTCCGCCGTGACCGCGATTATTGGTTTGCCGGACGCGGAGCCGTAAGCGGTAAACGATGAAGTAGCGCCGGTCTGCCCGCTGAAAACGGACTTATCGTCCGCAAACCGGATGGACAACTGGAGATTGTCATAGTTCGGCGCATCCAGTAAGTAATCCGCCAAATGTTGCTTTGGAACCTGCAACGGAGTGAACGGAAGATACAGGAAAAACCGGAAATCGTTTGAAGCCGTCGCGCCGGTCGTGAGAGTGCCGGAGGTCTGCGGGACGAAAGCCCCGTACATGCGGCACCATTCGCGGAGGTCCGGCCCGCGAACGTCGATAAACTTTTCGTCACGGTTGCGGAGCCGATGGAAGCCTTGCACCTGGATGCGGTCCAGCAGCGCATAAACGCCGTCCGCTAGCGCGGTCGTCGGCCCCGTGGCGGAATACGCCAACCGGCCCGCAACCTCGATCCAGAGTCCCTTGTACCACCGCTCGTTAGGCAGGAGTCCGCCGGACGTGTTCAATGTGTAGTCCGTGTTAACCGTGACTACGGAAATATCGGAGCCGAGTTGTTCGGTCCGAAGGTTTACCCCATGCTGCATTGTGATTCTCCCCTTTTGGAATTTAGACTACGCCGAAGGTGGAGCGGGAGCCGGGTTAACCGGACTAGCGCCAAACCCGGCTATTAAGTGGTGGCCCAACTGCATTCCAACAAGTAATAGCCCAAAAAACAAACCGCCGATTACAACTTGTTTCATTCATGCCCCCATCGGTCCGAGATAAGACGGAAACAAATGCTTTCCTACCGTCTTATTCCAGCCCCAAAAAAACAAAGCAGCGGACGCGCCGATTAAAATGGCAACGCCCGCCGCTTTGATAAGATCGAAGTCCGCGTCAAGGTCCATCGCGTTTTTTCTTGCCTTTCCCTAGGAAATTTATTGCCGCCGAAATAGGGTCCCGCTTCTTAGCTCCCGCCGGGGTTGTACTGAGAACCGGAGCCGCCGCCTCCCCCTCAAGAGTTGGCGGCTCCGATCCCGGCTCACTACCCGGAGAAGTAGTACTATCGGTACCAACGGTACTACGGTTTTTATTTAGTGTCAAGAGCCGTTTTAGCCTTCGGTTTCTTTTTTTCTCCCGCTGTAGCTCTATGAATACAGGATCGTTTTCCTGTTTGACGATGGCCCCCGGTATGACTTCGGGAATCTCCGGGGTACTATGTACTTCCGGTTCGTTAATAGTGGTGTCCGGTTGTACGGCTTCCGCCGGTATATCTTCGGGCTTCATTTACGCCCCTCCCTTGAGTGATTGGTATAGCCGGTCGTTATCAACTGAGGTCGTATCGTCCGGTAGCTCGATCAATGTGCCTTGCGCCGCGCCGCCGCCGTCCGGCTCCGCGTCCTCATGCCGGTACTCTGTCTCACCGTGGCCGAGTTCAATAAACCACGGCTTTGAGTCGCGCCAAATTGCTAGCTCATCCTTGCCGCCTTTGCCCTGCCAGTGGTGGACTACCTGATAGGCTTCAAGAGTCGGAAGAATGCGTATTAGCCGGTCGTCAAACTCCGCCGCCATATTCGCAACGTCCTTCGATTGCGTGGAGCGGAAAAAAAAGTAGTCCGTACAAAGCGCCCGCGAAAGCCGGTTAGCATCGGGAACGCGATGGCATGTTTGGAAAATAGAAACGCCCGCCGGTCCCTGTCGGATTATGCGGGCTAGTTGTGAATTGATATTGTGCGGAGTCTGGAGCGTGGGAGCCTCATCAACCACCAAACTATAGCCGTCATATTTCCACAGCATATCCGCGAGTGCGCCGAAGTCATCTTCAAAAAATCCCACGCGCGGACGAAAGACAAGTATCACCGGCTCCGGCGGCTCCGGGTTTTCCGGGTCCGAAAACCATTCCATCGTAGCTTCAATTTGCGGAATCGTTTTCGGGTCCCCGAACTCCCTGTACTGAGAGTTCGGGTCGTACACGATAATGATATTGGAGTGAAGCCGAGACAAGGCTAACGCCAGTGTCGATTTCCCCATTCGCCGTTTACCAACTATTAGGCCGTTCATTTTTTTTCCCTAATTCCTTTCGGAGCGCCGGGTACTCCGCTTCCATCAAATTCGCCACCGATTCCGCTTCCTGAATTTCAGAATCAGATATGACGTTTTTTCCGATAGCTACCCGATGCGTAATCCACCGCCGAATTGCAATCGGCGCGGAAGCATCCCGCCCTAAAAGCGTAAACGTCAATTCATGCGGGAGTGCTTTTGCAAAGCAACCCGCGTCCCGCTCTTTTTCCGCTCTCATTCCGCCGCCCTTTCAGCAATAGATTTTTCGCCGTCACGCTCCAAGAGGTCTAGGGCTTTTTTCAAAACCACTTTTAATTGAGCCTTGCCCCAAAAAGTTACCGCCGCCGAATCGTCATCGCCAGGACCATGCAAGAATTTCCCCTGTACCTGTTCGGTCTGCCCTTGACGTAATACCGTGACCGGCAATTCAAGCCAGAAGCGAACTCCGGTAAATTGACCCTTGCGGACAATTTCAACCCGCCCGGTCATTTCCTCCGCGTATACATTTACCCTCATTGCGTCCGCTCCGCCGCCTGGACTAACACCGGCCCGCCTTGTGCCGCCCGCTCCGCCATCAACGCATTAAGCCGCATGATTTTGCTTTGCTCAATGTCGTACAAGCCGAGAATAAGCGCCGCCTCATCCTTGTATTTTCCAAGGGACGGTAGCAGCTTGGAAAGTACCCGCGCGGTCGGCTCCGCTACGCGGGCTTTATCTTCTTCGGTGTATGACAAGACCCCGGCAAGGTCCGGCGGGACTCCGAAAAATTTAACCGCTACCCACATCTTAAGTGCGCCGAGTCCATCATAAACAAAACCTACTTCCCCCGCCGAAATTGTTACAACCGGCTCCGCCGCCTTTTTGGAAGTACTCCCCGGCGGACGGCCCCGCCCGCGTTTCGCTTCAGTGTCCGCCGCCGGGTCCGGTTGCTCCGCTAGAGGTCCCATAGCTTCGGCGGCTCCGTCGCTCGTTCCCAATCCTTCCGCCGGTTGCGGGTTAGGATTTTCCGGCTCCGCGTTGGTTCGCTTAGTTGGCCGGACTCTCTTTTTGATTCCGGTTGCTGTCTCGCTGGTTTGTTCCATTCGTTTTCTCCGTTCGGGTATTGATCCAAAATTTGATAGTCTACTAATTCTTGACACGCCGAGAGCCAACGGCAAATTGTATCCGCTTCATGCTGGCTATGCACGAAAAATAAATCCTCCGGCCCCGCATCGAAAACCCGCCGGATTGTAAACCGTCGATCATTGAAGTCTGAGAGCCGCGCCCGTAATTTAACCTTAGCATCTGCGGGAGTAACCGGGATGCGCCGTTTCATCCAATACAAACCCGTTCGTGTTGCTTCATGCAAGAATCGCACAAAAGGGAACCGCAAGCCTCGCAAAAAATGCCCTCCGTCTCATCCCCGCACATATCGCAATTTTGACGAAAACTTATTTCAGCTTCCCGCTGTACAGGATATTCCACCGCGCATCCCCCTCCGGTCCGAACTCTGACATAACACGCATTAGATTAAGTGTTTCCCGCCTTCGGTCCGAACCCAAAACCGACTGCAACGCCACAATTTCAGCCGGGAGCATTTTTTTATCCCACTTGATAATAACGTGCCATCCTTTGCGCGTAGACGGATCGTACCTGATCCAAAGCGGTCTAATCCCAAGGATATGTGCAACCGCGAATAATTGCTCCAATCCCGGTCCACGTTGCCGCCACCACCATGACACATAATCGTAATCGCAAAGTGTAACGTCATCACTAGCGAACTCCTTTAAGACTCCCCACACTCCGAAAACGCATCCCGCCTTGAAGTAACTGCGCCATCCGTAAAGTGTCGAATGCTTTACGAATTGTCGCAGGGGTAGAAGCCTCCTTCCATCGTGCTAGTGCGCCGTCTTTCCGGCTTGGATTTATCCAACGGACCGAAGTAACCTTTAATCCCTTCGGGAGCCGTCCGGTCATAATGCGTTGCTCGATAATATCATCCATGAGCGCCCGCGTCATACGAACACCCTTTGGCTTTTTCCCGGCTATCGCAATTTGAATCCGTACCGGGTCCGGCTTGCGTTGGCGTTTGATTTTAGCCACGATACCCCCAAACAACATAGCCGAGAGTCAACCCGATAGCTCCGCCAATAAGAAACCAAATTTGCTCCATTTATTCTCCGTAGTCTGCCGATGACTCAATTTCTACCGGCTCATAGTCGTTAAAGTCATCCCACATATCGTCCCATGCGTCCACGCTGGAAACAGAAATACCAGACCCGGCGGAGCCGCCGCCGGAAAATCCACCGCCACCACCACCACCGCCGCCGCCGGAAACCTCCCGGTCGTTCCTAATTTTAACCGCCGCCTTTGCGGTCCGAACTTGAGCCGCCGTTACCGAGTCCTTAAACGTCCGGCTCCGCTTCACATCAACGCCGCGCAACGGCCCGCCGCGCTTGTCCCGCTCGACCCGGTAGGCTTCCCGCGCCTCTTTAAGACCAACGCCGGAAGCCTTCCGCGCTTGCTTGATCCATGCGTTGTAATTTCGGACGGACCAAGCCATAGGACTCTATTTCCCCTTTCCGTTTTTCTTGCCTTCGGTTTGCGGCTCTGCTACCGAAAGAATTTGCAAGCCATCCCCGAAACCCTCGCCGTAGTCAAATTTCCCAACCGTGAGAACTTTCCCCACAACCTCCGAAAGATCGTCCCCGATAAGCTCCGAGAGCCGCATTATATTCGTGGGATTCAAACCGAAAACCCCACGTCCGGCGATTGGTTCAATATCCAATAATACAGACGCCCGAATTTCCTTAGAGGTATTCGCGCGGATTCCATAAACGTGTAGCTCCGCCTCATTCCCCTTAATATCAGACGCCCGCAAAATCACGGCGGTACTGTTAGCTAGCGCCGCTTTTGCGCTAAATCCCCGATTGCCGCCGCGCGGGTCCGGCCCGCTACTCATTCGTCTATTGAAATCAACCATAGTCCTATTTTCTCCTTTTTGATTTACGGGCTTTCCCCGCTTGTTTCGGCAAAGTGAGTAAAGCCCCTTGGGGTCCAAGGCACTCCGCGAAATCCCTTAGTGTAGTTTGCCACTTACCGCGCCGAGTCCGCTTGTAATGCCATTGCAGGACGGCGGCAATCTTACACAAAAATTGAAACGGGGTTGTCCCCGAAATCTTTTGGTGAACCATCAACCCGCGAATAACCCGGCGGTCCGCTTCGGTTAGCAAAAACGGAATCGTCCCGCTACGCGGTTGCAGCAACGGAATACAACCGAACTCTAATTTTTGCCACCGCTCCACGGCTTCTAATAATTCGTCCGGTCGTTCCATCCGGTAAAGACACCAAAGGAACCGCCGCGCGAATCCGGTATCAACCCAACCCGGCCAAGCCGCCTCATAATGTTTTGTGGTAGTGCCGAACATGACAACCGCGCGGGCTTTAAGCCGGTTCATGCTGGCATTTTCAAAGGACGCATGATTGAAGCCTTCTTCAACCAGGGAGCGGATATTCCCCTCGACGTTTGAAGCGGTCGCCGCGTGCCGCTCATAGATTTTTTGCATATCCAAAATCGCTAGCGTCTGGATTCCGCCGCCGCTTATTTGGTCGCGCATCTGCGCTAGTTGCTGCGTATTCATATCGGAACAAACCGCCACGTCCCGATAGACCGATAGAGCCGAAAGAATTGAGGTTTTAAGATGGCCCGCCGGAGCTACTAACGCGAGTCCGCCGCGTTCCTTCCATTGGGTATCAACTAGCGTTGTAAGATGGCCCGCACAAACAACGTCAAACAGCGTTTCTATTTTCACGATGCGGAAGCCTCGGAGCCGGTCGGACGTTCGGTTTTTACTCTGAGGTCTATCGACATCTGAATTAAAGCCGTATCGCCTGATTTCCCTTTGCCTGTGGCAATAACAACACCCTCCGCCCGCGCCGGGTCCATTTCAATCGCGTCTGCAACAAACCCGGCTTCCTGCGTACCGCGTAGCTGGACAAGCCGTTTGCCCAATCCTAGCCGTACCCATTCAAAAACTTTCCCCATGCTCTGCGCTCTCCATTCAAGGTATTTTTGATCGTAGCTTTTCACGTCTGACGGTTTTTGGTTAATGCGAATCGGTTAGCGTCCGGCTCCGGCTCCACTCCATGCGCCGCTAGCTCCATCTGTTGTTCCAATTTGGCAATTCTGCCCGCCTGTATTTCCGCGTTGCGTTCAAGCGCCCACAACCGGCCCTCATCGGGGTTGTGTATCTCAAATAGTGGCGGCTCCGGCGGCTCCGTCCCCGGCTTGGATACTTTATCAAACTCATCGGCCATTGTAAATAGCTCCCGCGCCGCCGCTCCGTACATGCGTTTTTCGCCGGTCGTTAGTAGTAGCTCGTTCGGCATCTCCGCCAAGAGCCGCGCCACTTCCCTGAGTCGTTCTGAGGTCATATAACCCCCTGTATCATCGTTTCGGTTTGATCGTCCGGCCCCTTGAACTCAAGGGACCATTTCAGAGTTCCGTCCGGCATTGGTTGAACTATCCACCCGATAGCGCCGCCGGTAAAATTCCACGTCTGGACCGCCGGGGAATCGTCGCCGGTCGGAATGAATTGGAGTTCGGGAGCCTTTGGCCCGTAACAGGCTCCCTCAAAAACATATTGCGGGAGCAATGTTGCGGAGCGAAACCAGAGGTAACAGTGTCGAGAGCCAACCGTTACCCCCTTGATTAGCGGGTTGCTGAAATTTTCCAACACCGCATGTTGAGCCGGAGCCGCAACCACAAAAACAAGAAACGCTAAGAATGTTTTCATATCGAAACCGCCGTTATCTTCAGATTTAACCCTTTCTGAATTTGTAAGCAACGGTCGCAAAGCGGAAGCTCGAAAGCCGGAGAATCCTTCGGCGCATCCCCAGTAGTCATCCACACCGCCGGGGTTTCTTTCAATTTCAAGACACAAACAAAACACATCTGCGCCGTTTTACATTTTTCGATGAGTTCGCCAATCGTCATCCGTTCATCGAGCGCCATTTATGAGACCCTCCCAATCGAGTCTTTTTGAAACCGGACAATCTGGACACCCTTCTTAACGCCGGGGTCCCGAATCGTTCCCCATTGCAGAATCCAACCGAGAGCCGCCGCCGCTTGGACCGTGATTGTTACGTCTTTCGATTCGTATACGTCGCCGTCCTGAATCTCTCCGGCTCCGCGCCATACCTTAACCGTTGTCACTAGCTCCGCCCCTCCGTTTGAGCGTATCCCAGGATAGCAGTTTTTGGCTCACATAGTACCCACCCTTTGTACTTAGTACGCAAGTAAAAACCCCCTAGGGTATGTACTGACCCGATGTAACAAAACCCTTTGTTACAATTCCGGGGAACCCGATGTTAACGGCGGGACTGTACCGATGTATACTCAACGGCTCTCTATAACTCACTGTAGCTCTATCTAAAGCCATTCTATTGACTCTCACTCTCTCTCTTGGCCGCGCGCGCGCCCG
>Ga0105248_10003595_pt1 | contig 17185 bp, 14 predicted proteins | sample KBSS34metaG_FD_81524 | JGI IMG/M metagenome (GOLD analysis project Ga0105248, IMG submission 81524) | Switchgrass rhizosphere microbial communities from Kellogg Biological Station, Michigan, USA - KBS S3-4 metaG | ecosystem: Host-associated > Plants > Roots > Rhizosphere > Soil | place... | reverse complement strand
GAAGCATCATCGATTTTGGCCCGGCGCCCACAGCACATCGCGCGCGCCCTTGTCGTTGGCGTAGCGGCCGGCGACGAACAGGAAATCGGACAGCCGGTTGACGTATTTCAGCGAGGCGTCAGTGACGGTCTCACCCGGCTGGTCGCGGAGCTCGACCATGATGCGCTCGGCGCGCCGGCAGATGGTGCGCGCCAGATGCATATAGGCGGCGGCCGGCTTGCCGCCGGGCAGGATGAAGGATTTGAGCGGCTCGAGATCGGCATTGAGCCGGTCGATCTCGCGCTCGATCCAATCGACTTGCGCGTCGGTGACGGTGAGCCGCGCGCCACCGGGTCCTTTCTCCGACAGACAGAGATCGGCCTCGACGTCGAACAGGTCGTTCTGAATGCGCCCGAGCGCCGGATCGAGCGCGGCGTCGTCCGCCGTATGCAGGCGGACCAGGCCGATCGTGGCGTTGACTTCGTCAAGCGTGCCGTAGGCGGCCACGCGGAGGTCGTATTTCTTACGGCGGTCGCCGGAGCCAAGGGCCGTCGTGCCGTCGTCGCCGGTGCGGGTGTAGATGCGATTCAATACGACCATGGCGTTCTCGTGAGGCCGGATGAGCCTTCCGAATTCCGGCGTAATGTCTATTCTATCTTATCTGAAAACGACGAGGAGGAATCCATGCGTTTCATCGCCATCGTGGCCATCGCTGCATTGCTTGCCGGCCCAGTGGCCACAGCCGCGTCGTCTGCGGCGCAGAATACCGACATCTCGGCTGCGAAAAAGAAGGCAAAACCAAAAAAGGAAAAGGTCGAATATATGCGAGCGGTGCCGGCGAAGTAGCAGCCGCCAGACTAACCACGCATGATCCAGATCGTCGCCATGATCACGATGATGGCGGCGAACTGCAGCAGCACGCGCAGCCGCATCAGCCTTTGCGAGGTGTTGGGCGAGCCGCCACGCATCATGTTGAGAAGGCCGAGCAGCAACACGACCGCGACCGCGCCGATCGCGATCGGAACCATGTAATGCGACATGAAATCGGACATCGGAGATTCCTCGGCGTGTTCCTAGCATCCGAAACCGGCGGTGGCCATCAATTCAGCGCCATGCTGGCGCTGTCGCGGACCATCTCTATATAGGGCCGATCGCGAGCACCCCCAGAAAAGCCATAGAGTGAAACCGACAGAATGAAAGGCCGCATCCTTGTGCTCGGCGCCGCCGGACGGCTTGGCACCGTCGCGGCCGAAACCTTCCGCGACGCCGGCTGGCAGGTGAAGGGCCTGGTGCGACCCGGCCGCGCCGGCGCGGTGCCGCGCAGGGTCGAGGCCATCGAAGCGGTGACGCGCGATGAGGCGGTCGCGGCGGCGCAAGGCTGCGACGTGGTGCTCAACGCATTCAATCCGGTCATCACCGAATGGCAGAAGAATGCGCTGTCGCTCGCCTATGCGGCAATCGCCGCGGCCGAAGGCAACGGCGCGACCCTGCTGTTTCCAGGCAGCGTGTGGAACTACGGCCGCGGCATGCCGCCAGTGCTCGACGAGAGCACGCCGATGCAGCCCACCGCGCGCAAGGGCGGCATGCGCGTCGAGATGGAGCAGCGCATCCGCGAGGCGTGCGACCGCGGCATGCGCGCGATCATCGTCCGCGCCGGCGATTTCTTCGGCGGCGGCAGTGGCTCCTGGTTCGATCTGGTGATCGCGAAAGACATCGGGCGCGGCCGCCTCACCTACCCGGGCCCGCTCGGCGTCGAGCACGCGTGGGCCTATCTGCCCGATTTCGCCGCGACTTTGGTCCGGCTTGCCGAGCAGCGCGCAACCTTCAGCGCCTGCGAGACGTTTGGATTTCCCGGCCATGCGGTGACCGGACAGGAGTTCATCGCCACCATCGAAGCCGTCACCAAGAGCAAGTTCACGCTCCGGCCGATGAGCTGGTGGATGATCAAGACCATCGGTCAGTTGCTGGCGATGGGCCGCGAGCTCTCGGAGCTGGAATATCTTTGGCGCGTGTCGCACCGGATTGCCGGCGACAAGCTCAAGGCGGCGATCGGCGAGGTTCCGCACACGCCTCTGCCCGAGGCGATCGCGGCGTCGCTTCGCGCCATCGGCTATAAGGCGTGAGTTGGCCAGCCACGGGCGTGCTCAAAATTTGCGATGTCTGCTGTACCCTTTGACAGCGGTCGTTTGAACGATCTCAACGCCTCGCCGAGAAGCATGATGATGGCACGGCCCATCGTTCGATCACCCCGTCAGCGCGCAACATGACGGATTCCCGAAAACAATCATGGCAATAATGGTGGAGCGGGAGCCGCCGTTAACCATTTGTAAACCATCTTGCCTTGTCTTTATGCACCATAGAAAACCGAAACGGCGGATGCAGTGTTGGGCAAATTAATATCGAGACCATCGATTGTCGCCTTCGCGGCAATGTCAACGCTGCTGATGTCGACGCCTTTGATGGCGCAATCTTCCAAAGTGCTGAAATTCGGCTTTATCCTGGCGCCCGATTCACAGCTTGGCGCTGGCGCGGCAATATTCGCGGAGGAGATCGCCAAGCGAACGAACGGCCGATATAGAATCGATCCCTATCCCAACTCTGCCCTGGGCGGCGAAGTCGAAATGATGAAGGGCGTGCAACTTGGCACGATCGATCTTGCCTTCATCACCGGCGCTCCGTTACCCAACTTCCTGCCGGATATCGGCGTGTTCAATATCCCCTTTCTGTTCCGCGATTTAGCGCATGCCCACGCCGTGCTCGACGGACCGATCGGTCAATCCCATCTCAATAATTTCCGGGATAAGGGGTTCATCGCACTCGCATGGGGCGAGAACGGAATGCGCCACATCACCAACTCAAAACAGGAAATTCGTTCACCGGCCGATCTCAAAGGACTTAAGCTTCGTCTGCCGCAATCCGATGTCATGCTCGCAGGATTCAAGGCGCTCGGCGCCGACGTAAGTCCGCTGCCGTTCCCGCAACTCTACGGCGCACTACAATCGGGCCAATTCGACGGACAGGAAAATCCCATCGCAACAATTCAGGCGTCGAAGTTCAGCCAGGTACAGAAGTTTCTGACTCTGACGGGTCACGTTTACGACCCCGCGATCATCTTTATGTCGCCAGACACCTTCGATGAACTGACTGCTGAAGACAAGGCGAGCTTCGCGGCGGCAGCCAAACTGGCTGGGGCGGGCTCGCGCAAATTTGCCGCAGCCGCCGAAGCCAAGGGCGTCGGCGAACTGGCGAAGGCGGGCATGCAGGTCGTAACGGCCGTCGATCGCGAGAAATTCGCGGTCGCGATGTCGTCGGCCAAGTCGGAGTTCGACAGGCGGTTCAGCAGTGCAGTCATCGATAAAATCCAGCAATTCAAATAATTCAAAGAATGGCCCGCCTTGCCGATTATCTGGTTCCCGCGGTTAGAAAGCTAAGCGCGGCTGGCGATCTTGACCGGTTATCGGTGCGACACCGGATCTATGGCGGAATCTCGATAATCCTGTTTTTGCTGATCGCGCTGTCAGCGATTTTTCTGCACGGCATGCAGGTTGTTAATTCCGAGTCGGATGAGGTCAGGACCAGCGCTCGCCAAACCGTCGTAGTGAGTGAATTGGCGGCTTGGGTCGGAGAAGTTCATTCACGCATTGCGCAATACGCGTTATCCGAAAACGATACTGACCTGCAGTCGACCCAACGAGCAATTGAACGCCTGCAACTTGCGACCAGCGCTGTGGAAAAAGTCTATGGTGCGGCAGGGGCCAGCGCCGCGCAGAACGTCGAGTACCTAAAGAAACTCGAAGGGCAATACCGTCGGGTCTTGGCGGAGACGATCGAGATTATCAGCGCCCGGCGGCTTCAGACCGTTGAACTTTCCCGGAATGCGACAGAGTTGGGCACCATCGTATCCGCGATAGTGACTGTGCTGAGCGACACCGGCAATGTTGGCGCGCTCGGGCCGGCGGTCCGCTTGATGGAGAACTTCTACTCCAGCAAGGCGATTATCGCGCGTTTTCTCGCCTCGCGCGATCCGGCCGATTCCAGCCGCGCCCGCGTCGAGACCGACGCGATGCGCCGCGTGCTCGTTGAACTGAAGGCCCTTAACATCGAGAACAGTCGCATCCGGCGGTTTGTAAATGCGATTTCGGCGCCGTTCGATCAATATGTAAAGGCGATCGATGCGCTGGTCGCTAGCACCGAACGGTATGCGGCCGCGACGGTCGAACGTCAGGCGGTTGCAGATGAATTGTCCGAAGCCGCGAAGACAGTTCAATTTTCTGCTGCTGATGCGCAGATCAAGGCCGTGCAGTCCATGACGGACGTCGTTGCTTCGTCTCGCGGTCTTGGCGTGATGACCGCGGTCATTGCCATCGCGCTTGGCGTACTTTTGGCCGCGCTGATCGGCAGCAGCATTGTCAGGCCAATCACGCAGCTCACCGAGGTCATGCGCTCGTTGGCCGATGGCGCGGTCGATATTGCGATCCTGCATTCCGGACGACGCGGCGAACTCGGAGCCATGGCCTCGGCGGTGCAAATTTTTCGTGACCGGACGATCGAATCCACCCGCCTGTACGAAGAGAAGGAGATCGAGCGACAGGCCAAAATCCACCGCGCCCAGGTGCTGGGGCAGCTCAACGCGGGATTCGAGGCCAAGGTAGGGGCACTGGCGTCTAGTCTCTCTGTTTCCGCCGCAAGCCTGACGTCGAGCGCGGAAAAAATGCATTCTACTTCGGCGCAGACCGGTCAGAAGTCGTCATCGGTGATGGCGGCCGCGGAACAAGCTGCTGAGAATGCCGGTAACGTTGCGTCCTCGACCGAAGAACTGTCGTTATCGTTTGACGAGATTGCCGACAGGGTATCGCAGTCGCAGTTGATCGCGACGAAAGCGATGGAGGAAGCAAAGCGAACCGATGGCACGGTGCAGGCACTGTTGAGTGACGCCCAAAAAATCGGTCAAATCACGAGCTTGATCCAGAGCATCGCCGGACAGACCAACTTGCTCGCGCTCAACGCGACGATCGAAGCGGCGCGCGCGGGTGAAGCCGGCCGAGGCTTCGCGGTGGTAGCAAGCGAGGTGAAATCTCTGGCCACACAGACATCGAAGGCGACAGACGCGATCGGAGTGCAGATTTCACAGATTCAGGCGGCAACCAGCAACGCCGTCGGCGCAATTCAATCTATCGTCACGACCATCAGCGAGATGAATGAGATCGCCTCAGAGGTTGCCGCCGCGGTGGAGCAGCAACGAGCAGCGACCCACGACATCGCGGAGAGCGTCCAGCGCGCCGCCAACAGCGCCCATGAGGTTAAGCAGACAATCGACGGCGTGGAGGAAGCCTCAGCTGCGACAGGCACGGAGGCAGATCAGGTGCTCAACGCCGCGCGAAAGCTGTCGCGGGAGGCTGACGATCTGCGCGCCGAGGTAACCCGCTTCATCTTAGGCGTGCGGGCAGCGTGATGGCCGATGTCCAAGTTGAGTCCACGCTCTAATTGGAGCCGTCGAGCAGCCGCCGCGCGATGACCTGGGCCTGGATTTCCGCCGCGCCCTCGAAAATCGACAAAATGCGCGCGTCGCACAGAATGCGCGAGATCGGAAATTCCATGGCAAAGCCGTTGCCGCCGTGGATTTGCACGGCGTTGTCGGCGTTGGACCAGGCGATGCGGGCGGCGAGCAGCTTCGCCATCCCGGCTTCGAGATCGCAGCGCCGTCCGGAATCCTTCTGACGCGCGGCGTAATAAGTGAGTTGCCGCGCGATCATGATCTCGACTGCCATCATGGCGATCTTGTCGGCGACGCGCGGGAATTTCACGATCGGCTCGCCGAACTGCACGCGGTTCTGTGCGTAAGACAGCGCTTGCTCCATCGCCGACTGGGCGACGCCGATGGCGCGCGCGGCGGTCTGGATGCGCGCCGACTCGAAGGTCGCCATCAGCTGCTTGAAGCCCAGACCTTCGACGCCGCCGAGCAGACTCGAAGCCTTGACCTCGAAACCGTCGAACGCGATCTCGTATTCCTTCATACCGCGATAGCCGAGCACCTCGATCTCGGTGCCGGTCATGCCGGCGACCGGAAACGGATTGCTGTCGTCGCCGCGCGGTTTTTCGGCAAGCAGCATGGACAGGCCGCGATAACCTTTCTCATTCGGGTTGGTGCGGACCAGAAGCGTCATCAGGTCGGCACGCACCGGATGGGTGATCCAGGTCTTGTTGCCGTTGACCTTGTAAATGTCGCCCGCGCGCGTCGCCCGTGTCTTCAGTGAAGCGAGATCGGAGCCGGTGTTCGGCTCGGTGAACACCGCGGTCGGCAGCACTTCGCCGGAGGCAATCTTCGGCAGCCAGTGCCGCTTCTGCTCTTCGGTGCCGCCGCCCAAGATCAACTCGGCAGCGATCTCCGAACGGGTGCCGAGCGAGCCCACGCCGATGTAGCCGCGCGACAGCTCCTCCGAAACCACGCACATTGATTCCTTGCCGAGCCCCATGCCGCCGAATTCCTCGGGGATGGTGAGCCCGAATACGCCGAGCTCGGCCATCTGCGTGACGATCTCAAGCGGGATGTAACTGTTGGTGCGATGCCAGTCCTGGGCGTGACCGATCACCTCGCTGTCGGCAAACTTGCGCATTTCTTCACGGATGGATTCCAGCGTCTCGTCGAGGCCGCAGGCCCCGGCCGTGGCGCCGTGGCTCGCGCAGATCAGTTCAACCAGGCGCGCGCGATGCTCCGGTGTGTTGCCCGTGGCGATCAGTTGCTCAACGCCCGGCGTGAGGCGCTTGGCAACCGCCGCGGCAGACAGGCCGAGGTCGGTCGGCCGCACAATTTCACCCTGGCTGATCGGGATACCGCCTTGGATCTGGGCGAGATATTCCCCGATACCGATGCGCACAATCAGCTCTTCGATTTCGGTCAGCAGCCCGTCGCCCTGCATGCGTGCGGCGTAGGCCGTAAGCTGCCGCACCGCCTCGACATAGGTCGCAAGCCAGGCGAGCCCATGTGTCGCCCGCTGCTCGCGATCCAACAGACGCGCGGCCGGCCGGCCCTCCAGCGTCACCCGATCGCGCACCTTCGCCGCGGCGTCGGATAACAGCGCCTCGGCCGCGCTGGTTGCGGCTTGCGCCATGGTCACAAGAGTGCCGGCTTTAGCGGAACGCAGGGCGGCTTGCGGCATGGGCGAGGTCCGGACACAGGGGATGGTTCGATGCTCTAGTGTGCAGCGCACAATTTCTGATCGCAACGCCAATGCTGGTCGATATCCAAGCAAAAAGCCCAAATTTCCGACATTTTTAACGATTTTGGGCTCTTTTCTTGAGGCGAAGCTATGCGATGCCGGCCGTCCCCGGCCCATCCGTGGAAGGCCCGCATCTGCAATGAAGCTGTCGCTCTACCACCTCATCACCCGCATCTCGGTTCGCACCCGCATCATCCTGCTGGCGGCCATCCCCGTTGCCGGGTTCCTGGTCAACGGCATCGCCTTCACGGCCGGCGAACGCGAGGTCGAAAGCGCGTTTCGGACCGCGGATCGTGCATCCGACCTGGCCGAGACAAGCCGCGAGTTCCGAGGTGCGCTGATCCAGATGCGGGTGCGGACCCGCGACTTTGCCTCGCGCCCGAGCCAGGAAGCGATCCGCGGTTTTGAAACCAGCCACGACACCGCGGTCCGCACGTACGGGATCATCGAGGCCGCGGTCGACCAGCAGACGCGACACACACTCGCGCCCTTCAAGGGCCAGCTCGAGGAGATCGCCGCCCAGTTCGACGATCTCGCCCGCCACCAGAAAATCCTCGGCTTCACGGACTCCGAAGGCATCCGCAACTCCATGACCAAGGCGGCCGCGTCCGTGGAACGCATCATCCATGACGATATGTCCTGGGCGAGCGAAGACGACGCGCACAAGCTCCTGGTCTCGCTTCTCACGATGCGGCGCTACGAGGCCGAATACCGGCTCACCCGCTCAACATTGATGCAAACGGTGTTCTTCGACGAGTTCAATAAGTTCGAAAAAATCGTCGACAATGTCGACGGCGCCACCGCACTGAAACAACAACTGGCGCGGCAGGTCAAAGCCTATAGCGATACGTTCGCGGAGTGGATCGACTATACCGACAAGGTCTCTCCGCCGGTAGCCGTGATCGAATTCAATGTCAAAAGCATGATTCCCATCGCCGAAGAGATCATCGGCTCGGCCAAGGTTCACACCCGTGGGGCGGCGACGGCGCTCACGGCATCGCAACAACGGACGCGAACCATCATTGCCGGCGTCGGGATTGCCGCCGTCCTGATCGGCCTCGGCTTCAGCTGGCTGATCGGGCGCAGCATCGCCCACCCGCTGGACGGCCTGGCTGGCGCCATGAAACAGCTCGCCGATGGCGATGTATCGGCCAAAATTCCGGCCACCCATACTTCCGACGAGATCGGCGCGATGGCGCGGACCGTCATCGTGTTCCGCGACAATATGATCGAACGCGACCGCCTGACCTCGGAGCAGACCAAGTCCGCGCGCGAGAAAGAGCAGCGCAGCGAAAGCGTCGCGAGCGCCATCACGGCATTCCGGGGCTCGATCCAGCAGGCGCTCGGCAATCTGCGCGGCACCGCCCAGCAGCTCGAAATATCTTCGACCAAGCTTAACGGCGCGGCCGACGCGGTGACCGCAGAGTCGCGCACCGCCGAGAGTCGCGTCAACGCCGCATCGGAGAATGTCACATCGGCGGCAAGCTCGGTCGAGGAGCTGGCGACATCGATCAGCGAAATTGCGGGACAGGTCACGAAATCAACCGAAGTTGCAGCCCGCGCCGTCTCCGAGGCGCAGCGGACGGCGCAAACCATGACCGAGCTCGGCAGCGCCGCGACCCGCATCGGTGAGGTGATCGGGCTGATCCAGGCGATCGCCGGCCAGACCAACCTGCTCGCGCTCAATGCCACGATCGAGGCGGCGCGCGCCGGCGAAGCCGGCCGCGGTTTCGCGGTGGTCGCCTCCGAGGTCAAGTCGCTTGCGGCCCAGACCGCCCGGGCCACGGCGGAAATCGCCGAGCAGATCGGCGCCATCCAGTCCGCCGCCGTCGATTCCGCGCAGGCAATCAAGCAGGTCAACGCGATCATCACCGAGATGTCCGCCATTGCCGCCACGGTTTCCGTCACCGTGGAGGAGCAGAATACGGCGGTGTCGTCGATCGCCGACGGCGTCAACCGCGCCTCGCTCGAAGCGCAAAGCGGCGCCGAGGCCATGAGCCGCGTTGCCGGCACCAGCACGGAGGCCCGCGTCACCGCGGGCGACGTCAAATCGCTGGCCGACACGCTGTCGGCAGAAGCCGAAAGCCTTGACGCCGAGGTGCAGCGGTTCCTGGCTGGGGTCCAGGCCGCTTAAAGCCCTTGCGGCGCTCCCCGCCCTCGCCTTCATTCGCAAATTCAGGCACCCTCGCCACCGCACGGAGACGGCGGTTGCACACACTCCAGACTTCCTATCGCGTCACGATCGACGCCTATTACAAGTTCCTCGCCGATGATGGCTGGGCGATTGCAAGCCATATCGCTTTGTCGGCTCTGATGGCGCTGTTTCCCTTCCTTATCCTGGTCACCGCGCTCGCCGGCTTCCTGTTCGGGTCCACGCAACTCGCCGATGAGGTGGCGAGCATCGTTCTGCAGATGTGGCCGACCGAGGTGGCGTCCCCCATTGCGGGCGAGATCCGCCGCGTCCTGCTCGGCGCGCGCAGCGACCTGCTCACCATCGGCGTGGCGCTGGCGATCTACTTCGCCTCGAGCGGCATCGAAAGCCTGCGCATCGGGTTGAACCGCGCCTATGGAGTCTCCGAAAGCCGGAGCTGGTGGATTCTACGGCTGGAATCGATCGGCTACGTCCTGATCGCAGCGGTCGGCCTGCTGGTGCTGTCGTTCCTGGTCGTGCTGGCGCCGCTGATCTTCGCCAGCGCGGTGCGCCATGTCCCGCTGCTGGAACCGTTGTGGTTCATGTTCAATTTTCTGCGCATCGCGGTTGCTTCGATCGTGCTGATCGTCGCACTGGTGATCGTGCACAAATGGCTGCCGGCAGGCCAGCGGCAGCTCTTGACCATTACGCCCGGCATCGTGGTCACGCTGCTGCTGTGGCTGATCGCCGGCGAATTGTTCGGCGATTACCTCGCGCGCTTCGCCTACACCTATGTCACCTATTATGCCGGCTTGGCGTCGGCGATGATCGCGCTGGTGTTCCTGTACGTGATCGCCACGATCTTCATTTTCGGCGGCGAGCTCAACGCCGCGATCCTACGCTGGCGCGAGTACGGCAAGGCGCAAGCGGAAATGACATCCGCCGCGGAATAGTCGTTAGGCCTGGCGACGCGCGCTCGAGCCCAGCTACCGCCCCGCCTCGATCACATCTTCCAGGTTCTTCAGACCCGGATGCGGCGCATTGACCAGCACCGCCATGTTGCCGGGCTTGTGCTCGTTCTTCCACATCATCTGATGGGCGCGGGGAATCTCGGCCCACGGCAGCACCTCGCTCATGCAGGGATAGATGCGGCGATCGAGCACGAACTGGTTGGCGGCCGAAGCCTGCTTGAGATGCGCGAAGTGCGAGCCCTGAATGCGCTTCTGCCGCATCCAGACATAGCGCGCGTCGAATGTGATGTTGTAGCCGGAGGTGCCGGCGCAGAACACCACCATGCCGCCGCGCTTCACCACCAGGCACGACACCGGGAACGTCGACTCGCCCGGATGCTCGAACACGATGTCGACGTCGCGCTTGCCGGTGATGTCCCAGATCGCCTTGCCGAACTTGCGCGCCTCCTTGAGCCAATCGTTGTACTCGGGCGTGTTCACCGTCGGCATCTGGCCCCAGCACTTGAAGTCCTTGCGATTGATGACGCCGAACGCGCCGAGGTCCATCACATAGTCGCGCTTGCTGTCGTCGGAGATCACGCCGATCGCCTTGGCGCCGGCCGCGGCAGCCAGTTGCACTCCGAACACGCCAAGCCCGCCGGAGCCGCCCCAAACCAGAACGTGGTCGCCGGGCTTGAGCGTATGCGGCGGGTGGCCGAACAGCATGCGATAGGCGGTGGCGAGCGTGAGCGTGTAGCAGGCCGCCTCCTCCCACGGCAGATGCTTGGGCTTGGGCATCAGTTGCCGCGACTGCACCCGGCAGAACTGTGCGAACGAGCCGTCCGGCGTCTCGTAGCCCCAGATGCGCTGCGACGGCGACAGCAGCGGATCGCCGCCGTTGCAGTCCTCGTCGTCGCCGTCGTCCTGATTGCAATGGACGATGACCTCGTCGCCGACCTTCCAACGCCGCACCTTCGATCCGATCGCCCAGACCACGCCGGCGGCGTCGGAGCCGGCGATGTGGAACGGGTTCTTGTGGCCATCGAGTGGCGAGATTGGAACCCCGAGCCCGGCCCAGATGCCGTTGTAGTTGACGCCCGCCGCCATCACGTAGACCAGCACCTCATCCTCGCCGATCGGCCAGGTCGGCAGCACTTCGAGCTGCATCGAGGTGAGTGGCGGACCGTGGCGCTCCTTGCGGATCGCCCAGGCGTGCATTTTCGGCGGCACGACGCCGAGCGGCGGGATTTCCCCGATGGCGTAAAGGTCTTTCGTCGCCGCGGCTTTCGACGGATTGAGTGGCACGACTTCAGCCATGGCCGATGCTCCGAAGGCGCCCATGCGGGCTGCCTAAAGTTTGCCCCCAGCTATGCTGCATAGCAATAAGATTTAAGTCTGAATGCTCAGAAACTGCCTGACGGTGGGCTTTTCTTGGATTATGATCCTGTTTGCATTGCAAAAATCCCGGTTCGGCCGGCGGCTCGTCCCCTGAAAGGCCAAGGCGGATCAAGATGCGCGACAAGGCCCAACGCGACAAACCTTGGATCTTCCGAACCTACGCCGGCCATTCGACCGCGCGCGACTCGAACGCGCTCTATCGCAAGAACTTGGCCAAGGGACAGACCGGACTCTCGGTCGCCTTCGACCTGCCAACCCAGACCGGCTACGACTCCGACCACGTGCTGGCGCGCGGCGAGGTCGGCAAGGTCGGCGTGCCCGTCAGCCATCTCGGCGACATGCGCGCGCTGTTCGACAGCATCCCGCTCGGCACCATGAACACGTCGATGACCATCAACGCCACCGCGGCGTGGCTGATGGCACTCTACATCGCGGTGGCCGACGAACAGGGCGCGCCGCGCGGCGCGCTGCAGGGCACGATCCAGAACGACATCATCAAGGAATACCTGTCGCGCGGCACCTACGTGTTTCCGCCCGCGCCTTCGATGCGGCTGATCAAGGACGTCGCGATCTTCACCACATCCGAGCTGCCGAAGTGGAATCCGATGAACATCTGCTCCTACCATCTGCAGGAGGCCGGGGCGACGCCGGTGCAGGAGCTGGCGTTTGCGCTCGCCACCGCGATCGCCGTGCTCGACACGGTAAAAGCTTCCGGCGAGGTGACCCAGGAGAAATTCGGCGAGGTGGTCGGACGCATCTCGTTCTTCGTCAACGCCGGGCTCCGCTTCGTCACCGAAATCTGCAAGATGCGCGCGTTCGTCGAGCTGTGGGACGAGATCACCCGCGAGCGCTACGGCATCACCGATCCGAAACAGAGGCTGTTCCGCTACGGCGTGCAGGTCAACTCGCTCGGCCTCACCGAGCCGCAGCCGGAGAACAACATCGCCCGCATCATGATCGAGATGCTGGCGGTGACGCTGTCGAAGAACGCGCGCGCCCGCGCCGTGCAGCTTCCGGCCTGGAACGAGGCGCTCGGCCTGCCGCGGCCGTGGGACCAGCAGTGGTCGCTGCGCATGCAGCAAATTCTGGCCTACGAAACCGACCTGCTGGAATACGGCGACCTGTTCGACGGCTCCGCGGTGATGACGCGCAAGGTCGACGAGCTCAAGCACGAGGCCCGGGAAGAACTCAAGCGCATCGAGGAGATGGGCGGCGCGGTGGCGGCGGTCGAAACCGGCTACATGAAGCGGGCGCTGGTCGATTCCAACACCGCGCGGCTCGAAGCGATCGAGCGCGGCGATCAGATCGTGGTCGGCGTCAACAAATATCTCGAAAGCGAACCCTCGCCGCTGACCGGCGGCGTCGAGTCGATCATGACGGTGTCCGCAGAGGCCGAGACCGGCCAGATCGAGCGGCTCAAGGCCTGGCGCGCGTCGCGTGACGCCGGCGCGGTCGCAGCTGCGCTCAAGGAGCTCAAGCGCGCCGCGGCCGGCGGCTCCAACATCATGCCGGCGTCGATTGCCTGCGCCAAAGCCGGCGTCACCACCGGCGAATGGGGCTGGACCTTGCGCGAAGCGTTCGGCGAATACCGCGCGCCGACCGGAGTCGGCAACGCCATGCGCAACGACGTCGGCGGCCTCGATGACATCCGCGCCGACGTCGATCGCCTGTCGCGCAAGCTCGGCCGGCGGATGACATTCCTGGTCGGCAAGCCCGGCCTCGACGGCCATTCCAACGGCGCCGAGCAGATTGCGGTGCGGGCGCGCGACGCCGGAATGCAGGTGGTCTATCAGGGCATCCGGTTGACGCCGGAGGAGATCGTCGACGCCGTGCGCGATCAGAAAGCCCACGTGGTCGGGCTGTCGATCCTCTCGGGCAGCCATCTGCCGCTGGTGAAGGACGTGATCGGCCGCCTGAAGGAAGCCGGCATCCTCGACGTGCCGGTCGTGGTCGGCGGCATCATCCCGCCGGAGGATGCCGAAGCGCTAGAAGCGGCCGGCGTCGCCGCGGTCTATACGCCGAAGGATTTCGAGCTCAACCGCATCATGTTCGACCTGGTCCGGATCGTCGAAAGCCAGGCCGACGCAGGCTGACAGCGCGGTCCAATCGGGCTACGCTCGATGCATTGCGCAGGCGGGCGCTGCCGCCCTCCGCGCCGGGGGAGGCATTGTCATGGCACTCGAAGCAATTCTCATCATTCTTATCATCGGCGCCGTCGCCGGCTGGCTCGCGGGCCAGATCGTGCGCGGCATGGGCTTTGGGCTGATCGGCAATATCGTGGTCGGTATCGTGGGTGCCTTCATCGCCGGATGGCTGCTGCCGCGCATCGGCATCGTCATCGGCGGCGGAATCCTCGGCTCGATCATCAATGCCACGATCGGCGCAGTGGTGCTGTTGGTCATTGTCGGCCTGATCAAGCGCGCTTGATTCTGGCGGCCACGCGCAGCGCCTCGTTCAACTCGGCGGGCGACGCGGGCTTACGCAGATAGGCATTCATGCCGGCCGCCATCGCGGCCGCGGCATCGCGCGGCTCGGTGCGGCCCGAAACGCCGATGATCGGAATCCGGCCGGACGGCGCCGGCAGCGCACGAATGCGCCGGGTCGCCTCGATGCCGTCGATGCCGGATAGCGCGATGTCCATCAGCACGACGTCGTGCTCGTTGCCCGCAACCATCTCGACCGCCGCCTCGCCGCTGCCGACAAAGCTGACGGCATGGCCGAGCTCGCGCAGCACCGCGCTGTGCACGATGCGGCCATAGGGATTGTCCTCGACGCAGAGCACATGCAAACCCGCCACCGGCTTGGTGCCGGACCCACGCCGGTCCGCAACCGACGCGGTATCCTTCATCACCACCGTCAGCCGAAACGTGCTGCCGCGGCCGGGCTTGCTGGTCACCACGAGGTCGCCGCCCATCGCCTTGGCAATGCGCTTGACGAAGACCAGTCCCAGGCCGGCGCCGCCGTAGCGCCGCGCCACCTCTTCGTTCGCCTGCGCGAACGGCCGGAACAGCTGCTTGAGATCGGCGGCGGTGATGCCGATGCCGCTGTCGGCAACGGTGAACGTCAATCGCACGCGGCCGCGTCCTGCGCGCGCCGACGACGCAGCAAAGTCCACGCGGCCGCGCTCGGTGAACTTCACCGCATTATCGACCAGGTTTTCCAGCGCACTGCGCAGCCGCACCTCGTCGCCGCTAATGCGGTCGGGCAGCCGCGCGGCGATGTCGATCTCGACGCCGAGCGCCTTGGCTTGCGCCCGGGCGGTGAGCGAGCCGGCGACCGATTGCAAAAGCTGGCGCGGCGAGAACGGCTCGTCGCGCAGAACAAGCCCCGCCGAGTCCGCCTTGGCCGTATCGACCACAAGGGTGGTGAGTCGCGCCAAGTGGTCGGCAGCGCCCCGGATCGACTCGGCCCAGCCGCGCTCGCGCTTCGGCAGCTCAGAGGCCTGCAGCAACTGCGACAGCGCCAGGATGCCGGTCAGCGGGGTGCGAATATCGTGCGCCAGGCCGGCCAGCGCGATCTCGATCGCGCGCGGCCGTGGCTTGCGGGCACGCTTTGCTCGCGTCTTGCGCTTGGCTTTCGCCATGAGAGCCCCACCCTCCGGCCGGACCAGAATGGCACGCCGCGACGCCCCGCACTACACAGCGATGTTCACAAGTCGGCGAATATCGGCGGGCGTCAGGCCTTGCGCGCGGAGCTCCCGCAGCCCGGTTGCCTGCGTCGATTTGGAAAGCTTCTTGCCGTCGGCATCGAGGATCAGCCGGTGATGGTGATAGCTCGGCGCCGGCAGATCGAGCAGCGCCTGAAGCACACGATGCACACTCGTCGACCAGAACAGGTCCTGCCCGCGCACCACATGGGTGACGCCCTGCACCGCATCGTCGATCACCACCGCAAGGTGATAGCTGGTCGGTGTCTCCTTGCGGCCGACGATGACATCGCCCCAGGCGGCGGGCTCGGCGGCGATGTCGCCGCTCTCCCCGGCGGGCCCCGCGCCAGTCTCGCGCGAGCGCAGCGGCCCGGTCCATTCCGTCGCTTTTTCCATGTCGAGGCGGATGGCATACGGATCGCCGCGCTCGATCCGCGCCTGCCGCTCCGGCTCCTTCATCTGCCGCGCCGCGCCGGGATAAAGCGGCACGCCGTCCGGATCGCGCGGCCAGCGTTCGCGGACGTCGCGATCACTCACCATGTGGGCGATCTCGGCGCGGCTCTCAAAGCTCGGAAAAGTCAGGCGCATCGCGGCTAATTTTGCGAGCGCTAAACGGTAGTCATCGAAGTGCCCGGATTGCCGCCGCACCGGCTGTTCCCATTCGATGCCGAGCCAAGACAGGTCCTCGACGATCGCCGCCTCGAATTCAGGGCGGCAACGCGCCGTGTCGATGTCCTCCATGCGCAGCAACAGCCGGCCGCCGGCCGCCCGCGCCATGTCGAAGTTCAGGAGCGCCGACAGCGCATGGCCGAGATGCAGAGGGCCGTTCGGGCTCGGCGCGAAGCGGAATACGGGTTGCGGCATGGCGATGGCTTTGCGACAAAACTAGAACATGACCCACTTCATTCATACCCAGGCCGATCTGGAAACAGCCGTCGGCGTTCTCATCAAGCAGGATCCGCGGTGGCAGCCGGTGTTCGCCAAAAGCGGCATGCCGGCGATCCGCCGCCGCGAGGGCGGCTACGCCGGGCTTTGCTCAATCGTCTGCGGCCAGCAGGTTTCGACAGCCTCCGCGGCCGCGATCCGCGCGCGGCTGTTCGCGGCGTTCGAGCCGTTCCACCACGATACGGTCCGACTCGCCCGCGGCGACAAGCTCGCGCGGCTCGGCCTGTCGCGACCGAAGATCAAGTCGATCAAGGAAATCGGCAAAGCCATTGCCAGAAAGCACATCGATCTCGACGCCGTCGCCGCCATGGAGGCCGACCAAGCGCATGCGGCGCTGACTGCGCTCCATGGCATCGGGCCCTGGACCGCCGACATCTATCTCCTGTTCTGCCTCGGCAACGCTGATGCCTGGCCGGCCGGCGATCTCGCCTTGCAGGAGGCGGCACGTCTCGCCTTTGGACTCAAGAAGCGGCCCGACGCCAAGGCGATGGCGAAGCTTGGCGAAAAATGGCGGCCTTGGCGCGGGGTGGCCGCGCATCTGTTGTGGGCCTACTATCATGTGGTGAAGCGGCGCGAGGGCGCGCCGGTGCAAGCCACCTGGCCGGCTGTGACGAAAAAGCAAAAAGCGCAAAAACAAAACGGAGCGGCTGATGGCCGGTGAACTCGATGGCCCGCGGCTCGAGCCGCCGGGCGGACAACCGGCCAAGCGCCTTGTCGTGTTCCTGCACGGCTATGGCGCCGACGGCAACGACCTGATCGACATCGGCCGGGCTTGGCAGGGTCTGTTGCCGGACACCGCGTTCGTCTCGCCGCATGCGCCCGACCCGTGCGGCCAGGCGCCGGTCGGACGGCAGTGGTTTCCGCTGTTCACCCGCGCACCGAACGAGCGCTGGGAGGGCGTCAACAAGGCCGGGCCAAG